>Ga0307978_1000066_pt1 | contig 93065 bp, 71 predicted proteins | sample OrgLakmetage1056_FD_203151 | JGI IMG/M metagenome (GOLD analysis project Ga0307978, IMG submission 203151) | Saline water microbial communities from Organic Lake, Antarctica - #1056 | ecosystem: Environmental > Aquatic > Non-marine Saline and Alkaline > Saline | place: Antarctica: Organic Lake... | reverse complement strand
CCAGAAAAGAAAGAGAAAAGTCATAGAACTTCAAAAACAAATTGCTAATTTAGATACGAGAATGAGAGGAATCAAGCCTGCCTGAATACCAGTAAAAACAAGGTGTGAACAAAACGTTACTCAGAATACAATGAAAAAGTTAAAAGCTCATACTAGATTCCATATAAATATAGCGAAAATTGAGGTTTTCAGAGTGTCTACAGTTTATGCTTTTAACGAAACAGAAAGCTTGTTGGAATATTGGAAAGAGAACAAATTTAAGTATGAAGTGAGCACTTACTTTAATCATACCGTCAACAAACCCTCTGCTTTTAGTTTAAAGCAATCAGCAAAAGATAGAAGAATAGAAAACATGAACAATATGATATTTGTTCGAATTATATCGACTTTAGAAGTGTTTTTAGTCGATCTTATTAGAGACGCGTTTCTTGTTACGAAAGAACCTTTTAAGAAAGAAGATCTTAAAATTGATATGTCTCATGCGGAAATCTTATCAATAAAATCCGCTAGTAATTTTTACAACAAGATAATAAACAAAGAATGTAGAAAGTTATCGAGTGCGGGGTTTGATGACATTGTGAAATATTATAAACGAAATTTTAAAATTGAACTATCTAGTTTCTCTCCAGGATTAAATAAAATGCAGGAATATCATGACAGAAGACATCTGTTAGTTCATCGACTAGGAGAAACAGACTCTCAGTATCGAAAAAAATATAACACTAATGCTATATCTATTAGCATAAACGATGATTATATAGTTGATTGCATTAATGATATTAAATCCTATTGTAAAATGATCCATGATCAAATGGTTTACCAGATTAAGGATCAATTTTCAACAAATGAAAAGACTTCAAAAATTAGAGAAAAGAAGATCTTTATAATTATTCATTTTGACCAACAGATGACTGGTATAAGATGCTTTTTGGAAGAATACGAATTTTGGTCTCAAGATAAATATTACTTATTCAGTGATATTATAGACCAACGTACAACATTAGACCTAAACACTATTGAATATTTGATTTCTGGAACCATTCCCCAAATAGATGATTATATCTCAATCATTAAAAAAGAAGGGAAGAAATTAAACTTCAAAATTAATAGTAGAAAAATCAAAGCTGACCTTCCGAAAAAGAAACAATATTTAGTTCGTGAATTAGATGAACTATTACTTAAAAGCATTGAGAAGGAACTACCTGAGCAACCATGGGAAACAGGTGTACACAAAGAAATCGCTATTAAGTTATGTGTCTCAAATAAATTAGTAAGTATAGGAATTCAACAGCTAATCGCTCAAGGAAAGTTTAGACGTCAAATAAGAGGTGACGTCTTAAACGATTAAAAAAAGAGCCTAACAATCTCTATATTTAATTATGTTGACTGATTACTTTATATTTAGTTTCAACAAAACGAAAACATAGAGTTGTAATAGCGGTAACTTTTCTTTTTTCCAACTGCTACTCAAAAATCCATAATGCCTTATTCGAGTAAAGCCTTTGGAAAGAATATAGAGTTGAAAACACCTTATAAACTCCTTAGTGGAGAGTATTAGTGTGGTTTTTTGCCCACCTTTTATATAGTCTTTTAAACTAAATGCAACCCTCCTTTTTTCTTTATCAATCGACAAGATACGGTGGTTATTTATTGCTATTTTATTTGCCCCGTTACAAATTTAAATTGCTTTTAAGTGATAATTTGTAACGGGGTGAATGTACCTACCTTAATATTCAATCACATGTTCTGGTTTTCCGAAAGGAGATTTGGCATAAACCACCCACTCTTTTTAGAATAACTTATCATATAAAGATTGCAGTAATTGGGGAAGTGTCTTTCGTAATTTCTACAACAAAATAGCCTACAGAAAAGGGAGTGCTGTTTCTGCTACTGCAAGAAAATTAGCGACTATACTTTGGAATATGCTCTACAAAAGACAACATTACAATCTTCTTACTGTTTATGAATATCTTGACCAAAAAAGAAAGAGAAATGTCATAGAACTTCAAAAACAAATTGCTAATATAGATGCAAGAATGAGGGATATTAAGCTTGCCTGAATACCTGTAAAAACAAGGTGTGAACAAAACGCTACTCAGAATATAAAAAATTGCATAAGTTATATTTTGTACATATATTTGTACATTATTAGATATACTATTATGCAAATAACGACTGTTTCAGATTTTAGAAAAGATATTAAGACCTACTTAGACCGAGTTGTAAAGAACTACGAGACTTTAATTATAAATCGGGGAAAAGATTCTGGAATTGTAGTCATGTCTCTGCAAGAATATAATTCTTTAATGGCTACAAATCACGAATTATCATCTCGAAAGAATGAATTAAGACTAGATTCTGCAATTGACAAGCTAAAGAACGGATTGACTTTCGAAAAAGACTTAATCGAAAATTAAATGAAGTTTATATTTGTGGATGAGTCTTGGGAGGACTATTTGTACTGGCAAAAAACAGATAAAAAAAAGCTGAAGAAAATAAATGAACTCCTGAAAGACATCTCTCGCACTCCTTTTGACGGAATAGGAAAACCTGAACCTTTAAAACATAAATACGCAGGATTTTGGTCAAGACGAATTGATAGTGAACATAGACTGATTTACCAATACGAAGAAGGAGGAATATTAATTGCGAAATGTAGATTTCATTACGACTGAAAAAAGTACTACAGGTCACAACTAGACATATGGAATGCTGATAGGCCAAAACTTCTAGAGGTCATCCTACGAAGACACAACATACAGGCTCAGTAGAGTCTGATATATGATTTATTGATTGACTCGGGATTTTTAAATAAGGAGGCAATTTAATAAGTTGGTAAGAACCCTACAAGAGGAGAAGATAGTTTTTAGAGAGCTTTACATCCTCTTTTATTCGGTTGGTTATTTTAAGGAGTTGCCTTTTAGGGTGATTGTTTTCTAATGCTTCCCTTCTACCTATTTAGGTAAAACAAAAATTTATAACTTCATAACCAAAGTTGAAACCAATGGGTTTTTGCAAACTCACTGGTCTTCTAATCCAAAGTGATTTATAAGCCATTAAAGACCATTAATTAAATAGTGATTGGCCTATTACCGTTTATGAAACAAAATTCTAATAGGGGTTTGGAAGTTATTTTTTAAGCATTCATAATAGAGAGTACTTTATTATTGTGATTTAAGTTTTGTAATAATCACTTCCAAAATTTTACCCTTTATTAAAGCCTGTTTTTAATAGGAAGACTTTTAAGACCATAAAATAATCACTAAATTTATACTGATACTAAAATTGGGCAACGCAACCTTTTGCTTTATCCATATGATGGTAAAAACAAAAAGAACTATTACCAATTGAAATTTAAGAAATGAAGTTTAGCATAAAACTACTGCAGATTGTCTCGTTTGCCTTTTTATCAATCGGGTATTCTCAAGAAAATAAAACGAACATAACCGCAGCCGATATACTTGGAAATCCAGATTATTTGGCATTTTCGTATGGAGGATATAGAAAAAATACAAGGGAGGCCGTTCCCACGGTCAAGGAGTTAAAAGAGGATATGAAAATAGTATCCGCAATGGGAATCAAGCTAATAAGGACTTACAACACTCAACAATTTGGACATACGGCTAATCTCTTGCAGGCTATTAAAAAATTGAAAGACGAAGATTCAAATTTTGAAATGTATGTGATGTTGGGGACTTGGATAGAATGTGAAGGTGCATGGTCTACATCTGCCAATCATAATGCCGGAAATATAGAAAATAATACGGCAGAGATAGACGCTGCAGTAAAAATGGCCCAGACATACCCAGATATAGTGAAAATCATTGCCGTAGGGAATGAGGCGATGGTGCAATGGGCCATCAATTATTTTGTCTACCCAAATATCATTCTCAAGTGGGTGGATCACCTCAAAGAATTGCGAGATAGCGGGAAAATTTCAGCAGGCTTATGGATAACGAGTTCTGATAACTATGAATCATGGGGAGGGGGAGCAAAAAGCTATCAGACAGATGAATTAGAAGCATTGATAAGGGCAGTTGATTTTATATCGCTTCACACCTACCCTTTTCATGATTCACATTACAATCCTATATTTTGGGGGGTACCGGAAAAAGAAGAGGATCTAACTAAAGAGAAACAGATTGAGGCAGCAATGGATAGAGCCAAAAATTATGCGATCTCTCAATATCAAGCTACAGCGGATTATATAGAAAATCTGGGAATTAATAAACCTATTCATATTGGTGAAACAGGTTGGTCAACCAAAGCTAATTCCTCTTATGGAGCAACGGGTTCTAAAGCTGCAGACGAATACAAGGAAAAATTATACTATAAGCACATGAGAAATTGGACCAGCACTAGGGGTATGTCTTGTTTCTATTTTGAGGCCTTTGATGAGCAATGGAAAGATCAGGGAAATGCTATGGGATCAGAAAATCATTTTGGGTTAATCAACCTAAAAGGAGAGGCTAAATTTGCATTATGGGAGATGGTAAACGAAGGCGTATTTGAAGGATTGACCCGAAACGGTTTACCTATTACCAAAACCTATGGTGGTGATAAAGATAAATTAATGGCTGATGTTCTTGCACCACCATTAAAAAGTGAAATGGGATTGCTTGAAATCACTACTGTAAATAAAGTTAGAAAAATTGGTCAACATGTAACTGAAAGTAGTTATTTAGTAGTTCATGAAACCTTGACTCCAAAAAGTAAAAGTAACATTTCATATCCCAGTGAAAAGCTGAAATTAAACTCCTGGGAGGGAACATGTGGTATTGAAATGTCACAAGATGGAGTCATAGAAGTTAAAACCGGAACTGGAGCATGGTGGGGATGTGCGTTAGAGATAGCTGGAGGAGTAGGAGAAAATCTTTCTGATTTTAAATCAGGGAATTTGAATTTTGAAATAAAGGGAAACACCCTATCCTCTTTCCAGATAGGCTTTCAAACAGGATCATTTGCGAAAGGAACTCAAACAAATAATCAGATAACTTTTAATCAAAATAGCGATTACTCAATTACAGATAAATGGACATCCTATTCCATTCCAATAACTGAACTCTATCAAGGAGCAAATTTAAGCGACGTAACAGCCCCTTTATTTTTTAGAGGAGAAAAGAATTTTGATGGAAAAGAAATCTATGTAAAAAATATTTATTTTTCTATAAAATGACAGTTACCAATCGAACAAGATGTTCGAAAGTAAAAGGCTTAAAGTTATGTCATGACGAAACCTACCCTTGCTTACTGCGCTGATTATCCTGTGGTCAATCAGGCTTGATCTTCACCCATATAGCTTTTATAGCAGTCGTTGTTTATAAGGTAACTAGGTGTAGCATAAATCTATATGTTTTATCCAACTCGCGTGACCAGCATTAAAACAGCTTTTGGTACATTCTTCTGGTCTTTCCCATATTTTGAGCGATGGTGTTAGGGCTTTAATTTCAAGTTAAGACATAGAAGCATCATGGAAATTTGCCAAAACACTTCCTATGGTATCCATAGCTAAATACTAAATTTGAGTACAATCGACTCTGCTATGCATCAGTAGGAAAGATTATGTATAAAGTGAGCGGTAAGCACTTTACTGATCATATCATAGAGAATCCGTTGCAAAAAGCAGGTATAAAAAGAACTAAAAAAGCTGATTTATTAAACCTCAATAGTATGGTTCCTCATCTGGCTAGACCTTATACCTATTATTATGGTCCACCTATTTCAGATATAAAAATGGAAACTTTTCTTTCACTACTTCAGAAAGCTGTAGAAATGAGTTCAAGAGCGCACAATACTTTATAAGGATCAGCTTCATATTTATCACTTGAACTGAATTTTATTACTATATATATCAGCACGGGTTTTTCGATGGATTGAAATTAAGAATAGACTAAAAAAAAGCAATTTATTGTGACATTTTAAATTTAATTTGGAACTAATGCTCAGTTTTAGGTCTAACCAAAAATCATTGCAAACTTACCATGCCTTATTTTCCTTTGGAAAATCCTCATCCATAAAATTTTAACTTTTTTTGTAGAAACACCTTGTTACATCAAAACAAGTTAATTAAGACTGACAGCCTTCATCACCCAAGAAATTGGTTATAAGCTAGACCACTTACCGAATGCTTATAGAATATTATTTACCTTTTCACTATGTAAAACCATAGTAGTTTGGGTACTGTGTATATAATCTAGAGTAGATAATCTATCGAGAATAAAGCTCCTTAACTCGTCAGTGTCTTTTACTGCGATGTGCAAAATAAAATCATTATCACCTGCCATATGAAACAATTGAATAACACCCGGTAATTGGGAGGCCTTCTCCAAGAAATCTGTAATGATTGAACGGTGCTGCTTATTTAGCTTAATGGCTAACATTACCTCAATATTAAGTCCCAGCTTTTTTTGATCAATTTGAGCATTTGCCCCTTTCAAATATCCCTTCTGAGTTAGTTTCTTAATTCTATCGTGTGCGCTAGACTGAGCAATTTCAATCTTTGCAGCAATCTCTTTGTTTGAAAGCCGAGCATTATTCAGCAAAAGGCTTAAAATCTGAATATCTTTCGAATCTAATTCATTCTTCATATTGAAAACGAATATTTTTTGGTTTATATAAAATACTGACAAATATAATTTGGTTTAAATTCATTTCAACATAATTTTGCGCAAATATTATTTAAAATACAGAATTTAATACATTATAACAATATGACAATTCCTTTAAATTTCATCAAGCCGTTTAAATCCTATTTTATTATTGCGTTTGGACTTTTTATAAATGCCTTAGCATGGACCGGCTTTCTTATTCCATCAGAAATTGTTGGAGGTGGCGTAAGTGGAATTGGAACTATTATTTATTTTACGATGGGTTTTAAAGTTGGGTATTCTGTTTTTATCATCAATGGTCTATTAATTATTGCTGCTTTGAAGATTCTAGGCTTTGGCTTCGGAATAAAAACAATATTTGCCACATTTGTGTTATCCTTCTTTTTATGGCTATTGCAATCTATTATTACCGAACCTTTTGTGAGTGATAGATTTATGAGTGCTATAATTGGAGGTGCAATGGCAGGTGCCAGTGCGGGTATTATTCTTTCTCAAGGAGGCAGTACTGGAGGTACAGATATCGTTGCTATGATGATCAATAAATACCGAAACTATAGTCCTGGTCAGCTTATTTTGACTTTGGATTTAATCATTATATCGTCTTCCTATTTTGTTATGGGTTCTATAGAGCAAGTTGTTTATGGGTTTGTAGCGATGAGTGTGAGTGCCTATTGTGTTGATCTGGTGATTGAGGGCAGAAAGCAATCTGTTCAGATTTTTATTTTCACAGAAATGTTTGATAAAATAAAAAATGAGCTTGTTTCAAACTACGACCAAGGTATCACAGAACTTCAAGCAAAAGATGGTTTCTCACAAAAAGATATAAAGATCTTAATGCTTTTAGCAAAGAAAAAAGAGTCTCAATCGATTTTTAAAACGGTGAAAATTATAGATCCAGAGGCCTTTATTTCTATGGGTTCAGTAATGGGGGTTTATGGTTTTGGATTTGAAAAAAAAGACTAATTTAAATATTGTTGGGAATAATAGGATCAAGAATTATACCTGCTTTTAAGATCTGTAATTGTTAAAGATAAAGCGGCAACTACACTTTATACCAAATTATATTTATAATGCCGTATGAATAAATTGAATTATTTTTTGATTGATTGATTGAAATCAAAAATAACTAGCATAGCCTTAGCTACGGTAATTATTTTTGATGAAAAGCAGGCGAAAAAAGCCTGTGCCGATTTCATATCGGTAAAACGATTTATTGCGTCATTACAGGTCTAATTTGGTATTATACATAGAAGGATTTTAAAGGGTGTTTTTGGGAATAGACTCGCTTGAATTTATATAAAATCAAAATGACGAAAGCATTGCAGTGATCTGAGGTGAAAAACATCTGTAAAGGTTAATCCTTAAATTTTTGAACATAAAGCCTTCAGTCGCTTCCCTCCTATCAAAAGTTATCTTAAGATTTTTAATCTATACGTTTCACGGATGGGAGGCTCAGAAGAACTGAAAACTCCAAAATTAGATATCGAATATCAGTTAAAAAAACGGAGGTAAAATCAGAATAAGAAACCCGCTTTAAAGAGGATATACTTCTATTTTTAAAAACAAAAAAGCCTTAATCGATAGATTAAGGCTTTAGATTAAAACTAGCTAAAGTTTTAGTTTTCAAAATCTTTAAGTGTGGTTGTTATGATGTCTAAACAATCCATCAATTGTTCTTCGGTGATCACTAATGGTGGAGCAAAACGAATGATATTACCATGTGTAGGTTTTGCTAGCAACCCATTTTCTTTTAAAGCAACACATATGTTCCAAGCTGTAGAGCTGTCTTCAGAATCGTTGATAACAATAGCATTTAGCAAGCCTCTCCCTCTTACGAGATTTACAATGTTGTGATTTTCTATAAATTTATTCAATTCAGATCTAAAAAGATCACCAAGACGTCTTGCATTTTGAGCAAGCTTCTCGTCTTTAACCACTTCTAGAGCTTCCATAGCTACAGCAGCAGCTACAGGATTACCCCCAAAGGTTGACCCGTGTTGTCCTGGTTGAATAACGTTCATAACCCAATCATCTGCTAGAACTGCAGACACTGGATAAGCTCCTCCAGATAAAGCTTTACCTAAAATCAAAACATCTGGTCTAGAATAGGTGGCTTCTTGACGTTCACAGTGTCCTTGACAATCACATTTACCGCAGACAGCAAGCAAAGCTCCTGTTCTTGCAATTCCTGTTTGTATTTCATCTGCCATAAATAAAACATCATGTTCATTACACAGCGCTTTCACCTTTTGCATAAAATCATCTGATGGAGTAAAAACACCTGCTTCACCTTGGATAGGCTCTATTAAAGCACCCGCTATATTTTTGTTTTCTTTAAGTACTTTTTCTAAAGCTTCAGGATCGTTATAAGGCACCTTGATAAAACCAGGTGTGTAAGGACCAAAGTTTTTTCTCGCTTCTTCATCATTGCTAAAAGAGATGATAGTTGTGGTTCTACCGTGAAAATTATTTTCGAAAACTACAATCTGAGCTTCTGTTTCTGCGATGCCTTTGCATTCGTAAGCCCATTTTCTGCATATTTTAATGGCAGTTTCTACAGCTTCAGCTCCACTATTCATCGGTAAAAGCTTATCAAACTTAAAGTATTCTGTAGCATATTTTTCATACACCCCTAACACGTCATTATGGAATGCTCTAGAGGTTAAAGAAATAGTTTTAGATTGCTTGTACATGGCCTCTACAATTCTAGGATGGCAGTGACCTTGGTTAACAGCAGAATAAGCGGAAAGAAAATCGTAATATCTTTTATCTTCAACATCCCACACAAATACACCTTCTCCTCTTTTTAAAACTGCAGGTAATGGATGATAATTATGAGCTCCATACTTGTCTTCAAGATTTATTGCTTGTTGTGAAGACTTAATGTCTTCCACCCTTAATTTATCTATTGTATCAGTTGTCATAGCTTAAGTTTTATCGATTCTTACAAAAGTAGCTAATTCACAGACTATTAAAAATTATTAACTAAGAGTTAGGTCAATTTAGTATCAGTTTAAATAAAAAAGATGAAACAAAGATTAATTAATATTAAATTTTAAAAGTACTAGAACTCAACGTATATATCTAGTTTCTAGAAGGTACGCAAAAAGAGTGAAAATTAACTAAACAATTTTGGAACCACGAAATCGGAAAAGTCGTTCACTTAAATTTATACTGAATTTTTGGTTAGCTCTAAGCCTCTTGAAGTGCTCTTTACACCTTGCTTTTGCCTTTTCAATGCTTCCAAAGACTATGGCTTACAGCACAACTAGACCGATTTTATTTTAGATTTGGTGGTATTTTAATAGGAATTTTAAGGCCAGTTTTGGTTTGTATTTTTCTGGAATTAGTGTAAGAGTTACTTCATTTTAAAAGAAATGTAATCGAATAAAGCAGTAATTCAAACAATACTTTATTTTTGCGTTATGGCAAGACGAAAAAATACTAAAAAAACCTTCGAAAATGTAGAAGTCCTCGATGCTGGAAGTAAAGGGAAAGGCATTGGTAGAGCAGATGATGGCAGAGTCTTAATCATAGATCAAGTCGTTCCAGGCGATATCGTAGATGTTACCACTTACAAGAAGAGAAAATCATATTACCAGGCTAAACCTCATCAATTCGTAAAATTATCGTCCAAAAGAACAGAACCTGTTTGTCAACATTTTGGAGTTTGTGGGGGATGTAAATGGCAAAATATGGCTTATGAACACCAGCTTTTTTATAAAGAAAAAGAGGTTCTAGAGAATTTAAAACGCATTGGTAAAATTGAAATAGCAAAAACTCACCCCATTTTAGGAAGTGAAAAAATTTACTTCTACAGAAATAAAATGGAATTTTCCTTTAGCAATAGTCGGTGGCTAACTGAAAAAGAAATTTCTAGTGAAGTCGATATTACAGATAAAAATGCGCTTGGATTCCATATTCCAGGGATGTGGGATAAGATCTTGAATCTTGAAAAATGTCACCTTCAAGCAGATCCTAGTAACGCCATCAGAAATAAAGTTAGAGACTTTGCTACTGAACATGATTTAGAATTTTTCAACCCAAGAGACAGAACCGGATTGCTTAGAACTCTTATGATAAGGACAAGTTCTACGGGTGAATTTATGATTTTGATCCAATTTTTTAAAGAACAAAATGAAAAGCGAAAACTTCTCCTAGACTATATTATTAAAGAATTTCCTGAAGTTAACTCCCTTCTTTACGTTATCAATGAAAAGGGAAACGACACTATTTATGATCAGGAAATTTATACCTATTATGGAGAAGATCATATTTTTGAAGAGATGGAGGGTTTAAAATTTAAAATTAATGCCAAATCCTTCTATCAAACCAATTCTGAACAAGCTTATGAGCTTTACAAAATCACCAGAAGTTTTGCGAACTTAACGGGTGAAGAACTGGTTTACGATTTATATACAGGAACGGGAACCATAGCTCAATTTGTGGCTAAAAAAGCCAAACATGTTGTCGGTATAGAGGCTGTACCTGAAGCTATTGAAGATGCTAAATCAAACGCAAAACTTAATGGTATTGAAAATACATCGTTTTTTGCTGGAGATATGAAGAAGCTATTCAATTCAGAATTTATTGAAAAGCATGGACAACCCGATGTCATTATTACCGATCCACCACGTGATGGAATGCATAAAGATGTGATCCAACAAATCCTAAATATAAAACCTAAACGCATTGTTTATGTAAGTTGTAATTCTGCCACTCAAGCTAGAGATTTACAGCTCATGGATGAATTTTATAAAGTGGATGAAAGCCAAGCAGTAGATATGTTTCCTCAAACCCATCATGTTGAAAATGTAGTTTGCTTAAGTTTAAGAGCATGAAAAAAGGTCTAGTGTATGGTGTTATTTCAGCGTTTTTGGCCCTGAGTATGTATTCGTGTGAACGAGATGATATTTGTGCTGAAGCTATTGCAACTACTCCAAAATTGGTCATCGAATTTTTTGATGCCAATAATCCTGAAAGAAACAAAAACGTGAACAGCTTGCTGGTGAGGGAAATTGAAAAGGATAGTACTCTAGGATTCACCTCTACTTCAACCGTAGCTATTCCATTAAAAACAAATGCCATTGAAACAAGATATATTTTCAATATCAACTCTCAATCAGAATCTGGGGGCTTAATTGATACTTTAAATTTTTCTTACGCAACTGTTGAAACCTATTTAAACCGAGCTTGTGGCTACAAGGTAGACTTTATCGATTTTAGGGCACGGAAAGAAACTGATGACATCAATTGGATAAAAGATATCCAAGTTAGAGAAACTACAATAGATAATGAATTTGAAACTCACCTATACCTTTTTTATTAGCTGTACTATACTGTGTTTTGGCATGCAATCGTATGCACAAGAAAGCTCAACCGACGACTACGAACAAGTTAGTGACTCTATATTTTTTAAGGATAAATATGGATTTAACATCGGTTTGGATTTGAGCAGGATTGGTCAAAGTTTTTTGGACTCAGATTATCAAGGCCTAGAAATTTCAGCTGACTATAGGTATAGTGAGAATCTTTATATAGCAGGAGAGTTGGGCAATGAAACCTCCACCTATAACGAAGAAAACATCATAAATAAAACCGATGGTAGCTATATTAAATTAGGGGTTAATTATAATGTGTATGACAATTGGATTGGGATGCAAAACCTGATATACATTGGGGTTCGTTATGGCTTTGCTAATTATTCTCAAAATCTACAAAGTTATAGGATTTATACAACCGATGACTACTTCCCTTCAGACATAAGGGAAGTAGATGCGTCTTTCAGCAACCTCACGGCAAGCTGGATTGAACTTCAAGCTGGTTTAAGGGTTAATATTTTCGGTAATTTCTACTTAGGTGCACACGTTCAATTAAAGAATATGATATCGGTTTCTGAGATCAATAATTTCGATAATCTATATGTTCCTGGATTTCGAAGGACCTTCGATAATTCAAATATTGGTGCTGGCTGGGGATATTCCATGAGCTATCTCATTCCCATATATTCCAAGACAAAAACTCAAGCAGTAGATAATTAATTCTATTGCTTAGCGGTCTTTTTAGAACCCTCATAGATTTGATAATTCAAAAGTCTAGATTCTAATTTAGCGTTGTAAAGTTTAATCTTTCGAGAAGGTCTTAAGCCAACATGTTTGATAGCTTCTAGATCTGCCACTATAAACCAGGCAGAGGTTCCTGGATAACTTCGTTTTAAGGTATCCCCTACTTTGGCATAAAATCCTGGTATATCTACATCCAATCTTACTCCATAAGGAGGGTTAAAAACCATATGTAAATGACGTTCTGACGTTTTAATAGATTCAAAGAAATCTTGACGTTTTACCGTAATAAATTCAGATAGATTTGCATTTTCAATATTTTGAGTTGCTTTTTCGACCGCTGAAGGGGCTTTATCGTAGCCTTTAATTTCAAAGTTAAAAGATTTTACTTTCTTTAAAGTTGAATCTTTTATGACTTCAAAAAGGGATTCATCATAGTCTTCCCAATTCTGAAAAGTGAAATGCTCCCGGTTGATGTTAGGGGGAATATGACAAGCTATCATTGCCGCTTCTATCAAAATAGTTCCACTGCCACACATGGGGTCCAAAAAATCACATTGTCCAGTCCAACCAGATTTTAAGAGGAGACCCGCGGCCAGCACCTCATTTATGGGTGCTATGTTAGTAGCGGTTTTATAGCCTCTTTTAAAAAGGGGGTCTCCAGAAGAGTTCAAACTAATTTCACAATTTCCTCTATCGATATGAACACTTACTTGGCAGTCTGGCTTGTCTGTATCTACATTAGGTCTCGACTGAAATTTATCTCGAAATCTGTCCACAATGGCATCTTTAGTCCTAAAGACGACATATCTAGAATGTGTGAAAATTTCTGAATTTACTGTAGATTCTACAGCAAAGGTCCCGTCCTTATCAATTAAATTTTCCCAAGGATAGGCATTGAGTTTATTATAAAAATCCTCTTCATTTGAAATTTTAAAACTAAAGATGGGCTTTAAAATACTTATGGCAGTTCTTAGAGATAAATTGGCCTTGTACATAAAACCTATATCTCCAACAAAAGAGACGTGCCTCACTCCTTTCTTAATATCCAGTGCGCCAAGATCCCGCAACTCTTTTGCAAGTTCATCTTCAAACTCAAAGAGACACTTGGCAATCATTTTGAAATTAATTTCCATAAAGAAGGTATTTTTAAGTACAAAAATACATTAATTTTGCTCCCTTGTTTTATAAACCAACAGCAAGCTTACAATTAATTGAACGCCTCATATTTTAATAGTTTTTATGAATTTACTGTTACCCATTCTTGCTGTACTCATTGGCTTCGGAATTTCATACTTCCTTTACGAGAAATTTGTCATTATAAATCTACTGCTAGCCTTCAGCGGTTCTTTTTTACTATCGGTGACAGTTTTAGAGTTTCTACCAGGGATTTATAATTCTGGGGTGAATTCCATTGGAGTTTTTATTTTAGGAGGGATTTTACTTCAGATTATGTTAGAGTATATGTCGGGAGGTGCAGAACATGGCCATCTTCATTTTTCTAAAGAAAACACAAATTTCCCATGGGTACTATTCATCAGTTTGTGTATTCATGCATTTTTGGAAGGAGTGCCAATTCATGGAAATGACCATTTGCTCTATGCCGTGATTATCCACAAAGTCCCTATCGCCATTATTATCTCGTCCTTCTTATTTAATACCAGTTTATCTAAGGTTAAAGTAATTCTGTTTCTATTGATCTTCGGGATCATGACACCATTTGGCAGCTTTGTTCAAGCAAACACCACTCTTTTTGACAATATCGGTGTGTATTTGAATGCCATTGTTATCGGTATTTTCCTTCATGTCTCTACAACTATTTTATTTGAGTCTTCCAGAGATCACAAATTCAACATTTATAAATTTGGAATCATAGTACTAGGGATTTTTTTAGCCTTGGTCCTTTAAATAAGACTACTAATTTGAGTGCGAAATTTATTGATTATTCTTAATTTAGCTGTTTTAAAAATCTTAGCAAACAAAATGTTATGAGTAAATACGATATTATAGTTTTAGGGAGTGGACCAGGTGGCTATGTAGCTGCTATTCGTGCTTCGCAACTCGGTTTAAAAACGGCTGTCATAGAGAAAGAGAGTTTAGGAGGTGTTTGTTTAAACTGGGGATGTATTCCTACCAAAGCTTTATTAAAAAGTGCGCAGGTTTTTCAATATTTAAATCATGCTGCAGACTACGGTCTAAAGGTTGATAATCCAGACAAAGATTTTACAGCTGTTGTAAAACGAAGCAGAGACATTGCTGGAGGAATGAGTAAAGGAGTTGGATTCTTGATGAAGAAGAACAAAATTGACGTCATCATGGGACATGGAACTTTAAAAAAGGGAAAAAAGATTTCTGTAGAAGACGATAAAGGTAAAACGACTGAATACGAAGCAGATCACATTATAATTGCAACTGGTTCTCACTCTAGAGAGCTTCCTAATTTACCCCAAGACGGTGAAAAAGTAATAGGATATAGAAAAGCAATGACCCTAGAAAAGCAACCAGAATCTATGATTGTTGTTGGGTCTGGCGCTATTGGATGTGAATTTGCAAGTTTTTATAACGACATGGGTACTAAAGTGACTCTAGTGGAATTCCAATCCCATATTGTCCCTGTTGAAGATGAAGAAGTGTCTACTCAATTTAAACGTATCTTTAAGAAGAAAGGTATTAAAGTAATGACCAATTCTTCTGTAGAAAGCGTAGATACCTCGGGTGAAAAAGTAAAAGCTACCGTTAAAACCAAAAAAGGAGAAGAAATTATAGAGGCAGATATTGTTCTTTCTGCTGTAGGCATCAAAACCCATATCGAAAATATCGGTTTGGAAGATGTGGGTATCATAACACATAAGGATAAAATCACTGTAAACGATTTCTACCAAACTAATATTCCTGGCTACTATGCTATTGGAGATGTCACACCTGGATCTGCTTTGGCCCATGTTGCCTCTGCTGAAGGTATTCTTTGTGTAGAAAAAATTGCAGGAGAGAAAGTAGAAGCTTTAGATTATGGCAATATTCCTGGATGTACCTATTCAAATCCAGAAATTGCCAGTGTTGGAATGACTGAAAAGCAAGCCAAAGAAGCTGGATATGACATTAAAGTTGGGAAATTTCCATTTTCTGCTTCTGGTAAAGCAAGTGCTTCTGGAGCGAAAGATGGTTTTGTAAAAGTTATTTTTGATGCTAAGTACGGTGAATGGTTAGGTTGCCACATGATAGGCGCTGGCGTTACCGATATGATTGCTGAAGCTGTTTTAGGAAGAAAACTTGAAACCACAGGTCATGAGGTTTTGAAAACTGTACATCCACACCCTACTATGAGTGAGGCTGTAATGGAAGCTACTGCAGATGCCTATGGTGAAGTTATTCACCTCTAATCGTAAAGATTTAATTACATTTAAGGCTTCTGAAACTATGGCTTCAGAAGCCTTTTTTTTATAAAACTCCATGAGGAAAAAAATCTCAAGTCTCAGTAACCCTTTTATTAAAAATCTACTCCTTCTTCAGAAGAAATCAAAGCTGAGAAAAAGTCAAGAGGAATTTGTGATAGAGGGCCTTCAGGAAATAAGTTATGCACGGAAAGCGGCTTATGCGTTTTCTCAAATTTTAGTGTGTCTAGATCTATTTGACGATACCTTTGACCTAGAAAAATTTGACTGTGAAATTACTGAGATCTCTCTAGAGGTTTTTGAAAAACTAGCTTATAGATCGTCGACTGGTGGACTAATAGCCATTGCAAAACCAAAAGACTTAAGAATAGCAAATTTAAGGCTGTCTAGCAAAACACCTCTTATATTGATTGCAGAAGCTCCAGAAAAGCCAGGGAATATTGGTGCTTTACTTAGAACTTCTGATGCGGCAAAACTAGATGCTATAATTATTGCCAACCCCAAAACAGATCTTTATAATCCTAATATCATCCGCTCTAGTGTAGGGACGGTTTTTACCAACACCATCGGAGTGGGGACAACTTCAGAAATTATTGATTTTTTAAATAACAATAATATTAAGATTTACGCTGCAGCCTTACAAGATTCTTCCTCTTATCTTATACAAGATTTTAAGGAAGCCACCGCTATAGCTGTAGGAACAGAACATCAAGGCTTATCTGAAGAGTGGAGAATAAACGCCGACAAAATTATACAGATTCCTATGGAAGGCCAAGTAGATTCCTTAAATGTATCAGTTTCTGCCGCTATTTTGATTTTTGAAGCCAAAAGACAACGTCAACTTTCTTGATTTTTTAAACAAGCTCAAAATTTTCCGCCCATGTATTTAAAAATATTTTTATATCTATTCACATTAAGTCTTAGCTTGTCTTCTTACAGTCAAGATGTCCCTAAGGATTATTTTGAGTCACCTTTGGATATCCCTTTATTACTTTCAGGGACCTTTGGTGAGTTGCGGTCCAATCATTTCCATGCGGGGATGGATATTAAAACAAAAGGAACGACAGGTCTTTCTGTTTATGCTTCAGCAGAGGGCTATGTTGGAAGAATAAAAATTCAACATGGTGGTTATGGAAAAGCCCTGTATATATATCATCCCAACGGCTACCAAACTGTATATGCGCACTTGAACGACTTTTCACCAGAGATTGAAAAACTAGTCAAAGAAAAACAGTATGAAAAGGAATCATATGAAATTGAACTTTTCCCAGAAGAATCTGACCTTGTAATTTCACAAGGTGAAACTATTGCTTACAGCGGTAATTCCGGCTCTAGTGGAGGCCCTCATTTACATTTTGAGATTCGGGACTATCAATCTAAACCGATGAATCCTTTTTTATTTGGCTTCGATGAGGTTCAAGACTCTCAGAAACCCACTGTTTTTGCCTTGCACAGCTATGCCATAGGAGAAGGCTCTCATGTGAACGGAAATTCTACTAGGAAACAACTCAAGTTAATACAAAAAAACAACGGTGATTTCATGACCGAATCCATCAAGGTCTATGGAAATATTGGATTTGGTATTGAAGTTACAGATAGACTTGACCTAAGCTATAATAAAAATGGGGTGTATTCCATAAAAACCAAGCTGAATGGAAAACTGATTTTTGAAAATACATTTGATAAATTTTCATTTTATGAAACACGATATATCAATCGCCTGATAGATTTTGAATTTTATAAAACAGAAAAACGCAGAATTCATAAACTTTTTGTTGAACCCAATACTCCGTTAAGTGTTTTTAAAGAGGCTTATAACCAAGGTGTTGTAAGTGTTTTTAAAGATAGCCTTAACCAGCAATTTGAAATTGAAGTTTTAGATTTTAAAGGCAATACCCGATCCATTACTATTCCTATAGAAAGTGACTTTAGAGTGGGTATTGAATCCAACACACAAAAAGAAACTGAATATTTAGCCAAAGCTGATGCTGCTAGTGTTTTTGAAGAAGGTAAAATTGATATCTATATACCTAAAGATGCACTGTATGAAGATGCCTATTTAGAAGTTAATATAGAAGGCTTACGTGTAGATTTCCACAACTATACAACGCCACTTCACAAGTCAGTCACTATTGGATTTGATGTAAGTCAATATTCCCTTGAAGATCAAAGCAAGCTATATATCGCTCAAGTTAATCCTTGGGGTGGTCAATATTATGTGAGCACTTACAAAAAGAGAGATAGGCTTACCACTAGGACCAATCAATTTGGAAGCTATGCTTTATTTGAGGATTCTAGACCCCCTAGTATTAAGCCAAAGAATTTTAGAGATAAGCAATGGATGTCAAATTTTAGATATTTAGAACTGGAAATTAATGATGAAGAAACTGGAATAGAAAGCTATAGAGCGACCGTAAATGGTGAATTTATTTTAATGGAATACGATTATAAGACCAACACTTTGATTTACGATTTTAACGATGGTAAAATTTCAGATACTAAAAATGAATTAAAAGTCGTTGTTAGTGATAAAGTTGGGAATACTTCTATATTTGAAGCAGAATTCTCCAGAAAAAACTAATACTCGATATCTTGAACTATTTTTATACACTCCTCTTTCTTTTAATAACTTCTGCTGTCTTTTCCCAAACTGCTACCGTTCAAGGGATTATTTTCGATGAAAGTAGAAATCCTATTGCATTTGCGAATGTAAGTACGTCTCAAGGGGGAACTGTGAGTAATTCCAATGGATTTTACCAACTAAAAATCCCTGCTGAGCAAACTTTAAAATTGAAAATATCCTACATAGGATTTAAACCGATTACCGCAAAGCTTAACTTGAAAAACAATCAAGTTGAAGAGCTTAACTTTATCCTTAAAACCAGTGTCGAGCAAATCGGAGAGGTTATTCTTAAAAATGATGGTAGAACTAGGATCGAAGGAATTACCACTTTAGATCCAGAAACCATCAGAAAAATTCCAGGAGCCAATGCCGGTGTTGAAAATCTGCTTAAAACCTTACCAGGGGTCAATTCGAACAACGAATTAAGTACACAGTATTCTGTAAGGGGTGGGAATTTTGATGAAAATTTAGTCTATGTCAATGATATTGAAATTTACAGACCCTTCTTAATAAGAAGTGGTCAACAGGAAGGCTTGAGTTTTGTAAATACTGATTTGGTTCGAAATGTTGAGTTTTCAGCTGGCGGGTTTAAAGCGAGGTACGGTGATAAAATGTCTTCTGTTTTGGACATCGAGTACAGAAGACCCGTCAATTTTGGTGGTAGTTTTGAAGCCAGTTTTCTCGGAGGAAGTGCCTCTGTAGAGGGTGTTTCTAAAAATAAAAAACTTTCTGCTATAGTTGGGATGCGCTATCGGGACAATTCTTTATTCGTGAATGCAAATGAAACTGAAGCCAATTTTAAGCCCAGATTTGCAGACGTCCAAACCTTCTTAACTTATCAATTCAATCCCAAATTTGAGATCAGTTTTTTGGGGAATATAGCTGTAAACTCTTACAGTTATGAACCCTTCACCAGACAGACTAATTTTGGAACTATAGACGACCCCCAAGCTTTATTGATTTTTTACGAAGGTGAAGAAGAAAGCCTCTACGAAACCTATCTAGGAGCTTTTAAAGCGACCTATAAACCCAATGATAGCTATACAGGAAAGTTTATCGCTTCTGCTTACCATACAAAAGAACAAGAGTATTTTGACATTTTAGCAAATTACAGATTAGGAAGTGTGAGTACAGATTTTGGGGATGGTAATTTAGGTGAAGTTGAATTTACTGAAGGTGCAGGTTCTCAATTTACACATGCAAGAAATAACCTAGATGCTTTAATCTTTAATCTTCAACATTTAGCTGGCCATCAAATTGATGAACACCTCATTGAATATGGAGCTAGGTATTCTCATGAAGACATCAGAGACCGCTTACAAGAGTATGAAGTCATCGACTCTGCTGGATTTAGTGTTCGTCCTCCGCTACCCGACTTTGGAAACGATCAACCCTACAATCCTTTTGAGGCTCCTATTGAAGCGTTCCAAAGCATAAGAGCTCTTAACTCTACAAAAATAGACAGAATTACTGCATTTTTACAATGGAGTTATAGAACTCGACTAGGGAGTTCTAAAGTATGGATGAATGCTGGAGTAAGAAGCCAAGTTTGGAGAGTTTCAGGAGAAGGGATTAAGTCCAACACCCAACAAGTGATAAGCCCTAGGGGTCAAGTTTCTATAAAACCAGATTGGGATAAAGACATGGTTTTTCGCTTATCTGGAGGGTTTTATCATCAGCCGCCGTTCTATAGAGAATTGCGTGATTCTACCGGAACTGTTATCCCAGATGTAAAAGCTCAAGAATCTATACATATTGTAGCTGGAAACGATTATAGTTTTAAACTTTGGGATAGACCATTCAAGCTGGTGACTGAAGGGTATTATAAAAAACTCAATAATGTAAACCCGTATACCATAGAAAACGTAAGGTTACGCTATCGAGCACGGAATGATGCTGAAGCCTATGCCTATGGATTGGATATGCGTCTCAATGGAGAGTTTGTTCCTGGAACGGAAAGCTGGTTTAGTTTTGGTTATTTAAAAACCGAAGAACGTCAAGGTAATCGCGAGTATATTTCTCGACCTACAGACCAGCGTCTTAAATTTGCAGCCTTATTTCAGGATTATGTGCCTAATATTCCAAAATTGAAACTATACCTCAACTTGGTTTATAATACTGGACTCCCAGGTGGATCGCCCCAGTTTGAAGATCCTTACGACTATCAAAGTAGATTACCAGATTACCAACGTTTGGATGTTGGATTCTTTTATGCCTTAAAAGAAGATAACGATACCTTTGAAGGAAATAGTTGGCTGAATATATTTGAAAACTTAGATGTTGGTTTTGAAATTTTTAATATGTTCGATAGGTTAAATTCTATCACCAATACTTTTGTAAGAGATTCCTCTTCTAGAAATCAATTTGCAATTCCGAACTTTTTAAGTCCTAGGGTTTTTAACTTAAAACTATCCGCTAACTTTTGAAGTTGATAAACTTTTTAAAGTTGAGACGACGTAATCCAACTCTTCTCTGGTCGTGTATTTAGAGAAAGAGAATCTTAATCCGGGGTAGTCTAAATTTTTACCGTACACCTCATTTAAAACGAAAGAGCCAAGTTGAGCTCCACTTTGACATGCACTTCCTTTAGAACAGGCAATACCCTTAAGGTCTAATTGAAATAGCATCATTTCAGATTCTGCCTGTGAAAGGGGAATACTGACGTTAACTAAGGTGTAGGTGCTTTTATCCAAATCCCCAGAATGTCCATTAAATCGTATACCAGGAATCGCTTCCTTTAAGCGTGATATAAAATAACTCTTTAAAGATTTGATGTAAGTCACGTCTTTCTCGAGATTGCCATAAGCAAGTTCCATAGCTTTTTGAAGACCAACAATGTTATGGATACTTTCGGTTCCTGCCCTTAATTCTCGCTCTTGTGAACCCCCGTGTATCAATGGCTTAAGGTGAGCTCTGTTTTTAACATACATAAAACCAGCTCCTTTAGGGCCGTGAAATTTATGAGCACTTACCGCAATAAAATCTACAGGAAGTTCCGACAAATTCATTTCGTAGTGACCAACAGATTGTACTGTATCGCTATGGAAATAAGCCGCATAGGCTTGGCATAATTCCCCAACGGCTTTGAGATCCAATATATTTCCAATCTCGTTGTTGATGTGCATTAAGGATACTAAGGTTTTTGAGTCTACATCAGATTTTAATAGAGTTTCTAAATGGGAAAGGTCTACAGAACCATGTTCATCAAGATTTACAAACTCCAATTTTATCTGGTTCTCAAGGTTTAAAAACTCAACACAGTTCAAGACCGCATGGTGTTCAATTTTGGAGGAAATAATACGGGTAACTCCTAGATCTCTAACTGCACAATGGATGGCTGTATTATCGGCTTCGGTTCCTCCAGAGGTAAACACGATACTAGAGGAAGGGACATGAAGTAAAGCAGAGACCGACTTTCTAGCGTTTTCTAGAGCTGCTTTTGCCTTTCTTCCAAAAGAATGGGTCGATGACGGATTCCCGAAATTAGTTTGCAAGCTTTCATGCATAGCAGTAATTACATCTCTATCTAACTGGGTAGTTGCAGCGTTATCCAAATAAACTGTATCCATCTTATTCGCTTTGTTATTTCACAAAAGTAAATCAAATATATATGGAATCAATCAAGTGTTTTATATTTGAATTCATTTTAAGACTATGCGAAGACTATTTTTGTTATCTATACTAAGTTTATTTCTTTTCTCTTGTGATGATGGAGATATCATTGTTAGTGATTTTAATTTTGATGAAAGCTCAGTACTCAATTTATGCGAATTTGCAGGTGATAGAAAAGTCTTGCATATCGTTACTGAATCCAATGAAGCTATTTCCTTCATTTTTGATCAAGATATTTTAGTAAATATTGAAAACATCATAGATCCTTTTATTTCCTTTTCAGTGGCTATCACTAATTCTAATCGCATTAATTATAGACGATTAAATGGCAATGTTGAAAGTAACATTTATTTCTGTCAAGAGATTCCACCTAGTGAACCTACAGTTATTGAAGAATTTACGAGCACTACAGGGGGGAATGTAGAATTTAGAGTGTTAGATTCAGAAGTAGATACCGATGGTGATGGGATAGATAATATAGATGAACAAGGCCCAGATAACGATATCCACAATTACGATACAGACGGTGATGGCATACCCAATTTCTTAGATATAGATGACGATAATGATAACGTACTCACAAATGTTGAAATTAAAATTGATTTAGAATTTGGAATCGACCTAGATACGGATGGCGATGGTATTCCAAATTACCTCGATCCCGATGATGATGGCGATAGCGTAATTACTAGATATGAAGATTTGAATGCTTATGAGGAAGGTACGACATCAGAACCTATATTAAATCCACTAAACGATGATACCAATGATAACGGTATTCCAAATTATTTAGACGAAACAGTTTCTGAAAGTTTAATCATAGATGTCTTTAGAGAAAATAAAGTTTCTAGACAATTTAATATCACTGTCGTTTTTAATACTATTACATTAAAAAATGAAGTAACTGAAAGTACCATCCGTTTAAATTCGCAAGGCTTTGGGGTCTTTACTTTTGAAACAGTTGATGAAGTCTTAGAATTTAGATAAGTTCTTTGGTCTTGCAAATCTGAGTCAGCATACCATTAAAAATAAAGAAATGGAAAGGTAGCATGGAATACCAATAGAGTCTTCCAATAAGTCCTTTAGGCCTAAACGTAGCATTTTGGTGAACTACATTTTCTTCGTCTACATAAAATTCCAACCAAGCTTCCCCGGGAACCCTCATTTCTGCAAAAAGCAAAAGTCGACGCTCTTCTTTATCGGCCATCAATACTCTCCAAAAATCCAAAGAATCTCCAGGATTAATTTTATCTGGATTTGTTCTTCCACGGCGTAGTCCTACTCCACCTGCTAGCTTGTCAAAATAGCCTCTAATTTTCCAAAGTGTATCCGCATAATACCAACCATTTTTTCCTCCGATAGCCCAAATTTTTTCCAAAGCCTTTTTAGGATCATCTGCTTTCATCTGTTGATGATCGTGTAAACAGCCAAATTGAGGAACTTTTATGTATTTGTTTAAATCCTTTTGTGAATACCTACTGCTTACTTTAGAGTCTTTCCAGCTAGAAATGACTTGGTTCTGCTCTATTTTTATAAAAGCCATTTCTATAGCTTCTTCGTAAGTGTGAGGTTTTATGCCTAAAAGATCTTGTAACTTATTGTCTTTTGCAATTACATTTACCCGCATGCTATCGACAAGGTTGGAGGCTAATTTATAAGAAGTTGATGTAACAAAGTATAACCAATAGGAAGATAGTTTTGGAGTCATAACAGGAACATTAATGACGGTGAGACTCAAACCTCTCACCTTAGCGTAATTTTTCATCATATCCTTGTACGTCAAGACATCCGGTCCACCAATATCAAAAGAAGCATTATAAGTTTCCTCCTTTCCTAGCACACCAGTCAGAAACTTTAAAACATCCCTTATCCCAATCGGTTGACATCTTGTATTTACCCATTTTGGGGTTATCATCAAAGGCAACTTCTCACATAGGTCTCTTATAATTTCAAAAGAGGCACTCCCCGATCCCACTATAATTCCAGCTCTTAAAACCGTAAGGTTATAATTACCTTTATAAAGAATAGATTCTACATTTTTACGGGATTCTAGATGTTTTGAGAGGTTATCTTCATTCACAATTCCACTTAGAAAAATCACCTGCTTAACTTGGGTGTCTTTCATGTAGGTGTTAAAATGATTGGCGGTGATCTCTTCTTTATGAGAAAAGTCCGATATTGAACTGGACATAGAATGCACGAGATAATAGGCCACATCAATGTCTTTTGGAATAAGATTAGGTTTTACCTCATCTAGCAGATCCATCTCTATGATGTCAATCCTTTCCTTGGTTTCTTTATCGACAGAGAGTCGGTCGGCACTTCTTACAGCACAAACCACTTGGTGGCCCTGGTCTAGCAATAAAGGCAAAACTCTCATTCCAATATAGCCGTTAGCCCCTGTGAGAAGTATCTTCATATATTAATAGTTTTCAAAATCACTCGAAAAGTTATCAGCCTTGTATTTCAGAATCTTCTTTAGAAAATCATGATTACGCCTTTCTTTAGCTTCTACCTTTACAAAATAATTATCCTTATAAATGGAATATACTGTAGATTGTCCTTTATAGAGTTTCAATTTATAATATGGAACCACCAAAGCATAAGTCTCAAGCAAAGATCTGAAGGTAACAATAATTCCCTTAGGTCTCATTTCCACACCGCAAACATTCAAATTATTATCTAAGACAAGTAAATTATGAATCTGTATGCTTGTAGAGTGAATGTGAAGTTTACCAGAACCTATACCATTCATTTTTAATCTGTCCAAAAGGGTAAAAGGTTGACCTACTTCTGTATCGATTTGTTTTTTAATTCTAGGTCTATTGTAAGAAACATTTAAAAGCATTTTTATTTTTAAATATACTGAATTCGATGTATACATCTTGAAATGACCTCTAATTTTTAGATTATATTTGCAACTGAAATACTTTATTCATGATTCTAGAAGAAAAACTTTCTAAAAACGTAGCCAACTACATTCAAGACCACCATCATATCGATATCCAATCTTTTGAATTTCAACTCACTAGAAAAGAATTTAAAGGGGATTTGACTTTGGTTGTTTTCCCTTTACTCAAGTATATTAAAACCAATCCTGTTCAACTTGGTGAACAAATTGGAGAGTATTTATCAAAGCATTCTAGTTTGGTATCTGAATTTAATGTTGTGAAGGGGTTTTTAAATTTAACGTTAACAGAATCTTACTTTAAAAATCTTGTGGTTTCGATGAGTCAGGATGAAAATTTTGGATTTAGAAAAGCCAAGCCCACCAGTCAGAAAGTGATGGTCGAGTATTCTTCGCCAAATACTAATAAACCATTACATCTTGGGCACATCCGAAATAACTTACTAGGGTTTTCAGTCGCTGAAATTCAAAAAGCGGCTGGTAAGCACGTCTATAAAACACAAATCATCAATGATCGCGGTATCCACATCTGTAAAAGTATGGTGGCATGGCAAAAATTTGGTGATGGAGAAACCCCTGAATCTTCTGGCGTTAAAGGCGATCACTTGGTAGGAAAGTATTATGTTAAATTTGATAAGACTTATAAATCTGAAATTGAAAATTTACTAAAAGAGGGAGGGACAGAAGAAGAAGCTAAAAAACAAGCTCCTATTTTACTCGAAGCTCAAAATATGCTTCAAAAATGGGAAGCTGGAGATTCTGAAGTTGTAAAACTTTGGAAAACCATGAACCATTGGGTGTATAGCGGGTTCGAAACTACGTACACTAACCTAGGGGTCGATTTTGATAAAAATTATTACGAAAGCGATACTTATCTTTTAGGTAAAGACCACATAAAAACCGGCTTAGAAACTGGTGTTTTCTTTGCCAAAGACGATGGCAGTGTATGGATTGATCTATCAAATGAAGGCTTAGATGAAAAAATAGTCCTTCGATCGGATGGTACAGCCGTTTATATGACTCAGGATATTGGTACGGCGATACAACGTGTGACCGATTACAATATCGACAAAATGATATATACGGTAGGAAATGAGCAGGATTACCATTTCAAAGTACTCTTTCTAATTTTAAAGAAGCTTGGTTTCGAGTGGGCAGAACACCTTTATCACTTAAGTTATGGGATGGTCGATTTGCCTAGCGGAAAAATGAAAAGCCGTGAAGGTAAGGTGGTAGATGCCGATGACTTAATCGAAGAGATGACCTCAACTGCCAAATCTATTTCTCAGGAGTTGGGTAAGCTTGAAGGTTACGGTGATGATGAAAAAAACAAGTTGTATAAGATGATTGGTTTAGGAGCTTTAAAATATTATATTCTTAAGGTAGATCCTAAAAAGAGAATCTTATTTGACCCTAAGGAGTCTGTTGACTTTCAGGGGAATACAGGGCCTTTTATACAGTACACTTACGCCAGAATTCAGTCCATCTTAAGAAAGGGAAAAAAAGAATCGAAAGACTTAAATCTCTCCACTTACGAATTCAATGGCAAAGAAAAATCCTTAATTAAAATTTTAAACCTGTTTCCTGAGCTTATCCAGCAAGCTGCAGAACAATATAGTCCAGCGCTTATCGCTAATTATGTCTACGATCTCGTTAAAGAATTTAATTCCTTTTATCAGAATGTATCTATTCTTGGAGCGGACGAGGAATACCAAATTGAATTTAGAGTAGAGCTCTCTAGGTTGGTAGGAGAAGTCATCAAGAAAAGTTTTAAGGTTCTTGGAATCGAGGTACCAAACCAGATGTAATACCAAATTAAATTTATAATGTCATATGAGTAAACTGAATTATACGGCAACATAGCTCAGTACAGGTTTTTTGATTGATTGAAATTAGTTAGCATAGTCTTAGGTATGGTAATTAATTTTGATGGAAGGCAGGAAAAAAAACGATTTATTGCAACAGCATAGATTTAAATTGGTGCAAAAGCAACTTTATTTTATAAACTGAGACCAAATCTACCTCTAAGCAGCTTGAGTTGTCATTCAAAATTTGGCTGAATTTAGCTGTCAGATTTATATATTCCAGACTATTAAAACATCGATGCCCCTTAAATCAATACCCCCAACTCAAAATTTAGAGACTTGGGGGTACATCTTGATAACATTAGGTCTAATTTGGTATAAGACAGTTTCCTATCTTTATAAAGGAATATTCCCATGTTTTCGGTTAGGCGTTTGCACATTTTTATTTTCTAGCATTGCAAAAGCTTTCAGCAACTTCCTACGCGTATCTTTTGGTATAATCACCTCATCTATAAACCCACGCTGAGCAGCCTTAAATGGATTTGCAAAAGCTTCTGCATATTCAGCTTCCTTTTCAGATAATTTCAATTCTGAATCTTCAGCATCTTGTATTTCTTTTCTGAAAATAATTTCACTGGCTCCTTTTGCTCCCATTACAGCAATTTCTGCAGTTGGCCAAGCAAAATTAAGGTCGGCTCCAATATGCTTAGAGTTCATCACATCATAGGCACCACCATAAGCTTTCCTTGTAATAACGGTGACTCTTGGAACTGTAGCTTCACTTAAGGCATAAAGCAACTTGGCCCCATGAAGTATAATACCATTCCATTCTTGATCGGTTCCAGGTAAAAAGCCTGGTACATCTACAAGAACTAAAAGAGGAATGTTGAAGGCATCACAGAACCTAACAAATCTCGCTGCTTTTTTAGAGGCGTCTACATCTAAAACTCCAGCTAAACTCATAGGTTGATTAGCGACAATGCCTACACTTCTTCCGCCCAGTCTTGAAAATCCAACTATGATATTTTCTGCATAATTTTTATGCACTTCAAAAAACGAATCTACATCGATGATCCCTTTGATGACATCATGCATATCATAAGGTTTATTGGGACTATCAGGAATCAAATTATCTAATTCTTCGCGAATCTCATCTTCAAGTGAAACTTGAAATTTTTGGGCAGTTTCCTTATTATTTTGAGGAATGTAGCTCAACAATTTCTTGATGTGTTCCAAACATTCAACATCGTTAATAGAGGTAAAATGAGTTACCCCAGATTTGGTAGAATGCGTGCTAGCTCCCCCAAGTTCTTCAGAAGTAACTTCTTCGTTGGTTACTGTTTTCACCACATTTGGTCCTGTTACAAACATATAGCTTGTATTTTCTACCATAAATATAAAATCGGTAATGGCGGGAGAATAAACCGCTCCCCCAGCACAAGGTCCCATTATGGCAGAAATCTGAGGGATAACACCTGATGCCTGAACATTTCTATAAAAAATATCGGCATATCCACCAAGAGATCTCACCCCTTCTTGAATTCTAGCACCTCCTGAATCGTTTAAGCCTATAATGGGCGCCCCAACTTTAAGCGCATGGTCCATTAACTTGCAAATTTTCTCAGCATGTGTTTCTGATAAAGCTCCACCAAAGACGGTAAAATCTTGTGCATAAACATACACGAGCTTACCATTTACAGTTCCATAACCAGTGATTACTCCATCTCCATAATAAATTTGCTTTTGCATATCAAAATCGGTCGTCCTATGAGTGACTAAGGCCCCAATTTCTTCGAAAGAACTTTCGTCCAAAAGATAATCGACCCGCTCTCGAGCAGTTAATTTCTTTTTGGCATGTTGTTTTTCTATTCGCTTTAGACCTCCACCAAGTTTAGCTTTTTCGAGTTTGTCTTGAAGTATTTTTATGTTTTTACTCATCGGTTCTTAATTTCTGAGGGGACTTCTGGTAATCTTAGTTTTTTTTGATCAGCTTGGTACTGTTTCATAGCCATTAGAGCAGCTAAATAGGCTTCTTCTTTCACCTCTTCTTCTAGCACTTTTGGAGTATAATAATTTTTAACAAAATGAGTATCAAAATCACCAGAACGGAAAGCTTCATGATTAAAAACAAATTTTCCGAACGGTAAAGTTGTTGCTACTCCTCTTACTTCATAGAGATTTATAGCCTCGAGCATGAGCTGTGAAGCTTCTTCCCTATCTTTTCCATAAGTGACCAATTTTGATAACATAGGGTCGTAAAAAATAGGTATTTCCATTCCTTCTTCAAAACCATCGTCCACTCGTATTCCAGGTCCTGATGGTTTCCTATAATGTTCTAGTGTCCCTACACTTGGTAAAAAATCATCTGTTGGATCTTCAGCATAGACACGAAGTTCCAAAGCATGACCTGTAATTTTCAAGTCTTTTTGAGAAAAGCCCAAAACTTCTCCCCTAGCAATTCTTATTTGTTGCTCTACGAGATCAATTCCAGAAATTAATTCTGTGACGGGATGTTCCACTTGCAAACGCGTATTCATTTCTAAAAAATAGAAATTTTTCTTCTCATCCATAAGAAACTCAACAGTTCCTGCACCTACATAATCACAAGATTTCGCTACGTCAATAGCAGCTTGCCCCATTTTCTCTCTCAATTGGGGAGTCAAAATAGTGGAAGGTGCTTCTTCTACCACTTTTTGATGTCTTCGTTGGACAGAACATTCTCTTTCAAATAAATGCAAAACAGTACCATGGGTATCTGCCAGGATCTGAATTTCTATATGCCTAGGAGAACTTACGTATTTTTCAATAAAGACAGCACCATTTCCAAAAGCAGACTCTGCTTCACTAATGGCTCTTTTCATCTGCTCTTCTAGTTTAGCTTCAACTTCTACGACACGCATGCCTTTTCCACCTCCACCTGCAGAAGCTTTTATGAGAATAGGATACCCTATTTTTTTAGCGATCTCTTTGGCTTTAGCAGTATTTGTTACAGCCTCGTCTATTCCAGGAACCATAGGAATATCATAAGTTTTGACCGTTTCTTTTGCTGAAAGCTTATCCCCCATAATTCTAATAGCATGAGATTTCGGCCCTATAAAAGTGATTCCATTTTGTTCTACTTTTTCTGCAAAATCTGCATTTTCACTTAAAAACCCGTAGCCTGGATGTATCCCGTCCACAAAGAGTGACTTGGCAATTTCTATAATTTTATCTCCCAGCAAATAGGATTGATTGGAAGGAGCTGGCCCCACACAAATCGCTTCATCTGCAAATCTCACATGAGGTGCATTTCTATCGGCTTCAGAAAAGATAGCAACACTTTTGATTCCCATTTGCTTGATGGTTTTCATTATACGTAAAGCAATTTCACCTCTATTAGCAACTAATATTTTTTTCATTATTGCGTATTTTTATTCCATTTCGATTAAAACTTCGTTTTTAGTGACGGTCTTTCCTTTGGTGATACTTATGGATTTTATCACTGCATCACGTGGAGCTAAAATGGTATTTTCCATTTTCATAGCTTCCAAAACTAAAAGACTATCACCTTCTTTCACCTCTTGCCCTTCAGACACCATAATGTCTAAAATCAGTCCTGGCATTGGTGCTTTTACATCGTTTATAACTTTTAAGGCTGCTAAAGAAAGTCCCATATCATTAATAAGAAGATCCAATTCATTGGAGATTTCGACTTTATAAAGATTAGAGTTAATCTTAACCGTGTAAGTTCTATTTAGAAAATCAGAGTCTACGATTTTAGAAGTTACCGATTTATGATTCACCAACAAATGATATGCTCCTCCCGACGTTTTTTGAACGTCCAGATCTTGAATCTGATCTTGTGTAAATTCAAATTCGTGAGTATCATTTACTCTAGCATTAAGCAAATGTTTCATAATTTTAAATAATTTGTGGTAAATATAATAGATTTTAGATAGGATTTCTATTTCAAAGAAGATTAGACAACTTAGAAAAATTTAACTATAAGTTATTTTTACGGCTTTGTTTACGTTCAAAATTTCCACAGTAAATGTTTTAATAATAACGGAATGAGAGGTTTTTCTAAAAAAGTATACAGCACTTAGAAATTCAATTAGATTTTTCAATGGAAACCATCGAATTCATTCTAATGCTTATATTTGTTGACATATTTTATAGTCATGCAACATCAAGATCTTCCAGTAAAAAATTATGCCATAAATTTTGGCGTTATCTACGGTGGTTACTCCATATTAATTATGGTTTTACTTTATGCGTTCGATCTGGAATCCAACACAGCCATATCTATCATTAACTTTATAATTACTGTAGCTATCGTCTGGTATGCTATTCATCTTTACAAAATTGATAATGAAAGACTAATTGACTTAACGACTTCCATAAAATTAGGCCTTGCCATTGGAGTTATTGGAGGTTTAATTTATGGAAGCTATAATTATATTCATTACGAGTTAATTGAGCCTGAGCTTATTACAGAAATGAAAATGAATAACAATGCAGAGATGGAAGCTTTAATTGAACAGCGGCAAATGAGTGAAGAAGAGGCACAAATGACAAGAAATATGTCGGGTTCCTTTGCTTCTCCCTTTACGCTAGCCACCCTAAGTTTACTCTCTATCATTTTCAAGACTTTTCTTGTGGGTTTAATCGTGGGTATGGTTAAACGAAATAATTGATAGACCATGGATATGTCAATTGTTATTCCCCTACTTAACGAGTCTGAGTCCCTCTTAGAATTACAATCTTGGATTAATTCTGTGATGGAAAAGAATGGGTTTACACATGAAATAATCTTTATTAACGATGGGAGTTCTGATGATTCCTGGGAAGTTATAAAACAACTCCACTCTGAATTTGACAGCGTTAAGGGCATTAATTTTAATAAAAACTACGGAAAATCTCAAGCATTGCATGCAGGATTTATCCAAGCTAAAGGAAAAGTGGTGATCACTATGGATGCCGACTTACAGGATAATCCTGAAGAGATCCCCGAGCTATATAGGCTTATTACTGAAGAAAATTACGATCTCATCTCTGGTTGGAAAAAGAAGAGATACGATTCCGTCATTTTTAAAAACTTACCTTCAAAACTCTTTAACAAAGCTGCAAGGTGGACTTCTGGGTTGAAACTTCACGACTTCAACTGTGGGCTTAAAGCCTATAAACTTGAAGTTGTTAAGCATATCAATGTAAACGGTGAAATGCATCGCTATATCCCCGTTTTAGCTAAACAAGCAGGATTCTCAAGAATTGGTGAAAAAATAGTTCAACACCAAGCTAGAAAACATGGAAAAACCAAATTTGGTGCGGAACGGTTTATCAACGGTTTTTTAGATCTGATAACGCTTTGGTTTTTTGCAAAATTTGGTAAGCGGCCTATGCATTTTTTTGGAGCCATAGGTGTGTTGATGTTTTTAGTAGGTCTGCTCTCTGCTATTTGGATAGGATCCTCTAAATTATATAAACTTTGGAATGGGCTACCAAATATCTTGGTTGTGAATAATCCTTGGTTTTATATAGCTTTGTCAGCTATGATTATAGGTGTCCAAATGTTTTTAGCTGGTTTCTTAGGAGAATTATTGTTAAGAACAAAAAGTGATCAAAAACGATATTTAATTTCAGAAAAAATTTAAAAAGAATATAATGAGTGATTTTTTAGATAAAGCAAAAGAGTGGCTTACAGAGACCTTTGATAAAGCTACCATAAAGAATGTTCAAGATTTAATAGATTCTAAATCAGAATTGTTAGAGGAGAGTTTTTTTCAGGATTTAGGCTTTGGCACCGGTGGAATGCGCGGCATAATGGGAGTTGGTACCAACAGAATAAACAAATACACCTTAGGTAAAAACACCCAAGGGATTTCAAATTATATGAAATCTGTCTTTCCAGATGAAGAACTAAAAGTTGTCATCGCTTTTGATTGCAGGTATAATAGTAAGGAATTTGCTTATCAAGTAGCCGACGTCTTTTCTGCCAATGGGATACAGGCCTATATCTTTCCTGAATTGAGGCCTACTCCTCTCCTCTCCTATTCGGTAAGACACCTTGGATGCCAATGTGGAATTATGCTTACAGCAAGCCACAATCCACCAGAATATAATGGATATAAGGTCTATTGGAAGGATGGTGGACAGCTTGTACCACCTCAAGATTTAGAGATTATTTCTAAAATAAATGCATTAAGCTACTCTGATATTAATTTTGATAGCCAACCAGATTTAATTCAAGTTTTAGATGATTCTGTAGAAAAAGCGTATCTAAAAAAAGCAGTGGAAAATGTGAATTTTAATCTTTCTGTTGAGTCTAGGAAAAATCTCAACATCACTTTCACCTCTTTACATGGAACCTCTATTACAACAGTTCCTCAGTTACTAAAAAAAGCAGGGTACCCCAATTTAAACTTGGTCTCTTCTCAATCTGAACCAGATCCTGAATTTCCAACGGTTAAATCTCCAAATCCTGAAGAGCCTGAAGCTTTGGAACTCGCTATAAAACTAGCCAACGAAAAACAAAGTGATCTAGCTATAGGAACAGACCCTGACGGGGACCGATTAGGCATTGCCGTAAGAAATAGAAAAGGGGAACTCACCTTGCTCAATGGCAACCAAACTATGGTACTCATGACCTGGTACCTACTAGAGAAAATGAAAGAAAGCCATAGTTTAAAAAAGTCTCACTTTATTGCCTCCACAATAGTATCTACACCATTAATGAGAGTATTGACGGAAGCTTATGGAGTAAAATACATGGAAAGCCTAACAGGCTTTAAGTGGATTGCAAAATTAATACAAGACAATCCTACACTAGATTATATTGGTGGTGGTGAAGAAAGTTTTGGTTATATGGTAGGGGATTTTGTTAGAGACAAGGATGCAAATACGGCCATATTATTAGTTTGTGAGATGGCTGCAGAATTGAAGTCAAAAGGATCTTCTGTTTATGAACAGCTCATCGATATTTACGTAGAGCATGGTTTTTTTAAAGAACATTTAGTGTCCCTTGTGAAACATGGTATTGAAGGAGCTGAAGAAATTACAGCTAAAATGATAGAGTTACGCAATAACCCACCTAAAGAGATCAACGGAGAAGAAGTGGTGCTTATTGAAGATTATCAGACTTCAATAGCTAAGAACATGCAATCTCATGAAACGCATAACATCAACTTACCCAAGTCTAATGTTTTAATCTACTATACAGAAAACGGAACCAAGGTCGCTGCTAGACCTAGTGGGACAGAACCGAAAATTAAATTCTATATCAGTGTAAATTCAACTCTCAAAACAAATAGTGGTTTTGAAGAGACCGATTCCAAATTATCTTCAAGAATTGAACATATAAAAGCCGACTTAGGCATTTAAAAAACCAGAATTACACTAAATGAATTATTTTAAAAAAATACTTCGCTTTGCGAGACCTTATAAGAAATACGCGGTGCTTAATATTATTGCCAACGTCTTTTATGCTCTCTTCAGCGCCTTATCGTTTATAGCTCTTATTCCTATGTTAGATGTCCTTTTTAAAGGAAAAGATGCTCCTAAAATAACTGAGCCTCCAGTTTATAATGGCATCGGTAAAGCCAAAGATTATTTTAAAGACTATTTGTCATTTCAAGTCAACGATTATGCTCAAGATGATGTTTCTATTGCTTTGATTTTGGTCATCAGCTTGGTGATCGTCTTATTTTTTCTTAAAAATATTTCAAACTACATCGCCATGTATTTCATAACCTTTCTTAGAAATGGCACATTGAAGGACTTGAGAAATGCCCTCTACAAGAAAACTATAGAATTACCTCTTTCTCATTATTCTGAAAAGCGAAAAGGAGATACCATTGCAAGAATTACCAGCGATGTCTTAGAAATACAACACTCGTTTTTATCTATTTTAGAATTGATTGTAAGAGAACCCCTTACTATTTTATTCACCATCGGAGCGATGTTATTCATCAGTTCGGAATTAACTATTTTTGTCTTTATTTTTATTCCCATCTCTGGATTTATCATTTCATTAATAGGAAAATCTTTAAAGAAAAAGTCAGATAAAGTACAGCAAGAACAGGGTTTATTTTTATCGATTTTAGAAGAAACCCTAGGGGGGCTCAAAATCATAAAAGGCTTTAATGCTGAATCCATTTTCTATACCAAGTTTAAATCCTCCACTCAAAATTTTTACGATTTTTCCAACAAATTACTAAACCGACAAAATTTAGCTTCGCCTGCTAGCGAATTTTTAGGAATAAGTGTTATTGCTGTTTTATTATGGTATGGAGGGACAATGGTTTTAGTCGGCGAGACTCTAGATGGAAGTATGTTTATAGCCTATATGGGCCTTGCATACAATGTTTTAACGCCTGCTAAGGGCATTTCAAAAGCCTATTACAACGTAAAAAAAGGAAATGCTGCTGCAGAGCGCGTTTTAGAAATTTTAGAAACAGAAAATAGCATTACAGATGCTGATAAGGCTATTGATAAAACTGAATTTAACTCTGAATTGACTTTAGAAAATATTTCATTCAAATATGAAAATGAATACGTCCTGAAGAATTTTCAAGCCACGGTCAAAAAAGGAAAAACAGTAGCTCTGGTTGGACAATCTGGAAGTGGAAAATCTACCATTGCTAATTTGGTTACCCGGTTTTATGACATCACCGAAGGTGAAATAAAAATTGATGGTATCAATATTAAAGACATGTCACAAAGTTCTTTGAGAGGACTCATGGGTTTAGTCACTCAAGATTCAATTTTGTTCAACGATACCATCAAAGAAAATTTGAAAATCGGAAACCCCAATGCCACTGATGAAGAATTAATAGACTCTCTAAAAATTGCAAATGCCTATGAATTTGTAAAGGAACTCCCTAAAGGTATGGATACCAATATTGGAGATAGTGGAGGAAAATTAAGCGGTGGTCAAAAGCAACGTATTTCCATCGCTAGAGCAGTTCTCAAAAATCCGCCTATTATGATTTTGGATGAAGCAACTTCTGCTCTAGATACCGAAAGCGAACAGCTTGTCCAGAAAGCGTTAGAAAACATGATGAAAAATAGAACGTCCATAGTAATAGCCCATCGCTTATCTACGATTAAAAATGCTGACACTATTATTGTTATGCACCAAGGTGAAATTGTGGAACAAGGAGGACATGATGAATTGATTGCTAATGAAGGAATTTACAAAAAATTGGTTAATATGCAGTCCTTTGAATAAGCGATACTATTGAAAGAAAACGAAATCATAGAACATTTACAAAAAGGCACCAAGACTAATGAGGCCTTTCAAGACCTTATTTCAGAACATAAGGTTAGGCTATATTGGCACATAAGGTCTATTGTAAAGTTACATGAAGATGCCGATGATGTATTACAAAATACGTTTATAAAAGTTTTTAAAAATATCAAAACGTTTAAGGGTGACAGTAAGCTTTTTAGCTGGATGTATAGAATTGCTACCAACGAATCCATTACATTTTTGAATAGGAAAGCAAAAAAAATGAAACTTTCAGACCAAGAGCTTAATGATTTTTTAATTGATTCTTTAGAAAGTGATGTCTATTTTGAAGGAAGTGAGATACAACTTCAACTTCAAAAAGCTATTAATACCTTACCTCAACAACAAAAAACTGTTTTTAATATGCGTTACTTTGAAGATATGCCTTACGAGGAAATGTCAGAAATCCTAGGTTCAAGCGTTGGAGCATTAAAGTCTAACTATCACCATGCCAGAAAGAAAGTAGAAAAATTTTTGAAGCAAGATTAAACTTTCAAATTAAATTATAGTCTTAATTATAGATGAAGAATAAAACACATTTAAACACAAGCAAATCAGGATTTAGAGTCCCACAAAACTACTTTGATACCGTTGATCAAACTATGGCTTGTCATGTAAAATCAGAATCAGAAAATAGAAATTTAGGATATAAAGTACCAGAAAATTACTTCAATGATTTTAGACCTGCAGTCCCTTCAAAAGAAAGTTCTAGCAAAGTCAGAAGACTTAAAGAGCTAAGCAGGTGGGCAGCAGCGGCATCTATACTTGCATTTACTGTGTTTGGAGCTCTTTATATAAATGACATGAGTCTTGATAAGAATGTTCAATTTTCTGATTTAGATAGGGATGTGATTGAAGATTATCTAGACCACACTATGGAGAATCCTGAAGAGTTTATTGAATATGAAAATACATCATCGATCAACAGCATCGTAAATGATAATATCCTTAACTTAAAAAATAATGATATCTTAGAGTATTTGAATGATGAAATCGAAGATCAAGATTTTAACAATGAATAGAAAAATAAGTATTATACTGTGTCTATTAATGTTTAGCTTTTTTGCAAAAGCTCAAGACAAGAAGGACACTGAGCAAATAGAACAGTTAAAAATTGCATTTTTTACTGAAAAATTAAATTTGTCTGCAAAAGAAGCTGTGCGGTTTTGGCCCGTGTACAATCTTCATACCAAACGCTATGAAGAGTTAAGGAATAAAGAGTGGTCAACTATTAAATCTAAGTTAGAAAAAATTGAAACCTTGAGCCAGAAAGAGGCTGAAGGTTTGCTAGACAACTACATGTCATACAAACAATCTGGTGTAGATTACAGAGAGGATTTTGTAAAAGACCTCAAAAAAGTTATTACTTCCAAGCAAATCATGATGCTTAAAAAAGCTGAATATGATTTCAATAAAAAACTTTTGAAACAATACCAATCTGATAAGTCATCTAACGAGTAAATATCTATTTTTGCGAATTAAACCATAATCATGCGCTTACATAGAAATTTAATCTTCGCTGTTATTGATACTTTGCATCTTATCTTCAATGAAGATAAATATGCGGATAAGGAAATCTCAAATACTTTAAAGCGAGATAAGCGCTGGGGTTCAAGAGATCGAGGATTCATAGCAGAAACCACTTATGATATCGTACGATGGAAAAGACTATATTCTGAAATTTCAGACGTAAATCCTCCTTACTCTAGACCTAACCTATTTAGACTTTTTACCGTTTGGGCCACCTTAAAAGGCATAGAAATTCCAGATTGGAAACAGTTTGAAGATACTCCTACACGAAGAATAAAAGGCCGATTTGACGAGCTTTCAAAAATCACAAAATATGCTGAATCCATCCCAGATTGGATGGATGAACTTGGCAGAAAAGAATTAGGGAAATTGTGGGAAAGCGAAATTCATGCCTTAAACGAACAAGCGAAAGTAATTTTAAGAACCAATACACTTAAAATCACCCCCCAAAAACTCCAATTAATACTAGATGAGGAATTAATACCTACTAAATTAGTAAAGGGATATCCTGAGGCTTTAGAGCTTTATGAAAGAGCGGATGTTTTTAAAACTGAAGCTTTTAAAAAAGGATTCTTTGAAGTGCAAGATGCATCGTCACAAAAAGTGGCACACGCATTAAACCTTGAGCCTGGCTTAAGAGTTATTGATGCTTGCGCAGGTGCTGGGGGTAAAACCTTACACATTGCTGCCTTAATGGAAAACAAAGGTCAAATTATCGCTATGGATATCTATGGCAATAAACTTAAAGAGCTGAAACGCAGAGCGAAACGTGCAGGAGCTCATAACTTAGAAACTAGAGAAATAGACTCCACAAAGGTTATCAAAAAACTACATAATTCTGCAGATCGTGTCCTTATTGATGCTCCCTGTACAGGCTTAGGTGTTCTCCGACGAAATCCTGATGCTAAGTGGAAGTTAACACCAGAATTTCTAAAGGAAATTAGAGGAAAACAACAAAATCTGCTCTTAGACTATAGTAAAATGGTGAAGCCAGGAGGTCTATTGGTATATGCCACATGCTCTATTTTACCAACAGAAAATCAAGTTCAAGTTCAGGATTTCTTAAACTCTCCTGAAGGTGAATTCTTTCAACTTGATTCAGATGAAAAAATCCTAGCCCATAAATCTGGATACGATGGGTTCTATTATGCTGTGCTCAAGAATAATAAGTCATAAAGTGAGACTTTTTATATCCTTCTTATTTTTGGTATTAACAACAATAACCTACGCACAAGCACCTTCTGGTTATTATGAAAGCACCGATGACTTACTGAGTTACGAACTTAAAACTGCCCTTAAAATTATCATAGATGATATTGGTGATGAAAATGGTTTCCCTTTTCATCAGGACCAAGGCTACGGAGCTTTATATGATGCTTATGCTGCAGAAAATAGCGGGGATAGCGATGATTATTTTGAAGATGATGGAACTGTGCTGGATATGTATTCTGAACGTGTTCCAGGGGTTGATAATCATAACTATGAGCATTTGGAGGATAACTGTGGTAACTATTCTGGTGAAGGAGATTGTTATAACAGAGAACATCTAGTACCCCAATCTACATTTAATAATGCATCCCCTATGAAAAATGACTACTTCCATGTGGTCCCTTCCGATGGAGCTGTTAACGGAGCACGAGGAAGTTTTCCTTTTGGAGAAGTCACAAATCCGAATTATACCTCTACAAATGGGTCAAAACGAGGTCCAAATACTTTCCCTGGTTACACAGGAACAGTATTTGAACCTATTGACGAATTCAAGGGAGATATCGCTAGGTCTGTCCTTTACTTTGCCATACGATACGAAGATGAATTCAGCTCTAATTGGAGAGCAAACGAGGTGTTAGCAGCCAATCCTCAAGAGTTTTTTGTAGATTGGTACCTAGAACTTTTACTATCATGGCACCTCAACGATCCTGTTAGTGAAAGAGAAATAGATAGGAATAACAATGGATATCAATTTCAAAGTAACCGAAACCCGTTGATTGACCGTCCTGAATTTGCATTGATGATCTGGGGAGATTTTATAGACGATGAGCCACCCTCTCCTCCATCGGATCTACTAGCCGATACTATCACTAATTTTAGTTTACAATTAAATTGGACTCCATCTGTAGATAATGTTGCTGTTGCCCACTATATTATTGAACAAGATAATGTTGATGTCGGCACCGTAGGGTCTAGCCAATCGACCTATCTTGTTACAGGATTAAGCGCTGAGACCCTTTATAATTACAGGGTCTATGCACTGGATGAAAGCGGGAATGTATCTGAACCTAGTGAAAATCTTGATGTTATCACTCTGGCTGATCCTAACTATCTCATTTTCGAAGATTTTGAGAACTGCACTACTGTTTTAGAAAACTTCACCGCCGTAAGTGAACTAAGTTTATTAGATTGGAGATGTGTTTCTGATGGTGGTGAAAATAATTCTCAAGGATACCGAATGAATGCTTATCAAAATGGACAAGTGCCTAGTTTGGACTGGTTGATTACAAGTAACAGAATTAGTTTTGACGAGTTTGAGTCTGAAAAAATAAGCTTTTTTGCATCTGCAAGTTATGGAAACACCAAGCTTGAACTTCTGTTTTCATCCTCTTACACTGGAAATGGAAGCCCATCTGACTTTGATTGGCAAGAAGTGCCCAATGTTGAAATTCCACTTCATCCAAATGAAAGCGGTTCTTTGTTCATATACACAGCTGAATCTATCGACATTTCCGAAATACCTGAGAATGTTTACATCGCTTTTCGATATAACACAGATAATGATCGAGAGGCAACGCGTTGGACTGTTGATAATTTCAGAATTACTGGAGAACAGGTCTTATCGTCTTCTGGTTTTTCAAATGCATTGGAGGTTAAGCTATATCCAAATCCATTAAATAATTCGCATATTTATATTAATTTCAAGTCTGAAGATCAAAAAAGAATAGAGCTTTATGATTTAACTGGTAAAGTACTATTAACAAAACACAGTCAGCTAAATTATTTTAAGGAAGACTTGAGTTGGCTAGCTCCTGGGATCTATTTTTTCAAAATCTATCAACACGGCCATTCAGTCATTAAGAAATTAGTAAAAAAATAAAATGATTAGTAAAATCACCGATCATTTTATTTAATTTATATAAACTAAGTTTCGTTTTATTTTTTCATCAATATACCCTGCAATTTCCTTTGTAATTCTTTGTCATTCTGAAGTTGAGCTCCTATTTTTTCATACTGCTCTAAGGTTAAGCCCTTTTCCTTGATCTTATTTTGCATATCCTCTTGAACTCCGCTTTGCATATCCTCAATCTTTTTAAGAGCTGCCTTTTGCTTTACCATTTCATCTTCGGTGGCATCTGCTTCAACCTCAGAATCCATTTCTGCTTGATAGATTTCATTGAACCGCTTTGCTGTTATTCCCTCAGCTTCAATAGCCGTAACCATTTTCTGTTGAATTTGTTGATTTACTTGTTGAACAGTTTGGTAAGCCTCCGCAAATTTTTGAAGTTGAGCATCGCTCACTTTTTCTTGCGTTTGAGCAAATGTTGATAGTACCCCAAACATAAAAATACCGATGGTTAAAATTGCTTTTTTCATGAGTTTCGTTTTTTAATAATTTGTGATAACAATGATATGAATTAAGGCTTGGCCAAAAAAAAATAATGGCCTAATTGTGTATATGTTTAACTTTTGGAAATTTAGTTTTAATTAAAGTTATAGAAGTTTTGCCTCTTCCCAAAATTTATCCATCTCCTTCAACGTCATGGTTGATAAATCTAAATTAAGTTCTTCGGCTCTTTTCTCTAAATGCTGAAATCTAAAAATAAACTTTTTATTGGTTCGCTCTAAAGCTATTTCAGGATCGATATTTAAGAATCTTGCGTAATTGATCATAGAAAATAAAACATCTCCAAATTCATCTTCTATTTTATTTAAATCATTTGCTTTCACCTCTACTTGTAGCTCATCTATCTCTTCTAAAACTTTTTCAAAAACTTGTGAAGGTTCTTTCCAATCGAAGCCTACACCAGCAACTTTATCCTGGATTCTACTCGCTTTTATCAAGGCTGGTAGGGATTTAGGAACCCCTTGTAGAACACTCTTATTTCCCTCTTTTAATTTTAGCTTTTCCCAATTTTCTTTAACCTGCTTTTCATTTTCAACTTTTACATCTCCATAAATATGTGGATGCCTGTCAAAAAGCTTTTTACAAAGACTGTCCATCACATCAGCAATATCAAAATCTTTGGTTTCACTTGCTATTTTTGAATAGAATACAATATGAAGTAAGACATCGCCCAATTCTTTTTTGATCTCCACCTTATCATTCTCCAAAATAGCATCTCCCAATTCATAAACCTCTTCTACTGTCAAATTCCGAAGAGATTCCATCGTTTGCTTTTTATCCCATGGACATTTTTCTCTGAGTTCGTCCATCATGTCTAGCAAATTCTCAAATGCTTTCAATTGCTTTTGTCTTGTATACATTTTTTTATTTGTGAATCGATTTAATATTTATAAAGTGTAACACCAGTAACTAGTTGTTTATCAAAAAATCATTTGCTAAACTATTCACGATTTAATTGACCTATAATTTAATGGTGTAAATATGGCCATACTTTTTTTATTACATCTCGTTTCCTCCTTGGAATATTAATGACCCTACTTTCATCTGGAAGATGAAGTGAAAAATTACAGGTCTTTATATACTTGTTATAACATCGATTAAATACCAAGAGTGATCTCAGATTTTAGACTATCCACTGATGCATAAAACCAATTTAATAAAATTGATCCTCTCAAAATTAGTGGAATAAGTTTTATAGATTAAAAATGAAGGTGAATACCATCTAGAGTAAAGATAGGCCAGCAGAATGGATATGAGCTAAGAAATTCCTCCAACGACCTAAGAATTATACAGAGCGCTAACTTTGAAAGCCAGGTCTTTTAGAATGATTTTTGGTCTAAAATGAAATTTTGTATTAAAAGTCAAACTGTTGTCTATTTCTCATTTAAATATGTGCTTTCAAAAGAGATTTATTATTTTACAGGGATGCAGAATTATAATTTTGTTTACAAAGAAATAGTTTGAGAAAAAATATTGGATTTGATGAAGACATAAAAGCGTATAAATAGCTTAGATCATAAATCGGAAGTGATTAGACAAGCTGGATTCAATCCTTTAAAAACACCCCTGATTATTAGTATTCTTTTTTGCTGATCCTTATCAGTTTTGGGGGTAAGTTAATAATGGTCACTCTATTTTCTTCCTTCACAATAGACTTGTAGAAGAATATGAGATACATCTCAAATTCGATTTGATAAAATGCAATCAAATCAGTGCCTAATTTAAAAGAAAGAGCAGTGATCTTCAGTGAAAACAAATGTGATTGCAAGAGAATAATCCTATGGAATTAAAAATGAAATTGATAGTTCTATAAAAAACTGTCCTGAGTCCAACAACATAACCAGTGAAGATGACTTTTGATAAGTTGATAAAAAAATCTAAGCAAGTCCAAAAGTGAAAAATTCTGATCGTTTAGATTAGAATTTAAATACTCAATCCATAAAAAATATTTATATATATTATTAAATAATCAGTATATTGAATTTTTAATTGCATATTTTTCATAAATATTACCCAATTAGTAAATAATAAGCATTTATTAGTCTTTTAATTATTATTTTTAATAAAAAAAAATGAGAACAAAAATTATTTTAAGTATGGCTCTAACAACTGTTTTTTTTAGCAGTTGTGCGGTTATTAGGCCCGGTGAGGCTGGAGTAAAACAGACACTTGGTAAATTTTCAAACGAAGTGGTAACTCAAGGAACTGTAGTTTATAATCCTTTTATTAGCAGGGTGATAAAAGAATCTACACAAACTAATAATATAAAACTTTTTCTGAGTTTACCCAGTAAAGAAGGTCTTAGTGTGAATTCTGAGATTTCAATTCTATATCGTTTGGAAAAAAATAAAATACCATCTGTATTAGAAAATCTAGGACGAGAGTATGAATCTATAGTTACTAGTGTATTTAGATCAGCTTCTTCTGACATATGTGCTAAGTTTTTTGCTAAGGATATGCATTCTGGAATGCGTGCAAAAATAGAGGAAGAAATCAAAGTCAGTATGGGAGAAAATCTCAGGAAACAAGCTGAAGGTATTGAACTTATTGCTGTTTTAATGAAGAGCATACAATTACCCGTTGGTTTAGCTAATTCTATAGAGCGAAAATTACAGGCTGAACAAGATGCTATGCGATTGGTGTTTGTACTAGAACAAGAAAAACTGGAAGCCGAAAGAAAAATTATAGGTGCAAAAGGAGAGCGAGATGCCCAGCTAATTTTAGCAGAGGGACTTACTGATCAAATTATAAAAACTAGAAGTATTGAAGCCTTTAGTAAATTATCCCTATCTCCAAATTCCAAAATAATCATCACCGATGGAAAAGCTCCTTTATTGATCAATATTGATCAATAAATTTTGAAACAGAATCTGTAGTTCAGATTTGTAATAGATCTTAAAATGCAAAAATCAGTAGTTTTGCCGGTCGAATACATACAATACTGATTACTGATTAGAACATAAATCTATTTTTCATTTTGTTTATGATTTAGTTAGAGGCCATCTCAATTTTGAGGTGGCCTTTCGCTTTATAGATAGCGATAGTCTATCTGGTTAGTATGGTATCTAAATTTTGAAAAATAGACGATTCTGCTTATAAAATAATCAAACTTTGAACTTCAGGAATTGTTTGAATTATAACAGACGCTTCACCTTTATAAGCTAAGAACATCAATAAAAATAGATCTGTTTATTGGAATTCTTTTTTGCAAGACTTTATCGGCTTGCAAAACAACTAATGACGACCACTTTATTTTCTTCCTTTATAATCTATTTTTAGAAGAGTACGAATTAAATGAATCACATCCCAAATTTAAATGGACAGAGTGCAAGAACATCATTGCAGAATTTAAAAAAACGAATTAAAGGTTTTCAGTGAAAAAAGAAATGGAAATGCTAGAGAATAAGCTTTAGGAATTATGAATCAAATTAATAATTAAGTAAAAGGTAGTAATGAGTCCAACAACTTAAGAAGCTTTGGAACTACTAAAGGAGAATATTTTGCTCAACATGTTTCACTATCAGTACAGCATACAATTTGTCAATCTAAATTCTTTAATAAATGATAACGAAATACAAGTAGCGAATTGATTTGTATATGGTTGAAATAAAACAAATTAAAATTATGAGATGTTAGTTAGCTTCTCTTAAGTCTAATTATTCTAAATCATTTTTACCATGAAATTATTAAACCGAGTTTTTTGTTGTGAGACCTACTTATCCTAAGGTATGAGTCCTTAGGTGCCTATTTAAATTATTGGTAGCAACCTCTGAGCGAATTGATCTTAGCTAAGATTTATCTCGATGTGTTCGTGTGCAAAACACTTTAATAATCGATCCTAAATCGCTGTCGATTTTTTATAAATTACAAGCTTTTACGATTGGATTACACCCTCTTATCTCATAAATGATTGCCTTTACTCTTTTGCCAATATGGTATATAAGATTAGACTAAAGAAACTCAAGATCAATTCGCTTTTGGTAAAAGCCATAAGTCAATTGAATTTACTTTATATCGCTAGGATTTACATCATTGTATAAAAGAAATTAAAGTTTTTTTTGAAACTTACAATATGAACTGATCAGCTCTATTTTTTAGGTGTTTGATAGCTTTTGACATCTGGTTTTCCACTGTTTTTACAGAGATATCCATGTCTTCAGCAATATCTTTATAGATGGTTTTTTGTAGTTTGTTTTTGATAAAAATCTCCTTGCATCTGGGTGGTAACTCGTCTATATATTGGTGTAATTTTTTCAGTTTGGTCACCTTATGGTTTTCCTGAGTATTCATTGAACTCGCAATCACCTCTGATTTGATTGTATCTAAATCATCAAATTTTATTTTCTTTTTTCTTAAATGCTGTAAAAATTGATTGTGACAAGATGTAAATAGATAGTTCTTAAGTGAACCTGTAATAGTAATTTTAAGACGATTTTCGTAAAACTTCATCAACATATCTTGAACGATATCTTCGGATAATTTTTTGTTTTCACAAAGCTTAAAGACATAGTTACAAAGCCATTGGTAGTATTTGTCATACAGAATTTGATAGGCGATTTCATCGCCTTGTTTCAGTTTTTGTATAAAATTAAGATCTTTCACTTTAAGCAATTTAAGACAAATATTTAATTTATCTGAGTTTTAATAGGGGTTTTTCAATAAAACCGCATCTTATAAGTAGGAGACTCACATAAATTACAAATGAATTCAGACCAACTTATTGACAATTATTTAAAGGGCAATCTTTCTAAAAGAGAGACTGTACGATTAAATAGATGGGTTAAAAAAGATGTTAAGAATCTTAATTATTTTAAGGAATGCATTCGTTCACATTCATATGTCATTCCCTTAAATTTCGGTTCTGATAAAGCCTTTGATCTTTTTTACCGAAAAATTCAGGATAAAAAACATGTACGAAAACAAAGATTAAAAATGTTTTATTGGGCTGCAAGTTTTACAGCCTTAGTAAGTTTCGGCCTACTCTATCAAAATTCAGAATTGTTTAATGAGCAAGATAATTTAGCTAATGAAAAAGAGGCTAATGAAAGTCTCAAGGAAATACAGGTTACATTATCAGATGGAAGTCGGCACAGCATCAACAAGAACTCCGCTGTAAGTCTTGAAGACAAATCAGGTAGGATTGTTGCAAAAAAATTGGACAATATATTATTTTTTGAAGCTTACTCCTCTATTGCAGAAGACACTTCAACAACCCAAATTGACGTACCATATGGGGAGAAATTAAGACTTAAACTATCCGATGGTAGTTTAGTTTGGTTAAATTCTGGAAGCAGCTTAAGCTTTCCACAACAATTTAGTTCTAAATCTAAAACCAGAGAAGTAAATGTGATTGGTGAAGCCTATTTTGAGGTTTTCAAAAATGAGAAAAAACCGTTTATAGTCCATACACCCATCATAAGTATTAAAGTCTTGGGGACTCACTTTAATATTTCTTCTTATGTGGATGATTATAAAGCAGAAACAACACTTATGGAAGGTAAAGTTCAAGTTTACAATAGTCTTCAAAAAAACACTCTTGTTGAATTAGTACCGAACCAACAGGCGGTGTTTGAAAAGACAAGTCAGAAATTTCAAAAAAACACAGTAGACGCCAATGCCTATAACAGTTGGATCGATAGCATTTTGATTGTTGATGGTCTTTCCTTTCTTGAACTTAAGAAGAAGCTAGAACGCAAATACAATATTATAATTACCAACGAATCAAATTATTTATGGGAGAAAACCTATAGAGGAGAATTTAAAGATGAATCTCTTTCTGAAACCCTGGAAACCATTGCCCTAAGTTCGAAATTTAATTTTTCTATAGATGGTAAACACATTAGAATTTTTAATAGAAGCCCAGAAGATTAAGCAGTTCAACAACCTGTAGTTCAACACAATTATTAACTTAAAACACTTTATGATGAAGATTTACAAAAAAAGATTTGAATATCGAAGATGTTCAATTTTACGTACGACAACACTAAAAGCGATGCTCATAGTATTCTTATCGTTCTTTGTTGTTAACCCAAGTTTTGCAAACCCAAAACTGCAACAGAACATGTCTATTGCTTATGAAGATGCAACGCTTCTTGATGTTTTAAACGACATCAAATCAAAGTCAAAATTCAATTTCTTTTATGATATTAATGAAATTGATGAAAATAAGAAAGTAAGTATTAAAACTAAAAACGAAGCTTTTGAAAATATTTTAGATCAAATCAGTAAGCAAGTCAACTTCGATTATACTTTCAATGGAAATCAAGTCATACTTACAGCTGGCATTACAAATGCTAAAATTATTACTGATGCTATCCAAGATCGAGAAGTAACTGGAATGGTTATGGGACCAGAAGGAAATCCGCTACCAGGTGCTAATGTTATTGTGAAAGGAACCAGCGTAGGTGGACAAACCGACTTTGACGGAAACTTTACCGTGCAGGTTCCTGAAGGTTCAAAATTCCTTGTCATCTCTTATGTAGGTTTTAAAGAGGAGGAAGTAAATATAGAGGGGAAGTCTAACATAACAGTTCAATTGAAGCCAGATGCTGGACAACTTGATGCCGTGGTTGTTATAGGTACTAGAGGTAAGCCGAGAACTTCTTTTGATTCTCCTGTAGCTGTAGATAATTTTAAAATAAAAGAGCTACAAAAGACAGGTAGAACAACAGTTGACCAACAATTGATGCTTCGTGTCCCTTCTTATAATGCAACCGAACAGCCAGTATCTGATGCCGCTGCTCACTTTAGCCCCGCAGGTTTGAGAGGTCTTTTTCCTAGTAGAACTTTGGTATTGGTTAATGGAAAACGGAAGAATGCGAGTGCACTTGTTTACAGTTATGTGACTCCAGGCCGTGGTGAAGTTGGGGTAGATATGAAAGCTATTCCCTCTGCAGCTTTGGAAAGTGTGGAAGTTTTAAGAGATGGTGCCGCTGCTCAGTATGGATCTGATGCTATTGCTGGTGTTATTAATCTAGTGATGAAGAAAGATGTAGATCCTTTTATAAATACAGGATATAGCTCTACAACTCGCGGAGACGGTGAACAGTACCAAGTGGAATCTGGTTTCGGTATAGATCTTGGACCTGAAGGCTATGCTAACTTTACATTGAGTCATATGGACTCTAAGGCTACACAACGGGCAGGAACAATTACCAGTGTCGAAGATGAAGCTGGTTATTGGGGTGTAACAGACGATTCAGCTTTTAACACAAGTGATTTGACGTCTTTCTTAGACAGAAATCCAAGTGCAGGTTTTCAAGTGGGTTTACCCAATATGACCATTACTAACTTTGCCTATAATCTTGGTTTTACGTTAGATAAAGAAACCAATACAGAAATTTATTCTTTTGGTACATTAACGGACAGAGAAGGTTCTGCACCCCAGTTTGCAAGAGTACCCTATTGGGTTCCTGGATTTGAGGCCATCTATCCAGACCAAGAGTTCTTTTTAGCCAAAATGGCTCCTCAAATTAGAGATCATACGTTTGCACTTGGTTTGAAGACAACCTTTAATGAATGGAATTTTGACGTCAGTTCTATCTTAGGTAAGAATAGAATTGATTATTATATCGAAGATTCATTTAACCAATCTTTTGCAGGAGGTAGTCCTTCCGATTTTTATAATGGGGCTCATGAATTTAGCCATGTGGTTAATAATTTGGACATTAATAGAACCTTTTACGATGCGGGACTTGAAGCTTTATCTGTAGCTTTTGGTTTAGAACACAGAACAGAAAACTTTGTAACCGAAGAAGGTGAATTTGCTTCTTACGGGGACGGAGAGTCACCCGATGCACAAGGAGGTAGAACAGGTTCAGAATCTTTTGGAGGTTTTAGCCCAGAAAACGTATCAGACGATTACAGATCTAATGTTGGTTTTTATACAGACATCACAGCAGATTTTACAGAATCATTTTTAGTGAGTGGTGCTTTACGTTATGAAGATTATAGTGATTTTGGTTCTAATGTAAGTTGGAAATTAAGCTCTAGATATAAACTTGCTGATGATAAATTGGTCATAAGAGGTTCTTTGAGTAGTGGTTTTAGAGCACCATCTTTACACCAAGTCTATTATACAGCTACAACAACGACCTTAACAACCAATGGGATTCAGCAAAATGGAATTTTAAACAATGCCAACCCTGCTTTAAGAGCACTTGGTATTCCTGAGCTAGATGCTGAAACATCTTTTAACTTAAGTGGAGGTTTTACATATAGATTCAATAAAAATTCTGGAATTACTGTAGATGCTTACCAAATTGATGTGGATGATAGGATTGCCCTTTCTGGACAAGTTACAGCCACAGGAGATGCGAGTAGCCCTATTGATCAAACTCTAGAGAATGTTGGAGTGGGTTCTGCTGGTTTTTTCTTGAATGCTATAGATACAAGAACAAAAGGTATTGATATTGTATACAGCTATAGCAATATAGAATTAGGAAGAGGTTTTTTAAGTGGAAGTATAGCTGCCAATTTCAATGAAACAGAAGTGCAAGGAACTAATTTTCCTGAATTTATTGAAGACAATGATTTAGGAGATGCTATATTTTCAAGAGAAGATATATCCAGAGTCGAAAGCTGGAGACCTCAAGAAAAAGTCGTTGCTACGGCTAGTTATGAAATCGATAAGATTACCGCAAATGTATCTTTGATGTACTATGGTTCCGTGACTTACAGACATCCGAATGCTCCTACAAATGAGGTTAACAATGATGCCACCTATGGAGGTAAAACCTTAACAGATTTGAGTGTTAACTATGCGTTTACAGACAATATCAATTTTACCTTGGGCGTGAACAATTTATTTGACGTTTTCCCTGATACTTTTGCGGAAGCTTATGCATCAACTGGTGGAACACCTCAAGATAGAAATTTAGATTTCGTAGGAAGATTTAAATACCCGTGGCAAACCACACAATTCGGTATTGACGGAACTCGAGTCTTTTCTCAATTAAATATTAGTTTCTAAAGTTTAATTTATATTATTTTTTTAACCTCCTGTTTTTCTTAAGCAGGAGGTTGTTTTTTATGTGATGCGATCAATACAGTAGAGCTAAACTAGGATACAAGGCCAATACTCCAACTTACCTTTGAGCATCAAAACCAATTAATATTGACAATCCAGTTTATAGTGATACGCTATGTTATATCTTAAGTTGGGGTAAATCCTGATGAATTTTAAAGAAGATAATTAAATTTCAATGTAGAAGTAATACCAAATTATATTTATAATGCCGTATGAATAAATTGAATTATTTTTTGATTGATTGATTGAAATCAAAAATAACTAGCATAGCCTTAGCTACGGTAATTATTTTTGATGAAAAGCAGGCGAAAAAAAAACGATTTATTGCGTCATTATAGGTCTAATTTGGTATGACAAATCAAATTGAACTATAGCCTTCTGTATACCTCTCTAAAAATATAAACCCATGCGATCACTTTTCCAATTGGTTGACGATCCTATGAGTAAGAGATAATTTTTGAGGGTATTTGACGACAAAAACAGAACCCCCAAACGAATAATTCTCGCTGCCCTATATCTATTAATTTAAAGAGGTGATTTCATAAATTACTCTATCCCGACATAAACCGAAAACAACCAAAGGAGACATACTGCCATCTTATATTAGAAATTTAGAGCTCTGCGCTTTTTTATAATTTAATTTATAACCTTTATTCACTATTCAAACATCCATATTAATAGTTTTAATATAAGCGATATTGATTACAAAAAAAGATATGCTTTAGAATAAATAATAGCTAAACCACCTATATATATAATCCATCGTACCTTTACAAAGGCATAAATCAACCATACATTACCTATACATTTTTATTTTTGTTAACAAATATTTATATTTAACGTCTGGCCCGTTAGAGCCATGGCTAAGCTTTATTAACTAATTTTAAGAATAATTCAATAAAACTACTTATTTTTTAGCACGTATGTTTTTTGTAGTGTATTTTTTTGAACAATTATCAACTCAAACCTTTAAGTTTACTCTGCATGTATCCATAAATATCCAACACATGAAAAAAATTCTATTTATAAGTATTGCCTTGCTCTCTGCTGTAATGGGGTTTTCTCAGTCTCAAAAAGTTTCAGTCGCCACAGATAACCAAGGAATGAAACTACAAGTTGATGGTAAAGACTTTATGATTAACGGTATGAACTGGGACTACTTTCCTAGAGGAACAAATTTTAATTACAGCTTATGGAATCAGCCAGACGATATCATAAAAGCGGCCTTAGATGCTGAAATGGGCTTGCTTAAAAATATGGGAGTCAATGCCATCAGACTGTACACAGGTATTCAACCAAAATGGATAGAATACATCTATGAAAATTATGGCATCTACACCATGTTAAACCATTCTTTTGGTAGATATGGTTTAACTGTTGATGGGAATTGGACTCCTGTGACCAAATATGATGATCCAGCAACGCAGAAATTACTTCTTTCTGAAATAACCAAACTAGCTAATGAATATAAGGGAACTCCTGGTCTTTTGCTTTTTCTTTTGGGAAATGAAAACAACTACGGCTTGTTTTGGTCAGGTGCTGAAACAGAAGATTTTCCAGACGAGGAAGATAAAAAAAGAGAAGTTGGAGAAAACAGAGGAAGACCGATGTATCGCTTGATGAATGAAGCCGCTGTTAAAATGAAAGAAATAAATGATTCTTTACCAGTGGCTATTTGCAATGGTGATGTTTTGTTTATAGATATTATCGCCGAAGAATGTCCCGATGTTGATATTTATGGAACCAATATGTATCGTGGAGAGTCATTTGGTGATTCTTTTGAAACCATTAAAGAAATTTATGGCAAACCCGTCTTATTTACAGAGTTTGGTGCAGATGCTTTCAATGCTTTAGAGAATCAAGAAGACCAAAAATCTCAGGCTCACTATATGGTTAATAACTGGAAAGATATCTATGAGAATGCTGCTGGATTAGGTAAAGCAGAAAACTCAATTGGAGGATTTACCTTTCAATTTAGCGATGGTTGGTGGAAATACGGACAGACTAAAAATCTTGATGTTCATGACAGTAATGCCTCTTGGTCTAACGGTGGTTATAGCAAGGACTATGAAGAAGGTAAAAATAACATGAATGAGGAATGGTTTGGGATCTGCGCAAAAGGAGCCACAAATTCAAGAGGTTTATACGAGTTATATCCACGCGCTGCTTATTACGCCTTAAAAGAGGCACATCAATTAGATCCTTATGCAGAAGGAGTTGATGCCCAATTTATCGATAACTTTTTCAAAAATATTTCGTTAACCGATGCTGTGTTAAAAGCAAGAGGTGATAAAGCTGCATTGGGTGGTGGAGATGCTCAAAAAGTAGGTATCAGCAGAGTAGCAGCGCATTTATCTACATTTTATACAGGGGGTAGTTTAATCACTACTCCAGATAATCCTAATCCAAACGACAATTCATACCCCAACCAACTTGGGTTTGATCAAATGCAATCTTATTTTATTGGGGTAGGCGGACAACCAGCGCCAAACGTCAACTTTAATGTAGACTTTAATATCGTAGGGGATGTTGCGGAGAATCCTATCAACGAGATTTTTTACGAAAACAGAGTTAGACCCATTAGGGTAACCACCCCCGATGGCCAAGTTATCCTTGAAGACAATAATAATTTACAGGTTTATCAAGCAGAATTTGAATGGAAAAATGACGATTTTGATTTGAGAGGTTTTTACAGAACAGGACATTACCATTGGGGGTATGAAGGTGATATCTTTGGATTGTATCCCGAAGCTAACTATGGTCCCAATTTAGATATCTATGGGGGTATCATTTCAGGTATTGAAGTGGATGCTAAAGGAAAGTTAGAAGGCTTAAAAGCAGCTTTAGGTCCACAATTGTGGTGGGGAGCCAATCCAACCATGCTATTTAAATATTCCAAAACTATTGCCAAATGGGATATTACAGGGATTTATAATAGGGATTTAGAAACAGATTTAGAATTCGATGAAAATGGACGACGTGTTTTAGACCAAAATCAGGTTAGGAGTGGGGTAATTCCGCCCTGGCCAATGGAGAGAGCAACACTTGCTTTTGAACGAGATTTTGGAAAGTTTGGATTAACCTTTGGAAGTATTTGGGCTGGAAGACCTTTAAATGGAAGTGCTTACCAAGATATTAATGATGCAGGAGAGATTGTCTTAGATGAAATTAACTCAAATGATAATTGGGGTGGAAAAGCAAAAATAACCTATGAGGCTGGAAAATTTAAGTGGTACGCACAAGGATCGATCATGGGTCTTGTGGCCAACGGAAGTGCTGATCCAACCATAACGTTTACCGGTTGGAAACTCAAAGATACCGGTAGCGGAAACCAAAGCAACTTTTTATCGGGCATGACCTATAATATTGGGAATTGGCAAATAGCCCCTAATTTTTTGTGGCAAAAACCACTAGTAGACCCAATGCCTAACAATGGAGAAGCCCCAGGACGATTAAGGAATTTTATAGATGATCCTTTTGCGGTAAGATGGAATAGAGAAACAACTGCTGGTGAAATTCTATTCACCTACGACCCTACACCTGGGACCTATATGTATGATTGGGATAATAATGTATCTGAAGATGCAGAATTTGCTATAAGCGCTGGATTCGTCTTTAGACATCTGCCTACAACGATGGATGCACATATAGGTTTTCTAGACACTCGAGAGTTTTTAACCTTTGGGACATCTGTTCCAGCAGAAGACCTTTATGAAGCTCACGTAAGAATTGTTTCTAAATTAAGTCCAGAACTGGGAATTGTAGGTGCTTTTTATTACGGAAATGGACAAGCACAAGGGGATTCTCAAAGACTTGTTACCGATAGATTTGGAGCAAATTTAAATGTGTTTTACAAAAAATTCATCATCAATGGAGATGTAAAAGTAAACGACTGGGGTCCTTTTGATTACCACAGAGATTTTAACCTGACGTTTCCTCTACAATTGCAGCTAGATTTATCTACGACTTTAGGAATGCCACAATGGTATATATTACCAAGTACACAGATCGGAATTAGAGGTATCTGGAGATCTTTAAATGAATTTTCTCCTCGATTTTCCCCAAACAATACCCCCATTGGTTCTTTTAATGCTGAACCTATCCTCAGCACTGTTGGATTTCCTAATGGATCTGAGTGGGAAATTATGACCTATATAAGATTTAACATCGGTAAATAATTTTTAAGATGACATACAATAAATCAAAATATTTACAATTAATAGGACTTGTTTTACTGTCTGTAATAGTAACAACTAGTTGTGAAAGAGAAGTTTCTGATGCTGCTATACTTGCCACTTTTCCTACAACAGCAGACATATTTACAGATAGTCCAGTAGGACTTACAGATGAGTTTTTTATATCTTTTGATCCACTAGAAGGGGCAAATACAGAGGCCTTTGGTACGGACAATAATGAAGCTTATTTGGGATCCTCTTCGATCAGGATCGATGTTCCTTCACCAGATGATCCCAACGGAAATTTTGTTGGTGGAATCTTTAGAGATCGAGGTGAGGGTAGAAACTTAACAGGCTATGATGCTTTAACTTTTTGGGCTAAAGGGTCTACAACAGGGATTCTAAGTCAAGTTGGATTTGGAACAGATTTTCTAGAAAATAAATATCCTGCAAGTCGAACTGCTATACAACTCACAACAGACTGGAAAAAATATACAGTACCTATCCCTAATCCTTTAAGGTTAACTCAAGAGAAAGGTATGTTTTTGTTTGCAGCAGGTGGTTTAGATATTATTGATAATGAACCAAATGGGAACGAAATTGGTTGGACATTTTGGTTGGATGAAATAAAATTTGAAAAGTTGGGAACACTCTTGTTAACAGAAGCTTTGTTATTTAATGGGCAAGACTTATCGACTATGAGTTTTCAAGATTCAAGACTAAATTTATTTGGAATTTCAACAACTTTTAACCTTGAAACAGGAGAAAATGTAAAGGTCGCCACAAGTCCTTTATACTTTGATTTTCAAAATCCAGATCCAAATGTAGCAGAAATCGATTTTACAGATGAACCTGTTATAAATATTATTGGAGATTCAGGAACAACCTTAATCAGTGCAACTCTGGGTAATGCAGATGTTCAAGGATCTTATGAAGTCACCTCCTTAGGGCCCCTTCCCTTCGCTCCTATTCCTTCACTTCAACCAGATAAAGTAAAATCTGTGTTTAGCGACAGATATCAAGACGTGGTTCAGATAAATTTTGACCCTGGCTTTGGTGGTTCTACCACACAGGTAAGTTTGTTTGAAAGATTAAATAATAATGCTGGTGAACCCTTTAATGACCAAGCACTCGTTTATTCTACAAATAATTTTACTGGAATACTATTCGATGGTGTCGTAGATGCTAGCAATCTTACTTTTATGCATGTTGATATTTTTGTAGAAAATGAGGATGCTTCAATTGAATTTCAGATAAGGGATGCAGGCGATAATCGAATTATTGATTCAAATAATAATGGATTTCCGATAAACGATGATCGTGATTTTAGACGGACAATTAGCAATCTTAATCCTGGTGAGTGGAATTCTGTAGAAATTCCTTTAACTGGGAATATTGCGAATCAAAAAGATAATTTGGCTGGTATTATTTTGGTGGGTGGTCCCGACTTTATAGTAGACAATATTTATTTCTATGTTCCTTGATAATTTAATTTTAAAAGACATGAAAAGTATATTTAGTTATGGAATTTACAACTATGCAACCCCTATTTTTTCAATAGGATTGCTTTTGGTTTTTATAGGTTGTGATCTAGACGAAACACAAGAAGTCACCACTTTAGATAACCTAGTGTGGTCTGATGAGTTTGATGTGGATGGTGCACCAAATCCTCAAAATTGGAATTATGATAGTGGTGATGGCACATCAGAAAACATTCCTGGATGGGGTAATAACGAACTTCAATACTATACTGATAGACCTGAAAATGCTGTTGTTGAAAACGGAGTACTCCTTATTACAGCTAGAAAAGAATCATTTGAAAATAGAAATTATACCTCAGCAAGGCTAACCACTGAAGGTTTGCTTGAACAGCAATATGGACGTTTTGAAGCTCGGATAAGATTGCCCTATGGACAAGGCTATTGGCCTGCATTTTGGCTTTTGGGAGTGCCTGAAACCATAAGGGTTGATGGTGAAGATGTTTTAGAAGAATGGCCTGCTGTTGGCGAAATAGATATTATGGAATACCTCGGAGACGAACCCACTAACGTGTTTGGAACTTTACATGGTCCAGGGTTTTCGGGTGCAGAATCTATTTCCAAAGAATTTACTTTAGAAAACAAGCGTTTTGATACGGGTTTTCATGTGTTTGGGATCGAGTGGTCGCCAACTTCCTTCAACTTTTATGTGGACGGCAATTTATACCAAACTCTCACTCGAGAGGACGTAGCAGAAAAAACAAATGGAGAAGGAGAATGGGTATTTGATAGACCTTTTTATATCCTATTGAATGTTGCTGTCGGTGGTAATTTACCTGGAAATCCCAATGGTGAAACTGTATTTCCTCAAAGCATGATTGTAGATTATGTAAGAGTATATAACTAACTAAAACTATGAAAATCTTTAAACGCAGTGCTCTTCTTATTTGTCTATTATGTATCGGATTATCTTTTCAATCTTGTGAGGAGGATGATACTGGTATATCCACCGAATTACTTGCAAGGTTTACTCAAACCATCAATCAAAGCAAAGGAACAGTCACCTTTATCAATCTATCAGAAAATGCGACATCCTACACTTGGGATTTTGGTGATGGAACATCATCAAAAGTTATAAATCCTGAAAAAACATATAAGACCAGTGGAACCTATGATGTAAAACTTACAGCGAATAATCAAAACAATGAAACAACTATTTTTCAAGATATCATTGAGATTGAAATCATTTTGATTACTAACGGAGACTTCGAAAATGGTTCAGAAGCTTGGATAATCGGAGTAGATGATGATGTACCTGCACCAGTTGTTACAGAAAATGATAATTCTTTTTATGAAGTTAACATCACAAACCCAAATCCAAATCAAGCATTTTTAGTCAATGTTAGTCAAAAGGTTGCCATTACACAAGGTGAAATTTATATCTTAACATTCGAAGCTTGGTCTGACCGTGACAGAACTTTAATTGCTGGTATAGGCCTTAGTGGAGGTGATTTTTCAAATGATACCCAAACTGTAAATATTACCGATACACAACAGCAATTTGAACTCACACTAAGCTCACAAGAATTTGGCGCTCTTGACGCTAGAGTTTTATTTGACTCTAATGGGGATGCTGGTCTTGTGAGAATAGATAATGTCTCTTTAAGTTTACAGTAGTTATGAGGTGAACACTGTGCCTATTAAAAACTAAATATATTTTAAGTTCAAATTATAATTTAAATCAAACACTAAGATCAAAACAAGAATTAAACTAATATGACAAGCGGGAATTTAAAATCTTACCGATTTATTCCTGAAATAAAAAAATAAACCAAATAGTAAAGTAATGACTAAAGACACTATGATTAAAGATCAAACGTCTAAAACTAGTAACTTAGAACAAGTAAGATTAAACGGTGAAAAATTCCTTAAGATCCATAACAACGATGCCATGAGACCTTTTTTCATGAGTATTGTAAGCGATTCTAACCACTGGATGTTTATTTCTAGCAATGGAGGCTTAACAGCAGGTAGACGAAATGCAGAATATGCCTTATTCCCCTATTACACCGATGATAAAATCACCGAATCGGCAAATTATACAGGAAGTAAAACTATTTTCAGAGTTCACGTGAAAGATGGTATTAATTTATGGGAACCTTTTTCAAACCGTTTTGTAGAACAGTATCAAATTACCAGAAATATCTATAAAAACATTTATGGAAATAAACTGTTTTTTGAAGAAATCAACCATAGCTTAAACCTTACATTCACATACCGATGGTCAACTAGTGATCGATTTGGTTTTATTAAAAAAGCTCAATTAGTTAGCCATAACTCTACTCCTATACAAGTCGAAGTTGTAGATGGGCTGCAAAACGTCTTACCAGCTGGTGTCGTTAGTGATTTGCAAACTCAAAGCAGCAACTTGGTTGATGCCTACAAACGCAACGAGCTTGATGTAGAAACAGGCTTAGGTATTTATGCTCTTAGTGCTGTACCAGTAGATAAAGCTGAACCTAGTGAAGCTCTAAAAGCTAATATGGTTTGGGCTTTAGGAATTGAAAATCCTATCCATCTCCTTTCCTCTTTACAGCTTGAAGACTTCAGGGCAGGGAAAGACCTAACTGAAGAAACTGATGTTAAGGCAGAAAAAGGAGCTTATTTTATCAATAAAACACTTCAACTAGAAGCAAAAGAGACCATAACCTGGCATATTGGTGCTGATGTTAATTATAATGATGCATCAGTAGTCAAACTTCAGCAAGATTTACTCCAAGACAATCTTTTAAATCTGATAGAAGAAGATATAAATTCTGGCACTGAGAAATTAGTTCGGCTTAATGCAGCTGCAGACGGACTTCAACGCTCTAACGATAACTTAAGAGATATCCGTCATTATTCCAACACCATGTTTAATATAATGCGTGGAGGAATTTTCGATAATAATTACCAGATTGAGCGATGGGATTTTAAAAATTATATCCATAAAGCAAATGCTCCATTAGCTAAAAAATTTGAAGCAAAAATTAAAGCTTTACCTGAAAATTTTTCATTGACAGATCTGAAAGATTTAGCTAAAGATCAAAATAATAATGATTTCACTAGACTTTCCTATGAATACTTGCCTCTAAAATTTAGCCGTAGACATGGAGACCCAAGTCGACCATGGAATCAATTTTCAATCAACACCAAAGATGAAGATGGCTCTAAGATTCTTAATTATGAAGGCAACTGGCGTGATATCTTTCAAAACTGGGAAAGCTTAGCACACTCCTATCCTCAATTTATTGAAGGTATGATTTACAAGTTTTTAAACGCTACTACTTTTGACGGTTACAATCCCTATCGCGTTACTAAAGATGGCTTTGATTGGGAAACTATAGAGCCAGATGATCCTTGGTCTTACATAGGGTATTGGGGAGATCATCAAATTATCTATTTGCTTAAGTTCTTGGAATTTTATGAAGATTATCAACCAGGGAGTTTAGCGCAATTATTCAACAAATCTCAGTTTGTTTATGCTAACGTTCCTTACAGGATTAAATCCTACCAAGATATTCTGAAAGATCCAAAAGATACCATAGAGTTTGATCATAAAGCCGATACCAAAATTAGAAGTAAACGCGATAAGATTGGAGCTGATGGAGCATTGCTTCAGAATAAAAGAGGTAAAATTATTCATGTCAATTTTGTTGAAAAAATACTAGCTACAACCTTAGCTAAATTATCCAACTTTATTCCTGAGGCAGGAATATGGATGAATACTCAACGTCCAGAATGGAATGATGCTAACAATGCTTTAGTTGGCAATGGTGTATCTATGGTCACCTTGGCCTACCTAAGACGGTTTTTAGACTTCTTTAGATCAATTTTTGAAGACGTTGATACCTTAGAGAACTATGAAATTTCTGAAGAACTAGCCGAGATGTTTACCAAAATGGAAAAAACATTCACTAAGAATAAACATTTAACAGAAGGTAAATTTAGTGATCACCAACGCAAAGAGGTTTTGGACGAATTGGGTGAAGCGGCTAGCGTTTATAGAACTCAAGTCTACACTACTGGCTTTTCAGGACGTAAGACTGAAGTCTCTTCAAAACAAATCGGTCGTTTTATCGCTACCAGTTTGGTTTATTTAGAACATGCAATTGAAGCTAATAAACGTACTGACAACCTTTACCATGCGTATAATTTAATGACGGTTAATCAAGATAAGGTCTCCATAGATTACCTTTCTGAAATGCTCGAAGGCCAGGTTGCTGTGTTGAGTTCAGGCTACCTAAATTCCAACCAAGCTTTAACTTTACTTGACGCCTTGAAACAAAGCGCTTTATTTAGACCCGATCAATACAGTTATTTATTATATCCCTATAAAGACTTAAAAGGCTTTTTGGATCGAAATAATGTACCGGAAGCTTCTGTAACATCCTCAGAATTGCTTCAAAAGTTGCTAAAAGAAGGCCATAGAGGAATTATTGAGAAAGATGTAAAAAACAAGTATCACTTTAATGGCAATTTTAATAACGCTAAGAAATTAAAAGAAGCTTTATTATCTTTAGAAGGCGAGGACTATTCAATTTTAGCAGAAAAAGAAATGGACCAATTACTTAGGGTCTATGAAGAGGTTTTTAACCATAAGTCATTTACAGGTCGTTCTGGGACTTTTTATGGTTACGAAGGTTTAGGATCTATTTATTGGCATATGGTATCAAAACTTCAACTAGCAGTCCTAGAAACCTGTATTGAAGCCATAAATACTGAAGCTTCTGCTGAAGTCATCGGTCGATTACTAGAGCACTATTATGAAATAAACGAAGGCATAGGTGTTCATAAGTCTCCTAAATTATATGGCGCATTTCCAACGGATCCTTATTCTCACACTCCTCAAGGAAAAGGCGCACAACAACCTGGAATGACGGGTCAAGTGAAAGAAGACATTTTAAGTCGATTTAGAGAATTGGGGGTTCATATTTATAAAGGGGGAATTCAATTTAAACCCGATTTGTTGCGAAAAACTGAATTCTTAGAGGAAGAACATCTTTTTAGATATGTAGATCTTAGCGGTGAAAAGCATCGTCTTCAACTGAACGAGAATTCACTAGGATTTACCTTTTGCCAAGTTCCAATAATTTACTTCATTTCAGATCAAAACAAAATAGAAGTAGAATTCTATACTAAAAATGCAGAACAGATTGAAGGACTTCATTTGCCTAAAGAGATCAGCCAAGACGTTTTCAACCGCTCAGGTAAAGTTAAAATAATACACGTTTATATCAAGGCGTCTATTTTAAAATAAAAGATCATGAAGCCAGTAACAAAGATACTTTTAGTAATAAGCCTTGTTTTACTGGCTTCTTGTCAAATATCTCAAAAAGAGAAAAACCCTATGCAAAATAACAGAAATCTAAGTGCTAAAGAAATTCTTAATAAACCAGAATTTTTAGCAATTTCATATGGTGGCTATCGAAAAAAAACACGCAAAGAGCAACCCACCGTTGAACAGCTTAAAGAAGATTTAAAAATTCTTTATGCTATGAATATCCGCATATTACGAACGTATAATGTTCGTCTCCCCCATGCCGCCAATATTTTAAAAGCGATTGATGAGCTGAAGAAAGCTAATCCTGAATTTGAAATGTATATGATGCTCGGGGCTTGGATCGATTGTAAAAATGCGTGGACTGAAATGCCACTTAACCACAACGAAGGAAGCGAAAATAACGCTACAGAAATCGACAGAGCTGTAGAATTAGCAAATCAATACCCAGATATTGTAAAGATTATTGCGGTTGGCAATGAAGCCATGGTAAAATGGGCCTCTGCGTATTTCGTTCAGCCACATATTATTTTAAAATGGGTAAAACACCTGCAAGATTTAAAACAAGAAGGTAAAATTGATAAGGATTTATGGATTACAAGTTCAGATAATTTTGCGTCTTGGGGCGGTGGAGGACATGAATACCACACTCCAGAGCTTGAAGAACTTATTAAAACAGTGGATTATCTTTCTATCCACACCTATCCAATGCACGATACACACTATAATCCCGTGTTTTGGGGAGTACTTCCAAAAGAAAAAGAATTGAGTAACACCAAACAGCTAGATAAAGTTATGACCCGTACCTTGAGTTATGCCGTCTCTCAGTATGATAGTGTTGTAAGCTATATGGAAACTTTAGAAGTAAAAAAACCCGTACACATTGGAGAAACAGGATGGGCTACTGCTTCTGCTGGTTTTTATGGTGAAAATGGCTCTAAAGCGTCAGATGAGTATAAACAGGCTTTGTACTATAATAAAGTGCGAGAATGGACTTCAAAAAACAAAGTAAAATGCTTCTATTTTGAAGCTTTTGATGAACCCTGGAAAGATGGACACAACCCAAAGGGTTCTGAGAATTTTTTTGGCCTATTTACTGTAACTGGAAAAGCTAAATATGTGCTTTGGGATGAATTGGATAAAGGCACCTTTGAAGGCCTAATGCGGGGTAGAAACAAAATGTCTAAGACCTACGATGGCAGCTTGGAGGATCTTCTTTTGGATGTGCAAATGCCTCCAGTTAAAAATGAAATTATGCTTAATCATTAAGTCAATCATGAAAAATAGTATTTATGAAACGTCTAAAAATCTTATCTATAAATTTAATAGCTCTTATGGTGATTAGCTCTTGTATAGAAACAGAAAAATCTTTAAAAGTTGAAGTTATTGAAACCTCAAGAAGTGGGAATAAACTCTCTAAAGTTAAAGCCTTTATAGAGGGAAAACCGACTTCTAAAATCACTTTAAACCCTGATAAAACGTTCCAAACCTTTACAGGTTTTGGCGGGTCATTTACAGAATCTTCTGCTTATTTACTGAATCGATTGAGTAAAGAAAACCGTAAAAAAATCATCGATGCTTATTTTGCAGAAAGTGGTGCGCGATATTCGTTAACTAGAACTCATATGAACTCAAGTGATTTCTCTTTAGGTCAATATTCATATGCCCCTGTTAAAGGCGACACCTTATTGACTAATTTTTCTATCAAAGAAGATAAGGACGATATTATACCTATGATTAAAGAGGCTATGAAAGCTTCAAAAGAAGGATTCAAAATTATATCTTCTCCTTGGACCGCTCCACCTTGGATGAAAGACAATAACGAGTGGGTTGGTGGAAAATTGAAACCAGAACACTATGACACTTGGGCCCTTTTCTTTTCTAAATATGTTGATGCTTACGAAGCTGAAGGTATAGACATATGGGGTTTTACCGTGGAAAACGAGCCACATGGCAATGGAAATAATTGGGAAAGCATGCACTATACCCCAGAAGAGATGACTGATTTTGTGAGCAATCACCTTGGCCCTCAGCTAGAAAAAGACGGTAAAGGCGATAAAATTATTTTAGGATATGACCAAAATCGCGAAGGCATTAAAGAGTGGGTGGATGTGATGTGTAAGAATGAAAAAAATGCCAAATATTATGATGGTACTGCTGTACACTGGTACGAAAGTACCTTTGAAGTGTTCCCCGAAGCTTTGCAATATGCCCATGAAAAAGCACCTCAGAAATACTTGATACAAACTGAAGCCTGCGTGGATGCCGAAGTTCCCAAATGGAAAGACGACGAGTGGTATTGGAGTAAAGAAGCGACAGATTGGGGTTGGGATTGGGCCCCTGAGGATCAAAAACACCTACACCCAAAATACGTTCCTGTTTATCGCTATGCTAGAGATATCATAGGATGTATGAACAATTGGGTTGATGGTTGGGTCGACTGGAATATGGTCTTGGACCGACAAGGTGGGCCTAACTGGTTTAAGAACTGGTGTGTGGCTCCAATCATTGTTGATCCTGATCAAGATGAAGTCTATTTTACCCCACTCTATTACACTATGGCTCATTTCAGTAAATACATAAGACCAGGTGCAAAACGAATTGATTTCGAATCTACAGATAAAGACTTACAAGTGAGTGCTGCTACAAATCCAGATGGAAGTCATATCGTTATTGTTTTTAATCCTTCAGAAGAAGAAAAAGTATTTGAACTTAGTATGAGAGAAGCGCAAGAAGTAGTTTCTATAAGCGCTCAAGCCATTCAAACTATTGTATTAAAACCTAAAAAATAAGCCTTATGTCTCAAGAAAAAACATTGGCAAAAGATAAAGTTCCCATTAAACAAAAGGCAGCTTTTGGTGCAGGCCATTTCATATTAAATGTGTTACCAGGAACATTAGGCGTCTTTATTCAATTTTTTCTACTTACAGCTTGGGGTGTAGACCCTTTGTGGGCGGGCTTGCTGGGTGGTTTACCCAGAATTTTCGATTCCATCACAGACCCACTCATGGGCTTTATTACAGACAACACAAAATCAAGATGGGGAAGACGTCGGCCTTACATATTTTTAGGATCCATTATAAGTGGTGTCCTCTTTTTCTTGATGTGGCAAATCGATGATAATGCATCTCAAACTTATATTTTCTGGCATGTTATGGTACTTCAACTGCTGTTTTTAGTTGGAAATACCATGTTTGCCACTCCCCTAGTGGGCTTGGGCTATGAGCTAACGCCAGATTATAATGAGCGGACTAGAATTATGGCTTTTTCCAATACTATGGGACAGATTGCTTGGATGATTGTTCCCTGGTTATATGTCATCATACCAGACACTGAAACTTTTAGCACTAAGACGGAAGGTGTGAGAACTATGGCTTTAATTGTGGGAGCTATGACAATAGTATTTGGGGTGTTACCAGCTATTTTTTGTAAAGGAATCGACGCTTCAGACATGGAGAATAGGGAGAAAATTAATTTTAAAACTTTCAGTTCTAATATGAAGACGTTGATTTCTGGAATTGTTTTGATTTCAAAAAACAAACCCTTTATGAAGTTATGCGGGGCAACATTCCTTGTTTTTAACGGTTTCCAACTAGTCGCAGCATTTGGGGTGTTTATAATTGTTTTTTATATGTATGGTGGGAGTTATGAGATGGCGGGCACTTGGCCAGCTTGGTTTAACACCATCAATGCCATTATCACTGGTTTTATAGTAATTCCTATTATATCCAAAATGGCCACCAAAATAGGAAAGCGAAATGCTTTTTTGGTTTCAACCTTCTTATCTATTATAGGTTACACCCTAAAATGGTGGGGATTTGACGTAGAATTGAATGAACGTTTCAATCAAACCGAAGTAGGAGAAAGTTTGACGAATGGACTGGGATCTATTTTTAATTTTCTTAATCCACATCTAGAAAGTATCGGAGCAAGTTGGTTTACAATAGATGTAGCCGACGGTGTTCCTTGGCTTATTTTCTTACCAATTCCGTTTTTTGCTTTTGGTATGGGTGGTTTATTTACCCTTATGATGTCTATGACTGCTGATGTATGTGACTTGGACGAATTAGAAAATGGATCACCTAGGAAAGAAGGAACTTTTGGAGCAATTTACTGGTTGATGGTGAAAATTGGGCAATCTATAGCTCTTGTGCTAGGAGGTTTGATATTAAGCATAGTCGGCTTTGATCCTGGTGTGACTACACAAACTCTTGAAACGATGAATAACCTAAGGATTGCAGATATCGTTGTTCCAGCTGGTACGGCTGCTTTAGCTTTTATTGTGATGTGGAAATATGACCTAAATGAAGAAAGGGTTAGAGGAATTGGAGCTGAGCTTAAGGCAAGGAACAATAAACCCAAACCAAGGCAAATTAATTCTTTGTATTCCCAAAATCAAATGCTGATGCCTTTAGGATCTATTGATGTGGCACCAAATCCAAAATATGATATTGATTTCTCTGATAAATCAAATGACGAAATCAAAAAATTATTTTTAAACACCTTAAACAAGGGCATGCATGGTATGTGCTTTAGCCCATATATGGAGGGGCAAGACACCAGTGACATATTGTCTGAAGAGCAAATTATAAGACGAATTAAAATTATTAAACCTTACACCAAATGGGTGCGTTCTTTCTCTTGTACAAATGGAAATGAACATATGCCAAAAGTGGCTAAGGCGAACGATCTTAAAACTATGGTAGGGGCTTCGATAGGTGCAAATATGATCCAAAATGAAAATGAAATAAAAAAACTCATAGAACTTGGTAAGTCAGGGTATGTGGATATTGCAGTTGTAGGAAATGAGGTCCTTCTCCGTAAAGAATTATCAGAAAAAGACATCTTAAATTATATTTCAAGAGTTAAAAAAGCTTTGCCTAATATTCCTGTAGCTTATGTTGATTCTTATTATATCTTTAACAAAAATCCATTACTTATTGACATATGTGATGTTATTCTCATAAATTGTTATCCTTTCTGGGAAGGCAGTAACATAGAAAATTCGCCTTCCAATTTAAGGAACATGTATAAATTAATACAGGATAAAGCGAATGGTAAACCCGTAATAATATCAGAAACTGGCTGGCCAAGTGAAGGAGAAAATACAGAAGATGCTGTCCCTTCGAAATACAATGCCATGAAATATTTTATCAATGTCAATAACTGGGTGAATAAAGAAGATATTAAATTATTTTATTTTTCTTCTTTTGATGAATCTTGGAAAATTCGTCAGGAAGGAGACGTGGGCCAACGTTGGGGAATTTGGGATAAAAACGAAAAACAAAAATTTAACTAAATCATGACCTACAGAAAAGAGCAAGAACTATCCAAGCAACAAGAAATTTTTTTAGCGTCTATAAAAACGCAGAATTTTTTAAAAGAGTACACCGCCGAAGAACTTACCGATGTATTTAAGACCATTATGTCGCAAGGCTTTCATGGAATGTGCTTTAGCATGTATGAAGATGGACAGGAACCTGGACATCACATTACAGAGAAACAAGTACTCAGACGAATGACTATTTTAAAGCCTCACATCAAGTGGATACGGTCCTTCTCTTGTATTGAAGGAAATGAATTTGTGCCAAAAGTAGCTAAGCAACTTGGTATTAAAACCCTAGTTGGAGCTTGGCTAAGTGATGACAAAGACAAAAATAGGGAAGAACTAGATAGCTTAATCAAGATGGCCAACGCGGGTTTGGTAGATATTGCTGCTGTTGGTAACGAAGTTTTATATAGAAACGATTTGACTATAGAAGAACTTATGCAACACTTGGATGAAGTGAGGGCGGCCATTCCATCACATATTCCTGTTGGTTATGTTGATGCCTATTATGAATTTACAGTTCACCCTGAGCTCACCGATAAATGCGATGTCATTTTATCTAACTGTTATCCCTTTTGGGAAAGTTGCCATTACGACTATTCGTTAACTCATATGCAGCATATGTATGGCCAAGCCTTAAATGCTGCAAAAGGTAAAAAAGTAATAATTACAGAGACCGGCTGGCCTAGCAAAGGGGAGAGTCTCGGCGATGCACACCCCTCGGAGATGAATGCTTTAAAATACTTTATAAATACCCAGTTATGGTGTAAAAAAGCAGGTATTGAAGCCTTCTATTTCTCGTCTTTTGATGAGTCTTGGAAAGTAGGTGATGAAGGTGATGTTGGTGCTTATTGGGGAATTTGGGATAAAGACGAACAACTTAAATACTAAATAACCTTAAAATCAAACGATTACTACCTATACATCAACCATACAGACCTTAAACTCATCTTTTGAAAGCGAGTAAATGCGGGGAGTTACAAAGTTATAAATTAAATAAATTAACTTAAATGGTGTATGCTTTTTGTAGGTCTTTAAATTATGATATTAATAAAAAAATAAAGGTATATTTAAGGATAACTAATTTTTATAAACTATAAATTAATAACAATGAAAAAAATTACACTTTTACTTATGATGATGCTAACCGGTACTCTGGTTTTTGCACAAACACTTCCTCTTGACTTTGAAATTCCAGAGGACGATGCTTTTGTACCTTTTAATGGTGCAATAACTTCTGTTATGGTTGATCCTACAGATGGTTCAAATATGGTTTTAGAGTTAATAGGAAATGGTGCGTCATTCGATGGAGCTACAGTAACTATGGCAACCTATATAGATTTGTCTGATGATGCTAATAATACTATTACTTTTGAATTTTGGGCTCCCGATGCAACAACAAGGACCCATTTATTAAAACTAGAGGGGGCGCTACAAATGGACCTGGAGCAGTCGAATTAGCTTTTAACTCCAACGCGCAAGGATGGCAATCAATTTCAATTGACTTTGGGCCTAACTTAGCAGATGACTATCCAAAAATGTCTTTTTTTCCAGACTTTAATAATGGAGAATTAGGTACTTACTATTTTGATGATATAACTGGTCCTAATGGAATAGTTATACCAGTTGATCCTATACCAAGTGTAGCGGCTCCAGTGCCAACTGCACCAGATGATGAAACTTATAGCATTTATAATGATACCAACGGTTTTACTACTATATTCCCTGTCGTTTATTCATTTGGAGTTTTATCAGGAGAGCCAGACCTAGACCCATCAGATAATGTGAATAAAGCATTGAAATTTAATTTTGGTGTTGCAGGTTGGGGACAAGGTGAAGGCGGACCTGACGATGTTTCTGCTTATGATTTCGTATCATTTGATTATTGGGCTGGAGCTGGAGTTGTAGGATTTGGCTTCGTTATGATTAGTAATGATGCTGGAATTACAGAACATAAATACCAGATAAGTATTCAAGAGCCTGTCGTTAACGAATCTTGGGTAAAAGTTGAAATTCCTATGTCATTTTTTACTGATCTTGGTTTTTCTGAGACAGCTTTCTTCCAATGGAAGACGAGTCCACTTAATGATAGTGTTGACAATGATGGTATAGTTTATCTCGATAATATACTTTTAACTCAAAACTCAACATTAAGCACCAACCAATTTAGCCAAGCCGACTTTACAGTATATCCAAACCCAACACAAAATGTATGGAATATTAAAACAAGTGTAAATATTTCATCTGTAAAAGTTTATAATTTACTGGGTAATCTTGTATTAGACCAAAAAGTTGATACTAACGAAGCTGTCATCTCTTCTGAAGGATTAGCAACAGGTGTTTACTTTGTTAAAATTGAGAATGAAGCCAACTATTTTAAAACAGTAAAAGTTATTAAAAACTAAACTAGTTTTAATTTGATAATCAAGGCTTGTACAGATCTGTACAAGCCTTTTTTTATGGGATAAATAAAGAGTTGCATTTATTGGTTTCTAGATTCAAAAGCATGCATACCCATCAAATCTAAAAATCGCATTTATCAGTTGAATTCTAGTGGAACTTTTATTGAAAGTATTTACAAACCATTTTAGAAAAAACCAAAAGAGCGTCTAAGGTTAAACTATCTACCACCTTACTATCAGTAGCCACATCTTGAAATGTTCCAAGAAAACTAATGAAAAGACCAAAAATCATTAAGCCATTTAAATTATTGAGCAGATTTTCTACAAGATCGATTGATAAAAAGTTAATGATAAAACCCAATTACCCAAATATAATCCAAGCTCTTTTCCTTCCCATAGATAAACTGGTGTAACGGTCCATTAATTGTGTAATAATCTGCTCTTCATCACCATTAAAGACTATACTGAATTAGATTATACTTTTAATAAAATCGAAGGAGCTAACTTGGATTGGTTTCCAATCTAATTCCCTGCTAAAGTAGATGGTAAATAGGTGAAGCAAATCTCTGACTCGGATCTGGTAATTTGATGGTTACAGATTTACCCTTAGAACCCATACGAATCTCCGGATAAGAAGTTCTATAGGTTTCTATGTCCTTGCCGTTGTTACTTAAATAAAGGGTTTGAGCTCTTTTTTGGGTACCTTCAAAAACAAGATGTTTTGGAAAGTCATCAGATCTCCTTGAGCAAAGGAATTGACAAAAAAATAATCGAGAAAATGACTGCTAATAGCAACATCATTTTAGTGTCTGTCTAGGGGTGTTTTAAATTTATAGAAACTATTTTATTAAAGTTGGCAAAAATTAAAAAACATGTGCCACAAAAGAGGCGGCACATGTTTAAAAAAAACTAACTTCCTAGTTGTAGTTAACCGTAACTGTTAAACCTCCACTGTTTCTATAGACTCCTGGGGCTTGTCCACCCGCTACGTTTAGATTTGCACCCATATTTATTGTCTGTACTCCACTGGTCAATGCTCCTGTAGCATCAGGATTGCTGACAAAAGTATCAACAGTCATCTCATTTGGGGTTCCCGCCTCGTCTTGAAGGATAATTGTACCAATAGTTAGCGCAATAGTATACGTGTAATTTGCTTCACCTGTCACCTCAAAGGCGGCTGCAGTAACTGTTCCCGTATTTGCTGGCAAAGTCAGTCCTCCTGTAATACTGGTGGAACCACCTGTTGTTAAAACGACAGTACCTCCAGTGCTATTAGTTGCAACATTTCCAAAATTCATATCGACAGATTTTGTTATTCCAATTGGGGTAACAATCGTTACTGAAGAACTAGCTGTAGCAGTTTCTTGTGAAACAGCACCAGTAATAACTGCATTCATAATGATAATCATAAAAAGAAATTTTATATTTTTCATAATAGTTAATTTTTAGAGTTCTTGAATTCAAGTAATAGATGCAACTTTTAGATTTCTTTTTTTAGATATATTTTTCAAAACAAAAAGAGGAAGCACTGCCCTCTTCTTGTTTTGATGGGTAAGTTATCTTTACAGATTCAAATCGCCAAAAAAGAAGTTGCAAAGGAGTCACTTAACCAGATAATAAAGGTAGACAATTTCCGTAATGCTACAAGAAAGCAACAAGCAATGCTCCATTGCAAGAGCCATAGACAAAGACACATCTGTTATTTTTCGTGAGATTAAACCTAACTGCGATTATCGCAGTGGTGAATATCGATGCGATCTAGCTATTAAAAAATGTCATAATCGTCATAAAGTCAAGCCTAAGTATATAAATTTTATAAAGGAGATTCAATCTGAGATTGATAAGCTCATAAGACTTGATTACAGTACAGAACAAGCAGTTGGAGTTATGAGAAATAACGGTTTAACTTCGGTATCAGCAGCGTGTATATACCAACACATATGGAATGACAAGAAAGCAGATGAAAATCTACATAGTCACTTAAGAAATAAAGGTAGACGATACTGTAAGCGCAGCGCACTTTAAAGACACAAGAGGAATTGTAAAAGACAGAATAGGTATTGAAAAAAGGCCTAAAGAGGTCGATTTAAAAAAGGAGTTTGGAGACCTAGAAATTGATTTAATTAAAGGAAAAATAATCAGGCAATCCTTACGATAAAGGATAGAGCATCTGACATGCTAAAAATAAGTAAAGTAAAATCCAAGGAAAAAGTGTGGTTAGTAATGCCGTAATGGAATGCCTAGATGAGTGGAAGCCATACATAAAGACCCTCACAGCAGACTATGGGAAATAATTTGCCAGTCATAAAATGGTTGCTGAAAACCTAGAAATAGACTATTATGTTGCAAGACCGTATCAGTCATGGGAAAGGGATCTTAACAAGAATTTGAATGGATTGATAAGATAGTATTTACCCAAGAAAACAGACTTCACTAAAATAACTAAAGATCAAGTTATAAGTATCGAAGAAAAATTAAACAAAAGACATAGAAAAAGATTTAGGTTTCAAAATCCTATACTTGTAATGAACCAATTATTATTTAACTCAGAAGTTACATTTATGAGTTTAATCCTGCTCATAGATAACGAGCCCTTCATATAATTACAGATTTTATTTTCTAAGCATATCACTTTCGCCTAAGGATTTAAGAGTAAATTCCAAATTATCCATATAATCTCCATTCTTGGTATTTACGATATTAAAATTGTGAAAAATCTTTGTGCTCTCCAATTTAAGTTCATTAAGTTGATTTGAATCCACTTGTGCAGTGTACGCTCCAGATTTTAAACCCAAGAAACTAAAATAGCCGTCGGGCTCAGATATTAAACGTGTAATGGTTTGCTGTTTATGATCCTTGATAATGATCTTTATGTTCCCCACGCCTATTCCTGATTTATACACGTAACCTGCCACTTCTCCAACAACATCAATAGGAATCTCGATTACTTTCAATTGATTTGGATTGACAAAAATAGTTAAGCTTTGGTTTTTGAGTTTCCAGTCGATACGCTCCAAACTAATCGTATTCAGTTTAAAATGATGATCTATAAAAGGCTCCATTCCTCGGTAAATAGTAGACCCATTAATAGTTACCTCTTTGGTTACACCTTTAGAAGAACGCACCTTGACACCTTCTATTTGGGGCTCCGATTCGTCTTTTCTTCCATTTTGATTTGTATCTAAAAAAGGAATAAATTTTACACTGCCTTGTCCTAGGGACGATCTACTATTAAACTTTACACGCTTTTGACTAGGATCAAAAATCATAGATCCTCCCAATGCTTCAGAAAAGGAAGTTCCAGATTTACTTGTGTTGGTGGAAAAACTACCTCTTGCAAAGCCTAATTCAAAACTTAAACCAATATTTAGATTAAACTGATTGAATTTAAAATTTTGATCACAGGAGGCCTGTACATAAAGATCTTCACCTATTTTTTTTCTAAAGTTTCCTCTGATGGAATTAACTCTCCCACCGTTATAATCATATTGAATCTCGGGAGAAAAAGCAATGCCTTTTGGTAAGTTAATAGTTGTAGATAATCTACTGAAAACTCTTGGCTCATTTAAGGAGGTGCTTAGATATGCATTGGTGATAAGGTTCAGATTAACTCCGAAAGCTCTTCCAGATAAAAGCCATTCTGCATTGGTATATCTCATGTTACGAAGAAGATTCTGACGCCATACCAAACGTGAAAATCCAGAAAATTTTCCAAAATGCAGCTGCTTGGAAAGAATAACACTACGCTCTTCGCTTCCGTTAAAACGAACAGCCTCTTGATCTTTATCATAGTTGACATAATTTAATTCCAGTTGAAAGTTGGAAGCCGATCTGTAACTGAGGTTTCCTTTGTAGCCTACTTGATGTAAATATTCACTAGAAAAGATAATATTATAGGGTAATCGTATAGATGTCCTTGCAAAAGGAATTAAAGGGGTTTTCTCAATTGCCGTATTTAATTCAATGCCACCCTCTAGAGTGATTTTAGAAGAGAGTCCATAATTTAATTGTGCCTTGGCAAAAATATTTTTTTGGCTGTCTTCGATAACACCTGCGTCAATATTGTATTCAAGTTTGCCAGTAGGTAAAAAATTGTATGGGATGTTTAAATGTCTAGTGGTGACCTCTTCCTCACCCCAAGGCCCATAATATTTAAGACGCACAGAGGTGTTTCCATAAACAAGTGGGATATCAAATGAAAAAAAGCCTGTAGAATCTGCTTTTGTGTAATCTACCAGTTCATTATTAATATAAACTTCTACTGTCCAATTAGGATTTGTGTATTCACTTAACAGATAGGTACCGAATGAATTTCTAAGATAAGTAGTGCGATTGGAAAGCTGAATACCAACCACCGGACGGAAAATGGAAGAAATAGACTGGTTTCTGATTTTACCAACTGTAACCTGCCTTAATACATTATTTTCATTATTTACATAACGCCATTGGTAAAATTGATTTCTGAGTGATAGTGATTGTGTGTCATTGTAGTTGAGATTGGCGATAAATTCTCCACCACCTATTAGGCCACCAAGTCCCAAAGAGGCCCGATTAAATTGAAACCCATTTGTATGTTGTTGAGAATTAATATCCCAAGTTACCATGCCTAGGTCTAGTAAAGGCCGTTCTCTGGCGATTGTGGTGTCTGCGGTAAAATTTTTCTGTAAGGATTGAATATTTAGCCGCATTCTTTCTCGCCTTGCTGCTTTTACAGAAGGTAATTCTATGTCAGATATACAGGAAACAGATAGATTTCGGAAGTTAAATTCACAATGGAGGCCAAAAACTGAACCAAAATAATCTTCTTTTAAATACAGATTATTTGTTGTGTAGATAAGATCATTTTCTTTTAGCTGAATATTCTTACCCTTATAGATGATATGATGGAGAGATTGGTCAATACTATATGTGTTTTCTTGATTTATAAAGAAACCCTCTATTAACTTAAAATCACTCGTAGAAACATTTTGTATTTTTAGATAATCAAAAATTTCAAGAACAGATAAATAAATGTCACCGCCACATATAACGGAATTAATTTCTGTGGTACCGATTTCATCTATGTAAAAAGAGATGGATACTTCATCGCAGACTGGGTCTTGAAAGGCGTAGACTTCGTTGATATTTAGTAAAAACAGAAGGAAAATAAAAAGTATAAGTACTTTTGACAGCAAGAAGCATGTGGGTGATTGCTTTTTAGAATGCATTCTTTTACACCTATTCCATATGGACAGTAGCTGTGATAGAAATATTTCCTTGATAATCTCCCTGATAGTTTTTATTTTTTGGTGTGATCTCTAGATTTGCACCTCTAGAGATAGTTACAGGAAACCCTTTCCGAACTTTACAAAACTGGATTCCGGAATCTTGTGGATTAAGAGAAATAGTGTATCCATTTTCGTTACTCAAAGTACCTGTCATAACTTCTACTCTAACATTAACAGGGGTTTTACTTTTTGTTGAAATATTAAAAACCGCTGGCTGATGATTTGATAGTAACTGATGAATATTTCCTGTAGCACTCCATTCTCCAGTATTGGAAAGAGATATAGTTCCACTATCAGTTCCATTGGAAAGGTAAAAATCTCCAAAAACTAAGTTCTGTTCTACAGTTATATAAATGTTTTGTGAGTGCACTGCCGAACAGACAAAAAATAGTAAAACAAGTAACAAGGACTTCAATAGGTTCAAATCGTGAAATTTTATGAACTTTTTAAGTTCAATAATTCTGTAGCGTAGATTTCCCCCTCTGCATGCGAGGTATAAATGACTTTCAATAGTCCTGAACTGTAATCGACATTTTTGCTAGTATTAAGTTTAACACGAACCTTTCTTGTAGCACTTGGAACATAAACTGCAAATCCTTTCATTACAGCCACCTCTGTTTCTTTCCCTTTTTTGGAGGTATGGTAAATTCTAAAATTACCGTAGACTGAGTATTTTCCCTGACGATTAAAATTCATAGAAATAATTGGGACGTTGTTCTTTAAGACTTCAAAATTCAGATCAGATAAAGATACATCAACCTCAGGTTCTCCAATTTGGATAATATTTGCAATACTAACTCCATATACTGGAGTCAAACTAATATCAAACCTCTCCTTGTCATTGGTTTCTTTGTTTTTTTGGTCGCTCTTAGTTTTTGGAACCGCCCTAAAATATAAATGGGAACGGTATTCTCCAAGTTTAAGCTCATTGGTTTTGGTGAGCTGTACCTTTACTACTTGTGTCTCATTGGGAGCAAGAGTGATGGTACGAGGATAAACCCTCAAATAGGGTGAAGCAAATCTCTGACCAGGATCTGGTAATTTGATGGTTTCAAATTGACCGTTAGACCCCATACGAACCTCCAGATAAGATAGTCTATAAGTTTCTATCTCGTTGCCGTTGTTACTTAAATAAAGGGTTTGAGCTCTTTTTTGGGTGCCTTCAAAAACAAGGCGTTTTGGAAAAATCATCAAATTTCCTTGAGCAACGGAATTGACAAAAAAAATAATCGAGAAAATAACCGTGAATAGTAACCTCATTTTAATGTCTATCTAAGGGTGTTTTAAACTTATAAAAAGCGTTTCATAAGAGTTGTCAAAAAGATTAAAAAACATGTGCCACAACAAGATGTGGCACATGTTTATAAAACTACTTACTAATTGTAGTTAACCGTAACTGTTAAGTCGGTAGTATTTGTATAGACTCCTGCAGCTTGTCCACCTTCTACGTTTAGAGTAGCACCCACATTTACTGTCTGTGCTCCACCAGTCAAAGTTCCTGTAGTAAGAGGATCGCTGACAAAAGTACCAACAGTCATCTGATTTGAAGCCGTCACAACGTCTGAAAGTGTAATTGGACTACTAGGTAACGCAATAGTGTACGTATAATCTGCTTCACCTGTCACATTAAAGGCGGCTGCGGTAACTGTTCCTGTGTTTGCTGGTAAGGTCACTCCTCCTGTAAGACTGGTGGAACCATCTGTGTCTAAAACGACAGTACCTCCGGTACTATTAGTTGCAACAGTTCCGAAATTCATATCAGCAGCTTGTGCGATTCCAATTGGAGCGATAATCGTTGCTGAAGAACTAGCTGTAGCACTTTCTTGTGCCACTGCACCAGTAGTAACCGCAATCATAATAATTATAATGAGCAGATTAATCTTTTTCATAATGCTTTACTTTAAATTTATTTATATTGATTACACCACAAATGTATGCACTACACATAGGTAAGCCAATGAAAGTATTCCTTTAACCTATTTTTAGTATATAATTGATTTTTAACATTTTTATTTAACATCATTTACTTAAAATATATATAATTTCTGCTTTTAATTATCTATTCCGTTAAAAAAAAATAAAAATATGAATTTCATACAGCTACTGTATTTGCCCCATAGATGTGATACACTTATTTTCTAGGACTTCAAAAGCCTTATTCCTTGACCTATTTTTATTATTCTCACAATTAAAAATTTGTAACTAATCAGTACTAAGTTTCGGATGGTTATTTTAGGAAGTCCTTAGGTTATTAACATTTTTAATTGTCTTATTAACAAGATTTTGTTTCTGTTTTTTTTCAAATTGGAAAAACATTGATTTTATCCATATCAGTTAACAACTTCTTTTGTTTTCTTGATAACTCGTGGTTTTTTACACCGCTATTTTAGCTGTATTGTAGGTACTTTGAATAAAACTGTTTTTTGTCAATAAAGCCAACATATCAAGAGTTGTATGCGACGTTTACTTCTCTCGCTAGACAAGTAAATGAACTTGAAGGCTTGGCAAATCAGAACCAAGCATTGATCCAAGAGAATCAAGGATTAATTAAAGAGAACCGAGGTATCATAAAGCAAAATCAGCTACTGTTAAAAGAGAATAGACAGTTAAAGGATAAATTATTTACCTACGAAAATCCAAAAAACAGTCGCAACAGCTCTATGCCTCCTTCAAAGGATGAAAACCATCCTAAACCAAATCAAAGTTTGCGCAAATCATCTGATCGAAAAGTAGGCGGTCAAAAAGGACGAAAAGGCAAAACTTTAGAGATGACAGCTCATCCCGATGAGATTATAGAATTAGTACCCGATTATTGTACTTCTTGTGGAAACGCATTACAAGACTTTTCTCCACAGAAAGAACAATCCCGTCAAATAGTTGATATTCCGCCTATCAAGGCTGTTTTTAAAGAATATCAAACTTTTAGTAAAATTTGTAATTGTGGATGTACATCTACCGCAGACTTTCCATCTGGAGTAAACACTTCTATTAGCTATGGCGAAAATATAGAAGGACTTGTCGCTTATTTTCATGCGCGTCAATTCTTGCCTTTTGCAAGAATGCAAGAAGTCTTTAACGCTGTTTTTAACATCCATATTAGTGAAGGTGGAATTCATTGTTTGTTAAATCGTTTTTCCGATAAAACAAAACCAATTTATGAAATTATAAAACAAAGGGTCTGCAATAGTACAGTTATTGGTGCAGATGAAACAGGGGTGAAAGTAAACAGAAGCAAACACTGGTTTTGGACTTGGCAAACCCCTAATCTAACCTATATTACGCATTCAAGAAACAGAAAAGGCGAAACGGTAACAACTCATTTTCCAAATGGATTTCCCAATAGTACACTAGTACATGATGGATGGAAACCACACCTAAACACGTTTGCTAAAAATCATCAAAGTTGTTTGCCTCACTTGCAGCGCAGATTAAATTACTTGAATCTAAAATATAAATCTGCTACTTGGGGTCTTGATTTTTCTAAACTTCTCTATGATGCTTTAGAACTTAAAAAAACACTGCCATTTCAAAATAAAGAGTACACCATTGAGCGCGCAAAAATAATTCAAAAACTCCAATGCTTATTAGAAAAACCGCCTGATAAAACTCATAAAGAACTCTTTAGCTTTTATAAACGGATGCGGCGTGAAAGACAGCATTTATTCACCTTTCTTTTCCTAGAAAATGTGCCAGCAGACAATAATGCCTCTGAAAGAGCTATTAGAAATGTAAAGGTAAAACAAAAAATATCTGGTCAATTTAAAATTGAACAAGCCGCACAAAATTTTGCGCAAATACGATCTGTCATAGACACCATAATTAAAAATGGGCTAAATGTCTTGGATGAATTAGCGCTTATCGCTAAATTTGAGTTTCAACGGGTAGACTGATTAGTTACAAAAATTTAATTATGTCGACTTTTCAAAGAAAAGTGCAAACGGCATTATTATTTTGAATGTATAACCAATGCCGAAAAGCAACCGTGAATAGTTACCTTATTTTAGTGTTTATCTAAGGGTATTTTAAACTTATAAAAAGCGTTTTATAAGAATTGATAAAAAAAAATGTGCCACAAAAGATGTGGCACATTTTTATCCAAACAACTTACTAGTTGTAGTTAACCGTAACTGTTAAGTCAGTAGTATTTGTATAGACTCCAGCGGCTTGTCCACCTGCTACGTTTAGAATAGCACCTACATTTACTGTTTGTGCTCCACTAGTCAAAGCTCCTGTAGTAAGAGGATCGCTGACAAAAGTACCAACAGTCATTTCATTTGGGGTTCCCGCACCGTCTACAAGTGTAATTGCACTACTAGGTAACGCAATAGTGTAGGTGTAATCTGCTTCACCAGTCACATCAAAGGCGGCTGCGGTAACTGTTCCTGTGTTTGCTGGTAAGGTCACTCCTCCTGTAATAGAGGTAGCACCTGCTGTTGTCATAACGACAGTACCTATTTCATCATTTATTGCAACATTTCCAAAATTCATATCGGCAGATTTTTCGATTCCAATTGGGGCAACAATCGTTGCTGAAGAACTAGCGGTAGCACTTTCTTGTGCCATTGCACCAGTAGTAGCTGCAATCATGATAATCATAATAAAAGAATTAAACTTTTTCATAGTAGTTAATTTTAGGCTTGTTAATACATTAAATTTTTCGCGAAACTAAAGCTTACACATTGAAAACACTCCTCTAATCGGTATAACACCTGTTTTTTTAACAGGCATTTGTCTATATTATTTGTAGTCAAAAGACTACATAATCTATTTTGTTAAAAAGTTTTAAGTTATCTTTTATACATTTACTGCACTCGATCCTTAGGTGTAGTACAGCTACCTTTTAGGACTTCAAGAGCCTTATTGCTTAACCTATTTCTATTATTCTCCCAATTAAAAGATTTACGCATGTCGGTTTTTCAAAGGAAAAAGTGAAAACAGCATTATTATTTTAAATAAAGCAACCAATGCCGACAACTAGTAAATAAAATTTACCATACAGGCATGTAGTGAAGAGAACTGAAAACCCGATCATGATCACTAGCCCAACTAATTTCTTCAACTCGACTATCTAATTCAAAAAAAAAAAAAGATAGATATACCTCTTAAGATAACTAAGGCCTGTACGGTCTGTAAGTGAAATAGGTGTCAGAGTTTTTCATGAATTAGGATTTAATATAGTAAAGAATCCTTGGGGCAAGTCCACGAGACAGTTAAAGGACTTTTTTTTGATTCATGAAAACTATCAACAAAACTCAATGAATTGAATAACAGAATCAGTTGGTTTTAAGCTTAGTGATAAGTCCATCTTTTAGAATAATTTTTACAAAATTTTCTGTGAACTGATCTGCATCTATAGCTGATAAATGCGACCATTCTATGGTTTTATACCAAATTATATTTATAATGCCGTATGAATAAATATAATTATTTTTTGATTGATTGATTGAAATCAAAAATAACTAGCATAGCCTTAGCTACGGTAATTATTTTTGATGAAAAGCAGGCGAAAAAAAAACGATTTATTGCGTTATTATAGGTCTAATTTGGTATAAATGGAGGTTCTGAAAGTTTTTCTGTTCGAGATGGCAGTTGAATAGTTTTGAGCATAGCTTTTAGATTGATGTCATCAAACCAAGCTTGGTCATCGTTAGATACAAAGGCTAAACAATTTTGAATTGGAATAGACAAACTGTAATTGAGGCATTGTGCATAAGTGCGATTTTTATGAAATTCTGAAAGCGAAGATGCTCTACTCCATAGTGGGGCATGTTTAAAAGTTAAAGGTGGTTTTACACCACCGATTACAGTTCCTTTAACGTTAGTATTTTCAACAATATCATGAAAAATTGGCAACGGGGTAGCCATCATATTAGAAATGATAAGTCCTTTTAAATTATCCTGATATTTTAGAGCATATTCCATGGCTAATATGCCGCCCCAAGACTGAACGAGTAGGTAAAGATTGTCTTTGCTAAGGTTTAGAGCTTTTCGCACTTGCTCTACTTCTTCAACAAAATGTTATGTGGTCCAAAGCGAAGGGTCATTGGGTTTATCGCTGTAATAGGAATCATGTTGATACCACCTGTGACTTGGTCATCGCTATTGGAATAATCGAAATAGCTGGATTTTTCAGTAGATTGAGGTTCTACCGATTTTTTTGGTTTTTCAACACAACTCAAGATGAAGAGTAAAATAATAAGGGATAAAATGATTTTTGTTTTCATGATTAATTCGATTTAATAATTAGGCTTTTACACCATCCCAATCGGTAATTTGAAAACTTTCTAAAACACCTATTCTAAAAGGTTCCATGGCATCGTTAATGGCTTGTACTCCAAAGTCCATACCTGCAATGGTTCTTAAGGGTCTTTTGCCAGCGGGGGTATCGATTAGTCTTTCAAAGGTTTCTACAACAATCATCGGATCGGTTGGGGCGTTTTCATCTGCAAAAGCAGCTTGAGCATTAGTAGCAAAACCTTCGCTAAAAGCATTCACATGCTCATAAGCTTTAGCCACTTCTTCATTAGTCGCCAAGACTAGACCTGGTAAAAAATTGGTTGAAAATGGTCCAGGTTGCACCATGGCCACGTCGATTCCTAAAGGCCCAAGCTCACATCGTAAGGATTCACTTAAAGCTTCAACAGCCCATTTACTAGCATGGTAAATACCAAAACCAGGAACAGCCAAACGGCCGGCAACGGAACTCAATTGAATGATTAAGCCCGATTTTTGGGCACGCATTCCTGGCAACACAGCTTTAATCATTCTAACATTGCCTATGACATTTAAATCCAATTGTGCTAGACATTCTGCTGAGGTAAAACTTTCTAGAGGACCGCCAAAACCACGTCCTGCATTGTTGATGAGGACATCTACAGTTGGTATGTTGCTCATAGCTTTAGAGACACTTTCATCTGAAGTTACGTCTAGTTCAACCACATCAATTTTAAGGGTGTTTGTCTTTGCAAAATCTTTTAAAGTTTCCCCTGCCTCAGCATTTGAGGTGTTTAGGTTCCGCATAGTAGCGTATACTTGGTGTCCTTTTTTAGCCAAATATTTGGCAGCTTCAAATCCGAATCCGGTACTACAACCGGTGATCAATATTTTTTTCATGTTTTAATATTTTTAGTTTTAATTTTTAGTTTGTTGCGGCATCAGCCGGTTTCTTGGTATCTATATACTGTTGAAAAGCTGTGATTTTACCTGCTCTTAAAGTCCACAAATGAGCGACTTTTGCGATTCCATCTTAGGTTCCTAATCTAACTGAAGGATAGGCGCCGATTATCATCAAGTCAATTTATAGCGGTATTTCCCAATCTTGGTATTCATCCTCCATAGTGAGCACAAAGACATTATTCACCAAAATATCTACACTGCCAAACTCATCTCTTACAACAGTAAGGAAGACATTGAATTGTTCTGTATCACCAACCTCACAAGTCTGTGTAAAACCTTTACTCCTTTTTTAAGAAGTTCATTTTTTGTTTTTAAAAAGCCTCTTAACCACTTACACAGATGGTCTGATGCGGACATTTATCTCATTCAGACGTTAAACTGTCTATTTTAATAGTCGCTATTCTCTCCATTTCCTGCATGTCTAAAAGAAGTTCTGAAGTATTCCAATAGCCATTTTCTCTCACAATTTTACCATCTACAAATTGTGCTGTCATATGGCATGGAATCTCATAGGCTTTATTATTAGCCTTCAAATTCCCTTTCCATAAACCCCAGAAGTTTACCCAAATTTCGTCATCATCGGTGATAACCATTTCATAATTGCTTTCATCTTCTATAAAATTCCAGCTGTTGAAAAGGTCTGCACCTGCTTTATTTGACGCTATAGCTTCCGATAAAGTTTGCCCCTTGTCTTTGGTTGCATTGTTAAATATCATAGTAGTATCGGCGTAGTGAGTGGCAAAGCTTTTCCAGTCTTGAGCAACATAATTTTCAATTACCTTTTTATAAGACTCAATTTCAGTGGATTGTTGTGTGTATCTCTTTTCCTGATTACAGGCTGTAAATAGCAGTATTGATAATGCTACAAAAAATAAATTTTTCATATTAGTATGTATTAAGTGATTTAAGATTTTTAAAGTCGATTGATAAATAGGTTTTTTTGTAAAATAGAATACCTAAGGATTAAAAACCCGGATAAATCTTTACCATGTCTCCGGGTTTCAACTCATCAAAAAAAAATATAAGAAATTAATTAGATAACTCTTCGTTGAATTCCCAGATATAAGACCAAGAGCTACCAATAGCCATACTCCATTTGTCCATCATTTGTTTGGCTTTTTTATCACCGTGGACTTTTTTGTATAAGGCAAAAGGGCCATCTTTTTTATCATCTTCATCTATGGCCGCATAACTGCTAAATAAATCAGTTACCATATAATTAGGATCCTCTTCACCTCCACCCATAAAAGAATACCAGTAACCTCTAGCCTCACCTTCTTCTACAGCAATAGTCGCTGTTACCTCTTTTATGATCTCAGAAAATAAAGCTCCATTTTTAACTTTAAAATAAGTGGCCCAAACCAGCTTAACGTCTGTACCTAGGGTTTTTTTACTCCAATCTGGTAAAGTTTTAGAAATCGAGTAATGCGATTTTTCAACGTGAGGCACTATAAAGGTCATTGCTAACATTCTACAGGACTTACCAGCCATATCCTCTTTGTCCATATCAGCCCAGTTTGGCATGTAACCAGTTACACCATACACATTATTCTCGCCTTGAACTCTTGACCAAAAACCCCAAGAATTAGTTCCTTCATTTTCGTTGTAGCACTCTTTCCATTTTTTAACGCCCTCCATAAATTGAGCAGTGTGTCCCTGTTTGACCGTAAATTCGGTCATGGAAAACATTTTCTTTTCAAAAGTTTGTGACATCGCCATTAGCGGTAACACCAATAAAATAATAAACAGCTGTTTCATAATTTAATTTTTGAGTTGATAATTGCTTTGATCCTTAAACAACTGCAAAGTATTTAACATTTTATTAGGAATCAATCACATGTTCATGTGGTTTTGAGTTTTAGGTATAAAAATTCAGTTTAATTAACACAATATTTTAGTAGTCCAGGTTTCAAATTTCAATAGATTGAAGTTTCTGTTTTAAATAAGTTTAGTCTTAAAAATGATTTTTATGGAGGAATGTATCATTTATAACTAATACCAAATTAGACCTATAATGACGCAATAAATCGTTTTACCGATACGAATTCGGTACAGGCTTTTTTCGCCTGCTTTTCATCAAAAATAATTACCGTATCTAAGGCTATGCTAGTTATTTTTGATTTCAATCAATCAAAAAATAATTCAATTTATTCATACGGCATTATAAATATAATTTGGCATAAGACTTGAGAGATTAAGATTTTTAAAAATTTGAAAATGAAGGGTTTAAAATAAAAGTTAAAATGACATATTAGCATAGATCAAATCGCAATTGACCAAAAGCAATAAAATAGATAACTTATAAAAAACAAAAAGCTGGGAATTTTAAATATGACCAAGACAAGATTGGATATATTAGCTATTTTGACTCCCCAATAAGTTCGGAGTGACATTTTAAATTATGGACAGTTGTGATATTAAACGAAAATATAATTTTTATTATATTTTCTTGATTTGAAAATTCAAGTGAATTTCAAAATGACTGTTTTGATTTTGCCGCTTAAACCTATTCAATGATAATTGATCTCAATAGATCCTATAATTAAACTTCATAGTTATTCAAAAATAGAAACTCTAAGCCAAAAAATTAGATTTCAAAAACTTAATAAAATCCTCCTCAGGACTATCAGTACTCATTAGATACACATAAGCATTATTTGCATTGGTATATATTGAAATTTTTTCACGTATACCGCTCATTTTAGCAGCTTGTGCATAATATGTTTTCGACGTATCAAAATCGCCCTTATACAAATACACTTCCCCTAACGTGGCTATTTTCCATAGACTGTTAAAAGGATCTTTTTCTACTGCTAATAGTGTCTTTTCGGCATATTCTGTCATTAGTGAGATATCATTATAATAGACTAAACTTAAAAAGGCAAGATTAATTGCTAAATAATAGACTTGCCTAAAATCATCTTTATTCTCTGCTATGACTAAGCCTTTTTTATAATAGTCATAGGCATTTTGCCCATCACCTTTGGTAAAAGAATTCAGGTAATTCCGTTTAAAACGACCACCGATGATTCCCATTAAATTGGAATTTACTCTGGCTAATTCGTTAGTCTCAATTAAGGCTAGTGCTTCTTGTGCCCTATCTGCACCTTCTAATGCAAAAACAAGTTGTTCTAAACCCTTAGCGTCTAGACTTTCAGTGTTTGGTAATAGTGTTTTTATAACATGCTCATAATTTCCTAAGGCAATATTTATTTCTTCAGATGAAGAAAATTTTGAATAAAAGGTGTTGTCGGTCAACGTACTTATAATTAAACCAAAAGAATCGTTATCTTCATTTTCTACAGAAACCATACTAAAATGATCCCCTTCTATCATTGCGGTATATTCCTTTGAAAAAGGCCCTAAGCTAGAAGAAAAGGGCACGAAACTGTCTTTAGTTGCTGCTACGGTTTTAAATGAAAAAGGATAATTATTGGCAAATTTTGTATTCCATTGTTGCCTTAAATTTTTAATATATCCGCTTTGCTCGCTTAAGTCTTTGAGGTTTTCTTGTTTTAATTCCTTTAAAATATAATCCGAAATTCCTGCACTCGGTGTTCCAAAAAGCAAGAGATGTGAAATCTTTTTTAGGGCATCATCTTTAAGACTTAAAATAGCCTCTTGTACTACCAAACCCCCTAAACTGTGTGCCACGAGGGCAATGCGTTTATATTTGCTATAATTGTGCTTTATAGAGGTTGCTAGATAGCTTGAAATTATGTATATATCTGTAGTTGAGGCCCATACATTATGTCCCATTTCTGGATTTATATTTTCTGCATATCCCACAGGAATCATATCCCAACCATCTAATTTTTCTTGTTTCATTAATAAAGACGGAATAAGCCCAAAAGTAGATTCAGCAACACCAGAAAAACCATGTACAAAAATAATGAGGTTGTTTGCATTTTCTGTAGTTCTAAAATTATCAACTATTTGTTTTTTCACGTTTTTGGATGTTTCACCTAGACTATTTGTTGATAAGATATTTAGTGCTTCTTTGGCAGCTTTTAGTGACGCTCTACTAACAATAAAGTCATCATATATTTGCAAATTTGCGTATGGATTTTGTTCTGGATGGTTTTCTGGCACTTTCTTAAAAATGTAGCGTACCACTTCAGAAATTCTAACAAATGGGTCCTCGAAATCTTTTTTGCCTTGCCCTTCTAAAACTTCGAGCATACACTTGGTGTACAGGCTATTTGTATCGCCTTCCATTATATAAGATTCCTGGTCTTCACGGCATGATGAAATAATAGACATGCCACGACCCGTATCCAAATTCTGAGCTAATCCGTCAGCCTCCGCTTTTAGCTCTGAAGTAATTCCATTTACCTTTGGATTCCGGACCATTCCTGCGGCGTGACAGCAATCTAAAAAGAATATTAACCGTTTAGATTTTAGGGCATTAATCATATCTCTAACTTCTTCCGCTTTTATCCAAGTGGTTTTATAATTTACAGGATCATAATCAAAAGGACACAAATGAAAATACTTCTGGTTTTCGCTTTCTGGTTTCCAATTTTCTTTTTTCAAAAGATCGTTGTCACTATATGTGCCGCCATGTCCAGAATAATACAGTAACACTGAAGAATCCGAATCTACCTTCGCAACCAACTCTTTAAAAGCATTTAAAATATTTTCTCGAGTTGCTTCTTTCTCAGTAAGAAGTGTTATGTTTTGCGGTAAATAACCCGCTAATTGCTCGTTTATTAACAAATCGTAAATAGCGGTAGCATCGACAACAGTTACTGGCAAATCATTTCCAACTCCTATCAATAAGGCGTACGCATTTTTTAAGCTTGGTTGATCAGTCATAGTTCTATTTTATTAAATAACTGTTGTGTGCTCTCTGCTTCTGCTTGGCTTGTAGTTGCGTTAGCTGTGAGATTTAATAAAGCTTCAATCATTTGAGCTTGATCTGTTTTTATAATATTATTTGCTACGAGTTTGGTATACATTTGAGTTGGTAATGATATATTTATCTCAAAACCTACAACTTCAGATTTGCGTTTTAAAAAATTAACAAGCTCATTTCGGATAGTTAAAGCTTCATTGTATGCCGTTTCTGATTGATTTTGAGAGGTTTTTATTGAAGTCCTACTTTGGGTTTTATGTTATCAAACCACTGTTTTGTGGCTTCTAGTTGTTTTTCAAAAGTAATAGCAATACCCGTCGCATCTGCCTTAAAGCTTCCTAATCGTTGAAAAGTACTTTGAAAATTTCTTTTAAAAAGTAATATGATAACAAACAATGTGATAGGCCATATTATAATTTCAATGAGCTTGATGACCATTTCAAAATAATTCGGTTGTATGTTTTGTATATTCATATTTAGTGCAGATTAGTGCCAGAATTGCAAGACTTGTTTAAACTGTAATGACGTCCTATAATCTTTAAAAAATAAATCATTTTTATAGCTTTGTCGCTTAAATCTATATCCTGAAGCTACAGCTTTTAGTAAGTGTTTATATAAATTGCTAGTATCTTTAGTTACAGCATAATATTGAGCCAAACTATAGTCAATTTCTCCAAATTGAAAAGGTTTGCGCAATTTTTCTAGATTTTCTATGACTAATTTTGCGTTGCTCTCATTTCCTACTTTATAATTTGAAATAGCTAAAGCGGAATGTGACTTAAAACCTGATGGATTTTCTTTAACTAAAGCTTTAAATTCTTTTTCAGATTCTTTATAATTCCCTAGGTATAAGTTGGCAAACGCTTTGTTTCTATTTGAGACATTATTTGTATTAAGTACCTCATCAAAACGTGATTTAGCCTTCTCTGTTTTATTTACTAAGAGATATTCTTTGCCTGCATATAAGCTTAGTTTGGCATAATTGTCTTGGCTTTCAGTAAGTTTTATTTTTATCAAGTATTTTTTTAACTCTGCGTCATTACCATTTCGAATTAATGCTGATAAATAGGGTTCTCTTAATAATTCTGAATCATTGACATCCATTGCATTTTCAAGTAATCGTTTAGTCTCTGCGTACTTTTTAAGTTCTATATCCGCTAAGGATTTCACATAAATCCTATTAATACATTCATAACAATTTGCAAGATTCAGACTATCGCTTTTTATTTCATTATAAATGCTATCTACTTTATTTGCCTTATTAACGAATTGCAAAGTAACTGTCATTGCCGATGAATTGTTCGATAGATCAAATGGTGCAGACTCGTACTCATTCAAATTGGCTTGATAGGCTTTTTTATTATCCCCTTTTAAAAGGCCGTCATACATGTTTATTAAATTGATTTGACGAGCGTTACGATGACCGGCTATTTTTATTTTTTTCAACAAACTATCTGCTAAGAAAAAGTTTTTCATATTATAATGGTAAGCAACTCGCAAAGCTTTGGGTTCAAAATAATTTGAATCTAAAGCAATAGCACTTTCTAACATAGTTAAGTAGTTTTCATCATAGTCTACATTATTAGACTCCAAAACCAAACTATAAGCCTCATAATTGGGTGGAGTTTCTTGAAGCATTAATTTCTTTTTTCCTTCTGTTGCAAAAAAGCCGTTAATAGTTGCCTCCAGCTTTTCAATACAACCAAGCGGATTAGCCTCTAAGCAATCAACAGGCTTAAAGGAATAAATTGTTTTATCGGTTTTACCATCAATCAAGGTTGCTTGAAAAACTAGATTCTCGTTCTTAAGAAAGTAATTGCCAGTAATAATTTTGGCAGGTTTTAAATATTTTTTAACTAATTCTCCACCAGCTTTTTGATCTGAACTAGTGCTAAAAGCAGTATTATATTGGTTAATAACTTCTGGAGAAATTACTTGACCTAACTTATTTTCGGTAATGCCGTGCAAAATCCAATTGGAAGCCATTTCACCTACATCATCATATTTTTCATCACCTGTGTTATTGCCGAATTTTAAAACTGCTATTCTGTCTGTATCTAGATATGAAACTTTAGCGGAGTGATTAATAAAATTAGTATCTATTATAAAAAATGTCACAAAGGCACAAATGGATGTGATGAAAACAGAAGCTATAAGATAATATTTTTTAAAACTACTTTTTATAACAGCCTTTTCTGGATCTCCATCTACGCTGCCTTTAATTTCAAGCCGCTCCTTTTCTAAAGGGATTATTTTATATTTCCAAATAATCAAAAGATAAAGTGGAAGACTAATCAATAAAATAATAATTAGAAATGTTACAGATTTTTTTGGTAATCCTAAAGGCTCGTATGTTATCGATAGTACTTGAAGTATCACCCACGAAGAAACAATGTAAATAGAAAGCATTTTAAATAGTTGATGCTCATGACATTGTTTAATGAAAGTTTTAATATGCATGTGGTCTAGTTATAGTTGACTAATTTACCTTATTTAAACAATTCACATACACTAAATAATTATTTATATTCCATTTCTGCATTTTTTTGTCTACATTTAAGTATCTTATAATCATTAAACTAGACATCATGGACGAAAAAAAACAAGTACCCCCAAAAAAAGAAGAAGCTAAAAAAAAGCCTGCTACAAAGGCTGCTGTTGGAAAACCAGGTAATAAAATTAAACCCTCAAGAATAAACCCTCAAGAAAGTAATCTTTAGAAGTTTGATTTATTTAATGAAAAAAGTCTGTTACAATTATAATGTGATAGACTTTTTTTATGAACCACACTACTAAACATCTTTAGAAAGAGACACAAAAAAGCTATCAAAGTTGTAATCCAGCATTTTAGTGTAAAATGCAATTAGCGTAGGCTTATAATCGTTATTTGATTCATTTTTGTAATTTGAGTCTATAAATTGAGTTCAAAGATGTGGACAAATATATAAAAAGAAATCTCTAAGCCTTTGAAAATAAAGACTTAGAGATAATGAGGAGTGATCACGGCAGGAGTCGAACAAGTTAATCATATCTTATTAAAACCATTCGAAGTTATTAGCCCTATACTATTGATAATTAGCTATTTAAAATATAAAAATTCAGTTTTTGTTTCTGCTTTCATTAGTTTATATTATGTTTGTATTGAATCGGGCGCCACATCGGGCGCCACATAATTTAAACCAAAAACAATGTCCTCAGTCAGTCTAAGCATTAGAAAAAATCCGTCTAAAACAGCTAAAATTTTATTAGTCTTCAATTATGGGAGAAAGAAAAGATTGAGGTACCCTACCCAATTTAATCTTAAGAATTATAAAAATTGGGATAATAGAAATAGACGGATTAAAATCGTAAAAGAAGAGCCAACGGCAGAGCAAATTAATCAAGACCTTTCAAAATTTCTTTCCTATGCTGAGAAACTAGTGAGGGTTTATGATACTAGCGATATTGAAATAGACAATAATAGAATTAAAAAAGATTTGGAAGAGTTATTTTCAGATAAAGAGGTTTCTAGAAAGCTAAAAAGTGAGAGTAAAAATCAGGATTTTATAAAGTACTTTGAATGGTTTCTTGATTTTTATAGCAAACATCCAAGGCCAAAATCTAAAAAAGCATATAGTAAGGGTACCCTCAAAACACTTCGCAATACTAAAGAACTACTGGAGCGCTTTCAAAAAAATAGGAAACGACTCAAGTTTGATGATATTAACTTGACTTTTCATCAAAACCTCTTGGACTATATGAGCAAACATAACTACAGTATAAATTACAAAGGAACCATTGTTAAAAATGTAAAAGCAGTTATGCATGATGCCTTTGAGCGAGACTTTCATAAGAGTCTAGACTACACAAAGTCAGCATTCACTAAGCCAACGGAAGTCGTTGAAAATGTTTACCTTAATGAAGAAGAGATACGGGAAATAGCAAAGGTTGATCTTAAGGAAATTATTTCTAATAAGGACAAAGCTTATTTTGAAGATAATAGTTTAAAGCCATACTATGATTATCTTGACCGATGTATAGATTTTTTTCTCATAGGTTGCCATACTGGACTAAGAGTTTCAGATCTATTGAAGCTAACTCAAAAAAACATTTTGGAGTTTAAAGAGGGTGATAAAACAATGACCGCTATTGCAATTGAGACTAAAAAGACTGAAAAAAGAATTGAAATTCCAATTAAGAGGGATCTCCAGAAGATTCTTGATAAATACGATAACAATTTCCCTCCTAAAGTTTCCGATTCCAAGATCAATCTATATATCAAAAAAGTTTGCAAAGCAGCAGGACTTAACGAAGCCGTTAAAATGAAAATTATAGAAGGGGGAGAAACTTCTTTAGTTAGCATGCCGAAATACCAAAGAGTAGCGAGCCATACGGCTCGAAGAAGCTTTTGCACCAATGCCTTTAATGGAGGAATGCAACCCATAGATATTATGTCTATCTCTGGTCACAAAACGGAAAAAGCATTTTTTATTTATATAAAATCGACATCGAGGGACCGCTTTAGTAAAATTAAAGATCATGCCTTTTTCCAGTAAACTATAATTCATTTAAAAACATGATTAAACGTTGGTTTTTCAGTCTAAGGTAATTGGTGAGTCATTGTTTGCTATTAGACAACTCCAAGATTACACCGTTTATTAAGCAAAATTTTAATGCCAAGACTTTATAGACAATAAAAAAAGCACTAAATTTATATTAACAATAAAATAGGGATAACACAACTTGTTGTGTTATCCCTATGCTGTGCGGCATTAAAAAAACGATAAATGGATAGAATTACAAAAAGTCTAATAACAGAATTGTTAAAAAGTCAAGAATTATCTTCTGACGGAGAACCAAAAGATTTTGAAAACCTTGTTAATTATTGTGTAGTCTCAAATGAATACTCTAAGACATTTGACATTAATCAGATAAATATAGGTGACGGTGGAGATACGGGAATTGACGGCATTGCAATATTAGTAAATGGTCAATTAATTGAAAGCAAGGATGAAATAGATGATTTAATAGAACGAAATAACTCATTAGAAATAGCATATATCTTTACCCAATCTAAGACATCATCAAATTTCAATAGCGGAGAAATAAATACTTTCATTTTTGGGATTAAGGATTTCTTTTCTGAAACACCTTCTTTAGTAAGAAATATTGATGTTATAAAATTTGCAGAAATATCAGATTATCTTTATGATAACGCTCCACTATTCAAGCAAAATCCAACAATAAAAATGGTCTATGCCACAACTGGAAAATGGGTGGATGACCAAAATCTTTCTGCAGTTGTCAACCAAGGTGTTAATGATTTAGAAGCACTGAATCTATTTGAAAAAATTGTTTTTATACCATATGGAGCTAAAGAAGTCGCTAATGCTTACAGAAAAACAAAAGAATCAATTTCAACCACATTAACTTTTGCCAACAGGGTAACTTTGCCTTCAATTAATGGGATTTCAGAAGCATACATTGGACTAGTCCCTTTTGAAGAATTTATGAATATATTATCAGATGAAGAAGATAATTTATTAAATGTTTTTGAAGATAATGTTCGAGATTTTCAAGGAACCAATAATGACGTAAACACAGGTATTGAAAAGACTTTAAATAGTGCTGATTCAGATTTGTTTAGTGTATTAAATAATGGGGTAACTATTGTTGCCAGTTCTATTTCCCCTACAGGCGATAAATTTACAATTTATGATTATCAAATTGTGAATGGTTGTCAAACGAGTAATGTATTATTCAATAATAGGAATAGTGAGTTCATATCAAATGTCAATGTACCTGTAAAAATTATAGCGACTGATGATGATGATGTGAAAAACAGGATTACACTAGCAACAAACAACCAAACACCAATTAAAAAAGAGCAACTAGCGGCTTTAACGGCTTTTCAAAGAAGTCTAGAGCAGTATTATAATTCATATAGCGGTGATGCACAATTATTCTATGAAAGACGCTCCAAGCAATACAATACAGATAGTTCTGTTTTAAAAACAAGAATTATAACTGTACCCTATCAAATTAAGTCGTTCTCAGCGATGTACCTTAACAACCCTCATCAAGTAACTAGCTTTTTTGGCACAATAGTAAATAAACTGAATGAAGAGAGGTCTCAAATTTTCACTGAGGGCCACAAGTTCTCACCGTATTACACTAGTGCATTTGCATATTATAAACTTGAAACACACTTTAGAAGAAGAAATATTGACACTTCTTATAAAAAAGTCAGATTTCATATTTTAATGTTGTTCAGAATGATGTTCCAACCAGAAGCACTTCCTCCTTTTAATTCAAATAGAATGGATTCATACAGCCAAGTTCTATTAACTATTTTGAATAACGACACAGATTCTTTAGCCGCATTTAACGAATGTATTGAAATAATTGATGAAGCTGAATTTGATAAGTCCGATAAACAAGATGTAAAGTTACTCTCGAAAACAAAGAATTTAGTTGAAAAAGCGAATGAAAAAACACCTCACAACAAAGTACTGTGGCTAAAAACAAGTAAAAACTCATTTATTTCTCACTAGAGTACTTTTATATTCTTTATCATATATCAACCCTGATTTTGCGATGGCAAAGGCTTGTTTTAAGAGCTTATTGCA
>Ga0307978_1000065_pt1 | contig 95596 bp, 84 predicted proteins | sample OrgLakmetage1056_FD_203151 | JGI IMG/M metagenome (GOLD analysis project Ga0307978, IMG submission 203151) | Saline water microbial communities from Organic Lake, Antarctica - #1056 | ecosystem: Environmental > Aquatic > Non-marine Saline and Alkaline > Saline | place: Antarctica: Organic Lake... | reverse complement strand
GGGTTACCCTGCTGGTGGTGGTTGCGGCCATCTTGGCCGGCAACTGGATATGGAATCACTATTTGCATTCGCCCTGGACTCGCGATGGCCGTATTCGCGCAGATGTCATTACCATAGCGCCCGACGTATCCGGTTGGGTAACCCGTCTTGACGTCAGCAACAACCAGCTGGTTAACAAGGGTGATTTGCTGTTTGTGATTGATGAGTCTCGCTATCGGGCAAAAATTGCGGAAGCTGGCGCTTATCTGGCGCAGAAGCTCAGCGCCTGGGAATTGGCCCAGCATCAGTATCAGCGCCGCGAAGGCTTGAGTGGCCGCCAGATTATCAGCGACGAGAATCTGGAAACCTACCGCATTCAAACCGAGTCTGCCAAAGCCAGTTACGAGTTGGCTCAGGCTCAGTTGGCAACGGCCCGTATTGACCTGCAACGGACTCGGGTAACGGCGCCTGAAACCGGCACCGTTAGCAATCTTATTCTGAGCGAAGGCAACTACGTAAACCAGGGCCAGCCGGTGGTGTCTCTGGTAGAGAAAAGCTCGTTTTACGTGACCGGTTACTTTGAAGAAACCAAACTTCAGAAAATCCACGTCGGTCAAAAGGCCCGGGTAACACTGATGAGTGGTGGCAAAATGCAGGGCAAGGTTGCCAGCATTGCTCAGGGCATTGCTGACACCAGCGCCAGTAGCAACAGCCAGTTGTTGCCACAGGTGCAGCAGGCGGTGAACTGGGTACGCCTGGCCCAGCGCATCCCGGTGGATATTACTCTGGACACACTGCCGCCAGGTCTCAATCTTAGCGCCGGTATGACGGTTTCAATCTATCTCGACACTGATCAGTAGTATGTCGCTAAACCCCTGGCTTGCTCAGTTGCTGATGCCCGACAAGCACGCAGTGATTTTCGCCATCAAAGGCCTTATTGCTATAGCCATGGCGTTGTTCACCTCCATGTATTTGGGGTTGGAGCGGCCGTACTGGGCCTTGGTTGCCGCTATTTTTCTTCAGATCCGCCCGGAAAGCGGAATGGTGATCGAAAAAGCCGTGTGCCTGATTCTGGGGTCACTGCTGGGCGGCGCCGTTGGCATCCTGCTACTGGCACTGCTGATACCTTACCCGCTGCTGGCGTTGGCCAGTCTGACGTTGTGGGTGAGCCTGAACTCCGCAGCCGCAGCCATGGTTCATAGCAAAAACTTTATCTATGCCTTTGCCATGGCCGGCATGACCGCTGCTTTGGTGGTGATTCTGGTGATGGCCAATGCCGAAGCCGCCAGTAGCGAGGCCGTGTTTAATATTGCCCAGGCCCGTATCAGTGAAATTATCGTGGGCGCGGTGTGCGCCACGTTGGTCAGCAAGCTGCTGTGGCCTATGACGGTGAAAGATCAAATGCGCGACGACGCCCGCAAGGTTATTAACAGAACCTTGGAAAATCTGACCTTCGAGCTGGACTTGCAAAGCTCTCACGACCAGCGCCATCGAAGCGCTGAGCAGATTCTGGGAATCCTGGTTGCGCTGGTAGACGACTCCAGCGCCGTGGTGTATGAAAGCCCGGAGGGTCCTGGGCGCAGCCGGGCTGCCAATCTGCTCAGTAATAAGGTGTTGTCGCTGGTAGCGCTGACCCAGATTCTTGGCCGTTTTCATCGTAATCACGATGACTTGCTATCGCCGGCGTTTCATCAGATGCTGGATACCATGCGCGCCCACTTTCGCCTGGTCGTTGCGACCGACAACTATAAAGAAGCCTACCGCTTGGCGCAGACACTGCGGCGGCAACTGCTGGAGCAGCGTTCTGCGTTTGTAGATGAGCCTGCCATTGTTACCCGTCTGGGAGGCACGGCCCTAGAACTGGCATCAGACCTGGTCGTGGTATTGCGGGCCTACAATGCTCTGGAAAATCCCGACAGAACGCTGTTGAAAGCGCCCAAACTGTCCACTCATCGGGACCCTCTGTTTGGCGCCATCAACGGTTTTCGCACCGGCATGGTGTTTCTGTTTGGTGCCACCGTCTGGGTGACCACTGCCAGCCCTTCGGCTATTTTGATGATGATTATGCCGGTGGTGTTTTCGGTCACTTTTGCGCGCTATTCTTTGTCCTTTTTGAAGGTATTTCTCCGCCGCCTGCTATTGGGCGTGGTGGTCTCGGTTCCGGCGGCGCTGGTGTTCGGGCTGGCACTGCTGTCACAAAGCAGCGGAGATTTTGAAATTCTGATACTGGTATTGGCCGGGCCCTACTATATTGGTCTGGTGGCGTTGGCCAGCCGCAAAACCTTGCCTTACGGCCTGGGTTTTTGCATTCCCTTTGCGCTGATCATTCAGCCTGGTAACGATATGACATTTAACGCCGCAGACGCTGCCAACAATGCGCTCGGCCTGCTGGTGGGTATTGGTGCGCTCTATTGGATATTTCAGCTGATTGCGCCGCCCAACAGCCACTTGATGAAGCGCCGGCTGTTGCACGCAACCGCGCGCGATATGGTGGACATAAACAACCATCCTACGCCGGAACGCTGGTATAACGGTCGCATGGGCGAACGCTTGTTGCGGCTGGCCAATTACGATCAGGAAAACAAACGCAGTGAACACTTTATGACGGATCTGGGTTTTACCGGTCTTAACCTTGGGCACACGTCCATCCGCCTGCGCAAACTCGTTCATAAGCGGCGCGGGCCGCTGGTCGATGCCGAATTGCGTAATTGGCAGCAGGTGCTGGCAGATACCTATCTAATGAGCTCCCGTGGCGAGTTCAACCCCGGGTTCCGCGAAGCCAGTGACCGTTTGCTGCAGGCTGTTCATTCAGTAGATCTGCCTGACCAACAAACGGTGACTATTGAGGGTATGTTCGAGCGCATTGCGCTCACGTTTGAACGCACGGCGCGCACTGTGGCGAGCCTGACAAAATCCTGAAAGGAATGCGCATCAGCCGCGGCATTACTGTGGTTATTTTTTGCTCATCTTGTGACCGCTTTTTGATTTTCGCCAAGGCTTAAAAACCTTGCGCTGATGACGTACTGCGCCTGGGGTCTGCCCCCCCGTAAAGCGCGCCATCTTCGCTAATCATGATGCTCTGAATAGCGCCCATTGCCGAGTCTGTGACCACTGTGTGACCTTTGCTTTCCAGCAGCTTCACTGTGTCTGCACTGATGCCTTGCTCTACACGAATCTGATCTGGCAGCCATTGGTGGTGAATGCGCGGCACACTGACTGCGCTTTGTATGTTCATGCCGTGGTCAATCACGTTCATGATGACCTGCAGAGTTGTGGTTATGATGCGTGAGCCGCCAGGGCTGCCGGTTACCAGAAAGTTGCGACCGTCTTTGCGCACCACAGTCGGCGACATGGAACTGAGCATGCGCTTGCCAGGTTCGATCTTGTTGGCTGCGCCGCCGATCAAACCATAAGCGTTGGGCACGCCTGGCTTGGCGCTGAAATCGTCCATTTCGTTATTCAACAAAAAACCGGCACCGGCTACGGTAATGCCTGACCCGTAACTGAAATTGATGGTGTACGTGTTTGATACCGCGTTACCCCAACGGTCTACTACTGAAAAGTGAGTGGTTTCCGGGCTTTCATAGGCCGCCGGCTGTCCCGGCTTTATCTCACTGGCCGGGCGGGTTTTTTTTGGGTTGATTGTGCCGCGTAATTCTTCTGCATAGCCCTTGCTGATTAATCCTGCCACAGGCACATCCACAAAGTCGGTGTCGCCCAGATATTGTGTGCGGTCGGCGTAGGCCAGTTTCATGGCTTCGGCCATGTGGTGAATGGCGCTGGCGGAGTTGTGGCCGAATTCCGCGATGGGGAACCCTTCCATAATATTCAGAATCTGTACGATGTGAATGCCGCCAGAGGAGGGCGGCGACATGGAGTAAATGTCGTATCCGCGATAAGTACCGTGTACCGGTGTGCGGACGACAGGCTTGTAGCCGGCCAGATCAGCCTCGGTAATCAGGCCGTCGTTGCTGGCCATTTCTGCGGCGATCAGGCGCGCAGTTTCGCCTTTGTAAAAGCCGTCACTGCCCTGGTCTGCAATGCGCTGCAAGGTTGCTGCCAGTTCCGGCTGGCGAAAGCGTTCGCCGGGCTGCCAGGCCGAACCGTCTTCTTTATAAAAAGTTTTCAGGGTGGCCGGCCAGCGGGTCATGCGCTTGCGGGCCTGCTCCAGCCCTTCGCCGAAGCGCCGTGGCACTGTAAAACCGTTATTGGCCAGTTTGATCGCCGGCGCTAAAGCCTGCTTCAGGCTGATGCTGCCGTGGCGTTCCAGGGCCAGAGCCAGCCCGGCCACCGTGCCGGGCACGCCTGCGGCTTTGTGGCTAAAGCGGCTGCGGTTTTGGTCCACGTTGCCGTCTTCATCCAGGAACAGATTTTCGATGGTGGCTGCCGGTGCGGTTTCACGGTAGTCAATGGCTTCCGGCGCGGCGCCATCACCCGGCGCTATCAGCATAAAACCACCACCGCCAATATTGCCAGAACGGGGTTGGGTAACGGCCAGGGCGAAGCCGGCCGTGACCGCGGCATCTACCGCATTGCCGCCGTCTTTTAATACCTGCAGCGCGACGTCGGTGGCCAAAGCGTGGCTGGTAGACACCATGCCCTGGGTAGCGGCTACCGGGTTAAAGCGTTCGCCCTCCAGAATGGCATTGGCGTGGGCGCCGTAACTGACCGCCAGACCGATGCTAATAATGGTTAACCGAGTACCAATAGCCCTTAACTTGGTGCTAATGCCCATCACGCGGGCACTGATATCAACAGCACCCGGCACGATGGCATTTAATCGCTCTGAGCGGGTGCTTGAATTGGGTGCCTGTAGGTGGCTGTGCATGCGTTAGCTCCTCGTTTCCAGCGTTCAGATACGCTATCATAAACTGTTACTATCATGGGTGTGTAACGCCGTCAGCTTGATTTCAGGTTACGGCTTTCCCCCGACGTATTCGCTTTCCCGCGTTTGAGTTAAGGAAAGGTTTTCATGGAGCATACCTACCGTCTTGTGATTTCCTGCCCGGATGGGGTTGGAATTGTCGCTAAGGTGAGTAATTTTTTGTCCACCTACAACGGCTGGATAACCGAAGCAAGCCATCACTCCGATACCCACAGTGGCTGGTTTTTTATGCGTCACGAAATCAAGGCCAACTCGATTCCCTTTGGCCTTGAGCAGTTTCGCGCAGCGTTTGAACCCATCGCCCGCGAGTTCAACATGAACTGGCGCATCGCCGATTCGGTGCAGCCGAAAAAAGTGGTGTTGATGTGCAGCAAAGAATCTCACTGCGTGGCCGACCTGCTGCACCGCTGGCAGAGCAAAGAACTGAACGTCGAAATTGTCGCGGTAGTGTCTAACCACGACGATCTTCGCCGCATGGTGGAATGGCACGACATCCCTTACCACCACGTGCCGGTCAGTAAAGACAATCGCGAAGAAGCCTTTGCCTGCATTGAAGACTTGATCGATCAGTATCAGGTCGACGTAGTGGTGCTGGCGCGCTACATGCAGGTTCTGCCGCCGGCGCTGTGCGCCAAATACGCGGGTCAGGTGATCAATATTCACCACAGCTTTTTGCCTTCGTTCGCCGGCGCTCGCCCTTACCATCAGGCCTACAGCCGTGGCGTAAAGCTTATCGGGGCCACTTGTCACTACGTGACTCAGGACCTGGACGAAGGCCCGATTATCGAGCAGTCGGTGATTCGCATCACCCACCGCGATACCACTGACGACATGGTGCGCCTGGGCAAAGATGTGGAAAAAAGCGTGTTGGCTCGCGGTCTGCGTTCGCACATTGAAGACCGCGTGATCACCCACGAAAACAAGACCGTGGTGTTTGATTAACAGTCGCCCTCAAGGCCCCGGGAAGGGTGCCTGTGTGGTACACTGATTGGCTTATTACAGAACTCATTAACGGGGTCAGAATCGGGCCCCGATACGATTTTCAGTTAACGCAAAGGAACCTTTCTCGATGGGTGAGTTAGCCAAAGAGATCCTGCCGGTAAATATTGAAGACGAGTTAAAGCAGTCCTACCTGGATTACGCCATGAGCGTGATCGTGGGTCGGGCACTTCCGGATGTGCGCGACGGCCTTAAGCCGGTACATCGTCGCGTACTGTTCGCCATGTCGGTGTTGAACAACGACTGGAACAAAGCCTATAAAAAGTCCGCCCGTGTGGTGGGTGACGTTATCGGTAAATACCACCCGCACGGTGACTCTGCGGTTTACGACACCATTGTACGTATGGCCCAGCCGTTTTCGCTGCGCTATCCGCTGGTAGACGGCCAGGGTAACTTTGGCTCCATCGACGGCGACAACGCCGCGGCCATGCGTTACACCGAAATCCGCATGAAGAAGATCGCCCATTCCTTGTTGGCCGATCTGGACAAAGAAACGGTCGATTTCGCGCCCAACTACGATGGCACAGAGCAGATTCCAGTGGTTATGCCTACCCGCGTGCCCAACTTGCTGGTCAACGGCTCGTCCGGTATTGCCGTAGGTATGGCCACCAATATCCCACCTCACAACCTCACTGAGGTGGTGCAAGGCTGTTTGGCACTGATTGATGACCCAGACCTGAGCATTGATCAATTGATGGAGTTTATCCCCGGCCCGGACTTTCCCACCGAGGGCATTATCAACGGTCGTGCGGGCATCGTTGAGGCGTATCGCACCGGCCGTGGCCGCGTGTACATTCGTGCCCGTCACGAAGTAGAACATGACGTTAAGACCAAGCGCGACGCGGTGATCATCACCGAACTGCCGTATCAGTTGAACAAATCGCGGTTGATCGAGAAAATTGCCGAGCTGGTGAAAGAGAAACGCCTGGAAGGCATCACCGAGCTGCGTGACGAGTCCAACAAGGAAGGCATTCGCGTTGTTATTGAACTGCGCCGCGGTGAAAACCCGGACGTGATTATTAACAATCTGTTCAAACAGACCCAGCTTGAAACCGTGTTCGGTATCAACATGGTGGCGCTGATTGACGGCGAACCGCGCATCCTCAATCTGAAGGAAATGCTGGACGCGTTCATACGCCACCGTCGCGAAGTGGTTACTCGGCGGACAATTTTTGAGCTACGCAAAGCCCGCGAGCGTGGCCATATTCTTGAAGGTCTGGCGGTTGCTCTGGCCAACATTGACGAGATCATCGCGCTGATCAAAGTCTCGCCTTCGGCCACCGAAGCCAAGGAAAAGCTGATTGCCCAAGGCTGGGGATCTGAAGACGTGATGGCCATGCTGGAACGCGCTGGCGAAGATGCCTGTCGTCCGGACGATTTGCCGGAAATTTACGGCCTGCGCAATGGTAAATATCATCTGTCTCCGGAACAGGTTCAAGCCATTCTGGACCTGCGCCTGCACCGCCTGACGGGTCTGGAAACCGAAAAGCTGCAAAACGAATACCGCGATATTCTGGAGCGTATTGCCGACTTGTTGGACATTCTGGGCAATCCGCAGCGCCTGATGCAGGTCATTCGCGACGAACTGCAAGCTATTGTGGAAGAGTTTGGCGACGAGCGTCGCACTGAAATCACCAGCTCCCGCCGCGATTTGACCGTGGCCGATCTGATTGATGAAGAAGAGCTGGTCGTCACCATTTCCCACAGCGGCTATGCCAAGACGCAGGCGGTGGAAGATTATCAGGCCCAGCGCCGTGGCGGTCGTGGTAAAGCGGCGACTTCTATGAAAGACGAAGATTTCGTAGAAAAACTGCTGGTGGCTAACTCTCACGACACTATTTTGTGTTTCTCTAACCGTGGCAAGGTCTACTGGTTGAGGGTGTTTGAAATTCCGCGCGCCAGCCGTGCTTCACGCGGTCGCCCGATGGTGAACATTCTGCCGCTGGACGAGGCTGAACGTATCACCACCTTCCTGCCGGTTCGGGACTACCCGGAAGATCAGTTTGTATTGATGGCAACATCAGCCGGCGTGGTCAAAAAAACCCCGCTGCCGAACTTCTCCCGCCCACGCAGCAGCGGCCTGATTGCGCTGTCGCTGGACGAAGGTGACACCCTGATTGGTGCGGCGATCACCGACGGCAGCGCCGAAATCATGTTGTTCTCCACCGCCGGCAAAGCGGTGCGCTTTAAAGAAAAAGCGGTGCGCCCGATGAGCCGCACCGCGCGGGGTGTACGCGGTATTCGTATGGCCGAAGACCATTACGTAGTGTCGTTGATCATTCCACAGGATGACGCCGTATTACTGATGGCAAGCGAACACGGCTACGGCAAACGCACCAACCTGAGCGAATTCCCCACGTACGGTCGCGGTAGCCAGGGCGTTATCGCCATGCAGTGTTCTGATCGTAATGGCAACCTGGTGACCGCACTGCAACTGTTTGACGGCGACGAAATGATGCTGATCTCGGACAAGGGCACGCTGGTTCGTACCCGCACCGATGAAGTGTCTGTGCTCAGTCGCAACACCCAGGGTGTGCGCCTGATCAAGCTCAGCCAGGAAGACGAACGCCTGGTGGGCGTAGAGCGGATCGCAGAAACCGACGTTGCAGAGATTGCCGGCGAAGAGAGCATCGGGGAAGACACCGAGGCTGAAAGCACCACCGGTGAAGATGCAGCAAGTGCGCAAAAAAATCCGCAAACAGGCGGCGAAACGCTTGACGGCAACAGCACCGACGCCGGCGACGAATAAGTCGCCGCAGCCGGCACACTGAATCAGCAAGACGCAAGAGACCACAGCAGCATGAGCAGGGTGTATAATTTTTGTGCGGGCCCGGCAATTTTGCCGGAACAGGTGCTGCGACAGGCACAAGAAGAGATGCTCGACTGGCGCGGTACCGGCATGTCGGTGATGGAAATGAGCCATCGCAGCGACGAGTTTGTTGAAATCGCCGAGACTGCCGAACAGGATGTGCGTGATTTAGCTGGAGTATCAGACGATTACGCCGTTCTTTTCATGCAGGGTGGTGCCTCTAGCCAATTTGCGACTGTGCCCCTGAATCTGCTGGGTAACTCAGCATCCGCTGATTACGTGAACACCGGTATCTGGTCCGAAAAAGCCATCGCTGAAGCCCGCCGTTACGGCGACGTGAACGTGGTGGCCAGCTCTGCCGGGTGCGGTTTTACTACCGTGCCCGATCAGGCCGGCTGGAACACCCGCGCCGATGCCGCTTACCTGCATTACACGCCCAATGAGACCATTGGCGGCCTGGAATTTGATTTCGTCCCTGACAGCGGCAAGGTGCCTTTAGTCGCGGACATGTCATCCGCCATGCTGTCACGCCCTGTAGACGTCTCGAAATTCGGTCTGATTTACGCCGGCGCGCAGAAAAATATCGGGCCTTCCGGCCTCGTAGTTGTCATCATTCGCAAAGATTTGCTGGGTAAAGCCCACACCAAAACCCCGGCCATGATGAACTATCAGGTGATGGCCGATAACGGTTCTATGTTCAACACGCCAGCGACTTATTCTTGGTACCTGGCGGGTCTGGTTTTCAAGTGGCTGAAAGATCAGGGCGGCGTAAGCGCCATGGGCGAGCTTAACGCCCGCAAAGCGAAAAAGCTGTACCACTTTATTGACACTAACCCGTTCTACGCCAATCCCATTGACCCGCGCTTCCGCTCCTGGATGAACGTGCCCTTCGTTCTTGCAGACGATGCTCTGAACAGCGCTTTTTTGAAAGGTGCTGACGAGCGTCAGCTGCTGAACCTAAAAGGTCACCGGTCAGTAGGCGGTATGCGCGCCAGCATTTACAACGCCATGCCGGAAGCCGGCGTAGACGCATTGATCGCCTATATGGCGGAATTTGCCAAGGAGCGCGGTTAACCATGAGCGATGAGCAAGCTCGATTGGCGGAACTGCGCGACGAAATAGACAGTATCGATCAGCAGATTATGAAGCTGATCAGCGCTCGTGCTCGCTGCGCCCAAGAAGTGGCCCATGTAAAAATGGCCGCCAACCCAGGGCAGGATGTGGTGTTCTACCGCCCTGAGCGCGAAGCCCAGGTGCTGCGCCGTATTATGGAACAAAACCCGGGGCCGTTGCCCGGCGAGGAAATGGCACGCTTGTTCCGCGAAATCATGTCGGTGTGCCTGGCCCTTGAAAAGCCCATGCACATTGCCTTTTTGGGGCCGTTGGGTACCTTTACCCAGGCCGCTGCGCTCAAGCATTTTGGTCATTCGGTGGTGAGCGTGCCTATGCCTGCCATTGATGCGGTGTTCCGCGAAGTGGAATCCGGAGCGGCGCACTACGGCGTGGTGCCGGTTGAGAATTCTACCGAAGGCATGATCAACCACACTTTGGACATGTTCATATCGTCGCCGTTGAAAATCTGCGGCGAAGTGCAACTTCGCATTCATCACCACCTGATGGTATCGCCGCAGCACGACGGCCAGGAAGTCACCCGAATTTACTCGCACCAGCAGTCGTTCGCCCAGTGCCGTCAGTGGCTGGACACCCACCGCTACGGCATCGAGCGCCTCAGCGTTTCCAGCAACGCTGAGGCGGCGCGTCGTGCCGCGGCAGAGCCAGGCGCCGCAGCCATTGCCGGCGATATGGCGGCAGAGCTCTACGGTTTGGTCAAGCTGGCCGACAGTATTGAAGATCGGCCCGACAATACCACCCGTTTTCTGATCATTGGCCGCGAAGCGGTTACCCCCAGCGGCCACGACAAATCATCAGTGCTGGTGTCTATGCGCAACAAGCCTGGCGCCTTGTATCAACTGTTAGAGCCGTTTCACAATCACGGCATCAGCCTGACGCGCATCGAAACCCGGCCCTCGCAAACGGGCACCTGGGCCTATGTGTTTTACATCGATTTTGAAGGCCACATGGACGACGAGATCACCCGTAAGATATTGGCCGAAGTGGATGTAGAAGCGGTCGAACTCAAGCGTTTGGGGTCTTACCCCGTGGGTGTGCTTTAACCCGCTTTAAGGATAAATCATGGCGATTGATTACCAGAGTCTTGCAGTATCAGGCGTTCAGGCGTTATCGCCGTATCAACCCGGTAAACCGATTGCAGAGTTGGCGCGCGAGCTGGGCCTGAACCCGGCCGACATCATTAAGCTGGCCAGCAACGAAAACCCACTGGGGCCCAGTCCGAAAGCCGTGCAGGCCGCGCAAAAAGCGATGGGCGAGTTGTGCTTGTACCCAGACGGTAACGGTTTTGACTTAAAGCAGGCCTTGGCTAAGCGCTTTGCTGTAGAAACGTCACAGCTGACTCTGGGTAATGGCTCCAACGATCTGCTGGAAGTGATTGCCCGTTGCTTTGCCAGTGCTGATGACGAAGTGATCTATTCCCAGTACGCCTTTGCCGTTTACCCGATTGTGACCCAGGCGATTGGCGCGCAAGGCGTGTGCGTTCCAGCGGTGAACTGGGGGCACGATCTGGATGCTATGGCAGACGCGATTACCGATCGCACAAAACTGATTTTTGTCGCCAACCCCAACAACCCCACAGGCACAGTGCACGGCGCCAAAGCGCTAAAGACACTTATGGACAAAGTGCCCGCGCGGGTGCTGGTGGTGCTGGACGAAGCCTATTGCGAATACATGCAAGGCGAAGATGATGCCGATGGCTTGGTGCTGTTGCCCGACTATCCCAATCTGATTGTGTGCCGCACTTTTTCCAAAGCCTGGGGCTTGGCGGCGCTGCGCATTGGTTACAGCATCAGCTCTGCGGCCATTGCCAACGTTCTTAACCGGGTGCGCCAGCCGTTTAACGTGGGCAGCGTGTCTTTAGCCGCGGCTACGGCGGTGTTGGGCGACGACGCTTACCTGAATGAGGCGCGCAGGGTGAACCGTGATGGTTTGGCTCAGCTTAGCGCTGCGTTTGATATCATGGGACTGTCGTATATTCCGTCTACGGCCAACTTTATTGCGGTAGACGTGGGTGAGCACGCCATGGATGTTTACCAGGCGCTTTTGGCGCACGGTGTGATTGTGCGCCCCGTCGCCGGTTATGGCATGCCGCGACACCTGCGGGTGTCGGTCGGCCTTGCGAAAGAAAACGCGCGCTTTATAGAAGCCCTGTCCCAGGCGCTGGTTGCGCCCGGGCAGGGCGCTTAACGTGCCCGCGGTCCGGCCTCTGTTTCAGCGCGTTGCGGTGATTGGCCTGGGACTGGTTGGTGGTTCGTTGGCTGCGGCCCTGCGCGAAAACAAGTTGGCGGAAGAAGTGGTGGGTTTTGATACCTGCGCCGATGAACTGGCGCTGGGTCTGGCGCTGGGCGTGATCGACAGCGCTGCTGAGTCTGCTGCGCAGGCGGTCAGCGGCGCTGGTCTGGTGGTGTTGGCCGTGCCCGTAAAAGCCACTCAGTCGGTGTTGCGGGAAGTACAGTCGGCGCTGAACGGCGATGCCATCATTACCGATGTGGGCAGTACGAAAAGCGGATTTGTAAACGATGTGCGCGCGGTTTTGGGCCATTTGCCGGCAACGGTGATACCCGGCCACCCCATTGCCGGCTCGGAGAAAAGCGGCGTTCGGGCGGCGAGCTCACAGCTGTTCGCCAAACACAAAGTTATTTTGACGCCGGCGGATGACGCTTGCCCGCAAGCCTTGGGCAAAGTAACCGCCATGTGGCGCGCCTGCGGTGCTAACGTGCTGACTATGGCCGCGGAGCATCACGACGAGGTGCTGGCCGCTACCAGCCATTTGCCTCATCTTATCGCGTTTTCCCTGGTGGATACGCTTGCCGGTGACGACCAGAATATGGACATATTCCGCTATGCGGCCGGCGGATTCCGTGACTTTACCCGCATCGCTGCCAGTGATCCGGTCATGTGGCGCGATATTTTTCTGTCAAACCGAGACGCTGTGCTGCTTACGATTGACCGGTTTACCCAAGACCTCGACCAACTTCGCTCGGCCATTGCCGATCAGGATGGAGACACTCTGCTGCGGGTTTTCACTCGTGCCAGAGCGGCTCGCGAACACTTTTCAAAAATGCTCTCAGGACAGGCCTACGTGACTAACACTACAGACCATCAGGTGATCTTCCGAGTCCGGCCCGCCGGCCCAATTGTGGGTGATATTCGGGTGCCGGGCGACAAATCCATGTCGCACCGCTCTATTATGTTGGGTGCTTTGGCCGAGGGCGTAACCGAAGTGAACGGCTTCCTGGAAGGCGAAGACAGCCTGGCCACGGTGCAGGCGTTCCGCGCTATGGGTGTAACCATTGACGGCCCCAACAATGGCTTCGTGCGCATTCACGGTGTTGGCATGAATGGCCTGCAGGCGCCGCGCGGCCCTATTTATCTGGGTAACTCCGGCACAGGGATGCGGCTGTTTTCGGGTTTGCTGGCGGCTCAGGCGTTTGATTCCGAACTGGTGGGTGACGCCAGCCTTACCAAGCGGCCGATGGGCCGGGTTGCCGATCCGCTGCGCGCTATGGGTGCGGTTATTGATACGGCCGAAGGCGGGCGGCCACCGCTGAAAATCCGCGGCAGTCAGCCATTGGCCGGCATTCACTACGACATGCCGGTGGCCAGTGCTCAGGTGAAATCTTGCCTATTACTGGCCGGACTGTACGCCGATGGCATCACCTCGGTCACCGAGCCTGCGCCCACGCGTGACCACACCGAGCGTATGCTGGAGGGTTTTGGTTACCATGTACATCGTGATGATGCGACGTCCAGCGTCAGCGGCGGCGGTAAGCTGGTGGCTTGCAATATTGATGTGCCAGCCGACATTTCGTCCGCGGCGTTTTTTCTGGTGGCCGGCAGTATCGCGCCAGACTCCGACCTGACGTTGCGCCACGTTGGTATGAACCCCACACGCGTTGGGGTGATTAATATACTGCGTTTAATGGGCGCGAATATTGACGTTAGCAACGAGCGCGCCATGGGCGGTGAGCCGGTGGCAGACGTTCGCGTGCGTTACACCCCACTCAAAGGCATAGACATTCCTGAAAGGGAAGTGCCGCTGGCCATCGACGAGTTTCCAGTTCTGTTCATAGCGGCCGCCTGCGCCGAAGGTCGCACCACCCTGCGCGGTGCAGAAGAGTTGCGGGTCAAAGAAAGTGACCGCATTCAGGCAATGGCGGACGGTTTGGCGGCAGTAGGCGTCAACACCACGGTTACCCCGGACGGCATCATCATCGACGGAGGCCAGGCCATGACCGGCGGTATTGTTGACAGCCATGGCGATCATCGCATTGCCATGTCGTTTGCGGTGGCCTCACTGCGTGCAAAGGGCGAGATTGTCATCAACGACTGCGCCAACGTCGCAACGTCGTTCCCCGGTTTTGTTGAACTGGCGCAGCAGGTGGGTATGAATATCCAGCGCCAGGGAGGTGTCTGATGAGCGTGCCGTCGGCAGCGGTTATTACTGTAGATGGCCCGGGTGGTTCTGGTAAGGGCACTATTACTCAAATGCTGGCGCGCAAGCTGGGCTGGCATCTGCTGGACAGCGGCGCTCTTTATCGTTTGACCGCATTGGCGGCCGAACGCCAGGGTGTGGCACTGGACAACGAGCTTGCTTTGATAGCGGTGGCGGCGAGTCTGGATGTTACCTTTGAGCCTACAGCCTCTGGTGAATCGGCAAAAGTGCTGCTGGCCGGTGAAGACGTAAACGCGGCGATTCGCACCGAACAGTGTGGCAATAACGCGTCCAAAGTGGCTGTTATGCAAGCAGTTAGAGATGTTCTGTTGCAACGTCAGCGCGATTTCCGTCAGGCACCGGGTCTGGTAGCCGACGGCCGCGATATGGGCACAGTGGTGTTCCCGGACGCACCGGTAAAAATATTTTTGACGGCCAGTGCTGAAGAACGGGCGCAACGCCGTTTCAGCCAGTTGCTGCAAGCCGGCGTCGATGTTAGTATAACGACTGTTTTAGAAGAGATCCGGGCACGTGATGAACGGGACACGAATCGTTTAGCGGCCCCGCTTAAGCCTGCGGACGATGCGCAAGTCATTGATTCCACCGGGTTAAGTATAGAAGAGGTGTTGGGTAGGTGCATGGCAGTAGCAGGCCAGTCCTGACAGCATGTTTTTGCCATTGGAAACTCGGGAACAGCATAATCTGCCAGCCCCAGGCTGATTCCGAACTTAATTAACAGACCGTGTTGCTGGTGGCACGAGATACTTGCGTTGAACATATAGGACTCATAATGAGCGAAAGCTTTGCGGATCTTTTTGAAGAAAGCCTAAAAGAAATTGATATGCAGCCAGGTTCCATCGTCCAGGGAACCGTTGTTGACATCGATAGCGACTGGGTCACCGTTAACGCCGGACTGAAGTCCGAAGGCGTTATCCCCGCCTCCCAGTTCCTGAATGAAAAAGGCGAGTTGGAAGTAGCCATCGGCGACGTTGTAGACGTGGCCCTTGAAGCAGTTGAAGATGGTTTTGGCGAAACCCGCCTATCCCGCGAAAAGGCCAAGCGTGCAGAAGCCTGGACAGTGCTTGAAAAGTCCTTCGCAGCGGAAGAAGTGGTTAAAGGTATTATTAACGGCAAGGTTAAGGGTGGTTTCACCGTTGATCTGGCTGGTATTCGCGCGTTTCTGCCGGGCTCCCTGGTAGATGTTCGTCCGGTTCGCGACACCGCGCACCTCGAAAACAAAGAACTGGAATTCAAGGTCATCAAGCTCGACCAGAAGCGCAACAACGTGGTTGTTTCACGTCGTGCCGTTCTGGAAGCTGAAAACAGCGCCGAGCGCGAAGCTCTGCTGGAAAACCTGACCGAAGGTCTGACAATCAAGGGTATCGTCAAGAACCTGACCGACTACGGTGCGTTCGTAGATCTGGGCGGCGTTGACGGCCTGCTGCACATCACCGATATGGCCTGGAAGCGCATCAAGCATCCGAGCGAAATCGTGAACGTTGGCGATGAAATCAACGTCAAGGTTCTGAAATTTGACCGTGAGCGCAATCGCGTATCATTGGGTCTGAAGCAACTGGGTGAAGATCCCTGGGTTGAAATCAAGGCGCGCTACCCAGAAGGTAGCAGGGTCACAGCACGCGTAACCAACCTGACCGACTACGGCTGCTTCGCTGAGCTGGAAGAAGGCGTTGAAGGTTTGGTTCACGTGTCTGAAATGGATTGGACCAACAAAAACATCCATCCTTCTAAAGTCGTTCAAGTTGGCGACGAAGTCGGTGTGATGATTCTGGATATCGATGAAGAGCGTCGTCGTATTTCCCTGGGTATCAAGCAATGTGTATCCAACCCATGGGAAGACTTCTCTGGCAACTTTAACAAAGGCGACCGCATCTCTGGCAAGATTAAGTCAATCACTGACTTCGGTATCTTTATCGGTCTGGACGGTGGCATAGACGGCTTGGTTCACTTGTCAGACATCAGCTGGAACGAGACTGGCGAAGAAGCCGTACGTGAATACAAGAAGGGTGACGAAGTTGATACCGTTATCCTGTCTGTAGATCCTGAGCGTGAGCGCATTTCTCTGGGTATTAAGCAGCTGGAAAGCGATCCATTTGCAGAGTTCGTTCAGCTGAACGACAAAGGCTCCATCGTTAAAGGGGTTGTTTCTGCCGTCGATGCCAAGGCAGCTACTATTACCTTGAGTGATGAAGTTGAAGCCGTTCTGAAGGCTTCCGAAATCAGTCGTGACCGTGTTGAAGATGCACGCAACGCACTGAAGGAAGGCGAAGAAGTTGAAGCTAAGATCATCAGCATTGATCGCAAAAATCGCATTATCAACCTGTCCGTCAAGTCGAAAGACGTTGAAGATGACAAGCAGGCTCTGGATACAGTGCGGACCAAGACTGCAGAAAGCGTCTCCGGTGCGACCACCATTGGCGATCTCATCAAGGAACAGATGCAGCAGCAGAACGCCAACAAAGATTAATTTCTGAGTTGTATTAAAAAACGGGCTCTAAGAGCCCGTTTTTTTTGTGTTTTTTTTCGGTGTGGCTAAACTAGAGGCATGGTAAAATGGCTTTATTAGCCGAATAATAACGCAAGAGGTAAATACCCCATGACGAAGTCGGAACTGGTTGAGTTAATTGCTTCAAAGCAGACGCAGTTGTCGGTAAAAGATGTGGAGCTGGCGGTAAAAACCATCATCGAGCACATGTCCCAGTCTTTAGCGGACGGTCAGCGCATCGAAATTCGCGGCTTCGGTAGTTTTTCCCTCCACCATCGTGCCGCGCGAGTAGGGCGTAACCCGAAATCCGGTGAAGCAGTGCACCTGCCGGCAAAATTTGTGCCCCACTTCAAACCCGGTAAAGAACTGCGCGAACAGGTTAACGAGAGCCTGAAACAGGGTTTCTGATTTTTCGTCGAGTGCCGTTTCTCAATCAGGCCTGAATGGCCTTCAGGAGGTCTATTGTTATGGCGGGATTACAGAAAATTCTGATCGTTCTATTGGTATTAGCACTGGTTCTGCTGGCACTGGTGTTCTCGTTGAATAATCAGATGGCCGTTCCACTTAACTTTCTGGTGTTTGAAACCCGCCCCCATGGCGTAGCGATGTGGATAATCCTGGCCTTTGTGATTGGCGCTTTGGTGGGCGTTCTGATGGCGACACTGGCTACGGTAAAGACCAAGGTGTCGCGGCGGTCCTTGCAAAAAAAGCTTGAACGTACTGAACAAGCACTGGAAAAAGAGCGGGCTCAGAACGACCGGACGGCTTAATGGAGATGATGTATCAGTGGCTGCTGGTTAGCACGGCAGTTGCGGTTGGCTGGGCTGTTGGTCGCTTTGGAAGTTCGAACAGCCGCAATAAGGTAATAGCCAATGAAGAATCGGTGCGTGACCGTTTGCAATTTCTGTTCACCAACTACTCCGACCAGGCCGTTGATAAATTTGTTCAGTCACTGGCGGTCAATCGCGACACCGTCAGCTTGCATTTGTCCATTGGCAGCCATTTCCGTAATAAAGGTGAAACAGACCGCGCTATTTTGATTCATCAGAACTTGCTCGACCGCCCTGAGCTTCCCGCTCGTTATTCTCCTCAAGTGACTCTTGAACTGGCTCTGGATTACCTCAATGCCGGTTTGTTCGACCGTGCAGAAGCGTTGTTGCAGCAGTTAGTGGGCGATCGTGAATATGGCCGCAGCGCCGCAACTCAGCTGATTGATTTGTACGAACGCGAACGTGAGTGGGATAAAGCCTCTCAGGTAGCTTACACGTTTACCCGCGGCGACGCAGACCCCGCCATGTTTAAAACCCTGGCTTATCTAACCTGCGAAAAATCTGAGCAAGCATTGCGCCAAGACGACCGCTGGGGCGCTCAGCGCCTGGCCAAAGAAGCGTTGGAATTCGACCGCTCTTGCGTGCGCGGTACTCTGATACTGATGAAATTGCTGACCCGTCAGGGCAGCTTTCGCGAAGCCGGCACCATGGCGCTCAAGGTGTTCGAGCAGAATCCTGACTTTGGCCCCGAAGCCATTGATCAGCTGATGAAGCTGGAGCGCGAACATGGCGACATCGGCAAGCTTGGTCGCAAGTTGCGCAAACTGTATAAAAGCTCCCCTAGCACCAGCTTGCTGCTGGCGCTGGTAGAGTCGGTAGAGCGTCGCTCCGGCCGCTCGGAAGCTATTGCTCTGCTTCGTGTCGAGTTGGAGGTTCGTCCCAGCGTACGCGGCCTATTGCAACTGGTTAAAATGGCTGGATACGAAAAGGACATGACCACCGATGAAGGCCATCTGGTCAGCCGTATCGGTGAATTGATCTTGCACAACCGCCCTGTCTACCGCTGCGTAAACTGTGGTTTTGACGGCCAGCAGCTGCACTGGCTGTGTCCAAGCTGCCGCCAATGGGAAACCGTTCGCCCAATTCAGGGTGTAGACGCAGAATAAACCAGCGATTCCCCTACAGATTGTACCCATTCATTTAACGTCAGGAATCCCAACGTGCAAGGCAGCCAAGCATCCTCCATCATCGTTGCCCTCGATTTCTCCTCTGATCAGCCGGCACTTGCCTTGGCCGATCAGCTGGATCCACAGAAATGCCGCTTGAAAGTGGGCAAAGAGCTGTTCACCAGCAGTGGTCCAGCATTAGTTCGCGAGCTTCAGCAGCGTGGCTTCGAAGTGTTTCTGGATTTGAAATTTCATGACATTCCCAACACCGCCGCGGGCGCGGTTGCCGCTGCGGCGGACTTGGGTGTGTGGATGGTGAACGTGCACGCCTCCGGTGGCGAAAAAATGATGGTTGCCTGCCGCGAACGACTGGAACGCTTCGGCGCTGGTAAGCCTCTGCTGATTGCGGTCACCGTACTGACCAGCATGACGGAGCGCGACCTCTTCGGTATCGGCATCAATGTTTCTGCTGAAGAGTATGCATCGCGTTTGGCCACCCTGACCAAACACTGCGGTCTGGACGGTGTAGTCTGCTCAGCGCAAGAAGCCCCCAAGCTAAAAGCAGAGCAGGGTGCAGCCTTCCAGTTAATTACCCCTGGCATTCGCCCGGTCAGCGCTGACAAAGGTGACCAGCAACGCACCATGACTCCCGCAGACGCCTTAAAAGCCGGCTCTGACCACTTGGTCATTGGCCGCCCCATCACTCAGGCTGCTGATCCTCTGGCTGTTTTAGACGCCCTCTATGCTGAGGTGGCGGGCCTGTAGGCTCGCCGTTGTTTCTGGCTTCGCCACGGTAAGCACCAGAACAAAAAAAACCCGCTAACCTAAAGAGTCAGCGGGTTTTCAAATAGTGGCTCCCCGAGCTGGGCTCGAACCAGCGACAAACGGATTAACAGTCCGTTGCTCTACCAACTGAGCTATCAGGGAACATCGTTACAAGACGAAGCGCGTATACTAGTCATGCCGCTTCGCCTCGTCAACCCCCGCTGAGGAAATTACCCTAGAGCCTTCCTCAGCCGTTCAATCGCGTTGGTCAGAATTTCCTGACTGGTGGCAAAACTCAAGCGCATGTGCCCTGGCATACCAAACGCCGAGCCAGGAACCAACGCTACGCCTGCTTCTTTCAACAGCTTTTCCGCGAACTCTACATCGTTGCTTACGCTGCTGTCGGCATTAATCGCGCCTTGAAAGCTGGGGAACGCATAAAAAGTACCGTCGCCCTTCAGGCACTCAACGCCGGGCAATGTGTTCAAGGCTTCCACCAGGTAATCGTGACGCTCGCGGAATGCCGTCACCATTGTCTGCACGCAGTCCTGGCTACCATCCAGCGCCGCTTGCGCAGCCGCCTGTGAGACAGACGCCGGGTTAGACGTGCTTTGCGATTGAATCTTCTTCATCGCACCAATAATTTTGGCCGGGCCTGCCGCGTAGCCGATGCGCCAGCCGGTCATGGCATACGCTTTGGACACGCCGTTCAATACAAAGGTGCGGTCGTACAATTCCGGGGTGGCGTCTAGAATGTTGCAAAAAGGCTCACCGGTCCACAAAATGGGTTCGTACATATCGTCGGTTGCAATCATCACCTGCGGATGATTTTTCAGCACATCGCCCAAAGCTTGTAACTCACTGAGGGTGTACGCCATGCCACTGGGGTTAGACGGGCTGTTGATGACGAACAGTCGGGTGCGATCGGTGATCGCGCCTTCCAGTTGTTGCGGGGTAATTTTGAAACGGGTTTCCGCGGTGCTTGCCAGAATGACGGGTTTGCCTTCGGCGACCAGCACCATGTCTGGGTAAGACACCCAGTAAGGCGCGGGAATAATGGCTTCGTCGCCGGCGTTCAGAACGGCTAGGGCAAGGTTGAAAAAGCTTTGTTTGCCACCACTTGATACCAATATCTGGTTGGCTTCGTAATTTAGGCCATTGTCGCGTTTGAATTTGGCAATAATCGCCTTCTTCAACGCTGGAGTGCCGTCGACCGAGGTGTATTTTGTCTGGCCGTTATGAATAGCCTCAATCGCAGCTGCCTTGATGTGATCGGGTGTATCGAAGTCTGGCTCACCGGCGCCAAGACCAATAATGTCCTGACCTGCAGCGCGAAGTTCTGCGGCTTTGTTCGTGACGGCTAAAGTGGGGGAAGGCTTGATTGACTGCACACGGCTGGAAAGTTGAAGGTCCAAACTTGGGCTCCTTGAAGCTGCATCTGAAAAGGGCTGCGATCGGCCGGAGTCAGCTGCGCTGGCTGAACCTCTTCCAGCCGTCGATCAAGGAGATACTAGCACGAAGCCGGCGCAACATTAAATTTCTCTGTACTATTTACGCACCGTATCTCGGTAAGATAGTGCCAATTTCCACGGCTTACACAGCCATCGAGGATTTTCTCAGGTTATGGTCAACAGCTTTGAAAACGTTGAACAACCCAATGTGGGTGAGGGCGCTTTTCAGGTCCACTCACCTTACCTTCCGGCCGGTGATCAGCCTAAAGCCATAGAAGCCTTGGTGGATGGCATTGAATCCGGACTGGCCCACCAGACCCTGTTGGGGGTAACCGGTTCCGGTAAAACCTTCACTATTGCCAATGTCATCCAGCAGATTCAGCGACCCACCATCGTGATGGCACACAACAAGACTCTGGCCGCCCAACTGTACGGCGAATTTCGCGAATTTTTCCCGAATAACGCGGTCGAGTATTTTGTCTCTTACTACGATTATTACCAGCCAGAAGCCTACGTGCCTTCATCCGACACCTTTATTGAAAAAGACGCCTCCATCAACGAACACATCGAGCAGATGCGGCTGTCGGCGACAAAAGCTCTGCTGGAACGGCCGGACGCGATTATCGTGGCGACGGTATCGGCCATTTACGGTCTAGGCGATCCGCAATCGTATAAAAAAATGATGCTGCACCTGGATCGCGGTGATCAAATGGATCAGCGCCTTATTTTGAAACGTTTGACTGAACTGCAGTACACCCGCAACGATATCGAATTCCATCGCGCGAATTACCGTGTGCGCGGCGATGTGATCGATGTGTTTCCGGCAGAATCGGAAAAAGAAGCCATTCGCATTGAGCTGTTTGACGACGTGGTAGAAAATCTGAGCTTTTTCGATCCACTGACCGGTGAAATGCTACGCCGTGTGCCACGAGTGACGGTGTATCCGAAGTCGCACTATGTAACGCCGCGGCAAAACGTGTTGGACGCCATCGAGCATATTCGGGTGGAGTTGGACCAGCGCCTGACGCAGTTGCGCGACAACAGCCGCTTGGTGGAAGCCCAGCGGCTGGAAGAACGCACCCGTTATGACATGGAGATGATGCAGGAACTGGGTTACTGCAACGGTATCGAAAACTACTCTCGCTACCTGTCGGGCCGGCCCCCCGGTGAGCCACCACCCACGTTATTTGATTACTTGCCTGCTAACGCCTTATTGATTGTGGATGAATCTCACGCCAGTATTCCGCAAATTGGCGCCATGTATAAAGGCGATCGCTCGCGCAAGGAAACCCTGGTGGAGTACGGTTTTCGCTTGCCGTCGGCGCTGGATAACCGTCCCATGCGCTTTGAAGAGTGGGAGCGCATTGCGCCGCAGATGATTTTTGCGTCGGCCACCCCCGGTAACTACGAAGCCGAGCACCAGGGTCAAGTGGTTGAACAAGTTGTGCGGCCGACCGGCTTGCTTGATCCAGAAATTGAAGTACGGCCAGCGTCAACACAGGTTGACGATCTGATCTCACAGATTCACGCCAGGGTAGCCGTCAACGAGCGGGTTCTGGTGACCACACTCACGAAGCGTATGTCAGAAGATCTCACCGATTTTTTGATGGAGCACGATATCCGCGTGCGCTATTTGCACTCGGATATCGACACGGTCGAGCGCGTGGAGATAATCCGCGATTTACGCCGCGGCGAATTTGATGTGCTGGTGGGCATTAACCTGCTGCGTGAAGGGCTGGACATGCCAGAGGTGTCGTTGGTGACCATTCTGGATGCAGACAAGGAAGGCTTCCTGCGTTCCGAACGTTCACTGATTCAGACCATTGGCCGCGCCGCTCGTAACATCAACGGCAAGGCAATTTTGTACGGCGATCGCATTACTGGTTCCATGCAGCGGGCAATTGATGAAACGGCACGCCGGCGCGCTAAACAAGCTGAGCACAACGAGATACACGGTATTACGCCCCGAGGCCTGACCAAAAAAATTGCGGACGTGATGGAAGGCGCCAGCGGTGGCGGCGGTGGCCGCAACAAATCGAAGCGTCCGGGTCAGCAGGCCGCAGAAGAAGCCGAACGCTATCGCACTCTGGTAGGCAACAAGTCGCCGCAGGCAGTACTCAAGGAAATGTCGCGACTGGAAGACGACATGTACAAAGCCGCGGCCGATCTGGATTTTGAGACGGCGGCGCGATTGCGTGATGATATTTCCGAGTTAAAAGAAGCGTCGCTGCGCACCGGATAACCGCTGCAGCAGACGAACGCTTTCGCTAAACGGCGCCCTTTTCCGCGGCGTTAGCAGAGCCGACGATGAGAAATCTTTGCGCGAAGGCTTAAGGAACTGTTCAAGCAGTCGGCGCTGGTACGGGCTCAGGGATATTTTTACACGAACTACGATTGGCCCATCGGCGTATTGGGTGGGCGTGTCATTGACGCCCGCAAACACCTGATGGTGAAGGGTCACTGGCAAGCCGTTAAGATGTTAAAGAGCGTTTACGGGCCGCCGCTCAGTCGGCGGTCCGCCACACCCTCAGGCCACCGCCAGGGTATCCAGCCACAAATAGCTCAGCATGGCGCCCACGGTAGACAGCACCACAATAGCTGATGAGAATGCATCAGTGCGGCTATGCCAGGCGTTGGCAATGATCAGATCCGAACGTATCTCCTGGCCTACTTTGCGGGTGTAGCAAAAAATCCATTCTTTGCCTACCACCGACAACAGCGCCACAACCAGCACCGGCCAGCCCGGCGAGAAGGTTAGGTCGTCTGCGAATAGCCGTTGTACGTTTTCCCAGGCCAGGCCAGGCCAGGCCAGGGCGGCGCCAACAGCAATGAGCAGGCTGCCCATTAACAAAGTGCCAAACGTCTCAATGCGTTGATGGCCGTAGGGGTGGTCTTCATCCGGTGCCCGCCGCGATATCCGCATCACACCCAGTACCATCAAATCAGAGGCCACGTCCGTGAACGAGTGAATGCCGTCCACCACCAGCGCGTGAGAATGAAACAGGATGCCTACCACCACCTTGAACAGCCCCAAGACAGCATCCAGCATTATGCCAATTACGGTAACCCGGCTGGCGGCCTGTTTTTCCTTGTCCAGATTGGCGTATTTGTCAGCGGGTGCCGCTGTCGTGTGTTCCATAGCGAATGCTCCAGCGCACGTTCAACAATGCACATCAAGCCTTGTCAGTCAGCCGGAACGGGACAGCGGAGGGTGGCAAGGCATTTAAGACGTCGCCAAAGTGTAGTTGTCTTATTGCGTAGATAGATCAAAATAGTGTGCTTTCCGCTAATTTTGTGCGCACGAGCGTAAGCTGATTGGCGGCCAGCGTGGTGTGTTTTTTTAAAAATTGTCGACCGATCGGCTTATAAAACTATGAAAATAAAGAAAATTTTAACTGTTCAAAAAGTGATCAATTAGTGGCTGAGCGCTGTTTGCAAGGTGTGGAACGCGTTAGACCGGCATTTTCAACAGAGTTATCCACAGACTTCGTGGACAAGCCTGAGTGGAGCCAGCCAGACAATGAGTTACGACGACATTCGAACCGCCCCCCAACCGTGCAGGATGCCGTGGAAAACTTCCGGTATACTCCTCGCACAAATTTTTAGTGTGTATTTTGGCGCGCGCGTGTGAAAGTTTTTTGAGAGTATTTTTAAGAATTTCTTTAAGAGTATCTTTGAGGGTATGTTGATGTACGGGATGATTCGTAACCTGCTGTTCAAGTTGCCGCCAGAGCGGGCGCACAATCTTAGCTTGAAAGGGCTGGACATGGCCCACCGGTTGGGTGTGTTGAAGTATTTGGCGCCGGCTGTTCCTGCGCACCCGGTCACGGTGATGGGTTTGGAGTTTCCTAATCCGGTAGGATTGGCGGCAGGGCTGGACAAAAATGCCGATCATATGGACGCTTTGGGCGACCTTGGCTTTGGTTTTATTGAAGTGGGCACGGTCACGCCCTTGGCTCAGCCCGGCAACCCCGAGCCCCGCATGTTTCGCTTGCCTGAACATCAAGCCATTATTAACCGCCTGGGTTTTAATAACCAAGGCTTGGCGCGTTTACTGGCTCAGGTAGACCGCCGAAAATTTCGCGGAGTATTGGGTATCAACGTGGGTAAGAATAAAAACACCCCGGACCAAGACTCGGCGCTGGATTACCGCAAGTGCATCAGCGCCGTGTACAGCCGCGCCGATTACATTGCGGTCAACGTTTCGTCGCCCAACACACCGGGCCTGCGGGAACTGCAATTTGGTGATTCACTGAAGCAGTTGTTGGCCGCTGTAAAAGATGAACAACTCAGCTGCCAAAAAGAGCACGGCCATTATGTGCCCATCGCGGTGAAAATTGCGCCGGATATGGACGCCGCTGGCATCCGGTTTGTCGCAACGGCGCTGGTGGAAAGCGGACTGGACGGGGTGATTGCGACGAACACAACGATTCATCGTGAAGCTGTGGTCGGCCACAAGCACTTTAACGAAGCCGGTGGCCTAAGCGGTGCGCCGGTACGCGAGCCCTCATTGCGCGTTATTCGTGGACTGCACGCCGAGTTGGGCGAACGGCTGCCGATTATCGGTGTGGGCGGAATTACTGATGGCGCCAGCGCGGCGGAGAAAATTCAGGCGGGTGCTAAACTGGTGCAAATCTACACCGGCTTTATATACAGGGGGCCTGGGTTGGTTGGCGAAGCGGCGGCGGCGATCAACGCGCTGGGTTGAGGAAATGGCCAAATGTTGTCCATAAAAAAGGGCCCGCCAAGCGAGCCCTTTTGGGGGAACTACAGTCCCCTGCGGTTTACCGCGATGTTACGGGGCGGGTGGCCCCGTTCGGTTTTATCAACTACTCATCCAGTTTTCAGATTGCTCCGATTAGTGGGTTGCGTACAAACACCGAACTTAATCAAATAATGTCATTAATGATAAATGTTACCACTACGTCCATCACGCAGTGGTGACGGTGGCTAATCGATGGATGCCAGAGACACCGGTCAAACCATCCCACTGATCTGTGCGGCCTTCTCGCCACCCATTCAGCCATTCCTGACGAACTTCAGCTTGTTCAATGGGACAGCTGTCTTTCGATTTACCGGACACTCCTGCGAGATAACCCCGCTTGAATGCTCGAGCGACCATGTCTCTTTTCTGTCTTTTCATGCCGTTCCTCACTGATGGATTAACAGAAACAAGTGTGTGCACATTCTGCTAAGGCATCGACAAACGGAGTGGCGAAATGGTTTTCGCTACAACCCACTATTGCCAGCTCACACCAGAGCAGTCAGGATCCTGTTACCGGGAGCAATTGCTCCGAAACGACGCGTCAATTACAAGGTATGCCGAACTGACCGCTAAAGTACAACACTATTTTGGTCTAAAAAGTGTAATTTTTAGACCTTATGCGCATAAAAATTACCATTTAAAGTGGTTAATAAGCCCAATTCCAGAAACTTAGCTGCCCCGATAAAACCAGGAGTTCAACTTGTCTCTACCTCTCTTTTTTGTAACCTGCCCAAAAGGCGTTGAATATTTGCTGGCGGACGAGCTGGACGGCTTCGGTCTAAGCCTGGTTCGCCACGCGCCTGCGGGCGTGTGGGTGGAGGGCACGTTGGAAGGGGGATACCGTGCATGCATGTGGTCACGCTTGGCGAACCGGGTCATCCTGCACGTGGCGGAAGTCGCCGCAACCAGTGATGACGAGTTGTATGACGGCGTAGTGCATCTGGACTGGCAACAGCACATTGCGGCTAGCGGCAGCTTTAAAGTGAATTTTATTGGTGAGAACGAAGCCATCCGCAATACCCAATATGGCGCACAACGGGTGAAAGACGGCATTGTCGATCGCTTTACGGCCAACGGAGGTAAGCGCCCGGCGGTAGAGGGTAAAACGCCCGATGTGATTGTGTCGGCGCGCTTGCACCGCGGCCTGTTAACGTTGGGTATTGATTTGAGCGGGCACAGCCTGCATCAGCGCGGCTATCGCGAAGAGCAGGGCCGGGCGCCGCTGAAGGAAAATCTGGCAGCTGCGCTGCTGATTCGGTCTGGCTGGCCCGAAACGGTCGCCGCCGGCGGCGATTTTATGGATCCAATGTGCGGCTCTGGCACGCTGCTGATTGAAGCTGCGCTGATGGCTCTGGACATTGCGCCAGGACGCCGCCAAGACGGTTTTGGTTTCGAAAAATGGCTCGGCCACGACGCTGAGTTATGGATGTCGCTACGCCAGGAAGTGGAACGCCGTGCCCACGCCGGCAAACAAGGTCGCATACCGCGTATTGCCGGCTTTGACGAAGATCGCCGGGTCTTGTCAACGGCACGCAACAACCTGCAGCGGGCAGGACTGGACAGCATTGTTGAGCTCACAGAAATACCGCTGCAAGAGCTTGAACTCAACGGCGACTGGGCCGAACAGGGTTTGGTCGTGACCAACCCTCCTTACGGTGAACGTCTGAGTGAGCGCAAGTCACTGGCAGAAATTTATCAGGCCTTGGGCGCGGCGGTAAAACGGGTAACGCCAAACTGGCGCCTGGGGGTGTTTACCGGGGCGCCGGAGTTCGGTAAATCCATTGGCCTGCGCAGTTTCAAACAGTACAAGCTGTTTAACGGTAAGCTTCCGGCCCAGCTGCTGCTGTTCACGGTAGATGATGCCAGCGCGCGTATTCCGAAAGATCCGGCGGCCCCGGGTGAAATCCTGCCGCGCATTGCCAACGAAGAACGCGCTGCCATGCTGGCGAATCGCTTGAAAAAGAACGTCAAAAGCATTGGCCAGTGGGCACGCAAACAGAACATCAGCTGTTATCGCCTGTACGACGCCGACATGCCGGAATACGCATTGGCGATTGATATTTACAATGACTGGGTGCACGTGCAGGAATACATGGCGCCCAAGACCATCGACGAGCGTGCTGCTCGTGAGCGTCTGTCAGAAGCCCTGGCGGTGATCCCCGAGGCGCTGGGCATTCCGCGTGACCGCCTGGTGTGCAAACAGCGCCTGCGTCAAACCGGCACCAGTCAATATGAAAAGCAGGCGGCCAGCGGCGATTTTTTCGAGGTGCAGGAACACGGCTGTACGCTAAAAGTGAATCTGAAGGACTATCTGGATACCGGTTTGTTTCTAGACCACCGTCCGCTACGCCAGTGGATCCAGCAGAACGCTCGCGGTAAGCGCTTTTTGAATCTCTTCTGTTACACAGGCGCGGCGACGGTGCACGCGCTTGTCGGCGGTGCCAGCCGTTCTTTGAGCCTGGATATGTCACACACCTACGTCAGCTGGGCCAAAGATAACCTGGAACTGAATCACGCTGATCCGCGCAAGCATCAGGTTGACGCCGTAGATTGTCTGGCCTGGCTGGCAAGCAAGCCCAAGCCGGACCAGCGTTTTGATTTGATTTTTATGGATCCGCCCACTTTTTCCAACTCGGCGAAAATGACGGGGGTTCTGGATATTCAGAAAGATCACGCCAAGCTGATTCGCCAGGCCATGCAGCGCTTGACCAATGATGGCCTGTTGGTGTTTTCCAACAACTTTCGCCGTTTCAAGCTGGACGACGAAGTCAGCGCGGAGTTTGCGGTTGAGGAGACCAGTAAAAGTACCCTCGACAAAGATTTTCAGCGCAACCCACGCATTCATCGCTGCTGGAACATACGCCACCCGCTGCAAGCGCGCGAGACAAGCGCCTTTTACGTTGGCTGAGGGGGTGGTGCCAGACCGGGGACAGATTTCAAATCTGTCCTCTAAGAATCCGTCCCCTGGGAATCCGTCTCTTCGGTGAATCCGTCGTCGCCCAATACGTCGTAGTGTTGGGCCAGCATTAGCAGTGCATACACGCCGTTTTCTGGCAGCTGAGGTTCCAGACCTGCCTCGATCAGCAGGGCGTGGCGTTCGTCTTCCAGGGTTTCGCCGTCTACGCCGGCGATCAGGTCGGTGATCGGTGCGATTTCAAAAGGCGCATCTTGGCCGATAGCCGTGAAAATCCGGTCGATCAGAATTTCGTCCGGATCCAGACCGTCTACGTAAACCGTCTGGTCGGGCAAATCCTGGTGCAGTTCGCGGGTCAGTTCTATCAGTGGCACACCCTGTTCTTCAAGGTAGTGCAGGTCGATACCGCCGGTGTCGCCGTCTTCTGGCAGCCAGTCGTCTTCTGGTGCAATAACCACGGTTTTCATGGTGCCATCCACCAGCGACCAGGCCATGGCGGTGGGGAAGAGGGTGTTGTCGCCCTGATAGTATTCAATATCGATAAAACACGGTTTGGCCAAGGGCTGGGCTCCTGTAGAATTGAGTATCTGGGGCTGCATAACACAGTGTTGGCGCTATTATTATTGAATTAAGGACACCATGGAACACATTGATTTCAACAACGGTCTGCTTTCGTTCCTGAACCAGTCACCGACGCCGTGGCACGCTGTTGCCACTATGAAAAAGCAGCTGGACAGCGCGGGTTTTCATCCGCTGGATGAAAAAGATGACTGGTCGCTGCAAGCCGGCACCGGTTATTACGCCATTCGCAACGGTTCGTCGATTGTGGCCTTCCACACTGGCAATACGGACACAGCCAAAGCCGGCGTGCGCATGGTTGGCGCTCACACTGACAGCCCGTGCCTGAAAGTAAAGCCCAATCCGATACTCCGTCGCAAAGGCCTCTTGCAGCTGGGCGTTGAAGTCTATGGCGGTGCCTTGCTGAACCCGTGGTTTGACCGCGATCTCTCCTTGGCCGGGCGAATCACTTACGTTGACGGCAACGGGCAAGTGCAAGATGCGCTGATCGACTTCCGCAAGCCGGTGGCGTTTATACCCAGCCTGGCCATTCATCTTGACCGCGAAGCCAACAGTAACCGCACGGTGAACCCGCAAACCGATTTGCCGCCGGTGCTGATGCAGGTGCCTGAAGACGACACCACTGATTTTGCCAGCCTGCTGATTACTCAGCTGAAAACCGAGAAGGGCGTTACCGCAGAGCGTATTCTGGGCTATGAACTGAGTTTTTACGATGTTCAGCCAGCGGGCTTTGTAGGTTTGCGTGATCACTTTATTGCGTCAGCGCGGCTGGATAATTTGTTGAGTTGTTACATCGGTTTGCACGCATTGTTGGAAGCAAGCGGTGAACAGCCGGCGTTACTGGTGTGCAACGACCACGAAGAGGTGGGCAGCGTGTCTGCCGAAGGTGCCCAGGGGCCTTTTTTAAGCTCGGTGCTGGAGCGCTGGTGTGGCGCAGGAAAAAGTCGTGCGATTGCCCATTCAATGATGATTTCGGCGGACAACGCCCACGGCGTCCATCCGAATTTTATCGACAAGCACGACGAAAATCACGGCCCGCAGCTCAACGCTGGGCCGGTCATCAAAGTCAATCACAATCAGCGTTATGCGACCAACAGCCGTTCGGCGGCGGTGTATCGTCACCTGAGTGACCAGTTAGGCCTGCCCCATCAGACTTTCGTGGTGCGCAGCGATATGGGCTGTGGCAGCACCATAGGGCCACTGACGGCCGCGAATCTGGGTGTGACCACATTGGATATTGGCGTGCCCCAGTTTGGTATGCATTCCATTCGTGAGATGATTGGCGCTGACGACGCTTATACGTTGTTCAAAGTATTGACCGGTTTTTACCAAAGCCCCCAAGTTTTTTGAAGGCCAGAATGAAAAATGCTGCTGACTCGTTCGAATCAGCAGCATTTTAAAATAATTGGCTCCCCGAGCTGGGCTCGAACCAGCGACAAACGGATTAACAGTCCGTTGCTCTACCAACTGAGCTATCAGGGAACAGCATCAAGCCGGCGCGAATCATATTCACTTTGAACGCCGGAGTCAACACCCTGAAATAAAAGGTTTGTTAGAGGCGGGTCAAAGCAAAGGCGCCAGGTGGGGCCACACATTGTCCAGTAAAATGCTTTGGGCCGATTCTGTAGGGTGAATGCCATCGCCTTGCATCAAGTTGTCAACGTTGTAAATGTCGTCCAGGAAGAAGGGCACCAGTGCAGAGTCGTAACGCTGGGCGAGATCTCCGAAAATAGCGGCGAAAGCCTGGGTGTAACGGTCGCCGTAATTGGGCGGTATCTGCATACCTACCAACAGGGTCTGGGCGCCGGCCTGTTGGCTGTTTTCAAGCATCAAGGCCAGGTTCTTTTCGATCACCTGCGGCGGAAAACCACGCAGGCCATCGTTGCCACCCAGCTCCACAATCACCAGTTGCGGTTGGTGCTTGTGCAGTAAACCCGGCAGCCGTCGGGCTCCGCCGTCGGCCGTTTCGCCGCTGATGCTGGCATTGACCACGCTCCAGTCGTTGTGGCCTTTGTCAGTCAGGCGTTGGCGCAGCAAATTTACCCAGGCGGTTTCTTCTGGCACGCCGTAAGCCGCGCTCAGGCTGTCGCCCATTACCAGCAGGGTATTGGCACTGATCAAAGCAGGCGTCATAACCAGCACAAGCAGCAGTGCAAATGATCTGACCGCCGGTAACACCGTATTCTTGAACACTGCACAGTCTCCTAAATTTTCGCCACAGGACAGGATTAACCCGAGCCGTGAATCAATCTAATGACCAAACGCGACCGAGCCCCCACGTGATATTGCGGGTCAGCAAGCTGACACACCGAGTGGACCTTGAATCCAACACGCTAACGATTTTGCAAGGAGTTAACCTGGAAATCAATCAGAGCGACTCGGTCGCTATTGTCGGGCGCTCCGGCTCTGGAAAAACCACCTTGCTGGGCCTGCTGGCCGGACTGGACACGCCGAGCGAAGGCAGTATTGAACTGGACGGTGCGAACATCAGCGCTCTGGGCGAAGACGAACGTGCTGCGCTGCGGGCCCAAAGAGTTGGCTTTGTGTTTCAGTCATTTCAATTATTGCCGGCGTTGACCGCTCTTGAAAACGTGATGTTGCCGCTGGAACTGGCCGGTCGCCAAAATGCCGAAGCGCGAGCGCGGGAGCTTTTGCAGCGGGTAGGCTTGGGCGAGCGCCTGACGCATACGCCGCGGCAGTTATCCGGTGGCGAGCAGCAGCGAGTGGCCATCGCCCGCGCCTTCGCGTGCGAACCTGCGATCCTATTCGCCGATGAACCCACCGGCAATCTCGATAACCATACCGGCAAAGACGTATCGGATTTGCTGATGGCACTGAACCGCGAGCAGGGCACCACTTTGGTGATGGTGACTCATGACGAACAACTGGCGGCCCGCTGTGGCCGCCAGTTCCACATTGAGGGTGGCGTGCTGAGCGAGCCGGAAACCCGTCAGCAGGCAGTAAGCTGATGGCGGCTACCGGTAAATTGCAGTCGGTGCGCCGCGAATGGCGCGAGCGGGATGTTCGGGTGGTGCTGGCGGCGCTGATTATTGCCGTGGCCACGGTGGCCACCATCGCGCTGTTTGCCAGCCAGCTGCAGCGTACTCTGGTGTCATCGGCCAGCTCGTTCCTGGCGGCCGATCGCCAGCTGGAATCGGAAAACGGCCAACCACTGCCGCCGGCCTGGCTCGCTGAGGCGCAGCAGCGTGGATTGGAAACGGCTGAAATGACTCAGTTTTCTACCATGGTGTTTGGCGGTGGCCACTTTCAACTGGTTTCGGTGAAGGCGGTCAGCGACGGTTATCCGCTGCGCGGCGAAGTCGAAATTCGCGCGGGCTTCAATGAACCACGGCAAACGCTTAAATCTGGTCCGGCTCCCGGTGAGGTTTGGATAAATCCGCGTTTGCTGCGCTTGCTGGAATTAAAGGTGGGCGATGAGCTTGAGCTGGGCACTCGCAAACTGGTGATTAGCAGTCTGCTGGAACGCGAGCCTGACGGTGGCTTCAGTCTGGCGGCGTTGGCGCCACGGGTGATGATGCACCAAACCGATGTGGCATCGACCAGCGTTCTGAAAGAAGGCAGCCGGGTCAGCTTTGTGTATCTGTTTGCCGGCGCCGCGGCTGAGCTGTCGGGCTTTGAACAGTGGCTACAACCCCGGCTGCAACCCAGTCAGGAATGGCGCAGCGTGCGTGACGGTGAAACTCTGTCGGCCTCACTGGAGCGAGCCGAAAGTTTCTTGTTGCTGGGCGGCAGCCTGGCCGTACTCCTGGCCGCGGTGGCAGTCGCCGTGGCCAGTCGTCAATACGCCGTGTCGCAGCGCGATACGGTCGCTTTGCTGAAAACTTTGGGCGTTGGCAGCCCTCGCATCGGCCGTTTGTACCTGCGCCGGTTGGCCGTTTGGGGTGTTGTCGGCACGGCTGGTGGTTTGCTGGTGGCCTTGCCGCTGTTCTGGGGCCTAAGCCGAATATTAGGCGATGTGCTGGATCAGCCTGTTGACGTTTACCTCGACCCGAAGGCTCTTGCGCCGGCGGTTTTGACGGCTTTTGTGTCGCTGTTTGCTTTTGCTTACCCACCCATACGGCGCCTGCGTAATGTTTCCGCTATGCGGGTGCTGCGCAGTCAGCCAGGGGAATCCCGACGCGAGCTGGTGCCCGATTTCATCATCGGTATTGTGGGTGTGTTTGGCTTGGTGTGGGCTTACGCCGGCGACGTGCAGTTGGTGCTGGCGTTATTAGTGGGCCTGGGCCTGCTTCTGTCCACCTTGGTGTTGCTGGGCTGGATTATGGTGATGGGCTTGCGCAAAGTGCGCGGCGGCGGCAACGCCTGGCGCCTGGCGCTGCTGGGTCTTTACCGGCACCGCCAGGCCAGCCTGTCGCAGATCGCCGTGTTCGCTATGACGCTGATGCTGGCCACCACCCTGATTTTGGTGCGCACCTCTTTGCTGGACGACTGGCGTGCGCAGCTGCCTGAAGGCGCGCCCAATCACTTTATGGTGAATATCAGCCCCCAGGCCGTGAACGATATCGACGAGTTCTGGAACAGCCGCGGCCAGCCTCTGGACGCTCTGTACCCCATGGTGCGTGGCCGCCTGACGTTGCTCAACGGCGAACCGATCAAAGAGGCGGTGAGCAAAGACGAGCGGGTGAATGCGTTGAACCGCGAGCTGAACCTGACCTGGATGGACACGCTGCCAGAAAACAACCGCATCGTTGAGGGTGAATGGTTCGCCCCGGGCAAGACTGACGGCGTATCGGTGGAATCTGAGCTGGCTGGAAAGCTTGGCATTACGCCGGGTAACAGTCTGACTTTTACCATTGGTTCCGAGCAAATCACTGAAACTGTGACCAGTATCCGCAGCGTACAGTGGGACAGTATGACACCCAACTTCTACGTGGCGTTTTCGCCAGACAGCAGTCTGCGCCAGTTGCCGGCAACCTGGATCACCAGTTTCTTTTTACCAAAAACGGCGAAAAACGAACTGAACGCGTTTTCCCGCCAGTTCCCCACCGTGTCGGTGCTTGAGGTCGACAATATTATCGAACGAATTCAGTTGATTGTGGTGCAAATCACCCAAGCTATCGAGGCTATTCTGGGGTTGATTCTGGCCGCTGCACTGGTGGTGATGGCGGCGGTGATCAGTGCTACTTTGCAGGATCGCCAGCGCGAAGGGGCGCTGCTGCGTACCTTGGGCGGTCGTCAGAGTTTGCTGGTGCAGGCCACCATGCTGGAATTCGCGTTACTGGGAGCCTTTGCCGGAATTCTCGGCGTTGTTGCGGCGGAGGCCGCGGTGTTCGCGCTTCAAATGAAAATGTTTGAAGGGGATTTCCGCGTTCATTGGCAGGTAGTGTTACCGATTCCGTTTATCAGTGCTGTGGTACTGGCGTTGTTCGGGCGCTGGCAGTTGCGCCCGGTGTTAACCGTGTCGCCGATGCTGCTGCTGCGGCGGTTGGAGTAGTTTTGCCGCTGTGCAGTCTTTCGGCTGCGCAGCGGCGGCTTATACAGCGTTTGGGCTTATCCGGCCCAGGCGTTTTCTAATACCGCACGTACGTCTTTTAGATCGGCTTCTTTCGGGTTGAACATGATGGCGCCGTCGTCCAGCGCCATTTTGGCAATGGCTGCCAGCTGGTCGTAGGTCACCTCGCCGCTCTCTTTCAGGGTGCGCGGCAATTTACATTGTTGATACAGGGTGTTGCGCATGTTGCGAAGGGCGGCAATGCTGGCTTCGGCGCGGCGGCTGGAAGGCGTGGCAGAATACACTTCCGGGCCCTCCAAATAGAGCAACAGCTCACCCAAAGGCTGACGAACGGTCTCCAGGTTGTATTCCAGCACGTAAGGCAGGTACAGGCTCATGCACAGGCCGTGGGGCAGGTGGCAGATAGCGCCCGTGGCGTGGCCAAGGGCGTGTACCAGGCCCACCATGGAGTTGGAAAATGCGATGCCCGCCATAGTCGACGCCTGCGCCAACTCCAGGCGGCCGTCAACGTCTTTGGGGTTGTTCATCACTTTGGGCAGAAACTGGCTGACTTTTTTGATGGCCGCTGTGGCATAAGCGTCACTGAGCGGGTTCTTCGCCATGCAGGTGAAGGCTTCCACCGAGTGGGTCATAGCGTCCATGGCGGTGGCCGCAGTGATGTGCGGCGGCAGGGTGATGGTCATTCTCGGGTCAATAATCGCCGCGTTGGGCAACAAAAATGACGACGTAAAGGGCAGTTTAACGCCTTTTTCCTCGTCGGTGATTACCGCCACAGACGTTACCTCCGAACCGGTGCCGGCGGTCGTTGGCACCACAAAAAACGGATTTAACGGATGCTTGATCACGCCGGCACCGCTGTACTTGGCCAGGTCATCGCCGCCCTCAGACACCAGAATGTTCACCGCTTTACCGGTGTCAATGGCTGAGCCACCGCCTACGGCGATGATGGAGTCGCACTTCTCTTTGCGGTAAAGCGTGGCAATCGTGCGCACCACGCTGATAGACGAATCGGGTGGCACGTCATCAAAAATGCAGACAATCTCTAAACCGCTGTCTTCGCAGGTGGCAATCACCGGGTCTAGCAAGCCAGCCGCGCGTACGCCCTTGTCGGTCACAATCATCGGGCGCTTGGCGCCAATGCTGGTCAGCTCGTAGGGGATGTGCTCCAAAGCGGCTCTACCAGCAATCACTTTGACCGGGCAGAAGAATTCGTAATAGTGGCGGCTCATGATGCTCTCGCTGTTTTAATAAAATGGGTCGCAACTTTCAGATAGATTCGGGCGGCGCTGATGAGTTTCTCAGGCAGTTGCAAATTGTGTGGGTAAGCTTTTACCGCCCGCTCGGCCACCAGTTTTGGCAAAATAAAGACTTCCAGACGGTTCAAGATGCGGGTCATACGCACCGCGTAGCTGATGTCTCCATCTATTAGCATGCGATCGTTGGCAAACGCCACAGAGGTTTTTTCCTGGAATGAAAGCACCAGAAATGCGTGCTCCAAGTGTTTGAATTTTATTGATAAGTCGATTGGTCGTGGCGCTTCTTTACGATGGTATTTAAAGCGCCCATCGCCGACGTGCTCAATCAAAAGGCCGGCGCCTTTGGGCATCACCATCATCTGAAATAAAAAACCGGTGGGCAGTGAGCGCGCTTCATTGCACACCTCGTCGTCCACTTCGCTGACCGCCTGCAAGGCTCGGCCTATTACCTGAAACATAATGTTTACATATAGCCGCTTGGCTTTTGAGCCCAGTGGCCGAAGGTGTTTCGTTGCCATGGTTATTACCCGCTGTGAATGTCACTGTGAGTATTTTTAGAGTAATTACTCTACAAAGTCAATCGGCCTTGCCGAGCTGTCGCTCAAAGCCGTGGCTGTGATCATTTTTTGTTATAAAAAAAGCCGCAGGCTATCAGTTCTGCGGCTTTAGACGCTGCGAACAACGGGTTATTGGGTCAGGCGCGTCAACTTGGTCTGAGCTTCCTGACCGATGTCGCCACCGGCTTGCGCAGCAGTGCGGTAGTGGGCAATGGCCTCGTCACGGTCGTTTTGTTTCACTGCAATGTCTCCCAGGCGTAGAAATGCGATGGACGTAGGCACCGCCTGGTTGGCCTTGCTCAGGTTGTCTTTGGCCTTGCTCAGGTCATTTTGTTCCAGCGCGTTCAGGCCGTTGTAGATACGGTACACATACATTTCCGGGTAAAGCTCAACTGCCTTGTCAAAATCCTTAGCGGCTTTGTCCAGGTTCTTCCGCTGCTGGTGCAAACGCCCGCGCAGGTTGTAGAACATTGCTTCTCGCGGGGCCAGCTTGATCGCCTGGTTCACTTTGTCGATGGCCGCCGCGTATTCTTTTTTACCAGCCAGTTCTACCGCCTTATCGTGGGCATCGTAAGCGGGCTGCAGTTTTCGTAGCAGGGCCGTTTTTTTCTGGTATACGTCTTCACCACGATAGCCGCCGCTGCCCACTTCACTCACCAGCTTACGGTTCTCGCTCACCCGCTTGGCGGAGGGTGGGTGAGTGGCAAACAGTCCGTCGATAAACCCGGCGCTGCGGCCCTGCGACATTTCCAGAAAAATCTGTTGCAGCTCGACAGCGGCCTGGGGGTCATAGCCGGCCGCCTTCATATAGCGGATACCGTAATAGTCGGACTCCAGTTCGTCGTCCTGGCTGTGTTGCGCCAGCGCCAGTTGTGCGCCAACGGCGGCACCGCCCATTACCATGCCCGCCCATTCGTTGTCTGTCAGCGCCAGGCCCAAAGCGCCCACTCCCAAGCCTATAATCTGCGCCTGCTGCATACGCTGCACACTGTGGCGTGCGGCGGCGTGCACAATCTCGTGGCCCAGCACTGAGGCCAGCTGGGCTTCGTCGCTGAACGCGGTCAGCAGGCCGCGATTAATGGCAATCTTGCCGCCGGGCAGGGCCCAGGCGTTGGGCACGCTGCTGTTCAGCACCACAAAATCGTAGGGCAAGTCAGGCCGGTCGCTCACCGCCGCCAGTTTCATGCCCACTTCGCGAATGTACACCGTCAGCTCCGGGTCGAGATAAAACAGCCCGCCCTGGGTCTGCTGGGTGGGTTTGTACTGCTCGGCACCCATGCTCCATTCCTGATTTTCCGGAATGATAGACAGTTGGCGCTCCCCGGTGACCGGATTGACTGAGCAGCCGGCCAAAGCAAAAGCCAGCGCCAGCGCAGTCAGTAGGACTTTCAATATTGGGGATTTGATGATTGGGTTCACTGCGATCTCCTCTAATTCACAAGTCATGGGAGCTTTATAGCATAGGTGGCGTTCCGTCCTGCTACTCACTGACGTTAAATCCGCTGGCTTGTTAGCCTTGAAATGCCTCTGTGTGGCCCCATTTCTGCTTCCATGATCCATGGCGCCGTATACATCGCCACTTATTTTACGTTCCACAGTAGTTAGGAGAAATACGCACCATGACGGTTGAATCGCAAAAAGAAACTCTGGGCTTTCAGACCGAAGTAAAGCAGTTGCTACAGCTGATGATTCACTCCTTGTATTCCAACAAGGAAATTTTCCTTCGTGAGCTGGTGTCCAATGCTTCTGACGCAGAAGACAAGCTGCGCTTCGCCGCTCTGAAAGACGACGGCCTGTACGAAGGCGATTCGGAACTCAAAATCCGTCTGGCGTACGATGCCGAAGCCAATACCGTCACCTTGAGTGACAACGGCATTGGTATGGCCCGCGAAGACGTGGTCAGCAATCTGGGTACTATCGCCCGTTCCGGCACCGCCGACTTCCTAAAGCAGATGTCTGGTGATGAGAAAAAAGACAGCAAGCTGATTGGCCAGTTTGGTGTCGGTTTTTACTCGTCATTTATTGTGGCTGACCAAGTTGACGTCTTTACCCGCCGCGCCGGTGCACCCGCATCCGAAGGTGTACATTGGGCGTCTAAAGGCGACGGTGAATTCACCATCGAAACCGTTGAACGCGCCCAGCGTGGCACCGAGATTGTGCTGCAGCTTAAGCCGGAAGCCAAAGAATTTGCCGATGGCATGCGCCTGCGCAATCTGGTGAAGAAGTACTCTGACCACATTTCGTTTCCGGTGGTTATGGCGTCTGAGTCCGAGGAAGAAGAGCAGAAGGGCAAAGATGAAACGGTCAACGATGCCACTGCGCTCTGGACACTGCCGCGCACGGAAATTAAAGATCAGGAATACAAAGAGTTCTACAAACACATCTCCCACGATTTTGAAGACCCTCTGAGCTGGTCTCACAATAAAGTGGAAGGCAAGCTGGACTATACCAGCCTGCTGTACCTTCCGGCTCGCGCGCCGTTTGACCTGTACAACCGCGAAACACCCCGTGGCTTGAAGCTCTACGTTCAGCGCGTGTTCATTATGGACGACGCCGAACAGTTCCTGCCGCTGTATCTGCGCTTCACCAAGGGTGTGATTGATTCCAGCGATCTGTCGCTGAACGTGTCCCGTGAAATTCTGCAGAGCGACAGCATCGTCGACAGCATTCGCACCGCGGTCACCAAGCGAGTTCTGGACATGCTGTCGAAGCTGTCGAAGAAAGAAGGCGATGAATACCAGAAATTCTGGAACGAATTTGGCGCGGTGTTAAAAGAGGGCCCGGCAGAAGATTTTAGCAACCGCGAAAAAATCGCCGGTCTGCTGCGTTTTGCTTCTACCCACGTCGGTGAAGAAGCTCAGAATGTGTCTTTGGGGCACTACATCGGCCGCATGAAAGAAGGCCAGAAAAAGATTTACTACATCACTGCTGATAACTTCATGGCCGCCAAGAGCAGCCCGCATCTGGAAGTGTTCCGCAAGAAAGGCATTGAAGTGCTGATACTATCTGACCGCATCGACGAATGGATGATGGGTTACCTCAATGAATTCGACAGCAAGCAACTCCAGGATGTGGCTCGCGGTGAGCTGGATCTGGGTGATGTAGAAACCGAAGAAGACAAAAAGCACCAGGAAGAAGCCACCAAAGAACATCAAGGCCTGCTTGAGCGCATAAAAAAGACTTTGGAAGAGCGGGTTCAAGAAGTGCGCGTAACCAACCGGCTGACCGACTCACCGGCCTGCCTGGTAGTGGCGGATTTCGACATGGGCGCTCAGATGAAGAAAATTATGGAAGCCGCTGGTCAGAGCGTGCCAGACAGCAAGCCGATCTTCGAAATCAACGTGGATCATCCGCTGGTGCAGCGCTTGGAACGTGAGCAGAGTGAAGATCGCTTTGGCGAATTGTCTGCGGTTCTGCTGGACCAGGCTACTCTGGCCAGTGGCGAACAGCTGAAGGACCCGGGCGCTTACGTAACACGCCTGAACCGTCTGCTGTTGGAACTGGCCAACTAGGCCAGACCGGATACCAGCCATGCAACGCATTGTGGTGGACATCAGCATTGGCCCCGACGAGTGGATAAAACTCTATCAGGGCCTTGCACAAGATGTGACCGCACGGGCCCGGGACGGACGCTCCGTCCGTTTCCCGGCTCGAATTCTTTCCCGTTTTTATTTGAGCGATGGCGTTCGTGGCTGTTTTTGCATCAGCTTTAACGACCAAGGCAAGTTTGAAACCATAGAACGCGTATAATCCCTTCTCTTTTATTCCCTGATTTTTTGGCATCTTCAGTAACACTGTTGCCATCATTTTGTATCACTCTTTCTATCGTTTTTCCACCGCTGTTTTGACCTGCTCTGGAGCGCTCATGCGAATTATTCTGGCCCCGATGGAAGGGCTGGTGGATGCACCCATCCGTGAAACTCTCACCAAAGTGGGCGGCATTGACCGGTGCGTAACCGAATTTATTCGCGTAACCCACGGCATGCTGCCGCCGCGGATTTTTTACAAATACGCGCCCGAACTTTACAACAACTCGCTGACCCGGGTGGGCGTTCCAGTGGCGGTTCAGCTGCTGGGTTCCGACCCGCACATGATGGCCCGCCACGGTGTCAAAGCGGCAGAACTGGGCGCCACCCAGGTGGACATCAACTTTGGCTGCCCGGCCAAAACCGTGAACAAGCACAAAGGCGGTTGTGTATTGATGCGTGAGCCTGAGCTAATGCACGAAATTGTTGCCGCCGTGCGCCAGGCGGTGCCTTCAACGGTTTTGGTGACGGCCAAAATGCGCCTGGGTTACGACGACCGCTCAATGGGCGTGGCCTGCGCGCAAGCTTTGGAGGCCGCCGGTGCCGGCGAAATCGTGATCCACGCCCGCAGCAAAAAAGACGGTTATAAGCCACCTGCTTATTGGGAAGAAATTGCCAAGGCGCGGGAAGCAGTAAAGGTCAAGGTAATCGCCAACGGTGATATTTTCACGGTGGCCGACTACTGGCGCTGTCGTGACGTGTCTGGCTGTGACGATGTAATGATTGGCCGTGGCCTGGTGGCACGGCCGGACTTGGCACGCCAAATTCGCGCCAGCCAGCGCGGTCAAAGCATCGAGCCGATGACCTGGCCGGAAGCACTGGCTTTGGTGCAGGAATACGGGTCCGCGCTTCAGGGTTGGCTGGAGGACAAATACGTAACCGGGCGCATCAAACAATGGATGAACTATCTGCGCCAGGGTTTTAGCGAAGCCGAAGCCCTTTGGCCCCAGGCACGCAAAATTCGTGACGTGGCACCTATGTTCGAGTTCCTTCATCAGGCCACAGCCGTCGACCAACGCTTAATTGATTTGTACCAACAGAAGGATGTCGCAAACAGCCCAAACTAGCGCGCTGATATTGGGTACTTGGACCATAACCCACGATCCAGAATCTTGCTGTAGCCGCTTTTTGGCTGCCGCCGAGAGGCAGACGCGCCGGCTCAGTAATAGGTAAAAACTAACTGTATTGGTAGTAAAAGAAAATTATATTAATGATGGCCTGCTGCCTTATAGTCAGTGCAAGCCACATCAAAGAAGCAACGCACCATCGCTACGCTGTCTTTGAGTGAAGCCAAAATCCCCGAAAGTAGTGGAGAAAAAATATGGCTGATAGCAATCCAACGGCGGGCAAATGCCCGGTCATGCACGGCGGCAATACCTCCTCCGGCAGCAGCAATATGAAATGGTGGCCGAGCGCCTTGAACTTGTCCATTCTCAATCAGCACGACAGCAAAACCCAGCCTATGGGTGCTGATTTTAATTATCGTGAAGAGTTGAAAAAACTCGACGTAGACGCTCTGAAAAAAGACCTGAATGACCTGATGATCGACAACCAAGACTGGTGGCCGGCGGATTGGGGCCATTACGGCGGCTTGATGATTCGTCTGGCGTGGCACGCAGCCGGTTCGTACCGCGTTTCCGATGGCCGCGGTGGCGCAGGCACCGGCAACCAGCGTTTCGCTCCGCTAAACTCCTGGCCGGATAACGGCAATCTTGACAAAGCCCGCCGCCTGCTGTGGCCCCTCAAACGCAAGTACGGCAACAAGCTGAGCTGGGCAGACCTGATGGTGCTGGCGGGTAACGTGGCCTATGAATCTATGGGTTTCAAGACCTTTGGCTTCGCCTTTGGCCGCGAAGACATTTGGCACCCGGAAGAAGACATCTATTGGGGTCCGGAAGACGAGTTTCTGGCTACCAGCGACAACGAAAAGAGCCGTTACAGTGGCGATCGCGAGCTGGAAGACCCGCTGGCCGCGGTGATGATGGGCCTGATCTACGTCAACCCCCAGGGCGTTGACGGCAACCCGGACCCACTTGCAACGGCCCACGACGTGCGCGAAACGTTCAAGCGTATGGCCATGAACGACGAAGAAACGGTCGCGTTGACCGCCGGTGGCCACACCGTGGGTAAATGCCACGGCAATGGCGATCCGGAAAACCTGGGCGATGCACCGGAAGGCGCTGAAGTAGAAGAGCAGGGCCTAGGCTGGAATAAGAAGACAGGTACGGTGGGCAATCACACGGTCACCAGCGGTCTTGAAGGTGCCTGGACCACCAACCCCACCCAATGGGACGACGGCTACTTTAAACTATTGATGAACTACGATTGGGCGCTGACCAAGAGCCCGGCCGGTGCCTGGCAGTGGGAACCGCTGGACATGAAAGAAGAAGACAAGCCGGTGGATGCAGAAAACCCGTCTGTGCGTCGCAACCCGATTATGACCGACGCCGACATGGCCATGAAAATGGACCCTGAGTATCGCAAAATCTCCGACAAGTTCGCCAAAGATCAAGCCTACTTTGAAGACGTGTTTGCTCGCGCCTGGTTCAAACTGACTCATCGCGACCTGGGGCCAAAAGTGCGCTACTTCGGTCCGGAAATACCCCAGGAAGATCTGATCTGGCAAGACCCGACGCCCGCCGGCAACACCGATTACAACGTCGATGCCGTCAAAGCAAAGATTGCTGCCAGTGACTTGAACGCTACCGACATGATCAACACCGCTTGGGATAGCGCTCGTACCTACCGTGGTTCGGATATGCGCGGTGGCGCCAACGGAGCGCGAATTCGTCTTGCCCCCCAGAAAGACTGGGAAGGGAACGAACCTGAGCGCCTGGCCCGTGTATTGAGCGTGCTGGAAGTTATTGCTGCAGACACCGGGGCCAGTGTGGCCGACGTGATTGTGCTGGCGGGTAACGTTGGCGTAGAGCAGGCGGCCAAAGCCGCGGGTGTCAGCGTAAACGTGCCATTCTCAGCCGGCCGTGGCGATGCCACCGACGAGATGACCGATGTGGAATCTTTCGAGCCGCTGGAGCCCATTCACGATGGTTTCCGTAACTGGGTGAAAAAAGATTACACGGCTACCCCGGAAAAACTGTTGCTGGACCGCGCCCAGCTGATGGGTCTGACCGCACCGGAGATGACGGTGCTACTGGGCGGGATGCGTGTGCTTGGCACCAACCGCGGTGGCAGCAAGCACGGCGTATTCACCAGCAAAGAGGGGCAACTGACCAACGACTTCTTTGTGAACCTGACCGACATGGGAAACAGCTGGAAACCGACGGGCAAAAACTCTTACGAGATCCGTGATCGCAAAACAGACTCCGTGAGGTGGACCGCCACCCGTGTGGACCTGGTGTTCGGTTCTAACTCGATCTTGCGCGCCTACGCGGAGCTGTACGCTCAGGACGACAACAAAGAGCGCTTTGCCCATGACTTTGTGACCGCCTGGACCAAAGTCATGAACGCAGACCGGTTCGATATCGCGTAAGTTCAAACAGTACTTAAAAAGGCGCTTCAGCGAGAGTTGAAGCGCCTTTTTTTTGTTATCGTAAGGGAGCGTTTTACAGAAAAATACTGTAAATAAACGATAAGTAGACGGGCCCAACAACACACTGGCATCGATCTTTAAGGATTATTAATGCATACGACCTCGAGTTTCATTGAAAAACTGGGTGTTCGTTGCCCAATTATTCAGGCGCCGATGGCTGGCGTATCTACGCCGGAACTGGCCGCTGCGGTGTCGAACGCGGGCGGGCTCGGTTCATTGGGGATCGGCGCGAGTACAATGAATCAAGCTCGAACCATGATTGAACAGACGCATCGGTTAACCAAACAGCCGTTCAATGTGAATGTCTTTTGTCACGCTCCTGCAACGCGTGACCCTGACAGAGAAAAAGCGTGGCTTGCGCATCTTGCTCCACTGTTCAGCGAAGCCGGGCTGGATACGCCCGATCAACTCGACGAAATCTATACGTCATTTCTTGCCGACGACGAACAATTCAAAATGCTGCTTGAGCTGCGCCCGGCTGTCGCCAGTTTTCATTTCGGCCTACCTTCTGCTGACGGTATTGCCTGTTTGCGTGAGGCGGGCATTTACACCATGGCAACGGCGACCAATCTTTACGAGGCAGCACTGATCGAGCAAGCGGGAATAGACGCTATCGTTGCTCAAGGCACGGAAGCCGGAGGGCATCGGGGCGTGTTCAACCCGCAAACAACGGATGAGCGCTTGAGTACGATGGTGCTTGTGCGTTTGCTGGCAAAGCGCACAACGCTGCCTATCATCGCAGCGGGCGGCATTATGGATGGCCGTGCCGTCCACTCGATGCTGAATCTCGGAGCGGCAGCTGCCCAGCTAGGAACGGCCTTTGTTCTGTGTCCCGAATCTGCGGCCAATAGCGCCTATCGCGAAAATCTGAAAAGCCAACGGGCAACGCAGACACGATTGACGGCTGTCCTATCCGGGCGGCCAGCACGGGGGATGGTCAATCGATTGATTACATTTGGCGAAGCAGAAGGCAGCCCGTTTCCTGCGGACTACCCATTCGCTTACGATGCAGCCAAACGGCTTGACGCGGCTGCTTCAAAACTGGGAAACAACGAATTTTCTGCGCAATGGGCGGGGCAGGGAGCACCGCTGGCACGTGAGTTACCGGCAGAGGCGTTAATGAGGGTGCTGATGGCTGAAATTTGCATCGACTAGTAGATATACCTCAATTTTGTTCAATATACCATGCTGCCGGGCATGTCAGAATCCGCTCCTGATTCGACCGGAGAGTGTATAACTATGTCTTTGATTCTGCCCATGTGCGCGTTTGCTTTAGCGGCATCTATTTCACCCGGGCCTGTAAATATTGTGTGCCTGAGCAGTGGTACCCGCTATCCGATTGCCACCGGCTTAACGTTTGTTACCGGTGCCACGCTGAGTTTTATCGTGCTCTTCATTGCGGTAGGACTGGGACTTTATTCCCTACTGACGATGGTGCCGGGGCTGCAAAGTGTGTTGCGTTGGGCGGGTGTCGCATTTTTGCTTTATCTGAGTATCAAGTTAGCCTTGGACAGCGGTCAATTGCCAGACGCTGGTAGTAAAAAGGCACCGGGCTTCATGACAGGCGCCTTGATGCAGTGGTTGAACCCCAAAGCCTGGCTTGCCTCGGCTTCTGGTATCGGGGCGTTCACTAACGCAAACGATCTGAGCCAAGTCCTGCTGTTTGCTGCTCTTTACCTGCCAATCTGCTGGTTGTCACTGGCCTGCTGGGTTTACGCCGGCGCATTCCTGCGCCGATATGTTCAAAAGCCCGTCATCCTGATGACCGTCAACCGCACATTGGCATTATTACTTGCTGCCAGTTGCATGTATCTTCTCGTTGGCTGAACCGAGACGGTACTGGTTTGGAGTTGCGGCCACTCGTAGCTTAAAGGCACGTTGAAAATGAGGCTGATCGGCAAAGCCTGCATTCAGGGCTACCTTGGCAATGGGCGTGCCTTGTTTTAGCTCACTTTGGCCGAATTGCACGCGTCGGTTCACCAGGTACGCATGGGGAGTAAAGCCGAATGCCTGTTTAAAGGAGCGGATCAAATGGCCTTCGCTAAAACCTGAAAGGGCGCATAGGGTCTCCAGCGACACATCTTCCGTCGCATGTTGATCTATATAGCGAGCCAGCTGTGTTAAAACACATGCGGTAACCGGCTGCTGAGTGATTGGCTGAGTTGCCAACTCGTGCATGAGATCTGATAGAAACGCCTCTAATTCTCTCTGCTTGCCTGTAACCGTAGTCTGGGTATCCAAAAGGCAATCTGCAAGATGGCAGTAACGATCGAACCAGCGGTTATCGGATAGCACAGCCGTGTGCAGATCCTGCCAGGCTGGGGTAGGGAGTAAACCCGCATGGAATCGCAGATTTGTTAACCACTGAGTATCAACGTACATCATAAGATATGACCATGGATGGTCACCTATAGGATTACACGCGTGTGCCCATTCCGGGTTCATTATCACCAAGTCTCCGGCACTGACCGCAAAACTGTCGTTGCGATAGCGAAACGTGCTTTTGCCGTTTGTAATTGCGCCAAGGGACCAATGGAGGTGGCTGTGGAGGGCATAACAGACTTGGCGACCATCCGCGACCTTACGCAGTTCTACGAAAGGCATGCGCTCGTCGCGCCAGAAAACGGGGGAATACAAAGGCATAGTCATTGTTGGTTATCCTGATGAATACACAGATAACTTACTTCACGCTTACGCTTTTTGAAAGAAAACCGGAGCCGATCTGTTTTCTTAAGAAAATAGATCGGCTCCGGTTTTTAAGGCCGTTCCTTGAACACCGATGGCTAGGCCTTGGCGACCCACGTCTGACACCAGCCGTTCAACTCCACGCTATTTTGCGGGAACAGCGAACAACCATTGTTGGCTTCCTGGAAGAACATACAGTTTGCGCAGTGCTCGCCTGCTGCATAAGCTGGATGGCCGGCGGCCTCTTCGGCTACTTTAACGTAGTTTAACCCTTTGGCTTGGGGGTTTGTCGGGTCAAGCGCTGGAAGGCTTTGGGCGAAAGCGTGCTGAGATAGAACACTCATACCAAGAGGAAGAGCAGCCATACCGAGCAAGCTGTGACGCATAAAATTGCGGCGACTTTGATTAGCCATAATAGTTCCTTATGTGTGTATATTATCAGAATATTAAATTGTTAATTATGTTCATGGGTAGATGTACGTCTTAAACATAGAATAGATCGAAACGAACCAATGTTCAATATGTACAACATAAAGACGTTGATTGTTTTGTCAAACATGAAAGACATTGATAATTAGAAAGTTTACCAAATAACAATCATTGTCGATAAATTAATAATGGTTATCATTACCTTCCATGGCCTCGCGTGCGTATCTTCAACAATGTGCTAATAGTCAGGGTGACAACAATAAGCGGTATTAAGAAGTCAATCGCCAATGCATCACACTCGGGCGAAGCATCATGCTGAGTTGCAGAAGTTGCTCTGATACAACAAGTGGCACAATTAACCCATAAAGGCCCAGAATAAAGCCAGCATTATGATACGCTTGGCACGTTGAATAACCTGAGCAGGTTTATCTTTATTTTAAATCAGGTGCAGTATTGAAAAGCACCTGTTTGATTAGTTATAAGTCCAAGACATTTAAACGAAGTAAATTTGTCCTGATTATTAAAACTAAAATGAAAATGTGGTGTTAAATATATATCTGAGGTGATCGTTTGAGTGCTTCAAACCAGGTCCGTCTTTTCGCCATCAGTCTGCCTGGTTCGAATCAATATTGCGTGGCTTGTATCCGACAATAAACATTTTCCTCAGTCCCAAGCTGGGAAAGCGGGGGCGTTGCGTTGATTCTGGTTCCAAGATTTGTTGAGACTTGATTGATGCTAACGTACGGGTAAAATTTAATGCACAGTTGCGTTGGAGAATACATTAATGACAACTACTCCAGCCACAATAAGTCCCATTCCGAACATGCTTGCCATGTCCAATTTCTGACCAAACGCCAACCAGCCGATCAGTGATATCAGAACGATTCCTGAACCAGACCAGATGGCATAAGCTACGCCGACAGGAATCGTTTTCAGGGTCAGCGATAAAAAATAGAAAGCGACGCCGTATCCGATAACCACCATCACACTTGGAAGCACTTTGGTAAAGCCTTCGCTCGACTTCAGGCTTGAAGTTGCAATCACTTCCGCAATAATAGCGATGCCCAGAAACAGCCAGTTTTTCATTTAAACACTCTTTTCGAACACATTGGATTAGAATATCGTTTGCAAGAGATTGAAAAATTCTTGTCTCAATCATCAGTATTTTCTCAAAATAAAGGCCTCTGCGTTTCACGTTATACCCACATTACTCAGGCGGCACTCTATTTAATTAAAAAATTAATCTATCACAATTTATTTATCTCTGAGTTCAAGTAACGTCCCTTCGCAATGCACTTGCAGAAGACGACATTCAAAGCGTTACAACTTATTACTAGAGTCTTCAACCAATGGGTTTTGCCAGTCATTCAATACAGAACGCCGTCAATTAAAACAGTTGACGGCGTTTTGTATTGGGTTGTAGCTGCGGTTATTAGCTTTTCTTTTCAAGCGCGTCCTTCAGGCCGGCAAACGGACTGTGCGTCGCCGCCTCCCGCCTTTTTTCACCGCCGCCGCCGTAGCGCACGAAATCCTCGAATTTGCTGTGTTCGTTGTCGTGGCAGTAAACGCACAATAATTCCCAGTTACTGCCATCGGCGGGGTTGTTGCCGTGGTCATGGTCGCGATGGTGCACCGTCAGTTCTCGCAAATTGGCGCGGGTAAATTCACGGGTGCAGCGCCCGCATATCCACGGGTACATTTTTAGTGATTTTTCGCGGTAGCCACCCTCACGCTTCGCGATGTAGTCACGCTGCTCAGCCAGAATCTTATCCAGTTTGCTTGTATCGCCAACGTTCTGGCTCATCAGTGCTTCCCTCAGAAAGTAAATCTGTTCCGGTTTTCAGTTCCGGTCTTAATGTCGTTCAAACTCTGGTCGCACGCGCTGCGTGCAGCTTTTTATAGCTTTCAATAAGCCGCAGGTGTTTGTCCAGGCCTTTCAACTGCATGTTGGTTGGGGTGAGGCCGTAAAAGCGCACATCGCCATTCACCGACCCTACCACCGCGTCCATCGTCTGCTCACCGTACAGTCGCTTGAAATTAAAAATGTAATCACTCATTTCAAGTTCGTCATCGATAACAATTTCCAGCACCGCACTCACCGCTCGGTAAAATAACCCGCGTTCCACGGTATTGTCATTGAACTGGATAAAGGTTTCGACTCGCTCAAGGGCGTCTTCGTACTGTTCCAGTGCCAAGTTGATCAGAAGCTTTAACTCCAGAATGGTGAGCTGGCCCCAGGCCGTGTTCTCGTCGAATTCAATACCGATCAAGGTAATAATGTCTGTGTAATCGTCGATCTGACTTTCTTCCAGGCGCTCCACCAAGGCATTCAGCTGGTCGTTGTTCAAAGAGTGGAGGTTGAGAATGTCTGCGCGATAATCCAGCGCCCGATTGGTGTTGTCCCAGATCAGATCTTCTATCTGGTAAATCTCGGAATAGTCAGGCACCAGCATGCGGCAGACCGAGGCACCCAAGTCGTCATAAACCGCTGTATACACTTCTTTGCCCAGGTCTTTGAGGATGTTGAACAGGCCGGCGACTTCTTCTTCGTTGGTGCCCGAGAAATCCCACTCGCTAAACTCGAAATCCGCTTTGGCGCTGAAGAAACGCCAGGAGATTACACCGCTGGAATCAATGAAGTGCTCTACGTAATTGTTGGGCTCGGTGATTGCAAGACTGTTGAACGTCGGGGGCGGAAAATCGTTCAGGCCTTCAAAACTGCGGCCCTGCATTAACTCGGTGAGGCTGCGTTCCAACGCCACTTCCAAAGTCGGATGCGCGCCGAAAGAGGCAAAAACGCCAGAGGTTTTCGGGTTCATCAACGCGACACAAGCCACCGGAAACCGGCCCCCAAGCGAGGCGTCTTTGACCAACACAGGATAGCCCTGTGCTTCCAACGCCCGAATGCCTTCCAGAATGCGGGGATACTTTTCCAACACGTGCAGGGGAACGTCTGGCAGCGTAAGTTCTTGCTGAATGATCTGCTTTTTGACCGCCCGTTCAAAAATTTCTGACAGACACTGAACCTGCGCCTCAAACAGAGTGTTGCCCGCACTCATACCGTTGCTCAGAAACAGGTTTTCAATCAGATTGCTGGGGAAGTACACCGTCTCGCCGTCCGAATGGCGGACAAAGGGCAACGTGCAGATTCCGCGTTTTGCATTGCCCGAGTTGGTGTCAATCAGGTTAGAGCCGGCCAGTTCATCATCCGGGTTGTAGATCGCCAGGCAGTGGCTATCCAGAATGCCCTGAGGCAGTTCGTCGCTAGGCCCCGGCTTGAACCAGCGTTCATTGGGGTAATGGACAAACTTGCTGTTGGCTATTTCTTCGCCAAAAAACTGATCGTTATAGAAGAAGTTGCAGCTCAGACGCTCAATAAACTCGCCCAGCGCCGAGCACAGGGCGCTCTCCTTTGTTGAACCTTTACCATTGGTGAAGCACATGGGCGAGGCTGCGTCGCGAATGTGCAGTGACCACACGTGAGGCACGATATTGCGCCAGGATGCGATTTCAATCTTCATGCCCAAATTCGCCAGAATGGCGGTCATGTTGGCGATGGTCTGCTCCACCGGCAGGTCTTTACCCAAAATATAGGTGTTGGCGTCGCCTTCTGGCCTGGTCATCAGCAGGGCCTGGGCGTCTTCCTCCAGGCTGTCTACGATGTCAATCTGGAATTCAGGGCCGGTTTGGACCACTTTCTTGACCGTACAGCGGTCGATGGAGCGCACAATGCCCTGTCGGTCTTTGTCAGAAAAGTCTTCTGGCAGCTCAACCTGAATTTTAAAAATTTGGTTATAGCGGTTCTCGGGATCCACAATGTTGTTTTGCGACAGGCGAATATTGTCGGTTGGAATGTTCCGCGCTATGCAATAAACCCGCACAAAATAGGCCGCGCACAACGCCGATGACGCCAAGAAATAGTCGAAAGGGCCGGGCGCTGAACCGTCGCCTTTGTAGCGTATAGGTTGGTCGGAAATCACTGAGAAGTCGTCAAACTTGGCTTCAATTCGGAGGTTGTCGAGAAAATTGACGTTGATTTCCATTGCGAGGGTACCGATTTGTAGAATGTGGCGCTTTGTGGCCTTAGATTGAGACTATTATCCAGTTTTTGACGCCGAACGTCTTTCAATTCGGTGAAATTTAACCCGGTCTCATGAAGGATGGCAGTTCATCGGGCCAACCACGGCTTGTGCTTTCATGCAGTCGATGGGGTTGATCAACGACCACGCCGCGGACTGCGTCGCTCGGTCCAGCGTAGAGCAAGCGCGTCAACGTTTTACCCGTCGCCACATTCGATAACGCTGACCGAGTCGGGTAGGCCTTCTCGTTGCTGGCTGGGCATAACGTCGGTGTATAAGCGATCAACATATTTGAACGAGGCAACTTTACAGTACGAGCTTAGCGTCCATTTGCTGCGATCGGCCACCAGCAGGCGGCCCCGGGTATTGCTTATAATGGCCCGGCTGACTTCGGCCTCACGGATGTCGTGATCCATCAAGCCGTACTGAAGATCCATGCTGCCGGTACTGATGATGCCAAAGTCGGTGACGAAGGAACTGAAGAAATGGGTGACTTCCGGCCCGACCACGTCTTGGTCTTTATGCCGGTACTGTCCCCCAGACACAATCACGTCGATATTGGGGTTTACCGAAAGCACAGCGGCCACGCGGAGATTGTTGGTCAAAATCTTGAGCGACTGGTGATGGACCAGCGCTTGCGCCACCCGCTCAATGGTACTGCCTACTCCAAGGCTGACGGTAGCCCCTTCCGGAATGTCCGCTGCGACACGCTCGGCCATGCGCTGTTTGGCCTTTGAATTAGGCACCTGATGGTTGTCAATGGGATTTGCGGCAGCGCTGGCGGGTAGACTGACGCCACCGTAACGACGGCGCAACAAGCCTTGCTCGCAAAGCTTGTTGATGTCGCGACGAATGGTTTGGGTGGTAACGCCAAAACGCTGTGCAATGTCTTCAACTTCGACATGCTCCTGCTCGTTCACCCATTCTATTACGCTGTGTTGCCGCTCCTTGGCGTCCATCAGTTTACCGTCACGGTCAGTTGACTCATGCTGTGGCTATGTGCGGTGAGTGTCGGCCTGGCTCAGCCCAGACTCAGTGCGTTGCTGCAGCCAGGCCTCTGCCATTTCAGCAAACCCCAGCCCGGAAGGCTGGCCGGTGATCGCGGCCGGTTGGTGGGTCATTATCGGCAGGTGCCGGCGAATGTTCGCCACACCGATACTCAGCGGGAAGTCGCTGAACATACACTCGTCATTGGGCGCATCTCCAATAAACACAGAACGCTGCCGCAATGCCTGCGAATCCAGGCCCAGTAAATCACGGCCTACCCGCATGGCCATGGTGGATTTATCGAAGTTTCCCTGCCAGATGTTGATATGAATCGAGCTTTCCCGAACATTGAATCCCTGTGCTTTTAGAGCATCGTGAATCTTCGCCACCTGTTGCGGGCTTAAAGACTCTTGTTGATTATAGTCCACCGCTACGTCCACCGTGCGAAAAGCCTGGTCGCCGGCCAGTTTGGGTTCAAAGTCTAGCCTCAGTGCAGCAACAGCCGCCAAAATGCGAGCCTGGTCTTCACGATGGGACGATTCATCGGCCCAATAGTGCCAACGAACGGTTGTGGGTGCCGTGCGTTCCGCGTAGAAGGCACCGCCTTCACCAATCACGGCGGTTACCGGCCAGGTTCGAATGATCTGATCACACCAGCCGGCGCAGCCACCGGTAACCGGAATTACGCGGATGCCTGCCGCCGCCAGGCGACAAATCGCGAGATAGGTTTCGGGCAGCAGCTGGCCGGCGGTGGTCAGTGTATCGTCGACATCGGTGAACAGAATATCCGCGTGACCAAACTCAAAATTATTCAACATAGCGTCTGTCTTTCCGTTCAAATTACTTTTTTGCGCAGGATACTGGTAATCGCTTCGCCCAGAATAACCAGCACGATGATGGCCAACAGGATGGTTGCAACGGTCTGCCAGGCGAATAAGTCGATCGATCCCTGCAGCAATACTCCGATACCGCCGGCGCCCACCAGGCCCAAAACGGTAGACTCACGGATATTGATGTCCCAGCGTAAAATAATAATGGCAAAAAAAGCCGGCATTACCTGAGGCACAATGGCGTAAAGCACCACCTTCATTTTACTGGCACCCGTTGCCTGCATGGCCTCTACCGGGTTGCGATCAATCTCTTCAATGGCCTCGCCCATCAGTTTGCCAATGAATCCGATGGAACGGAACATAACCGCCAGAATACCGGCCAGTACGCCCGGGCCAAAAATAGCCACAAACAGCAGTGCCCATATAATAGTGTTCACTGAACGGCTGGACACCAGAATAAACCGGCCAAGCCACAGCGTTGCCTTGTTTGGTGTTGTATTCTGCGCCGCAATGTAGGACACCGGTAAGGCGATGAATATCGTCAGCATGGTCGACAGCGTGGCGATATGAACGGTTTCCAGCATGGCGTGGAAAATCGCTTCCCACCGACTGAACTCCGGTGGCCACATGCGTGAACCCAGGCTTTGAATCTGATTGGGAGCGTCCCATACCCAGGGCCAGAAAATGTCGATGTCTTTTATCGTCCAGACCACGGCCACCAAAGTCACCAGGTAGATCCCGTAACGGATCAACTGCTCTTTCCGGTCATAGCGTGACCAGACATGGTCTTTCAGTTTTGCAGCGTGATCTACCATACTTTTTTCCTCACCCATCCGCTGAAACCTTCACTGATCAAAATGATCCCGATAATCATCAGCAGAATGGCAAACGCGAAATCGTAATCGTAACGTCCGAAGGCGTTCATCAGCGTGCCACCAATACCGCCTGCACCTACAATACCAACCACCGCCGAAGCGCGCAGGTTGCTGTCCAGCTGGTACATAGACAAACCTATCTGGCGTGGCATAATCTGCGGGAAAACCCCAAAGACCAGTATTTTAAAGTAACCGGCACCCACCGAACGCATGGCTTCAACCTGACCCCAGTCGATCTCTTCGATTTCCTCAGCCAATAATTTGGCCACAAAGCCGATGGAATACAGGGTTAGGGTGAGAATGCCCGCCAGTGGGCCAAAACCGACCGCGGCGACAAAAAGAATGGCTACGATGACCGGATGAAAGCTGCGGGATATCACGATCAGCGCGCGTCCCAACAAATAAACAGGCCAGGGCGCCACATTTTTAGCGGCCATCACAGCGATGGGCAGCGACAAACCAACACCCATCAGGGTGGCCAGAAAAGCAATCTGGAAACTTTCCTTGAATCCGGTCCACAACAAGCTTCCGCGTTCGAAACTGGGCGGAAAAGCGCCACCGAAAATTCGTGCGGCACGGGGCAACCCCTCGGAAACCCGCTCCCAATTGAACGGCAAGGTTGAGAATGCCCAGTACAGATAGGTCAGGGCGATGGCGATCAAGCCGTAGCGAACCCAAGGGTTTGCTATGAACGGCGGCTTTTTCCAGACTCTGCCTGACGGGGCGTCGGCCCCGCTTCTGACGCGAGTCATGTCGAAGCTTCCTGATCTTGAGATGCCTGCTTTTTTGAGTCTTCACCGTCTTCTTCCGGTGACTCGATACCACCGTATATGGCGTCCAGCGCATCCTGATTGAAATCTTTGGGTTCACCGTCAAAAATCATCTGGCCGTGGCGCATGCCCACAATGCGGTCTGTGTACATCCGCGCCTGGGTCACGTTGTGAATATTGATCAACACCGGCAACGACATTTCACTGGCCAGGCTTTGCAGCAAACTCATGATTTGCTGCGACGTTTTTGGGTCCAGCGAGGCTGTTGGCTCGTCGGCCAGCAAAATCTCTGGCTCTTGCATCAGTGCCCGCACCACTGCAACACGCTGCCTCTCGCCACCCGATAGCTGGTCTGCGCGTTTGTCGGCGTAATGGGCAATACCCACACGCTCCATCAAGCCGAAGGCACGATTGATGTCAGTTTGTGGAAAACGGCGGGTTAAAGCCTGGAAAAAAGACACGTAACCCAAGCGCCCGGACAGCACGTTCTCCATCACGGTTAGACGATCAATCAGGTTAAAACCCTGAAAAACCATACCGATGCGTCGGCGGGAATGACGCAATGCACCTCCGCGAAGATTGACCAACTCGTGGCCGTTTAGTTTGATCGAACCCGATGTCGGTTCGACCAACCGGTTGATGCAGCGCAACAGGGTACTTTTTCCGGCGCCTGAAGCGCCAACAATGGAAACAACGCTGCTGCCATCGACCGTCAAGTCAAGACCTTTGAGCACGGGGTCGTTCTGCCCGTATCGCTTGACGAGGTTGGTAATCTCTAACATGTGATTAACTCCGGAGAGAGCCTCTGACCGGTTAGCCAGAGGCTCCAGTTTTCTTATTAAAGATTATCGGGGGTGTACTGAACGCCATTGGCCGCCTGAATGGTGCGAATGACGCGCCAGTTGTCCTCGTAGGTGATCGGAATGAATGTTTCGACGCCTTCAAACTCGTCGCCCAGCTCGGTGCCGGCGAATTGAAAGGTATAAAAAGCGTCGCGAACTTTTTCAATCAGGTCAGGGTGCAGGTTGTGGGCATGGTTATAAGAGGTTGTCGGGAAGCGATCTGATTCCCACACTAAGCGCACATCGTCTACGTCATACAGACCACGAGCGGCCATGCGTTCCACCACTTCTGAGGCAACTGGCGCGGCATCGTAGTCGCGCGCAACCACACCCAGCATGGATTGATCGTGGCTGCCCGAAAATGAAATCTCGTAGTCTTCGCCCGGTACTATCCCCAGTTCCGGAAACAGCGCTCTGGGTGCCTGGTTGCCGGAGTTAGACGTGGGTGACGTGTGTGCAACCCGCTTGTCTTTCAGGTCTTTCAGTTCATAAATGTCAGAATCGCTGTGGGTGAAAACCTGCAAGGTATAGCCAAACTGACCCGTGTCTGACCCCATCAGCGCAAAGGGAACCGCGCCGGCAAGGTTAACCGCGAAAGGCGTTGGGCCCGTGGAAAAGCCGGCGATGTGCAAGCGTCCGCTGCGCATGGCTTCTACCTGGGCGGAATTGGATTGCACGGCGAAGAAACGAACGTCTTTACCGGTCACTTTTGCCAGGTGATCGATGAACGGCTGCCAGATATCCGAATAAATGGCCGGATCTTCAACGGGCGTGTAGGCAAAAATCAAGGTATCGGGATTAACCCACTCTGACTCATCCGCTGGTAAGTCGGCGACCATGTCGCCGTTTGCATCGCAGTACATGGCGTCAAGTGCGCCTCGTTCACAGTCCGCCAAAGCGGGGCTGCTGAAAGCAAACAGCAAAGCCGAGGCCGCTAGGGTGACGGACGGCAAGGTGCCGGAAAACAACTTTTTCTTCATATTCATTGAAATGCTCCACTGGAAACGGTCCCTGCATGAGAGCCTCATGCCCCGAATTGAACATCCTGAAAAGACCCGTTCCGCTAGTTTGTTGTTATAAGATGTTCAATTGAACTTTCATAGTAGCAGCAAGGCGTCATTAGGCAAGGTACGTATGCTCGCAATGAGAGCGTTAGGCGAAGAAACCCTCGCGGAAGGTGTTCAATTAGACGTTGAGGTGCCTCTTCGGGTGTGTGAACATTGTGCAATGTGGTCCGTCAAGCCTGTGAATTGCGTATTCTTAAGCTTGCACTCATACATTGGCAGAACAAGGCGGTTTATAAAAGCGTATGTCTGACAAAGAGCTTCGTACAAAATCCGACAAACAGTCGATCGACCAGTTCATCCACCAAGTCCGTAAGTTGCCTAAATCGAGTGGTGAGCAGGGCCGGCTGATTTTTGCTCTGGACGCCACCGCCAGCAGAGAGGCTACCTGGGATCAGGCTTGCCACCTGCAGAGCGAGCTGTTTCTGGCAACCCGAGATTTGGGCGGCCTGGCCATTCAGCTTTGTTACTACCGCGGTTATGGGGAATTTAAAGCTACGGGGTTTGTTAACCAGACCAGCCAGCTGCTTAAGCTGATGAACGGCGTGTCCTGCCTGGGCGGCCGCACTCAGATTCACCGGGTGTTGGCGCACGCCAGGGAAGAAACCCGGGCAAAGGCCGTCAAAGCCGTGGTGTTTATCGGAGATTGTTGTGAGGAGCCGGTGGACGAGCTCTGCCACATCGCCGGAGAGTTGGGCATGCTGCGCACCCCGGTGTTCATGTTCCTTGAGGGTGCCGATGCACACGCCAAGGCGGTGTTTCAGCAGGTGGCCAAACTGTCGGGCGGCGCCTATGCGCCCTTCAACAGCAACAGCCCGCAAATGCTGAAGGATCTTATGGCCGCTGTGGCAGTCTATGCTTCCGGGGGAGCCAAAGCGCTGCAAGACTATTCCAGTCGCAGCTCGCCAGAAGTTAAGCGCTTGACTCAACAAATCCGTTAGCGCTTATTTCAATTAACCGGTGGGTCAATCGGCCCGAGGTATTCGAGTGCTATTAGTGCTTTTGATTGTTGCGATGTCCGCTGTTGCCTGGGTCTGGCTGCGTAGCCAACCACCCGGCCAGCAAAAACCGGCTATTCTCAAGCTGGTGATAATTGCGAGTGTTGTGATGGTGGTCCTAATGGCCGTTACCGGTCGTTTGCCCATCTTGTTTGCAGCGTTGGCTTTCCTGTTTCCGTTAGTACGGCGGATTCTGCCTTCGCTGTTGATGGGGCGTTTGTCAGGCTTGATGGGGAGCGGCCAGGCAAAGGCTCAGCCAGGCAACCAATCCAACGTTTCCAGTGATATCCTCAAGATGACCCTGGACCACGACTCCGGAGATATGACCGGTGAAATAGTGAAAGGTCCCATGGCCGGCCAGGCGCTGGCGGATTTGGCCGAAAGTGAATTCATCGAGCTGCTGCAGTATTGTCGGGACCAAGATGAAGACTCCGCCCGGCTTTTAGAATCTTATTTAGACCGCCGCTTCGGAGATTCCTGGCGTACTGACGACCCGGCTGGCGATGACGGGGGCCAAAACGGTGCGCAAGACAGTGAACGCGAAAGCTCGAACAGCGGTGGCAGTCTGACCGACAGCGAGGCCCTGGACATTCTGGGATTGAAGGCCGGTGCCAAGCGGGACGAGATTATCCAGGCTCACCGTAGGGTGATGCAGAAAATGCACCCGGATCGGGGCGGAAGTAACTACCTGGCCGCCCGTGTTAACGAAGCAAAAGAGCGTCTTTTGAGTTAAAGAGCCTTAGGGCAACGGCCTCCTGTGGCTATGCCCGGGTTTAATCACGTGACACAGTCGAGCAGGCCAGCGTTATGCCGGTGAACCATCGCCACGCGGGCACGATGTTCTGAGCGATTTCATCGCAATAGCCCTTTCACCTAAAGCAGAATGTTATGATACTTGCCAGTCAAAAAAACAATCGACGAACTTTTGTTAACGAACGTTGACGGTTTTACCCAAAACCATCAGCGTTCAACTGGAGAATATCATGACGATTAAATACCTCGGATCCGGCGCCCGGATGAGTCAAATCACAGTCCATTCGGGAACTGTTTATACCGCCGGGCAGGTCGCCAGCGATACCGCCGCTGACGCCGCTGGTCAGACACAGCAAATACTGGAAGGACTCGATCGCCTGCTGGCAGAAGCAGGCACTGACAAGTCTCATCTGTTGTCCGCCTCTGTCTGGGTGGCCGACATGGCTGACTTTGTTGGCATGAACAGCGCTTGGGACAACTGGGTGACACCCGGCCGCACCCCCGTCAGGGTTTGTGTTGAGGCGCGTCTCGCCAAGCCTGAGTGGAAGGTGGAAATCATGGTTGTTGCGGCCCTACCGGAGTAATTTTATGCGCGTTATCTCTGCAGAAACAGTTGCGAACTCACTGCCGTGGCTCCCGCTGATCGACAGAATTGGACAGGCCTTTCGGGACGGTGTCGAGGCGCCGCCTCGCCATCACCACTCGATTCAGCGAGACGATGGTGAGACAACCATGCTACTGATGCCCGCATGGCAACCGGACGGCTACATCGGGATGAAAATGGTGAACGTTTTCCCTCAGAATGCCGACAAGGGATTGCCTGCTATTTCAGGGATTTACATGCTTTGTGACGGCGCCAATGGCCAACCGCTGGCCTGTCTCGATGGCAGCGAGCTGACTCGCCGGCGCACGGCTGCCGCCTCAGCGCTGGCCAGCCGCGCGCTTTCTCGCGAGGCCTCCGACACCCTGTTGGTGATTGGTACGGGTAAGCTGGCACCGATGCTGATCGAGGCCCACGCCAGCGTGCGCCCTATCCGCAAGGTGATGGTGTGGGGCCGCAATCTTGACAAGGCGCAGGCCCTGGCCAACGAATACACCGGTTACAAAGGCGGAATGGCTCCCTTTGACAGCGTGTCAGCGATCACCGATCTACCGGCCAGTGCAGCCACTGCAGACATCATTAGCTGTGCCACCCTGTCAAATCAGCCCATTGTGCTGGGGGAGTGGCTTTCACCGGGTTGCCACCTTGATCTGGTGGGCGCCTTCCGGCGCACGATGCGAGAAACCGACAGCCACTGTATTGCCCGCGGCGAAGTTTATGTTGACACCTACGCCGGGGCCGAAGGTGAAGCTGGGGATCTCCATTTCGCCGCTGAGGAAGGCGCCTTCCGTTTTAATGATATTGCCGCCGATTTGGCCGAAGTCCTGCAAGGTCGTCATCCGGGCCGCTCCAGTGGCGATGCCATCACCGTCTTTAAATCGGTCGGTGCATCGCTGGAAGATCTGGCCGCCGCCATTGAGGTCTGGCAACGTGTTAACCAGTTCGACCCAGGGTGACAGGCGCACGGGCACTGATTGGCCCTATCGAGGACGTCGCCGAGCACACCGCGCAGCCCTTTTTCTTCCCGCATCCAGAGCACGCGTTGCGAGCGGGAATGATTAAGGTGATGAGCCGTCATCGTGCAGAACGTCCACCCGCGCCAGAAATTCACCTATATTCTCAAACGCCTCTTCCGCCTCCGGTAACAGAGGCGTAAACATGTGCCACACGTGAACCATATCGGGCCAGGTTTTTATTTCCACCGGCGAGCCGGCCTGCTGCGCCTTTGCTACATACCGTTGCGCGTTTTCGTGCAGTAGCTCCGAGTCGCTGACGTGGATCAGCGTTGGTGGCAGACTGTGAAGGCTTCCTCGCAGGGGCGATGCCATTGGGCTGGTGGGCAACATGCGAATGCCAAAAACCGTTCCCCACCACAACAGCGGTGAGGGTATGCGCGCGAGTTTCTCAACGGCGGGCCCCAGCATGGCGTCGGTTTTCAGGTTGGCTCGCTCGCTGAGTGACGTGAGCATGAGGTCGGTGGAGGGTGACAGGGCAACTGCGGCGTTGGGTGGTGTCAGATTCTGGTCTCGGATCCAGGCGATCAGGCCCAGGGTGTGACTGCCGCCGGCGGAATCCCCAGCGATCACCACAAAATCGGCCGCAGCCTTCTCGTCCGGGCCGTTATCGAGTATCCAGCGGTAGGCCTGCTGGCAGTCGACAATGCCGTCCAGATAGCGATTTTCCGGCATTAACCGGTAATCAACGGCAAATACGCAGGCGTGGGTCAACCGGGATAAACGATCAGTGATTGAACGATGGCTTTTTGGGCTGCCGGCAATCCAGGCACCGCCATGAATGTAAAGAATCCGGCGGTTGGGATCCGATCCGGGCGCGATCACCCACTCCCCATTGGGCTCGCCCTCCTTGGCAGGGCGGATACCCGAGGCCCGTTCCCACTCGTCGTTCATACTATCCATGTAGCGCCGCAGGGCTTTTATCCGAGCCCGGCCGCGCAGGCCGTCAGACGCCGCGTGCATTCCTTGCACCTTTTCAAGCACTTTCTGCCGGGCGTTGCTTTGGGGCTGATGGCTGGTCGCTCTGCTATCAGTCCCGGCATCGTTTTTTTGGCGCACAACAAACATCGCTGCAGCCACCAGTGCGACCAGCACCAGACCAAACCACATTATTACGAACCAGGCGATTCCGAAAATCATCTGCGCACCCCTGCGTGGTTTCAAGGCAGCTCGTTTGTGAGCCTCCATGTTGGTTTTATCACTCTAGCATGGCTCGAGTCAGGGTCTATAATTCCGGTCTCAGAGTGTAAAAGCCCACGAAGTGCATTACTAAAAAATGATCAGGGTGGAGTATTTCGAAAAAATACGTTGACTCATCACACAATCCTTAACGTAGCCCTTGGTGCAGCCCGCTTCGGTGGCCGTTCTGTTGTTCTGCGATGGCAGCCAACAGATCGGATACGGCGTCTTCCACCTTGCCATTGTTCTCGATGACAAGGCAGTCTGACGGGAGCTGCTGTTCCAGCTCCCGAGCACGGCGAACGCGCGCGTCGATCTGGTTGGCGCATTCGCGGCCACGCAGCACCAGGCGCTGTTGCAGCCGTTCTGGGTCGACACGGATCAGTACCGGAATAAGCGTGTCGCCATAATGCGACCGAGCCTCATCGAGATAGCCGCGGGATCCATTCACCAGTACCTGACCACGGCGAGCAAGCCACCGGTCAACCTCGCGACCGATTCCGTAGCGGAAACCATTGGCTGACCAGTGCATGGCGAAAGCCCCCAGTGCTATCCGCCGTTTGAACTCGGTGTCTGAAAGCCAGATATGGCGCTCGGTGCCGCCATCCGGCTTTCGGGTTATATAGCGCCGGGCCACAAGTGGCCTCAGGTCATTGGTAAAGCCTCCCTGACAGCCTCGCAGCAGCGTGTCCTTGCCCGCGCCTGACGCCCCCATAATGTAAAACAGGCGTTCCAATCCAGCCTCGAGGGGCTGTTTATTGCTTGATTCTGACACCTCTCGCTCCTCAGTAGCGTCTCAATACACGCGTTTTCCGCTGCGCCAGACGTTTTGAATCACCGGCAGCTGATTTCTGGGTTGCACCAGCACCAGGTCCGCTCGTTTGCCGCGTTCGATCACGCCGCGGTCATGGAGGTTTGCGCTGCGCGCGGGGGTGGCCGTGACGGTGGCGATGGCCCGAGCCATGTCATAGTCGTTGTCTTCCATGCTGGCCAGGCGAAAGGCCGCGTCCAGCATGCTGGCGGGATAATAGTCCGAAGACAGGATATCGAGCACTCCGGCGGAGGCCAGCTCGGACGCAGCGATGTTGCCTGAGTGAGAGCCGCCCCGGACAATATTGGGCGCACCCATCAAAACCCTTAACCCTTGGTCATGAGAGGCTTTAGCCGCTTCCCAGGTGGTGGGAAATTCCGCAATACGCATACCCAACGCGGCCGACTCTGCAACGTGGTCGAGGGTTGCGTCATCGTGGCTGGCCAGCGGGATGCCTCTGGCCTGGCAGATGGCGACGACGGCTTTGCGGTTTCGGTCGCTGTGCAGCAGGGCCGATTCCTTGCGTTTGTGGGTGAAGGCGTCCATTTCAGCGTTGCTGAGGTTGTGCTTGCCCTGGTAGTACTGCCGGTACTTGTCTTCCCGGACGAACTGGCGCTGCCCGGGCGTGTGGTCCATGACCGAAACAAGCTGAAGCAGGGGGTGATCCACCAGATCTTCGAGCAGTTCCAGGGTTTCGCCAAAACTGACTTCGCAGCGCAGGTGCAGCAGGTGATCCGCCCGCAACATGCCCGCAGCACGTGTTTCCGACAGGGCGTCGATGAGGGTCCTGAGGTGGCTCAGGCGATTGCTGCCATCAACAATGTCACCGACGGACAACGCGTCGAATACCGTGGTTATGCCAGACGATACAATATGAGCGTCGTGGGTGAGTACGGCCGGGTGGCTGGGCCAGATAACGCCTGGCCGTGGCGAAAAGTGCTGTTCAAGGTTGTCTGTATGCAGCTCCACCAATCCCGGAATCAGATAAGCTCCCTGGCAATCCTGGGCTTTGGCCGCCCGGGTGTTGCCCCGATCGATAGCACTGATCAAACCATTCCGAACTTTGAGCGTGCCGATAAAGACGTCGGTTTCAGTCACAATACGGGCGTTGGTGAGCAGTAACTCACTGCTTTCAAGCTGCGGCCGTTCCAGTGTCAGGTCCATGGCGCTCATGCTGCGTCCTCTTTTGCGGGGCGGGTCAGGGGTATTCGGCGGTCGGCCAGCTGGTTGCGTAGCCCGGCGTCGTGGAAAATACCGACCACAGCCGCGCCGCGTGCCCGGGCCTGTTGGATAAGCGACACCACGACAGCGCAGTTGTCTGGGTCCAAAGACGCCGTGGGTTCGTCCAGCAAAAGGATGGGGTAATCAACCACAAAGCCCCGGGCGATATTGACCCGCTGCTGCTCGCCGCCGGAAAACGTCGAGGGAGCCAGGTGCCAGAGCGTTTTGGGTATGTTCAGTTGGCGCAGCAATGCGGAAGCTTTTTCGCGACAGGTGTCCCGATCTACGCCTAAGGTCCTTAGCGGTTCCATCACCACTTCGAGGGTCGATACCCGGGGAATAACCCGCAGGAACTGGCTGACATAGCCCAGGGTTTGGCGCCGGATGGTCAGAATCTGCCTGGGTGTTGCTGTGACCAAGTCGGTAAGTTCGCCCTGGTGGCGAACATGAAGTTGACCGGACTGGGGCTTATAGTTGGCGTAAAGCGACCGCAACAGGGTACTTTTGCCGGACCCGGAGCGCCCGTCCAGCACCACGCATTCGCCAGCGTTCACGTCGAAGGACACATCCGTAAGGACAGGGTAGGACACACCGCCCTGGTTGTGCAGGGTGAAGCGTTTGTTCAGGTCGGTAACCTGGATCATGACCGTCATTGCAGTTCTCCAGTTCGATCACAGTGCGGTGTCACGGGGTCAACACCGAAGACACCAGCAGCTGACTGTAAGGGTGTTGTGGGTCATCCAGAATCTGGTCGGTAAGGCCCTGTTCAACCACCTTGCCGCCACGCATCACCATAAGCCGGTGGGATAACAATCGAGCGACGGCAAGGTCGTGGGTAACCAGCACAACAGACAGGCCCAGGTCCACCACCAGGTTGCGCAGCGTATCCAGCAGGCGAGCCTGAACCGAGACATCCAGCCCGCCGGTGGGCTCATCCATGAAAACCAGACGCGGCTGGGTGACCAGGTTGCGGGCAATCTGAAGGCGCTGCTGCATGCCTCCGGAAAACGTGCGGGGCAGGTCATCAATACGAGCGGTATCGATTTCCACTTCTCGCAGCCAGGCTTCCCCTGTGGAACGCAGGGTGCCGTAATGACGTTCACCGATGGCCATCAAGCGCTCACCAATATTGGCACCGGCGCTCACGCCCATCCGCAGGCCGTCCCGTGGATGCTGATGGACGATCCCCCAGTCGGTGCGCAGTAAAAGCCGGCGCTGGCTTTCGGTAATGTCGTAGACGTCGAGTTTGTCGCCCTGTTTGCCGGTGTACTCAATGTGCCCGGAGTCGGGCGTCAGCATTCCAGACAGGCACTGCAGCAGCGTAGTTTTGCCAGAGCCGGATTCGCCCACTATTCCCAGTACTTCGCCAGGCCAGAGTTCAAAGTCGACGCCATCCACGCCTTTGCCCGGGGCGTAGAGTTTGCGTAGATCGTTCACTTTCAGCAGAGGCTCGGCCCAGCCTTCTTCTGCCATGGCCATCGCCGCGTTGGTCATACCGCCTCCTGAGGTGCGCCGGTCTCGAAGCGCTGATTGCAATAGTCGGTGTCAGAACAGATGAAAATGCGCCCGCCCTCATCGTCGGTCACCACTTCATCCAGGAAGGAATGGTCCGATCCGCAAAATTCGCAGGTTCGGTCCCAACCCTGAATCTCGAAGGGGTGATCCTCGAAATCGAGACTTTCCACTCGGGTAAACGGCGGGATAGCGTAAATGCGTTTCTCCCGACCGGCGCCGAACAGTTGCAGCGCTGGGTTGCCGTGCATCTTTGGGTTGTCAAATTTGGGGATGGGCGAAGGGTCCATCACATAGTGGTCGTTGACCTTGACCGGATAGGCATAGGTGGTGGCGATGTGGCCGAAGCGAGCAATGTCCTCATACAGCTTGACGTGCATCACCCCGTATTCCTGCAGCGCATGCATCTTACGGGTCTCGGTTTCCCGCGGCTCGATAAAGCGCAGAGGCTCGGGAATTGGTACCTGATAGACCAGTATCTGGCCGTGAGAAAGCGGTGTTTCGGGTATTCGGTGACGGGTCTGGATAACACTCGCCGCCGGCGTTGACTCGGTCGTGGCAACGCCGGCGGTGCGGGCAAAAAAACGCCTGATGCTGACCGCATTGGTGGTGTCGTCTGCGCCCTGATCGATCACCTTGAGAACGTCATCCTGACCGATAATAGTGGCTGTGACCTGCATGCCACCGGTGCCCCAGCCGTAGGGCAGCGGCATCTCGCGTCCGCCGAAAGGTACCTGATACCCGGGCACTGCGACGGCCTTCAGCAGGCATCGGCGAATCATTCGTTTGGTCTGTTCGTCCAGGTAGGCGAAGTTGTAGCCGGTGCTGTTGCTTTGGCTGTCGTTCTGGCTGTCAGGGTTGTGGTTAAAAGCGGCGCTGGTCATGCCTGTTTCACCTCACGGCGTTGTTCGTTATCTGTGCCCGGCCCATCTTGATTGCCGGGTTCGGACGTGGCGTCGGCTTGTGGGCCGCGGCGGCCTGATTTGCGTTGTTCGAACTCTTTGCGGAGCCGTCGCAGCAGCACCAGCTCAGACTGAAAATCAACGTAGTGCGGTAGCTTCAGATGAGACACGAAACCTGAGGAGTCGAGGTTGTCGCAGTGAGCAAGAACAAACTCCTCGTCTTGCGCTGGCGAAACCACCTCTTCACCGAGTTCCCGCGCGCGCAGCGCGCGATCCACCAGCGCCATCGCCAGTGCCTTGCGCTCGGAATTGCCAAACGCCAGGCCGTAGCCACGGGTGAAGCGGGGCGCCTCGGTTTCGGTGCCGACAAACTGGTTGATCATGTCGCATTCGCTAACCTGGATGTCACCCACAATAACGGCAAAGCCCAGTTCCTCCGGCGCGATTTCCACCGCCACTTCGCCCTGGCGAATTTCCCCTGCAAACGGGTGATTGCGGCCGTAACCGCGCTGGGTAGAGTAGGCCAGTGCCAGCAGGAATCCCTCGTCGCCGCGGGCCAGGGCTTGCAGGCGCAGGTCGCGGCCAGCGGGGTAGTCCAGTGGTTGGCGGGTAAGGTCGGCCGGCGCTTCTGACTCGGCTGAAGCGCCGGATTGAGCGCGACCGCTATTGGCCAGTGGGCTTTCAATCAGTCCCTCGCTGTTGAGGAAATCCAGTACCCGCGGGCAGTCTTCCACCGTTTCGTCGGAGGGCTGCGTGGAAGGAAGCGTAGAGGGTGACGAATTGCCCCGCTCACCATTGGCCAACAACGTAAAATCCAGCAATCGATGGGTGTAATCGTAGGTGGGGCCTAACACTTGGCCTCCAGGCAGATCCTTGTAGGCAGCGGAAATCCGGCGCTGAATAGCCATGGTGTTGGTTTCCATGGGCACAGACGCGAGGAAACGCGGCAGGGTCGTGCGATAGGCCCGTAGAAGAAAAATAGCCTCAATAGCATCGCCGCTGGCCTGCTTGAGCGCCAGTGCTGCAAGTTCCGGGTCGTAAAGAGAACCTTCGGCCATCACTCGGTCTACCGCGAGCCCCATTTGTTGGCGAATCTGGGCAACGCTCAGTTCCGGTATCGAGGTGTCGCCGCGGCGGGTTTCGTCGAGCCAGCTGTGGGCCTGATCAATGGCTTTTTCGCCGCCTTTGACAGCTACGTACATGCTATATCTCCACTCGGGTGGTGCGTGGCAGACCCATCAGGGCCGTTCCGGCGGTGAACAGAAGGTCAACTCCACAGGGAAAGCGACTGCAATTATCAGCCAGCATGCCAGGCCAACGCGGGTCCAGGCCGGCGATGCCGACCTTGCGTACGCCATCGATCCCCGGGCCATGCAGGGCCCAGGTGCTGGCGGCATCCAGGCTTTCCACCTGCACGATCACGGTGGTGGAGCGATCTGGGTATTCATGGCTGCCTTGGGCAAAATGGGTCAGATCGCCGTCGAAATCGGGCGAGATCAGGGCAAACTCTGCCTGGCCCGGTTCGTCCACAAGGCGACAACCACAATGAAAACGCAGCGCGCTCACCAGGGCATCGGTTCTTAAGGCCGGCGCAATCCACAAGGGTGTTTCCGCGTCTAGAAGTGTCAGGCAAAGTTGGTATGACGCACTGTGCGCGCCTTCAGGCGCTGGGCTTTCAGGCACGTTTTGCACGGTTCCGGGCTCAGAGAGCGCGGTGAGCGCGCGACGAAACACCTGTTGCGACTGATGCACCGGATCGTCAAACCCGGCACAAAGCCCGGCCAGTGAGAATGCCGTTGAGGTTGCCGGTGAGAGTGCCGGTGAGAATGTTGTCGACAGCGCCTGCATGGCGAATAGGTGAGTTTCGTTGGTCGCGGTCATCGGCTAGCTCCCTCTTACCATGGTCATGAAGTTCACTTTGGTTGTGGCGGCTTTGCGGGAGACTTCTTCACGGCGAGCCAGCCACTGCTCATGCAACGGCTGTATCAATGCAGGGCCGTGCTCATTGCAGTTTTCGCACATCAGGCCGTCGAACAGTGCCGCCAGTTCAGCGTGGCGCCGACTGCGGCCACGGACATAGCCAAAGCCCTGTGTATTGCCATCCAGCTCCACCACACATCGGGTAAGCGTGATTTCGCCGAGATTAAAGGGCGAGCCGGTGCCTCCGGTGCGGCCCCGCACCATGGCCATGCCAATTTCCGGTTTACGCAGGTGGCGAAATGTCGGTTGCAGTGGCAGGTTCTGCCAGTAAGCCTCCAAGTCACTCAGGTCGGCTCTTGCCAATACCGACATCCAGTATTGACGATCGGCGACCTCCGACGTGGAATCCTTAGTTTGTGAAAAGCTTTGTGAAAAGGCCTGCTTATGGGTCATGGGCCGTTTTCTCCTGTAAGTCGGCAAGTTATCTAGATAAAGCGCTTGCGGATCCACTGAGACGTAATATCCAGTGAGGTCACGACCAGGATAATGATGATCATCACCGCGCAGGTTTGAGCGAACTGGAAGCCGCGCATGCTCTCCCAGAGAATCACGCCGATGCCACCGGCACCCACCATGCCTACAACAGTGGCGGAGCGGACATTGGACTCGAACCGGTACAGTGAATAGGAAATCCACAACGGCAAAACCTGCGGGATCACACCGTAAATGATTTCCTGCAGACCACTGGCACCGGTGGCTCGAACACCTTCTACCGGTCCTGGGTCAATGGCCTCCACAGCTTCGGAAAACAGTTTTGCCAGCACCCCGGTGGTGTGGATAAACAACGCCATGACCCCGGCGAACGGCCCCAGCCCCACAGCGACCACAAACAGCATGGCAAAGACCATCTCGTTGATGGCGCGAAACGAATCCATCAGGCGGCGAACCGGCTGGCAGATCCACCAGGGCACCAGATTTTCCGACGACATGATGCCGAAAGGGATGGCCAGAATGACGGCCATCACGGTGCCCCAGATCGCAATCTGTACGGTTGTGACCATCTCGCTAAGATAGAGCCGCCAATCATGGAAATCGGGCGGGAAAAAATCAGCGGCGAATACGGCCATGTTGTTACCGTCGGCAATCAGAGCCGCCGGATTCATCTCGGCGCCCTCCCAGGCCCAGATCAGAACAGCGCCGGTGATGCCCCAGCCCAGCAAGGCCGCCCAGCTCCGTGAAAGCAGGTTGGTTTGGCCTTCGGGAAGATGTGAGTGTGTTGATGCGCTATGCATGAGAGCTGCCTGTCGCGTTTACATCTGAAGTTGCCGGGGTCGTCTCCGGCGCGAAAAGGGCTGGCGGTATAAGCCAGCCCCAGGGCTTATCAGTTGGACTCTTCGCGGGCAGCGTCTAGCGCTGCAAGCCGCCGATCCAGACCGGCCAGCTGGGCTTCGATGTCAGCCAGTTTTTCGGTCTTTTCCTGTGCTGAGTAACGGCTGTCGTTCTCGATGGCCGCTTTTTGCTTGAACATTTCGAGCTGACGAATGGGGATCAGCTGATCATTGCTCGAAGCACGGAAGGGCGCCCATTGAAGGTCGGCCAGGATTTTCAATTCTTGTTCGTCGCCGGTAGTGCCGTAGCTCATCAGGAAGTCGTAGACCTTCTGTTTGGTTTGCTCAGGCAGGTTTTTGCGCCAGACCAGCGGGTCAGACGGAATCAGCGGTGATTTCCAGATCACTTTGAGGTTGTCCGCTTTTTCCGGAAAGGTAAGCTGCAACCGCGCCATGCTCTCGGTATTAAAGGTGGCCACGTCTACCTGCTTGTTAGCCACAGCCATGGCGTTGGTTTCATGACTCGAGTTTAGAGTGCGTTTGAAGGCTTCTTTGGGATTGACGCCATTTTTGGCGAAAATGTAGTAGCTGGGTACCAGAAAACCGGAGGTGGAGTTCGGGTCGCCATTACCGAACGTAAGGTCCTTGGCGTTGGCAAGCATATCCTCGACCGTATTCAGGTTGGTGCTGTCCTTGTGAACGATCATCAGGCTCCAGTAGCCGGGTGAGCCGTCCGCTGCCACGGTCTGAACCACAACTTCACCGCCGGCACGGTCGACCGCTTCCATCGCCGACTTGTTGCCGTACCAGGCGATGTCAACCTTGTCGAAGCGCATACCCTGGATGATGCCGGCATAATCCGGGGCAAAGAAACCTTTCACCTCCATGTCCAGCTTGGCCGACATGTCTTCAAGGAAAGGTTCCCAGACGCTTTTTAGATTGCTGGAAGATTCGGTCGAAATGATGCCAAAATTGAGGGTCTTCAGTTCTTCTGCTTGCAGGCCAGTGGCGCCGACTGTGACGGCTGCCGCCAGGGTCATACGGCCTATCCATTGTTTGAACATGATTGTTTCCTATGGCTTTTGAGTGTTGGTGAAAATACGGGGCCGTTTTCCGGTCAGCCGGTGGCTGCCAGGGCAAACCCTTTGGCGGGTGTGGGGACTTTTCGGTTCTTGACGGGTTCGCCGTCGATGTCGAATGAGGTGGTACCGTAAATACTGGCCAGCACCGCGGGGGTCAGATTCGCGGATGGGCCGTCATACACGATTTCGCCAGCCTTCAGTGCTACCGCTCGATGACAAAATTCGCGGGCATATTCGACTTGATGCAGTGTGACCACAACGGTGCGACCGTCCTGATCATTAATATCAGCAAGAATTTCCATAACACGGCGGGCCGATTCAGGGTCAAGCGACGCGATGGGCTCGTCGGCAAGAATCACTTCGGCTTTTTGAGTGAGTGTGCGGGCGATGGCAACCCGTTGCTGCTGGCCACCAGACAGGCAGGATGCCCGCTGGGTTGCCCACAGATCCATTCCAACGCGGTTCAGGCATTTCAGGGCCAGGGCTCTTTCTTCGGCATTGAATAAACCGAGGCATCCACGCCAACCGGGCACGCGGCCCAGGGCGCCAGTGAGCACATTGGTTATTACCTTCATGCGGCCCACAAGGTTGAACTGCTGAAAGATATAGCCTATTCGTGCCCGCGTTCTTCGGACGTCCGGTGACAGCCGTCCGTTGCATTGCACGACTTGTCCCAGTACCCGAATTTCGCCGCTGTCTTCATCGCCGCAGCTCAGCCCGGCCAGGTGGCGTAGAAGTGTGGATTTACCGGAACCGGAGGGGCCGATAAGGGCCACCATCTCGCCGGATTCAATGGAAAGGTTGATGTTCTTGAGGGCTTTATCCTTGCGTTTGTTATTGCCAAACGTCTTTGATAAACCTTGAACCTGAATTTCGGGACCCATAGATCGCCTACCCTGTCGTGTTTCTAACGTGTACAGGTAGTGTCTCTGGCGGCTGTGACGATTCGATGTCGTTTAGATGACAGTTAATTGAAGGTTTTAAGACGGAAGTGTGAAATCTACCCGGTCCCCATCCCGGGCAACGTTTATACGGCTTGGCAAGTTTGGGTTCGTGCTCTGGCGCCAGTTATCCAGCTCGTGGCTAATGTGGATGAGCCATGCCCGAGCCGGATCTACGGCTTGAATGCAATCCAGGGCCAGGGTCCAGTCGTTATGGCCTTTCGGCTGATCAGACGGCGGGAATGAGCAGTCTATTGCCAGCCCATCAGGCTTCATTATTTGTAAAAAGTGTTGGGTGTCTTGGGGCAGGCCACGAGTATCGGTCAGATAGGCAAACGTGGAGCCACCTGCCACCTCGAAGACGTAGCCAAAGGTCGGCTTCGAGTGGATCAACGGCACAGGTGTGACCTTTAACCCCCCGATTTCAAATGCAGAGAACGCTTTTTGAGGGTTGAAATCCAGTATGCCAGGATGGCGGAAAAGATCGGCGCAGCCGTCAGGGTCAGGCGGCATGAACACGGGGATACTCGGCCCCTTGCCCCAGCGCAGGTGAAACAGACCCTGAACATGATCAGGGTGAAAATGCGTCAGCACAATGGCGTCCAACTCGCCGGGCGCGAAGCGTTTGTGCAGGTCCATCAGGCCGCCGTCAATCAGGATGCGGGTGGTTCCGGATTCGACCAGAGCAGAGCAGGGCTCGCGCGCAAAAGCCGCGTTCGTTTTGGCGATGGAACAGGCGGCGCAACAACAACCGTAAAGTGGCACACCACCGGCAGCGCCCGTTCCTAAAAAGGTTATCCGCATCCAGCGCTCCCAAAAGGGGTTGGGTCCAGGCCGGTCTCAGGGTTTGCCAGGCGTTGGAACGAACGTTGAGGATAACCCGCTAGGGTTAAAAAGATATGACAGCCAGAAATCGGCGTTCTTTTACGGTTATTCGACACCCTTCACAGAGGACACTTTGGTGCTCAGAAGCCACTTCGGTGCTCAAAGGCCTTCAACGGAACTCCCCGAGCATGAAAGGGCGGAAGTCAGCCATGCTGGGGCCTTCCTGATTCAAGTCTGGTTTTGCGCCCGGCTGAAAACCGGGCAAACCACCGCCGCCGCTTCCGCTCGCCAAGAACGGCGCAAGTAATTCCGGATTGCCGCTGATTACGTGCACAATAACGTCCCGGCTGGCGCCTTCGCCGGTCACCAGCGGTGCCGGCTGATGATCGCCTAACAGCACCAGAAGGGTATCCTCATCGACATGGCGCGTTGCGTAGCCTGTTGCCACGTTCAGCGCGTAATCGATAGCAAGGGCGTAGTGTTCACGAACTCGCTCAGGCTCCCGCCACAGGCTGGCAGGTGGTTCGCCGGCGCCTTGCCACTGATTGAAGGTTGTACCGTTGCCAACACTGTCCCAATCGTCCAGCACCGGCAAAATAGGCACCCAGGGCGCATGGCTGCTGATCAGGGCCACTTCTGCAAATATTGGCCCAACCGTTTGTTCACGAACGCTGCGCTGAAACCAGGACCAAGTGTATTGATCCGGCATGGTGACCCAGTTAAACGGAGGCCCCTGGTAATCCATGGTGGTGGATTCGTAAATACGGTTGTAACCAAATGCCCGCCCTTCTGGCCAGTCTTGGGTAATCGCCGGCATTACTGCGACGGTATCGTGGCCGGTTACCGCCATATCGTCTATCAGTGTCGGGTAATCGCTGGCGAGCAAAATCTCGTAGTCCAGCTGGGTATCAATCCACTGACCGCTTAACATCGTGGCGTGCGCCAGCCAGGATTGCCCGCCTTGCACCGGCGACCGCAAGCGGCCAGACACCATGTGCAACCCTGCTGCGCTAACGGCGGCTTCCATTGCGTCGAGACGGGGGCCAATAAGGTGCTTGAAGCGGTCGTCTGCGAGGCTGGAGATGCCGTAAGATTCAATAAACCCGAAAATTACATCGGTGTTGGCCAGGTCGGGCAGTGCCACAGGCTTTCCGGCCGCCGGATCGTTCGCCAAACTCTGGCCGAACTCTGCCGTTGACCGACGGGTGTCGACAGCCAGCCGTATCTGATGGGTTGTTAGCTGCGCAGCGCTGAGGCTTACTACCGACTGGGGCGCAAATGACACCGCCACCACCAGCAAACCGGCGGCGACAGCCGCTTTACCAAAATCGGCGTGCAGGCTTCCGGCAAGGCGGTTTAGCAGTGTGCTTACCCACAATGCCAAGCCGCAAAATGCCAGCAGCAAAGCCAGCAGTATCAGCCATGAAAGACCAGTGCCGAGGTTACTGAGCATCAGATCGACCACCGAGCCGACCACCCCCAGTTCCAGATAAAGATTGAGTCCCCGCCCGAGACTTTGGCGAACCAGCAAATCGCTCAGCGTAAAAAACGCCAACACGGCGTACAGCGTACCCACTACGCCGGCCAGCACCCGGGTGAATAAAGAGGGTGATAATAGGCTAAACACCGCACACACGATGAGCGCCTCAGCGGCGACCCAGGGAATCCATGGGTAGCGTGGCAACAGTAACGCCAGCAACAAGCCATTAAGCAGCAATAACGTGAGCGCAAAACGCTTCAAAAAAGGACCTCCTTCAAGGCAGGGTACCCACCGGTGGGGTGCCCTGTTTTGGTATCGACAAAAAGCAGATACGCGCAGGGCGGAGTTTTCGGATTGCTAGGCGCGTGAAACGTCGCTCACGTATTTAGCTGCAGGGCGCACAGCCGCTAGCTGGCGGTACGATACTGCAAAATGAGGCCAACAACTTCATGATCGCTTTTTGTCGATGCCAGGGAATCGTTCAGAGACGTTCTTTGGGGTAAGTGAATGTTGAATTTAGAACGTAAAACACTTTCCACTTCGCCATCAACAGATGGGTCAAAGTCTTTTCCAACATAAACACGAATGCGCTGATAAATAAATTCTTTATTGGCCATTAAAGTCATTTCTGTTGTTTAACACTAAAGTGTTTTCCAATGTTTCTTTGGGTAGCGTGAGCCGGTTTTTTTTGAACAATGACCAGCGCGATTCCTCCGAGAATGGCGGCGGAAGCCAGCGCCAATCGCAAGGTTATAGATTCGTCCAGAAAAACAACGCCGCCTGCGGCTGCAATCACCGGAACACTGAGCTGTATGACAGCTGCGTTCGTGGCTTTCAGCATGGGCATTGCCATGTACCACGCAACATACCCCAGCCCGGACGTGAGCGCACCTGAGATAACTGCGTACCAGATGCCGGTAACATCCAAAGACAGCCGGCTCAGCATGAAAAAGCTTAAAACGACGGTAAAGGCGACGGCGCGTGTGAAATTACCGGCGCTTGTGTGAACGGGGTCGCCTGCGCTTCTCCCGCGCAGAGAATAAACACCCCAGCACACCCCGGCTCCCAGCATCAACAGAGAGCTGGCCATAGGCGGCGCGGTTGATACACCAGGCAGAAACAACAGCAGTAGCCCACCGAAAGCGAGTGCGAGGCCAGCTAATTGCCGCTTGAGCAGGCGTTCTCCGGCCCAAAAACCGTACACAATCATAGTGACTTGAACCGCGCCGAACAACAGCAGTGCGCCCGTCGCTGTGGGCAAATTGACATAGGCGAATGAAAAACCCGCCGCGTAGGCGAACAAGGCCGCAGCAGACCACCAGCTTCCGCGACCGCCGCTGGGCCGGTTGCTGACCCGCACAACCAGTAACAGTACAAGCGCACCCGAAATCAAACGAATCGCCGTAAAGCTCGCTGCATCAATGTCCGTGTGTTTCAGTGCCATCCGGGCCAGCACAGAATTGCTCGCAAAGGCAATCATGGCGAGGGTCGTCAGAATGACTACACGCATAAGAAACGCTCTGTCTGGCCGCTCGTTGCAACCACGTCAGCCTGTCTGTTGCTCTGACAACGAGCCTGTGCCTGCGGGCGCAAGGCCGGAGCTATGTGCTCCGGCGAGTGTCGCAAATGAATTTGACGTGCGTGTTATATCCGCTTGTGGCTGCCATCACACGTGGGCTGTGATGCTGTTGATTTGCAGCCACAAAAAAATACCTTTTTCGTTTCTGATGCGGCGTATTTCACGGGCCGAAAACCTGAGCCACCATGAGAACCGTCGCAAAAAGGCTGTTTTGCACTTTTACCACAGGCACACCAAAAGTAATTTTTGCCAGATTCCACGTTCACTGCGAAGGGCGTATCGGATGCTCGAATGGCTATTGTCATCATTATTCTCTCTCAATCATTGAATGAACATACCACAAACAGTTTACACCAATACCCGCCGCATATTCGCAAGGTAATCAATCGTTGATTTCAGATGCATTTTTTTCAAAAAGGGCCAAAACACTGCCGTTGCTCTGAACGTTATCAACGACAATAAGCCTGTTCTTTCATTGCAAGCCGGTGGAGTCCGTAACCATAAACAGCTCCTTAACTTGCGCTTCACCGCGTTTGCTGTCTTGTGGGTTACTCTGCGCGGAGGTGCTGAAAAAAAGAAAAAACAGTAAGCAAAACCCCGTGCTCCACACAAAAATTACTTTTAAATAGACGGCTATTTTTTTTTGAGCCGTCGGGTCGGGCTTTTTGGAGAAACCGACATAATCCGCACCGAACAGACCAACCCCGCAACCCTCACAATAGTTTTTCGAATACGAAATTCTCAGCTCTGAAGGCTCAAATACTTTTCGACAACTGTAGCAGCTAGGCATAGTGATCACTGATTCCTTGAAGTCATAATGCAGCCAGTATGCGCTTATGCTCAGCACCAACCCTGAATTTGAGTCAGGGCTTTTTCGGGGCCTCCGATACCAAGTCGTCCTCTGACGGTGACAACCCGCGTCACTGAGTTGTTGTGGTGGTCGCTCAATTGAGTCGTCGGTGTTTTTGCCCTAGCTGTCGTCTAAATGTTTGCCCAGCATCGCGTGGTATAGCTCCCGGTCGCCGATGGCGCCGGTGATCTGACCGTTCTCTTCCACCAGCAGGCTATGACCGGTGAAGTATCGAATTTCCACGGCGTCCCGCAAGGGGGTGTCTGGCGCGATGCGGGTGGGCTGCTGGGCCAGGCTTTCGATAGCCTGACCTTCTTGCCAACGCTGGGTCTGGAAGGTTTGGTTGCCGCTGGTGACCACCGCTTTTTCCGCGATATCCGGTGTGTGCAGCCAGATGCCGTAGCGTTTATTGATGCAACGATTACCGCTGGCGTCTTCCTGTATCTGCCCAATAGGCAACGCCAGGGAACGTGCGGCCAGAACATTGAGCGGATTGGTGCTGGCAACAAAGCTTTTGACGTAATCGTTCGCAGGTTGCAGCACGATGGCTTCCGGCTTGCCATGTTGGACGATCTGGCCGTCCTTCATGATCGCAATGTGCGAACCCAGTTTTAGTGCTTCATCCAAATCATGACTAACGAACACAATTGTTTTCTGCAGCTCTTCCTGCAAGGTCAGCAGTTCATCTTGCAGCTGGTTACGAATCAGCGGGTCAAGGGCGGAAAATGGCTCATCCATCAGCAGAATTTCCGATTCTGTTGCCAATGCCCGGGCCAGCCCCACCCGCTGCAGCATACCGCCGGACAGCTCGGCCGGTTTGGATTTGGCCCAACCGGAGAGACCAACCAACTCCAATTGACGCGCAACCTTCTTGCGGCGCTCGGTCTTGCCCAGACCCTGCAGCTCCAGGCCAAAAGCGACGTTGTTCTCCACCGTCAGCCAGGGCATCAGGGCAAAATTCTGAAACACCATGGAGATACGCCGAGTGCGAATGTCACGCTGAACTTTATCGCTGGCCTGGGTGAAATCCACCATCTCGCCACTGTGCTTAATGCGTATTGCGCCACTGGTGACATCGTTCAAACCGTTGACACAGCGCAACAAACTGGATTTACCAGAACCAGACAGCCCCATCAGCACGCAAATCTCACCTTTCTTGACGCTCAGGCTGGCGTTTTGCACACCGACCACTAATCCGGTTTGGTCACGGATTTCGGCCCGATCCAGGCCCTGTTCAATCAACGGCAGTGCGCGTTTGGGATTCTTGCCGAAGACGACGTTTACATTCTCAAATTCGATCATGATGACGTCTCCTTAGCATCACTTTGGCGGAAGAATCGATCCATCCAGATGGCCAGCAATACAATCGCCAGGCCGGCTTCAAAGCCTTTGCCGATATCGACCGTATTCAAAGCCCGAACCACTGGAACACCCAAACCATCGGCGCCTACCAAAGCCGCAATAACAACCATTGAGAGCGACAGCATGATGCACTGGGTAATACCGGCGCCGATGGAGCTCATGGCAGCGGGCAGCTCAACCTTGAACAACAGTTGCCGGTTGGTGCAGCCGAAGGCCTTGCCCGCTTCAACCAATTCTTTTGGCACCTGGGAGATGCCCAGGTGCGTCAGCCGCACCGGAGCGGCGATGGCAAAGATCACGGTTGAAATCACGCCGGGAACCACCCCCAGACCGAACAAGGTCAGCGTTGGGATCAGGTAAACAAAAGGTGGAATGGTCTGCATCAGATCCAGCACCGGCTGCAGGAATTTGTACAGCCAACGGCTATGAGCCGCATAAATGCCCAAAGGAATACCGATCACCACACACAATAGGGTGGCGTACAACACCAGCGACAGCGTCGCCATGGTGTCTTCCCAGTAACCAATATTCCAAATCAGCAAAAAGCTGAAGGCGGTAAAAGCGGTCAATCCCCAACGGCGATGACGAAGATGCGCCGCTGCCGTCAAAAGCAATACCAGAGCGCCAGGCGGTACCCATAACAGGGCATCTGTCAGGCCATGGATCATGCTACTCAGGGTATCGGAAACGGCGTCAAAAAAGCCGCTGAAATTGACGACCAGAAAATCAACAATGCCTTCGACGAAATCGCCAAAAGGCAGTTGGTGTTCAGTTATCCAGCTCATGGCGTTCAGTCTTGTTGGGTGCAAGCCTTGGCCGACACCGGAAATGGGAGGTGGTCGTGACACAATCGGGCGCTCTGAACCGGTCAGTTCAGAGCGCCGCCAAAGTGCTCTTTTAAACATTCTCTACAAAATCTTCATCAGTGCCTTTTTCAGTACTGTTTCCAGTGCTCTCTTCAGTGTTCTCTTCAGCACTACTTCAGGGATGCCTTAACGGCAGGCAGCGCTGCATCGCCGTTCAAGGTTGTGACACCTTCGAGCCAGACATCCAATACCGCCGGATTATTAGCAAGCCAGGTGTGAGCAGCATCCTGTGGCTCTTCGCCGTCGTTCAGAATGGCGCCCATTACTTCGTTTTCCATGGACAGTGAAAACGTCATATTCGTCAGCAGTTTGCCCACGTTCGGGCACTCGTTCAGGTAATTCTTACGGACGTTGGTGTGAACGGTTGCGCCGCCGTAGTTGGGGCCAAAGAAGTCGTCACCACCGCTGAGGTAGGCCATATCATGATTGGCGTTCATGGGATGCGGTTCCCACCCCAGGAAGACCACCCATTCATCACGACGAACGGCACGGCCCACCTGGGACAGCATGCCAGCTTCGCTGGACTCCACGAGCCGGAACTCACCAAGACCGAACGCATCCTGGCCGACCATGTCCTGAATCAGGCGGTTGCCATCGTTGCCGGGCTCAATGCCATAGATGCGGCTTTCGAATTGGTCGGCGTGCTTGGCAATATCGGCAAAACGGGTGACACCGGCATCGTAAACGTACTGCGGTACCGCCAAAGTGTATTTGGCGCCTTCCAGGTTAGTGATAACGGTTTCAACATCACCGCTTTCCAGGTAGGGACGCACGTCGGCTTCCATGGTGGGCATCCAGTTGCCCAGAAACACGTCAATGTCTTTGTTCTGGAGCGACCGGTAAGCCACGGGTACCGACAGCACTTTCGCTTTTGACTCGTAGCCCATGCCTTCCAGTACTTTGGAGGCCAGCGCGGTGGTGGCAGTGATGTCGGTCCAGCCAACATCGGCAAAACGGACGGTTTGACATTCGGTATTTGGAGCCGCAGCCGCAGCGCCACTGATGGCAAGGCCAGCAAAGGCCAAAACAAGCTTTTTCATGAGTCGTTCTCTTTTTATGGATTGTCGGTCACAGCGTTAGCGCTGCTCATAGCTCTTCGCCGCCTAAGCGGATCGAAGGTCAATAGCGCTCGATTTGAACGGGTACCCAAAAGTTGAACAAGCGTTCAATGAATATAGGTTAATGGTATGAAGCCTAAATATCAAATGCGGAAAAAAAGCCCGAACAATGGGGACTCAGCTTTAAAAGTAGTCAAAAGCGGCAGGACAGTAAAAAAAATTATTTAGAAGACAAAAGAAAGATGCCTCTAAAAATCGCTTCAGCGCGAAGAATAGGGGCGTCAGCACTCGTTTTTCAAACCCCTTGACGCAAGATTCTCACTGCAAAAAGCATCGTTTAATCATTTTCCCTTTTGCCGGTTTATGGCAGTTGATTTTTGCACTGTCGCCGCCCGTATGCTCGACCCGTCTCGGGTTCATTACCGCAAACCACAGCGGCGGAATGTAGGCGAGAACGAACATGCCGAGGCAATCGTTCGGCAGCGTCAGCAGATTGTTGGAGTGGCGTAAAGACTGATAGCAACGGGTCGGATTTGCGTGGTGGTCCGAGCGACGCTGCAAATGGAACGTCGCCCAGTTTGAAAAAATGTGGTTATTGTTCTTATAAGGATTGGGGGCAATTAGCGCTGCCCGATCAGGGCGTCTGGAGCACTGCTTTACTCGAACGCAGGAGTTGAATGATCGAGGCGGCCGAGCCAATCAGCATCACGGTAATCAGGCTGGCGGCAAAAAGTTTAGGCTCGCCGTCGGCATAAGCCTGCCAGCTTATAGTCGAACGCCAGCCAAATGTTGCGCAGAGCAACAGCGTAGTCAATCCGGCGGCTATCAATGCCGGCCAACGACCGCCCTTCAGCAGCCAGAGTCCCCACGCTGCACTCAGTATCCCAAAGGTAGCACCCGACATTAACGCCGTCTTGGCCGCCGCCGGATTGGACGCAAATCCAACCAGACCACACACGATCAAAAAAAGTCCGTACCCGATATACCAGCGGCCAATGCTTGTTCTGTTCATTTTTATCCGCTACCGATTAGTGTTGAAAGAAATTGTAGACCGTCTCGTTGGCCAGTCAGTTCAGGGTCAAAGAGAGGTCTTGTGTGTGCCGCATGATAGACACTTGTTCCGACCAAACAACTGCCAATTCGACAACGTGCGCGGCCAATAGTTTCGTATGGATTTTCAATTCCTAGCCCAAAGCACTGGGCTTTCTCATGAGTCTGCTAGTAGCTTTTCAAGCAGCTCATCTATTTCTTTTTTCAATTCTTTATCGTCAATCCTGTCCGCGCTGATTTTTGCATTTTCAAGATTTCTGATGGCTGCGTCAGTCTGGCCTAATTCGATCTGCATTGTCGCCATGGAAAATGCGATGGATGACATATGGTCCTTCAAATCCATAGCGACGGCTTTCCCCAGAGCTTTTTCATAGCCGGTCAGAGCGTCTTCCACTTCTTCTTCAAAGTCGGCCAGTGTTTCCCATTGCTCTGGGTGATCTTTGTCGGTGTTTTCGTTATCGGTGCAGACCGCCTTCAACTCTGAGTAGAGCGAATTGAAGGCCTTTCTATCGTCTTGATCGGCAGCCTTCATCAGCTTTTCAGCCAACGCATAGACGGACTTGTGTATTTTGGTATTAATCATCACGAACCACCTGCTGCCGCTGCCTATTGCAATAAATCTCTAGCCGAATTGCTTACTTCTGCGGCGCTTTTGCAAAGCGCAGGTAAGGCAATTTAATGTTGAGCTCGCCGAACTTCTCCTTTGCCAGCTCATCGTTCAGAGCCAGCCCTACAATCACGTCCTGACCGGGAACCCAGTCAGCAGGCGTTGCGATACCGGCACCGTCTGTGATCTGGACGGCGTCCAGGGCGCGCATGATTTCCGCAAAGTTGCGACCGACAGACATCGGGTACGACATGGTCAGGCGAACTTTTTTGTCCGGACCAACAATGAATACCGTCCGTACGGTAGCACTGTTGGCAGGCGTACGATTCTCGGGCAGATAGGCACCGGCCGGCAGCATGTCGTAAAGTTTGGATACCAGCAAAGACGCGTCATCAATAATCGGGAAATCGGCAGCAGCACCGGAAAATGCTTCGATATCGCGCTTCCATTTCACGTGCTCTGCAACGTTGTCTACCGATACGCCCATTACCTTGGTGTTGCGTTTGGCGAATTCAGGGACAAGCTGAGCAACCGCACCAAATTCGGTGGTGCATACCGGTGTGAAATCCTTTGGATGTGAGAACAGGATGGCATAGCTATCACCCACCCACTGGTGAAATGTGATCTTGCCGTCTGTGGAATCCACAGTGAAATCTGGAGCTACATCGTCGATACGAATAGACATAATTGCATTCCTCGAGTGTTGTGACGAAGCAGCAGCGACTAAACCGTCGCCCTGCCTGCTCTGGTTAAGCTGCGTCGAAACCGAGCGGTTCAATACCGCTTGGGTTCATCGTACTGCGGACGACTTAAAGATTATACACAGTTTGCATCGCCAAGCGGTTTTCCAAGTGCGTGGGTCAAGCGGCACATCGTCATACTCAACCCACCTTTCACGAGTATCGTTTTTGGTTCGTCAGCGGGCCAGACAGCCTGCCGGCAAGAAACGGGAATCGGGCGGTCAGCATGTCCACCAGAAACTGTCGTTTGATCGCCTTATTGGTCAGCTCAGGGCTTTGCCACCACCAGCCGTCCGCCTGCATTTGATGGGCGGCGCTGACAAACCGCTCAATCACCTGATTGAAGTCGTCATCGGTAAAGCGGTAAGTCATGATCAGCCGCCCGGTGCCGGTCCAGCTCAGCTCAAGGCCGGCCTGTCGAAGGTAGAACTGGAACATCCAGTTGTAGCGACCGGGCAGGGTATAAAGCACCGACAAAATCGAATGGATGTTGGTGATTTGCAGTGGCAGCCCCTCGCTTTCAAGCCGCTGATTGAAGCGGGCCACCCGAGTGTTCCACAGGCTTTCGGATTCGAGGTATTGCTGCTGGATATCGGACTGCCCGATACGGTTCAGGAACACGTTCATCGCACCCATCACATAAGGATGGGAGCTGAACGTGCCGCGGGCAAAGGAGACGTTGGCCGGCTGGTTGTCTTTGAAGCGCTGCATCAATTTTTGAGTTCCGGCCAGCACGCCGACCGGCAGGCCGCCGCCCAGGGTTTTGCCGTACGTCACCAGGTCTGCCTGTACGCCGTAGAATTCCTGAGCACCGCGATAGGCCAGCCGGAAGCCGGTAAAGACCTCGTCAAAAATCAGCACAATGCCGCGTTCGGTGCACACATCCCGAATTCGAGTGAGCCAATCGCTATAGCGCTGTTTGTTGAAACCGTCGCTGCGGTCGCTGGCAATAAGCGCGGTGTCACAGGGTGCGTCACTGTTGGGGTGAAACGCCTGCAGCGGGTTTATCAGCACACAGGCGATGTCGCTGCGGGTGCGCAGTACGTTCAGGGTCTGTTCGCTCAGGTCTGCCAGAGTGTAAACATCGCGGGCTTTGCGGGTGTTACCGATGCCCGGCTGAACGCCGTCCCACCAGCCGTGGGAGGCGCCGCAGAAGCGCACCAGATGAGATTTTCCAGTGTGGTAGCGTGCCAGCCGCACCGCCTGCATGACGGCTTCGGTGCCGGACATGTGAAACGACACCTCGTCGAGCCCGGACACCTGACGGATGATATTCACGTTTTCAGCAATCAGTGGGTGATACGTGCCCAGCACTGGCCCAAGGGCTTTGGTCTGTGCGATTCCCTCATCTATGCACTGTTTGTAGAAGTCGTAGCCGAAAACGTTGACGCCGTAAGAACCTGACAGGTCATAGCGCCAGTTGCCGTCCAGGTCGCGAACCTGGGAGCTTCGGGTTTCATCGGCCATGGAGTCGAGCAAGAAGCAGTCTGGCAGCTGCCGGCTGTAGGGAAAAGGCACCCGGTAGCGGCTGGTAAAACGCACATCCGAAACGCTGTTCTGAATCGCTCGGCAGTGCGCCAGGGTTTCAGCGCACTGCCGTTCGGCGTTGGCCTGGAGCCCTCGAATGGCCTTTCGGCGCTGTTGCTGCACCGCTGGCGGCGCGCCGTCACTGGCGAAAAAGCCGTGTTCGCTGTAGCTGAAGAACGGAATCAGACGGGCAACGCGCCGAGACAGGTTGCTGTGCCCCCGGAGCGAGGGATGTTTCGCCCGTGAAAGTTGAAATCTGGCCGCAAGTTGGTAAATAAGGTAGGGGCTGGCCATGGCTGCGACGGCGTAAAAAACAAAGGTAGACGTCATGCACTCTATTCCTGCTGAATTACGCCAAATCTAGCAGGGCAAGGTGAACGCTTTGTGTCAGTTTTCCGACAGTTAGATGACAGGGTGGAAGACACCCCGAAAAACATCTACGACATTAAACGGTGATGTAACCTTTTGAACACTGAACCGCGCTGCTGGAAATGAATACCCGGTCGCCTGAAACTACACAATTGAGCAGGCCTCCTCGTTTTGAGGCTTGATACGCCACCAGTGTCTCTTAACAAAAGTCCGTATAGACAATTATTCTGTCCTGTATAATTTGACAAACAGACACAGGAGAGGCGCTTATGGCGCGGATAGCTAGATCCCTCGAAGTTAGTGACTCTGAGCGAGAGGAGCTGAAGTCGTAGTTGCGGCGACAACGCATGCCTGCGGCTGAACAGTTGCGAGCGCGCATCATTCTGCTAAGTACTGAAGGCCTTCCGGGCAGGGTGGTCGGTGACCGCGTTGGGGTGACCTCCGAAACGGTGAATAAGTGGCGAAATCGTTTCAAGACGCGCCGGGTTGCAGGCCTGACTGATGCGCCCAGAACCGGTCGACCTCGAACCATAAATAATCAAAAGGTTACTGATTTAATTAATAAAATGCTCAGGGAAAAGCTAAAAATGCCACCCATTAGTTGACGAACCTAATGGCAAAAGAGGCCGGATTGAGCGCTATGTCGGTGAGTCGAATCTGGCGTGCTTTTGGTTTGAAGCCGCATCGCCATGATACGTTCAAGCTATCTACCGACCCCCATTTTTTAGCCAAGGTTCACTATATCGTTGGCTTGTACATGAACCCGCCAACGAAGGCGTTAGTGCTGTGTGTTGATGAGAAGAGTCAGATACAATCTATCAGTCGAACTCAGCCATCGCTACCCCTGTTCTTCGGGCTCACGGAAACCAGAACACATGATTACGTCCGATATGGCACCACGACGCTGTTCGCGGCACTTGATATAGCGACCGGGGAAGCGGTTCGTTAGGCTGATTTCAGAGCGCTGGATTAAACGAGGTTCACATCGCAGCACGCGAGAGCTTGAGAGCTCGATCAAAGACTATCTGAAGATTTACAATGAAGACCCTAAACCCTTTGAATGGCATAAACCTGCCGACCAGATTATTGAGCTAATCGCCAGATTATCAGACAAACTCAATAAACAAACGGACTTCTGTTAGGAGACACTAGGTCGTTATTTCACGTTCTACAACACCGAGCGAAAACATCAGGCTTTGGATGACAGAACGCCGGATAATGTTCATTATTCATACGCGGCCAAACTGACTGCCTAACCGTGTAAGACACTTAGCAATCTGTCTGGCTTCCGGGGTCCATTTTTGTTCAAGCTGGGCCAAGTCATTGCTAATGTGAAGTTCAAGGACGGCATTGGAGAGTCCGAATCATATCAGAAGGTCGCTTGATGAAATTCCTTGAGTACCAATATTGGTCATAACTCGTTGACATGTGTATGGCGATTTTTGACCTGCCTTGCGCGAACGCTAGACTAGCGCTGCGCCATAAAGACTATACCTAGTGTTAGGTCAAACGGAGTATAGGCGATCTTGTTGATCGCGAAACAGTCATTCTTTTAGTGAGGTTAAGCCGTGGACTCATTTAGCTATCAATCTCTGGTTGATCAGTGGCCTATTCAAGCCTATAGCTGGTCGGTGGAGCAGCCGCGAGGCACTGTTATTATTGCTCATGGGATGGCCGAGCACGCCTTGCGTTACACGCGGCTTATCGGGCACTTGAATGCTGCGGGGCTTAGCGTACTGGCGATGGATCATCGCGCCCATGGGCGTACGTCCGGGCCGGCGGGTCTCGGGGACTTTGGGGCAGCGGGCTGGGATGCGTTGGTGGCGGATATTGATCCGCTAGTTGAACGTGCTGGGGCTGCTGGCCTGCCGGTGATACTGCTGGCGCATAGTATGGGCGCGGCGGCAGCGCAGCAGTATGTGCCAGAGCATGGGGCCAAACTGGCGGCGCTGGTGTTGTCGGGGACGACATTGCGTAATCCGGGGCAGCCGATTCCTGATTACAACGGCGCCTTTGAGTCGCGTACGGGGTATGAGTGGCTGAGTCGTGATCCAGCGGAAGTGGATGCCTATGTGAGCGATCCATTATGTGGTTTTGAGGGGCAGGAGGTGATTAATGGGATGGATCGTACTGATCCGCGCAGGGTTGATCCTCTTCTGCTGGCGAGAATCCCGGCAGCGCTGCCGGTGTTGCTGATTGCTGGGGATGCTGACCCGGTGAATGATAATTTGCAGGGGCTGCGTTATCTTAAACAATGCTGGCGTAGTGCTGGGGTGCTGTCGATTGATTCGCGTTACTATCCTGGCGGTCGTCATGAGATGTTTAATGAGACCAATCGGGATGAGGTGACGCGGGACCTGTGCAACTGGATCGTAACCACTGTGTTTAGCGAGACAAGCGGTGAGTCAGTTCATTTTCTGCAGTGAAAATTGTACATATTGACGAACACATCTGGGTTTTCTGCTCAAACGCATGCCAGTTGTCTAGGTTCGGCATCTGTGGGTCGGCCGGGTAAGCCTGACGGTACGCCACTGCGATCTGGTTACTGTGGAGTCTGAAGCCAAGAAATTCCAGATCATGCTCTGCCAGCAGTTGTTTGGTCTCAATAGCTAAGAACTGATGCTCTTGGGTGTGTAGCAGCAAGTCGCGGAATTCCGAGAGAGAATGAACATTTCTCCACTGATCGATCCATGAGAGATCCGCAACGTTGAGTAGCAGATAGCGCAGGTTGCGAATATGCTTCAATGATGGCGCGATATGTTTGAAGCTGGTTTGCAACACAGTGATCTGGCGACGTGCCAGCCGCGAATACAGACCCAGAAAAATCAAGCCGTCGGATGCCAGTCGATTCACAAGTTTAGTCAGCCCCTTTGATGGCGCTTGCATATGATGTAAAACTCCAGCGCATCCGACCAAATCAAGCTGCCTGTTGAGATGATCGAAGTCGAGAATATCGCCATGTAAGAATTCGACAGCGTCTGTTTCCAGACGCTGGCCTTGTAACTGGGCATACGCTAGGCTGATTTTGAACAGGTCGACGGCAGTAACCTTTATTCCTTTAATTAATCGGGCTACCCACAATGGTCGCCGCCCGGCCGCGCAGCCAGCAAACACTTGCGAATCTCCGTGAGGAAAAAATCCAGTTGGCGACTAACCAACAGCAACTGGCTTACGGTGGATAACAGTAGTGCATCAGCAGCAATCGGTCGGCAGGTTGATCCTCGTCCCCCTTATCCGTTAGCCCGTAGCGCGCAATGATTATCTGTCGGGTGAGTCGATCGACTCGTTGACTGTTTGTAGCCGGATCGCTGAGGTAGTCAAACAGGTGGCGTGTGAGGAGGTCGCCGATAGTATAGTCGGTAATATTCATCATGTAGTTATTCATTACGCTAGCAGGAATGCAGCGTTCAATGTCTGGGTTTATGCGCAGTACAGTGCAGTAGTTTTGATAGGCACTATTAAAGCTACTGTTGCCCCGCTGGCACTCGGCATACATCAGCAGCAATTCCACATAACCTGGTCATCGGGTTTTTACGCTTTCAGCATGGGTTCCAGCATGGCAATAGCTTGTGCGTGTTCACCTTTTGCAGATGCTGCTTTGCTAGTGTCGCTTGGGTAGCAAGAATTTGGCTTTTAGCAGCTATTATTTTCCCTTTGGTTTTGCTACTTTTCTTCACCCTAGCTTGTTTGCTGATATCCATATCGCCGCAGACGCCGTACCGAGATGGAACGACGCATGTGATTTTGAGCCGCTGGATTTCATTGCCCGGCTGGCGTCGCTGGTGCCCCAGCCCAGGCCCAGTTCCATGCGGTGTTTGCGCCCATTAGTAAGCACCGGGCGTTAGCGGGCGTTAGTGACGCCGGTAAGGTGGGGCCGGGGCAACATGGCCAGAGTAGTCGACGAACCGCCAACGCCGACACAACGGCGAGCGTCGATAACATGAGCGCAGCGGCTCAGACGTGTATTCAACTTCTAGATCAAGACCTGCGGTGCCATAAAAGTCGTCGTCTGCATCGAAAATCCGGTGGTGATCGAGCAGATCCTCGATCATCTTAAGCATAAAGCCAAAACCCGCGAGTCCAGGGCGTTACCCGAAAGCCGGGTCCCACCGGCTGGCCTGCAGGTAGTCCTGCTCAACTGACGAGCCCGAAAAACCAAAGGTTCAACTCAAGATGCTGGCTTATGCAACTGACAGGAGTTCACTATGCCGAATGACCGGACTGGAACCGTATGTGTAGAAAAAGTCGGTAAGTTTTTGGTGATAGTAGCGCAATGCAGGACAGATTCAGAGATATTGAATGGGTGTTGGGCGGGTCATTAGCGGTCCACTACTTGAATATTAATGTCAGACTGCTGCTCAACCGAGTACAGAAGTAATCAATAAACCAAGAATTTACATTCTAGTTAATATCAGCCCTATCCCCATATCGTCGGAGAATATTTCCCAGTAAAAGCCGGAAATTGAGAGATTTTAGGAGTTTTGGATCAGTTTTTGGCCTGCGCTTTTAACGGCAAAAGGTAATGAAACTGTTCATCGAGAAGCAGAAAGCGGCCTGACAGCCGCTTCCATCTGTTACATAAAAAACGAAACTGACTTCAGTTCATACCGTAAGTGGTCTCGTCAATATTGTCATAAATTCCTGTACGAGCGAGCTCCGCAAGTACATTGACATCTGTCGTGTCCACATCAGCGAGTAGCCCGTCCCATTTATCGATGATCGCCTTGAAGGTGGTCAAGATTGCTTCAGGGTCTTTAACACCCCGCTCTTTTGCTGTCGAAATCAGCGTTGCTTCGTCGGCGACCACAAATTCTGCCAGCGCGTTTACCAGCGTCTCATCAGGATCGACGACTGTCATTCCGGCATCCTTGGCGGACTGGACCGCCTTCTTGACGTCTTTGTCAAACTCGATGCGGTGCTCGCCCAGATAATATGCCATCTGGTTGAACAGCACGCGGCGGTTTTCAGGCGAAATGGATTGCCAGAATGGCACGTTATAGCCCCATTCGAACCCGGCGTAATAGTTGCCGATGGCAAGGGTATTCATGTCAGTGACGACGTCTTTCAGGCTGAAACTGTCGAGCGCATCAGCCGCGGCAACAGCGCAATCAAGAACCCCCGCGTCCAGACCTGTATACATCTCGCTTGAAGGAATAGAGACAGGTACAGCACCAACGAATTCCGCGAAACGAGACCACGCGCCGCCGGCCATCCGTAGTCGCTTGCCTTTGATATCTTCCAGCGTCCGGATTGGCGTGTTGCACTGCATGAAATATTCGGATGTCGAATAGCCGCCGCCATAGACAACTCCGTTTGCTTTCCATTCGGCCTGCTGCTCAGGATTGGTCAGCCCGAACTCGGTCGATGCAAATGCCATGACCAGCGGATCCGTGTTGTAGAACGCCATATTGCCAATCAAGTTGTCGATTGGCAGTTCGGACGGGGTGTAGGTCCCGGCATGGTAAGTCACTTGTGCAACCCCGTCACGTACCCCCTGAAGGGAAGAAGCGGGCGGCAGCAATGAACCGGCCGAGAAGACGGTGAAATTAATTTCGCCGTTGGTTTCCTCTGCGACCTTTTTCGCGAAGTCGACGTAGGGCCCGCGCACCATCGAATGGCGCTCGGCAAAGAAATGGTTTGCATTGTAGTTTTCGGCTGCTGCTGCAGTCGACATCGCCACAAGTGCGACAGCCGTAAATTTCAAAATGGATGTCATGCTCACAGATTTCCTCTCTTTGGAACGTGCAGTGGTTGTTTGGTTCAATTTGCCATCAAGGACGGCAGGAAAAGGCTTAGCGCGGGGAACGCAATAAGCAGGATCAGGGTCAACAGGTCCATCGCAATGAACCAGGTCGTCCCGGACATGATGTCACCAAGCTTGACCTTGCCGGCTAAAGCACTGTGCAGAACATACAGGTTCAGGCCAACTGGCGGCGTGACAAGCCCTATCTCCAGCAGCTTGATTGTAATAATCCCGAACCAGATCAGGTTGATATCTGCGCCTTCCAGAACGGGTAGCAGAACCGGTAGCGTCAACAACATCAATCCGATCGAGTCGATGACCATGCCAAGAATGACAAAAAGTCCTGCGACCATAAGAATAATGACGATTTTATCATCCGAGACAGAAAGCATTGCATCGGTCAGCGCCCCCGGCACACCGGACAATCCCATAAAACGAGTGAACATTATCGCGCCGATTGACAGAAAGAAAATCGACGATGTGGCCACAACAGTTTGCCGAATGGCGGATCGCATCGCCTCCCACGTCAGACTGCGGCGCAGGCTGGCGATCAGGATGGCCAGCGTCGCACCGATGGCGCCTGCCTCGGTCGGGGTAAAGAACCCGCCGAAAATGCCGCCAAGAACGCCCATGATTAGGACAGGAAATGGCCAAACCGACGACAACAGATGAAAGAAGCGTGCTGTGTCAAAAACCTCTACGCTGCGCGGTGCAAGTTCGGGATTAAACGCACAGCGAACGGTTATCATAGCTATGTAGATCAAGGCAGAAATGACACCGGGGATGACACCCGCGATGAAAAGTTGCCCAATCGATTGTTCGGTAAAAATACCGTAAAGCACCATAAGGATCGAAGGTGGGATCAGCGACCCAAGCGTGCCAGAGGCCGCAACAACGCCAGTCGCAAGCGAGGGGTGATATTTTGCTCGCAGCATTTCGGGCACCGCGATGCGCGACATCGCAGCAGTTGTCGCGATACTGGACCCAGAAGCCGCTGCAAACAGCCCGCAAGCACCGACACTGGCCGATGCCAGCCCGCCCGGCACACGGGCCAGCAGCAGTTTCAAAAGATTAAAAACGCCATTGGTCAGACCCGTGTTGGCCGCAATGAACCCCATCAACAGAAACATCGGAATCGCTGTAAGGGACCAGTTGCCAATAAAACTGAACGGCAGCGCGCTGACGATGCCAAACGCGGCCGTCGTATTCAGCATGACCGCGATACCCACGAAAGAGACAATCATCAGGGCAATGCCGATGGACATACGCAGGGCAAGCAGGCCGAACAGGCTGCCGACTCCGATCCAACCGATGGTCAACATGCTCATGTTATAGAATCCGTCTCATGGATTTTCGTGACAGGACGGCCCAACAAAAGCATGACGATCCGCATAATTGCCGCAACGGCAGCCAATCCAAAGCCAAGCGGGAGCATGCAGCGTGCCGGCCAGACGATAATTTCGCGACTACCCATCACAACTTGGCCGACGATGAAGGCTCGCACCGCATCCAGCCCTGTGCGCCATGTCATGACCGACAACATGCCAGCCGTTGCTATGAAGGTAATCAGCAAACTGGTCTGTTTCAGCCATGCGGGAAAGTGGTTGAACAACAAATCTACGCTGATCTGTTCGTCGTCATATTCGACCATCGCCATTGGCAACATGACGATTGCGACCATGTAATAATAAGAAGAGATTTCGACCGTACCCTGAATAGGGGCATTCCAAAACACCTTTAGAATAACGTCCAGCGTAATGTTAAGCATCATCAGGATGATGCCCAGTCCCCCAACAAGCATCAGCCCATGGGTCAGTTTGCGAAATGCACGGTCCATATATTCTTCCTAAGTATTATCCCTGAGCGCAGAATCCTGCCAAGGTCACCTGCGCATTGCCAAATCATTTCGCACGGGCCTGCTCTGTTCAAATCGCAAAGCTTGATCGGGTGATCGCACTTCGTTATCGGTGCGCCATCCAAGAAGGGGGTCGCGATGAGCCCGACACGTATAGGCATCCGTTACTTGCGTTGCACGATTGCTGTCGCAGATGCAGGCGGTTGTGTCATTTCTGACGGAAAAGAATGCGGTAGTGGGTAACCTCCATCGAATTTTGTTCAGCAGGTCGGCACTGTTTGCAGGGCGAGCTTACGGCGAATATAACGCCCGAGAGTATCAATGCCAACGTTGAGCAAAGCCGTTATCAGAATCAACACCATGGCACGATCAAAGCGGATGTTCTGAATGGCGCTGTCTACATAGAATCCAAGCGTGTAGATGCCAAGAATCCCCAGTATGGCGGTCTCCCGCATGATGATTTCCCAGCGATAGAACAGAAACGCCAGAAATGAGCGATATACGCGGGGTACCAGCTCCCAGCTGTAACGGTTGAAGCCTTCTGCCGCGTCTGCGCGGAGTTTGATGGCATTGGTTTGCCGGCCAACCAGGTGCCCGATAATTCCGCCGTTGTGCAGCGCTAACGCAACCACCGCAGGCAGCATGGAAGGCCCCCAGAGTTGCAGCAGAATGTACGCCAGAACGTATTCAGGCGTAGATCGCACGATCACCAGAACCACATGCCCGGCAGTGCGTCGTTCCGGCCCGCCAAAGTGGCCTGATATCAAGGGGAACGCCAGTAACGACAGAATCCCTGTTGCCACCAGCGCAATCTGAGTGAGCACAAGGGTGTTCCAGATGCCCGGCATGGCCTCGTTGATCATCAAATCACTGAGCCAAGGCGTCAGTCCCGCTAAACCTTCCCCGTTGCGCAGTGGCGCGGGTACGATGTCTTCGGTGAAAAAACGCTGCACGTTGCCCCAGACAATGGGCAACCCGTCACCCAAAAAAAACGGAGCGCCAACAACGTAGACCGGCAGAAGCCTTGGCCTGACCCACAGCGGCATGGTGGCGATTAATGCATAGAACAGAATCAGCATCGCGCCAGCGTCGGAATAAAACCCTTGGGAGAACGACGCTTCAAGGTAAAAGCCCAGTGTTGGCAGGCCAACGAAGCCAAGAATGGCACTGGAGCGAAGGCCGCATTCCAGCCTGTAGGCGGTGTAGGTGCGCATTTTTGCCCAGCAGTCGGGAATACGGGCGTAAAGGAACGCCGAAATAGTACCAGTGCCGGGCGGTAGCACGCGGCCGGATTCCGGATCGGCCTCGTCCAGGATGTCTGAATAGACCTTGGCGAAAATCCCGGCGTAGGGAATGGCAATGGCCAATACGCCTGTGAGTGGGTGAAAACCAAAGAACTGCAGGAAAATCAACGCCCAGAAGAGCTCGTGAATGGCGCGGATAAAAGCGCAAAAAATCCGCACCGGTAGGGATCGGTAAGCCAACGCCATCAAAAAACCCGCGGCACTGCCAAGCGCCACCCCGACAAAAGCAAAAGCAACTGTTCTCAACAGTGCGGTCATCAACCCTTCAGTGCTGAAAAAGTTGGGCGTTGCGAGGCCAAACAGAAAATTGCCGAGATCGCGCCAGGGGTCGGCGGTGGTTACCGCGATGTCCGCAAACAGCAGCCCAACCAAGGCGATGGCAAGAAAAGTCAGGCTGATACGAACCGTTGGGGAAGAGGGTATAGAGCGGGCCGCGTTACCTAGTAAAGAGATGTTATGTCTGCCGCTGCAAGCTGTTCGCTGGGCCGGTCCAAGGCGACCTGGCCATCCTGAATGCCAACGATTCGAGTACAGTAATTCAATGCCAGGTCGACATCGTGCAGCGCAATAATACTGCTGGTGAAGCGATCACGCAGCTGCATCATGACCGAGTTTGCCATGGGGCCATCGAGTGCAGAAACCGGCTCGTCGGCCAGCAGCACGGCGGCGTTACGGTACAGCGCGCGTGCAATAGCAACACGCTGGCGCTGCCCACCGGACAGAGAGGCCGCGGGTGTCCACAGCTTTTCGGTGATGTCCAGTGATTGTAACAAGGTCAGCACGTCAGCCTTGTCTTTGGCGAACGGGCGGGCAAGGGTGAGGGTGTTGTACCAGGTGGGGTGTTTATCGAGCTGGCCCATAAACACATTATGGAACACCGAAAGAGCGTTTACCAAGCCAAGATCCTGAGGAATCAAAGACGAATCCTGGTTTATCCGTTGGTAAATCAGGCGAATCAAGGTGGATTTCCCCGCACCGCTTTTACCCACCAGCGCGATTTTATCGCCCGGATTAACGGTCAGCGACAACGGGCCTATCACCCGCTTGCCGCTGAATGAGGCGGTAAGGTCGGTAAGGTCAAAACCCGTCATTAATCGAGAATCCCGATCTCTTGAGCTGTTTTACGAATCGGCTCATAGTCGGCGTTAGACGCAGGAATAAACCCTGAACGCGGGAAGCTTGCCAGCAGTTCCGGGTCATCAAGGTTCAGCAGCGCCTCGGTAACGCGCTGCTTGAAGCCACCACCAAAACGCTCGTTCACATCGCCCCGAATTGTCCACTGATAATCCGGGTAGTGGGGCGTTTTCCAGATCACCTGAACGGCATCGGTGTTTATGTTGCCGTCACCCAGTTCTTTCTCCTACACCTGAAAGTTCAGCGCGCCCACATCGTAAGTGCCGGCTTCAACCAGGCGAAGGGTGCGCGTATGGTTGCCGCTGAAGCCAACGCGCGAAAAAAAGTCATCAGGTTCTGCGCCAAAGGTGTCGCGCACATAGAACTCAGGCATGAGCCGGCCAGACGTCGAGCCTTTGGAACCGAAGGTAAAGGTTTTACCTTGCAGCGGACCTTCGAGGGTTGATAGCTCTGCGACGGGCTTTATACCGGTGTTGGTATTGGCAATAAAGTAAGTCTCGAAGGCTTTGTCTTCAACCCCCTGGGCGATCGCTTCAGAGCCAGGAACCAGCCTGCGCGCTTGCACACCGGACAAACCGCCAAACCACGCCAGCTGAACCTGGTTGTTGCGGAACGCTGAAATGGCCGCCGCGTAGGACTTCACGGGAATATAGCGGACATCCACATTCAGCTGCTCAGAGAGGTAGTCCGCGACACTGCGAAAACGCTCAACAAGTTTGGTTTCGTCTTCATCCGGAATTGCCGTGAACACCAAGGTCTCAGCCGATGCCGCAGCGGCGCTGAAACAGAAAAAACAGGAAAGCACCAACGTCCGTATGACATGCGTAGACATGTAAAATCCTTGATCGTTTAACGAATTGATAAATCAGAAAGGCCGCGCGGGGCGTATCGGCGAGCTGCAGGATACTCTGATTCCTATCAACCTTGAACTCTGCCAAGGCAAGAACGGGACGATGCGGTCTTGATCCATAAGCGTGATCAAACGGCGCGAGGTCATTCTTCAGGCGACCCCTATACATTCTGCTTGAACTCGACACAAAAGGATGGATACTCAAACGATCAACCCTTTGCCATTGCAGGCTCTTCACCCAACGCCAGTCAGCGTGCAGTCTAAAAACTGCACAAAGGAGTAAACCGATATGTTTGACCCGACAACGCTAAAAGATAAGGTGGTTTTTATTGCTGGCGGAACCAGCGGCATTAATCTGGGTATCGCCAAAGGCATGGCGGCCGTGGGTGCGAAGGTGGCCGTACTTGGCCGAAACGCGGACAAAGCCGCAGCGGCCGCTCAGGAGATCTCCGACAGCGTTAAAAGCAGTAACGGACACAGTGCGATTGCGCTGACGGCTGACGTCAGAGACCCCGACCAGGTGGCGAGCGCCTTACAAGCCTGCGTTGTGCAACTTGGTAACATTGACTGTTTAATTTCCGGTGCGGCCGGTAACTTCCCGGCACCTGCTTTGGGGATCTCGCCGAAAGGCTTCAAGACCGTTATCGACATTGACCTTCTTGGCACGTACAACGTGTTCCATTTAGGCTTTCAGCACCTTAACAAAGGTGCCTCATTAATCGCGATCAGCGCGCCACAAGCCGTGTCTGCAATGCCTTTCCAGGTTCACGTCTGCGCAGCCAAAGCGGGCATTAATATGATGATTAAATGCCTGGCAGTAGAATGGGGCGCGTCGGGCATTACGGTCAACGGCATTTCACCAGGGCCCATCAGTGGCACCGAGGGCGCCGAGCGTTTAGCGCCCACCCCCGAAACGAAAGCAGTCATGGCCAAGAAAATTGCCAGCAAACGATTTGGTGAAGCCAAAGAGATAGCCGACGCCGCGATTTTTCTTGCCAGTGATATGGGTCGCTATATGAACGGGACCATTATGACGGTAGACGGTGGCACCGAACTGGGCGATGCCAGCATGGACTGCCTCAGCGTTCCATCGCGCTAGCGTAACGTTGTGCGACGCTTCGTCATGCGGGGATAAATCCGCATGACTTGGGCTTTCCTACACCGCTTGTGCCAACCATGACGTGACTGAACATTTTACCTGCCTTCAGATAACGCAAACACAACCGTAAAACGTAGATTATAGAAAAACCGGAAGCAGATATTTCTCTCGATTGAGTCAACAAAATAACTCTGCCCCGGTTTTTTAGCCCACTTTTCCTGCTTCTGTTGCGTCAGGAACCTCGACAAGACGTCCTGTTTTACAGTCGTAGATATAGCCATAAATGGGAATGTCGCGTGGAACCATTGAACTGCTTCTGATGCGCTGGACGTCTTCCAAAACGCTTTTTTCTTGATTACTAATCGTTAGCCAGTTTATAAACTTACCATCGGTTGTTCCACCATCGGTGTTGCTGTTGTGCCAGCCAGAAGCGTCCACGCTGGACGTTTTCAGATTGCCTGATAACAGATCACCCATTATTTCAGTTGTGAATGTTTCCATTCCACAATCGGTATGATGTATAACAAACCACTCTTTTGTACCCAGCAGCTTATAAGAGATAACCAATGAGCGAATGGCATCATCGCTTGCACGGCCGCCGGCGTTACGAATCACATGGGCATCGCCCTCTGCCAGACCCGCGTACTTCGCGGGATCTAAGCGTGCATCCATGCATGTAAGGA
>Ga0307978_1000063_pt1 | contig 96679 bp, 90 predicted proteins | sample OrgLakmetage1056_FD_203151 | JGI IMG/M metagenome (GOLD analysis project Ga0307978, IMG submission 203151) | Saline water microbial communities from Organic Lake, Antarctica - #1056 | ecosystem: Environmental > Aquatic > Non-marine Saline and Alkaline > Saline | place: Antarctica: Organic Lake... | reverse complement strand
TCGGTGATGTCGGCGGCCAGCTGCGCGCCCAGTTTCAGATCCTTGATCTGGGCCTGGCCCTGCTCGCGCTCGTCAGAGCCGATGATCACGGCGAACTCGGCGCCCCGCCGGTCGGCGTATTTGAGCTGCTTGCCCATATTGCCGCCGCCAACAAAGGCTTCGGCGCGCAGGCCCCGCCCGTCAGGCAGCCTGGCGGCGCGCAGCTCGGCGGCGAGCGCGAAATACGCCGCCATCTGGTCTTTTTCCGCCGCGATGACGATCACCAGCGGATCGCCCTTGGCCGAGTCCAGCCGGTTCAACGCCGAGAGCGCCGCGGCGAAACGCGACACGCCGAAGCTGAACCCCGTGGCCGGCACGGCCTGACCGGTGAAGCGCGCCACCAGATCATCATAGCGCCCGCCGCCGCCCACTGATCCAAAGCGCATGGGCGAGCCGTCCTCATAGGTGGCGCTCGCCAGCAATTCGGCCTCGAACACCGGCCCGGTGTAATAGCCAAGCCCGCGCACGATGGAGGCGTCGAAGGCCGCGCGCGTCTCATCCACGCCCAGCGCGGAGAGCACGGCGTCGATCTCCTCCAGCGCCGCGACGCCTTGCGCGCCCACGCCCGATCCCACCACCGGGGTCAGCGCCTTGAGCACATCGCCGCGTGTTTCGCCGGCGGCGTCCAGAAAACCGAGCACGCGGGCGCGGCCGTCGGCATCCAGCCCGGCGCCTTGCGTGAAATCGCCGCTTTCGTCCTTGCGGCCCTCGCCCAACAGCAGTTCGACGCCTTCAAGACCCAGCCGGTCCAGCTTGTCGATGGCGCGCAGGACCCGCATCCGGCTTTCCGCCGCCGCCGAGCCCAAACTCTCCAGAACCCCGTCCAGCAGGCGGCGGTCATTGACCCGGATCACGTATTCGCCCTGCGCCAGGCCGGCTGCGCCCATGACTTCGCTGGCCAGCGCGATCATCTCCGCGTCGGCGGCGGGGCCCGGCGCGCCGACGCTGTCGGCGTCGCACTGAACAAACTGGCGGAAGCGGCCCGGTCCCGGCTTTTCATTGCGCCAGACTTCGCCGAACTGATAGCGGCGGAACGGCTTGGCCAGATCCTGGAAATTCTCGGCGGAAAACCGGGCGAGCGGCGCGGTGAGGTCGTAGCGCAGCGCCATCCACTGCTCGTCATCGTCCTGCATCGCGAAGACGCCCTCATTGGGACGCTCCTCGTCGGGCAGGAATTTTCCCAGCGCGTCTGCGTATTCGAACGCCGGCGTCTCCAGCGGTTCAAAGCCCCAGCGCTCATAGACGGCGCTGGCCGCAGCCACCAAGGCGCGCTCGGCGCGCAGCACATGGGCGGTGCGATCTTCAAAACCGCGCGGACGCCGGGCTTTGGGCTTGAACGCCTTGGTCTTGGCCATGGGAGGTGCTCGTTTCGTCAGTAAACGCGTTGGAAGGGCTCAGCCCTTAGCCTTGGCGGGCGAAACGATCAAGCGGCGCACGCCTTGCATGGCGGTGCGCCAAACCCCTTTCGGAGTCTCGCCATGATCCGCACCGCCTTTTGCGCCCTGATGCTGGCCTTTGCGTTGACCGCGCCGGGCCTGGCCGACGCCGCACGGGTGGAGGCGTTGGCGACCCGCATCGCGCCGGAAGCCGAACGCCGCGCCGATCTGTACAAGAGCGCCCCGGCGGCGCCCGCCGACACGCCCGCGCCGGGCGATGCGCTGCTGGCCGACCTGACCGACTTTGCGCTCGCCGCCCGCGCCCTGTCGCAGGAGATCGAGGCGAGTGGCGGCCCGCAGGATCTGCGATGCATCTTTCGCGGTATGAGCGGGGATGTGACCGACCGCATCACGGCGCTGGACGCCGCACAGACCCGCGCCGACCTGTCGCGCGCCTATATCGAAATCGCCAGACTGGCCGGGCAGGCGCAACGCATCGCCAGCTATCCCGAACTGGCGGCGCAGAGCGCACCAGAGCCCTGCATGGGCGAATAGGGCCCTCGTTCTCCATCCCGGTCGCCGATCAAGTCGCTGATTTCCCCACGCGCGATACAGGCTCAATCCGACCCGCCGCAAAGGCCTCGATAATTCTGATCTCAAAAGCAAGGAGGTCGGCCTGTCGGAAGCACGCGTTTGGGCGCCCCCATTCGTCTGGGGGCCTTGGCAGACCCTTTGGACTCGTTTTGGCGTGGCGGGGCCAGCGAGCGACAACAACAAGGCAACCCTGTCGATAAGCTATCAAAGCGTTTCTCAAGCGCCATCGACTTTTGATATCAAAATTGACGACGGCGAACGCCATCATCGGCGGCAAGGGCCAGAAACACATCGTGTCGTGCTTCTTGGAAACTCCGCCGTGCAAGTACGCGTGCGTTGCAAATCCCACAGCCTTGGGAAAAGTGTTCGAGTCAGTACGTGAGGATCACGATGAAACGCTTCGCCGCTCCCGGCCTCGCCCTTTCCAGCCTCGCACTTGTTCTGGCCGCGTGCGGCGCACAAACCGACGCCCCAGACACCGCAGAGCTCATGGAGCTAGGCGGGCCAGGCGCGGTGCTGTTTGCGTCGGATATCCGGTCGCTAGCGCCAACGGGCCGCGATCTGGTGATCGAGATCACCGCCGAGGCGCACGCCCGCTTGCTGGCGTTTTGCGACGCGGCCGGCGATGCGGCGGTGACGGCCCACGCGGCGGGCCGGATTCTGGACGCGCAGACAGGATGTTCATCTCTGGACGAGGCCGGGTACCGGTTGCAGGGCGCGGCGCGTTTCGGGTCCGAGCTTCCAGACCGACTTGATCGCTTCATCGCCTTGCAGGCGCCCGGGTCAACGCAGCCGGTCCTCGAACTGTTTGAGCTGCGCGCCCGCTGGCAGCTTGATCAAACGTCGATGCAGGAAACCCGCTGGAGCGCAAACGCCATGAGCTTTGAACCGGCGGGCCGCCTCGCCGACATGGCTCCTCAGGCTCAGACAGATTCAATGTGGATGATCGCATATGACGGCGAGGTGCTTGGCGGCTGGAGTCGCGTCGACGTCACGCCTCAACGCATCGAGCTTCGCACCCGCAACGCGCCCGCCATGGACGCTTGGCGAGCCGCACTGGAGGGCTGACTACTCCGCCGCCACGTCGCGCGTCTTGACCAGTTTCTGGACTTTCTTCACCGCGCGCTCGCGCTTTAACCGCGACAGGTAATCGATGAAGACCACGCCTTCGAGATGGTCCATCTCATGCTGGATGCACACGGCGAACAGGCCCTCGGCGATTTCGTCGCGCTTTTCACCGTCGTAATCGAGATACTCGATCCTCACCCGCTCCGGGCGTTCGACCTCGTCGAAAATCTCCGGCACCGAGAGGCAGCCTTCGGAATACGGCTTCAGATCCTCGGTCAGCGGCGTAATCACCGGGTTGATGAAATACACTGGTTCATTGCGCTGATCGGAGAGGTCCATGACGATGACGCGCTTGTCGACGCCCACCTGAATGGCGGCGAGGCCGATCCCGTCGGCCGCGTACATGGTCTCCACCATGTCGTCCATCAGCGCGCGCAAATCGTCGTCCACGCCTGCTACGGGCTTGGAGACCAGCTTCAGGCGCGGGTCGGGAACAGTGAGGATGTCGAGTACGGCCATAGAAGTAAATTAATCGCGCCGGGCCCGCTGTTCAAGATTGCCGGACAGGAGGGCGCCGTGAGCGACGTCCCGCCCTCGACAACCACCCCCTGCACGCGTCATCCTGTTTTCCAGCGAACGGTGTTCACGAACCGGCCCCTGAGAGTCGGCGCGCCGTCAGGGAGGAGACCATGGACGCAGCTGCGCTGGACGCGGCGCGCATCGACCTTGCGCCGGGCGGATCAATCATTCTGCCCATCATCCTGGCCACCATCATGTTTTCGGTCGCGCTGAGCCTTCGCCCAGGCGATTTCGCGTTTCTGAAGGCCCAGCCCGCCCGGTTCGCCGGAGCGGCCGCCTCCCAGATGCTGGTCCTGCCGATGATGACCATGGGACTGATCTATCTGATCAACCCGATACCCTCGATTGCGCTGGGGATGATCGTCGTGGCGTGCTGCCCTGGCGGCAATGTCTCGAATTTCTTCACCCATCTGGCCCGCGGCGACACGGCGCTTTCGGTGGCGCTGACCGGCACGTCCAGTCTTGCAGCCGCGCTGTTGACGCCGGTCTCGATCCTGTTCTGGACCAGTCTTTACGCCCCAACCGCCGCCCTTGTGGACGAGATTGCACTGAGCCCGGTTCCCTTTGTGGTTCAGACGACGGTGATCCTGGCGATCCCGCTTGTTCTGGGCATGGCGGTCGCCTTTCGCTTTCCCGTCACCGCGGCGCGCGTGCGCCCGGTGCTCATGGGTGCGGCGCTCATCGGCATTCTTGCCATGGTTCTGGGCGGAGTCGCCGCCAATCTGGCGATCCTGACCGCGTCAGCGGGCGTCGTGCTAGCGGTGGTGGTGATCCACAACGCCGCAGCGTTTCTCACCGGTGCGGCGGCGGGACGCCTGCTGGGCTTCAACGGACCGCGCCGGCGTGCGCTGACCTTCGAGGTGGGCTTGCAAAACACCGGGCTGGGTCTGGTGATCCTGCTGGGTCAGTTTGATGGCCTGGGCGGCGCGGCGGCGGTCGTCGGCTTATGGTCGATCTGGCATTTGTTCGCAGGGCTGGGCCTGGCCGGCGCGTTCCGCCTCTATGATGCGCGCACCGCCGCGCGCCCAAAACCCGCCGAGTAGGTCGCCCGCCATACACCCCTCCCCGTCCGCCCTTCGCCGTCCGCCGAGCCATCATCCAAGGAGCCTCACCATGGAATATGACCTGAAAATCACCAACGGACTGATCCTCGACGGATCCGGCGGCGCGCCCTTTCGCGGCGATGTGGGGATCAAGGACGGCGTGATCGCGGCGGTGGGCGATGCGCCCGGCGAGGCGGGCAAGACCATCAACGCTGAAGGCCTGATCGTGACGCCGGGCTTTCTGGACGCGCACACCCATTATGATGGTCAGGCGAGTTGGGACGACCGGCTGGAGCCGTCTATCCGCCACGGCGTGACCACCGCGGTGATGGGCAATTGCGGCGTCGGCTTTGCGCCAGTACGCCCCAGCGATCATGAGCGCCTGATAAAGCTTATGGAGGGGGTGGAGGACATTCCCGGCACCGCCCTGGCCGAAGGCCTGAAATGGGACTGGGAGAGCTTTCCCGACTATCTCGACGCGCTGGAGCGCACGCCGCGCACCATGGATATAGCCGCCATGGTGGGCCATGACCCGCTGCGCGTCTTTGTGATGGACAAGCGCGCCAGCTTCGACGCCCAGGCCAGCGATGAGGAAATCGCCAGGATGCGCGATCTGGTGGGCGAAGCGCTGGACGCCGGCGCGATCGGATTCTCCACCGGGCGCAGCGATCTGCACCGCACCGCCGACGGCGAATGGACGCCGGCCAGCGAAGCCACCGCCAAGGAGCTCGCCGGGATCGCCGCGGCCTTCAAGAGCCGCGATCACGGCGTCATCCAGGCGGTGTCCGATTTTGATCTGGAACGCGACGCGGAGAAGTTTCCCGCCGAGTGGGCGGTCATCGAGCAATACGTGAAAGCGGCCGGCGGGCGGCCTTTCTCCATCTCGGTGATGCAGCGCGATTTCGCGCCGGACCAGTGGAAGAAGATCCTGCAGGGTCTGGAAAAACTCGACGCCGAGGGCTTCACTGTGCGCGCCCAGGTGGCCCCGCGCGCCATCGGCGTGTTCCTGGGATTGCAGTGCACCTTCCACCCCTTCATGGGCTATCCCGCCTACAAGGAGATCGCCCATCTGCCGCTGGATGAGCGGGTGAAGGTGATGGAATCAGAGAGCTTCAAGCGCAAACTCCTGGCCCAGCGCTCCGACAAACTGGCCGGCCCCGGCAGCTCCATCCCGCCCATCGCCGACCTTCTGGTGGAGAACATGGAGTTCGTCGCCGAAAAGCTGTTCACCCTGTCCGAAGAGCCTGACTACGAGCAGCCGCCGGAAGCCTCCATCGCCGCCAAGGCGCGGGCGAACGGCGTTTCGGTGTGGGAGCAGCTCTACGACACGGTGGTGGCCCGCGACGGGCGCGAGCTGATCTATCTGCCGATCTATAACTACACCGAGCTCAGCTACGACAATGTCAAAGCCATGATGGACCATCCGCTGGCCATGATGGGTCTTAGCGATGGCGGCGCCCATGTGGGCACGGTCTGCGATGCGAGCTTTCCCACCTATCTCTTGAGCCACTGGACCCGCGACCGCGCGAGGGGGGAGACCATCGCCCTTGAGCGCGCCGTGCAGATGCTCACCGCCGACATCGCCGATTATCTGGGGCTCTCCGACCGCGGCCGGATCAGCCTGGGCCTGAAAGCCGATCTCAACGTCATCGACTACGACGCCCTCAAGCTCAGCCCGCCCCGCCTGGTTCAGGACCTGCCCGCCGGCGGTCAGCGCCTGCTGCAGGACGCCGCCGGCTATCGCGCGACGATCGTCGCCGGCGAGGTGGTGGTGGAAAACGATCAGCTCACCGACGCACGGCCGGGACGGCTGATGCGCTCGGGGCAAAAGATGGCGATGGCGGCGGAGTGAGGGCGGTGGATTCACACGACGAACTCGAAATAAGAGAACGCAAAATTGTTTCTCGATTTAAAAAATCACCGAAATACAATCGGTTCGCAACTTATATTGCCGCATCGTTCGGATTAATTTCGGTAATTCTATTTGCGTTATCAATTTCAATTGGAAGCTTAGATATATCAATAAGCTCCATAGCAGTATTTTTTCTGCAACTATCAATTACAGTAACGATTGCAAATATCTTGTTCTATAATCTAATTGAATCTCCTCGGAGATTCCTCATTCAGGATGCCGATCGTGAACTTTCAGAATTCATGATCCATAACCCGAATTCGCGTGAAGTACTTATTTTTCTTGAATCTATCGAAACGAATAAATTGAATGAAATCGATTCACAAAAAATTTACGCAAGAGTCGAGAAAAATTTCGAAAAATTTCTCAATTTGAAGTCTAGAACTCAAGTGGCTAGGGCAGGCTCTAAAAAATTGGCTCTTAAGTTTTGGAGAGCTGAATTAATAACTATGAACGAATTTGCTCTTTTCAAAGAATTTAATGTGCTTCAAATAAGAGATCCACGGGATATCAATTTTTTATCTCGGTTACGCCGACCACTGGAGATGCTAGAAAGTGTCTATATAGGACGCCTAGGAGATCTACCTTGCTGTCCCGAGCCTCGAAATGCCAATGGAATAGTTGAGGCGATCAATAGGGTGCTCCGCCCGGAGCAGACCGAGTCTTAGGATAGCTGGCGATCCCAGCAGCTCCCAATCCATCTCACCAAATCTAGAAAAACCCCTTCATCTGGCGTGCGGCCTGGCGGATGCGCTGCTCGTTTTCCACCATGGCGAGGCGCACATGGCCGTCGCCGCGCTCGCCGAAGCCGAGACCCGGGGCCACGGCAACGCCGGTTTTTTCCAACAGCTGTTTTGAGAACTCCACCGAGCCAAGCTCGCGATAGGCTTCGGGGATCGGCGCCCAGGCGAACATGGTTGCGGGCGGGACCGGCACGGGAAATCCGATGCGGCCGAAGCTCTCCACCATGACGTCGCGGCGCGCCTTGTAGATCCGGCGGGCGTAGTCGACATGGTCCTGGGGACCGTCCAGCGCCGCCACGGCCGCGATCTGGATCGGGGTGAAGGCGCCGTAGTCGAGATAGGATTTCACACGCTTCAGGGCGTCCACCAGCCGCCGGCTCCCGGCGGCGAAGCCGATGCGCCAGCCGGGCATGGAATAGGTCTTGGACATGGAGGTGAACTCCACCGCCACGTCGCGCGCGCCCTCCACCTCCAGGATGGACGGCGGCGGGGTCCCGTCAAAATAGATCTCCGAGTAGGCAAGGTCGGAGATCAGTACGAGATCGTGGGCTTTGGCGAGCTTCACCGCCTCGCGGTAGAAATCGAGATCCACCACCTGGGCGGTGGGATTGGACGGAAAATTCAGCACCAGCGCGCCGGGTGAGGGAATCGAGCGGCGGCAGGCGTGGGCCGCCTCGCGCAGGAAGTCTTCCGGGTCCTTAAAGCCCACCGGGCGCACCGCCGCGCCGGCGATGAGGAAGCCGAACATGTGGATGGGATAGCTGGGATCGGGCGCCAGGATGACGTCGCCCGGCGCGGTGATCGCCTGCGCCAGATTGGCCAGCCCCTCCTTGGAGCCCAGCGTGACGCAGACCTCCTTGTCGGGGTCGAGCTCGACATTGAAGCGGCGCGCATAATAGCGCGACAGCGCCGCGCGCAGAGACTTCACGCCCTGGCTGGCCGAATAGCGATGGGCGCGCGGATCGGCGGCGACCTCGCAAAGCTTGTCGATGATGTGCTTGGCCGGGGGCAGGTCGGGATTGCCCATGCCAAAATCGATGACGTCGCGGCCTTCCTTGCGATAGGCGAGTTTCAGCCGGTTCACCTCGGCGAAAACATAAGGGGGAAGCCGGCGTTCGCGATAGAAGGCGGGTTCGGGCTGGGCGGTCATGGGGCGTTCCTGCTGAGTGGAGCCACAGCTATGGGAAACCCGCGATGAGGCGTCAATGGGGCGCCCAAGCGGACCGGTGCAGCACTGGGTGCAGCATGGCGCTCAGAGCGCGTCCTTCAGGTCCTTTTTCAAGGCGCCGGGATCGCGCTTGAATATCTTTTTCGCCGTCTTCAACGCCTTTGACTCCAACGCCTCGCGCCGGGCTTTCAGAGTGTCGATAGCCTCTTCTAGACGGAGGTCTGGCTCATCGGGGTCCTGACGATCGCCCAGCCGATTGATCAGGCGCGTGAGGTCATGGTGATCGCCCAGAAGATCGGCGGCCTTCTTCGCCTTCTTGCGTTTCGCCTTTACGGTGTCCGGCCACACCTCCTTCAGCGCGGTGGTGTGATAGCGCCAGTCCTTCACCCGCTTTCGCAGCTCGTGCAGGGTTTCACCGTCAGGCTTTTGCTTGGCGATCTTGAAGCGCTTTTTCGCCCGCTTGTAGGTGCGCGCCAGACCCTCAGCTATGACGGCGCCGGGGGTCTTGGAAAGGTCGATCTTTTGCACCTCGCCCGCCATCTCGTCGAGCATGGCGCGGGCCTGACTAGCCGCGCGGGTCCGGTCAATGCGCTTGCTGTCCTCGCGGGCGCGCTCGCCCTCCATATTCACAATGGCGGCGATCTCGGAACGTTCGCAATGGATGGCGGCCGCGCGCGCGATCTGTTCCAGGCTGTCGGCGTCGCGGGCCTCCTGCAGCGCTTCCGCCGCGCGCCGGCCGGCAGCGTTGATGCGCTTGGACGCGGACTTGTCGCCAGTGCGGATCAAGCGAGCGCTGGAGCGCGCTTTCTTGATCGCCTTGCGCGCCTCATGGACTGCGTAAAGCGGATCAGTGTCCAGGCGCTCCAGAGCCGCGCGCGCCCGATCAATCTCGGCCAGGATCAAATCGGGCGGGTGTGAAACGCTTTTATGGGCGGGCTGGCGTTCGGTCATGCCGTAATAAACGCACGGGCGCGGGCGCCAGGTCCACCACGGCGTTCGCCGATCCGCCTAGAGCGCAGGATCAAGCCCGCCGGCGATGGAGGCGTTGACCCGGAACCAGCCGGCGATGGCGTAGCGCTCGGCATGGGCCAGGCGCACTTCATGAGGGACGTCTTCCGACAGCATCAGCACCACGCCGCCGCCCTCCGGCGCGATCTCGGCGGCGGGAGGCACGGCGTCCAGGGCGTTCAGATCAGGCCGCCCGTCCGGTCCTTCAGGCGCTCCGTTCCAGACCGCGAGCTTGCCGCCGTCCGGCTCGGTCCAGCTGCGATTGAGGTAGGTCACCATGGACACCACGCGCGAGCGCCCCGCCCGCTCGCCCAGCCCCGCCGCCGCATTGGCGCCGCGCGCCAGGCGGAAGGCGTCCAGATGGCGCGCATAAAACCCTCCGGGCGGATAGACTGCAAAGTGGGCCTCGTATTCGAACAGACCCAGAAATAGCGCGCGGTTCAACGCCTGGCGCAGGACTTCCGCGCCGGCGAGATAGCGCGCTTGCGCCGGGCTCGATCCGTCCAGCCAGGCGATGCGGGTCTTTCGCACCTTGAGGCGCGTCGTCTCGTCGGCGCGCCGCCCGATCCGGCCGTCATGGGTCTCCCCGGCGCAATCGAGACGCTCGGCCTCCTCGCGCAGTTCCGCCACCAGCTCAGGATCCAGCGCATGGGGCGCATGGGCCCAGCCGCGCTCGGCCAGACCCTCGATGAGACTGTGGGTGTGATTGGAACCAAAGAGCGGCGCACGCAGCGGCGTCACGGCGTTCATGGGGCGAAATCCTTCGCGAGGAGAAAGCCGGCTGCACTTGGAGCCGGACACGGCGTTTGGCAAGCGCAATCGCACGGCGCCCGCAAGATTGCCCATCGCCGCGCGCGCGCCTAGGTTCGGGCCATCGCTGACACCCCCGCCCGGAGCCCGCCCCATGGCCGTGAAACGACCCGTCGATTCCTCCAGTCACGTCTATCTGGTGGACGGGTCGGGCTATATCTTCAGGGCCTATCACGCCCTGCCGCCGCTGACCCGCTCCGACGGGACGCCGGTGGGCGCCGTTCAAGGCTTCTGCAACATGCTGTGGAAGCTGCTGGAAGACCTCAAGGGCGAGGACGAGCCCACCCATCTGGCGGTGATCTTCGACCATTCCTCCAAGACCTTCCGCAACGAGATCTATGATCAATACAAGGCCCACCGGCCCGAGCCGCCGGAAGATCTGGTGCCGCAATTCGCGCTGATCCGCGAGGCCACCCTCGCCTTTGATCTGCCCAGCATCGAGCAGGCGGGCGTGGAGGCCGACGACCTGATCGCCACCTATGCCCGCCAGGCGGCGGAGAAAGGCGCGCGCGTCTCCATCGGCTCATCGGACAAGGATCTGATGCAGCTCGTGACCGATCAGGTGACGATGCTGGACCCCATGAAGGTGAAGCGCATCGGTCCCGACGAGGTGGTGGAGAAGTTCGGCGTGAAGCCGGACCGGGTGATCGACGTGCAGGCGCTAGCCGGCGACAGCGTCGACAACGTGCCCGGCGTGCCCGGCATCGGCATCAAGACCGCCGCCCAGCTGATCAATGAGTACGGCGATCTGGAAAGCCTGCTGGCGCGCGCCGGCGAGATCAAGCAGCCCAAGCGCCGCGAAAAACTGATCGAGCACGCCGAGGATGCGCGCGTCTCCAAGGTGCTTGTCACCTTGAAGACCGATTGCGAGGGCATGGCGGCGCTGGACGAATTCGGCACGGCCGAACCCGATCCGGAAAAGCTGCTCGGCTTTCTCAAGGCGATGGAGTTTCGCACCCTCACGCGCCGCGTGGAGGAGGGACTGGGCGAAGGCCCCGCCGACAGCACCGGCGACGCCACCGCCGAGATCGATCGTTCAAAGTACGACTGCGTCACCACGCTGGAGCAGCTCGACACCTGGATCGGCAAGGCAAAGCGCGCCCGCGTGATCGCGGTGGATCTGGAGACCGACGCCCTGTCGGCCAGCTCGGCGCGCCTGTGCGGGATCTCGCTGGCGACTGCGCCGGGCGAGGCCTGCTACATCCCCACCGGCCATGTGGGCGGCGATCTGGCGTCGGGCACGGCCAGGCCCGAGCAGCTGGACGAGGCCGAGGCGCTGGGCCGCCTCAAGGGCTTGCTGGAAGATCCCGCCATCCTGAAAGTGGGTCAGAACTTCAAATACGACATCGCCGTGTTTCGCCGCTACGGCATTGATCCGGCGCCCTATGACGACACCATGCTGCTCTCCTATGTGCAGGAGGCGGGCCTGCACAATCACGGCATGGACGAGCTGGCCAAGCTCCATCTTGACCATGAGTGCATCCCCTTCAAGCAGGTCTGCGGCACGGGCAAGAAGCAGATCAGCTTTGCTGAAGTTGATCTCAAACGCGCCACGGAATACGCGGCTGAAGACGCGGACGTGACGCTGCGCCTTTGGGAGATCCTGAAGCGGCCCGTGGCCCAGCGCGGCCTCTCCACCGTCTACGAGACGCTGGAGCGGCCCATGCCGGGCGTGCTGGCGAAGATGGAGCTCGCCGGCGTGAAGGTGGACACCGCCCAGCTCTCGCGCCTGTCCTCCGACTTCGCGCAGAAAATGGCCGAGAGCGAAGAGGCCGCCCACACGGCTGCGGGCCGCGCCTTCAATCTGGGCAGCCCCAAGCAAATCGGCGAGATCCTGTTTGAGGAGATGGCCCTGCCCGGCGGCAAGAAGACCAAGGGCGGCGCCTGGTCCACCGACGCCGCGGTGCTCGAAGAGCTTGCGGCGGCGGGTCATGACCTGCCCACCGCGCTGCTGACCTGGCGCCAGTTCTCCAAGCTGAAGAGCACCTATTCGGACGCGCTCAAGGCCGCGATCAACCCCAGCACGGGCCGGGTGCACACCAGCTTCTCGCTGGCCGCCACCACCACCGGGCGGCTCTCAAGCTCGGAGCCGAACCTGCAGAACATCCCGATCCGCACTGAGGAGGGCCGCAAGATCCGCGAGGCGTTCACCGCCGAGCCCGGCCATGTCATCGTCGCGGCGGACTATTCCCAGATCGAGCTGAGGCTGCTGGCCCATATCGCCGATGTGGAGGCGCTCAAGCAGGCCTTCCGCGAGGGCCAGGACATTCACGCGCTCACCGCGTCGGAAATGTTCGGCGTGCCACTGGAGAACATGGACCCCATGACCCGCCGGAACGCCAAGGCGATCAATTTCGGCATCATCTACGGCATCTCGGCGTTCGGCCTGGCCAATAATCTCGGCATCGGACGCGATGAGGCCAAGGCCTATATCGAGAGCTATTTCAATAAGTTCCCCGGCATCGCCGCCTATATGGACGCGATGAAGGCCGAGGCGAAGGACAAGGGTTTCGTGGAGACGATATTCGGCCGGCGCATCAACCTGCCGGGCATTCGCGACAAGAACCCGTCCGTGCGCCAGTTCGCCGAGCGCCAGGCCATCAACGCCCCGATCCAGGGCGCCGCCGCCGACATCATCCGCCGCGCCATGATCCGCATGGAGGACGCGCTGGACGGCGCCGGCCTCAAGGCGCGCATGCTGCTGCAGGTCCACGACGAACTGGTGTTCGAAGCGCCAAAGGACGAGGCCGAGCGCCTGATCGAAGTGGTGCGCGAGGTGATGGTGGGCGCGCCGCTCCCCGCCGCCGACCTCACCGTGCCGCTGGTGGTGGACGCCAAGGCCGCAGACACCTGGGGCCAGGCGCACTGAGTCCGACCTGGGCGTCGAGCGCCGCGCCCAAGCGCGAGCACATGCTGGTGATTTCGATAGCTTGAAGCGCGGCCATCGAGAGAGCCTATAGCTGGGATCGCAAATCCTTGTGTGACTCTGCGCGCTTGATAGGCGATCTTGGGGACCTTAAAGACAGCCTCGGCGACGCCCCCCTTTACGCCGAGCTTCAAGGAGGTCTTCGTCATGGACGATCAAGCCCAATGCCCGTTCGCCAACACCGCGCCGAGCCAGGGCCGCAGCAATCGCGACTGGTGGCCGAACGCGCTCGACCTGTCGATCCTCACCCATGGCGGCGTCAGCGCCAGCCCCATGGCGCCCGGCTTCAATTACGCCGAGGCGTTCAAGGCGCTGGACTATAAAGGTGTGAAGCGCGACCTGCACGCGCTGATGACGGACTCCAAGCCCTGGTGGCCGGCGGATTACGGCCATTACGGCCCGTTCTTCATCCGCATGGCGTGGCACGCGGCCGGCACCTACCGGGTGAGCGACGGGCGCGGCGGATCCAGCTCGGGCGCCCAGCGCTTCGCGCCGCTCAATTCCTGGCCGGACAACGCCAATCTGGACAAGGCGCGCCGTCTGCTGTGGCCGATCAAGCAGAAATACGGAAACGCCCTGTCCTGGGCGGACCTTCTGGTGCTCACCGGCAATGTGGCGCTGGAATCCATGGGCTTTAAGACCTTCGGCTTCGCCGGGGGCCGCGAGGACATATTCGAGCCGGAGAACGACGTCTACTGGGGCACCGAGGCTGAATGGCTCGGCGACCAGGACCGCTATTCCGGCGATCGCTATCTCGAGCAGCCCCTGGCCGCGAGCCATATGGGTCTGATCTATGTGAACCCGGAAGGCCCGCGCGGCCAGCCGGACCCGGAAGGCGCGGCCCACGACATCCGCGTCACCTTTAGCCGCATGGCGATGAATGACGAGGAGACCGTGGCGCTGATCGCCGGCGGTCACACTTTCGGCAAATGCCATGGCGCGGCGAACGCGGCCATGGGCCCTGAGCCTGAAGGCGCCGACATCGCGGCCCAGGGCTTCGGCTGGACCAATGCCAACGGGACAGGCAATGGCGGCGACACCATGACCAGCGGCCTGGAAGGCGCTTGGACCCCGGACCCGATCCAGTGGGACATGGGCTATTTCAAGCAGCTGTTTAACTACGAGTACGAGCTGACCAAGAGCCCGGCGGGCCACTGGCAGTGGGCGCCCAAGAACCTCAAGACCGAGGACCACGCCCCGGACGCCCATGCGGGCACAAGCGTGCCCACCATGATGCTCACCACCGACCTCTCCATGAAGGTGGACGCCGAGTACGAGAGGATCTCGCGCAATTTCTTCGAGAACCCGGACGTGTTCGCCGATGCATTCGCCCGCGCCTGGTTCAAGCTGACCCACCGCGACATGGGTCCCAAGACCCGCTATCTCGGCCCGGAAGTCCCCGAGGAAGACCTGATCTGGCAGGATCCGGTGCCGGCGGTGGATCACGCGCTTGTCGGCGACGCCGATGTAAAGGCGCTCAAGGCCGCGATGCTGGATGCAGACGTTGATCCGGCGGATCTGGTCTTCACCGCCTGGGCTTCAGGCTCCACCTATCGCGATTCCGACAAGCGCGGCGGCGTCAATGGCGCGCGCATCCGCCTGGCGCCCCAGAAAGACTGGAACGCCAACGAACCGGCCCGAATCGCTAAAGTGATCGACGCGCTGGAGCAGGTGAAGTCGGCGTTCGACACCCAGGCCTCTGGCGGTAAGAAGATCTCTCTCGCCGACCTGATCGTGCTTGCCGGCGACGCGGCGGTGGAACAGGCCGCGAAGGCCGCCGGGGAAGAAATCAACATCCCCTTCACGCCGGGGCGCACCGACGCCACCGACGAGATGACCGACGCCGACGCCTTTGAACCTCTGGAGCCCGGCGCGGACGGTTTCCGCAACTATGTGGACGCCGAACACACCGTTCCCACCGAAGAGCTTCTGGTGGACCGGGCCCGGCTGCTCACCCTCTCGATCCCGGAAACCAGCGTGCTGGTGGCGGGCCTGCGCGTGCTCGGCGCCAATCACGGCGGCAAGACCGACGGCGTGCTGACGAACACTCCAGGCGTTCTGACCAATGACTTCTTCGTCAATCTTCTGGACATGGAGACCGCCTGGAAGGCCGTCTCGCCGGAAGAGAAGGAGTTCATCGGCACGAACCGCGAGAGCGGTGAAGAGCGCTGGCGCGCCAGCCGCGTGGATCTGGTGTTCGGCTCGAACTCCCAGCTGCGCGCGGTGGCAGAAGCCTACGCCCAAGGCGATGCGAAAAAAGCCTTCATCCATGATTTCGCCCGCGCCTGGCGCAAGGTGATGATGCTGGACCGCTTCGATACGCCCGGTGCGCAGCTGTAGCGCTCCGGCGCCCAACACCTGAATTTGTAAAGCCCCGGGCCCCCCGAACCCCGGGGTTTTGCGTTGTCCATGGACGAAGTGGACTGCGCCGGGCGGAATTCGGGTTGATTAATCCCTTTTTTTTCAGCAAGGCTGGTCCTGTTCACTAGGTGCACTAGTATCCTTGGCACCGAAACGGGAGGAATAAGCCTAATGAGGACGACCAGTATCATTGCAGCACTGCTGGCTTCGACGGCGCTGGCCGCTTGCGGCGGCGGTGAAGATCAGAGCGCCGACACCGCCGACACCACCACCGCCGGCGGCGAAACCGAGACCATGGCGACGGAAACCTCCGGCGAAGCCATGGGCGGCGACACCGGCATGGAGGCTGAACAGCCCGCCGCCGACGAGGCTCCGGCTGAAGAAGCCCCCGCTGAAGAGGCCTCTGCTGACGAGGCGTCCTCTGAAAGCGGCGACATGGCGTCTGGCGGCGAAAGCGAGTTTCTGGTGGCCGGCCTGACCGGCGATCCCGAAGCGGGTCGCCGCGTGTTTGCGCGCTGCCGCTCGTGCCACGTCCTTGAAGAAGGCGTGAACCGGGTTGGCCCGTCGCTTTACGGTATTGTGGGCCGTGAAGCCGGTTCAGTGGAAGGGTTCCGGTATTCGGAAGCCAACGCCAACTCCGGCGTGACCTGGACCGAGGAAAACCTTTTCGAGTATCTGGAAAACCCGCGCGAATACATTCCGGGCACCATCATGGCGTTCCCCGGCCTGCGCGACGAGCAGGACCGCGCCGACGTCATCGCCTACATCGAGGCGAACGGCGGCTTCGGCGGCTAAGCCTAGGCTGGATCGTCGCGCGCCGCGCTGCGACGCCGGCGCGCGACGTCCAGAATATGAAATGCGAAAGCGGCGGCCAGTACGGCCGCCGTTATCGTATAGGGGGCCCCCGAAAGCGCGGCCCGCACCGCCAGCATCAGCATGACCCCCGGGGCCAGCAGAGCGGCGACATCCACCATGGTCATGGAACCGCGAAGACGCGGCCAGGCCGCCAACACGGCGGCCTCCACCACGACCAGAAGCAGGATCAGGTCGATGATCCGGCCCGAGGCGAACAACGCCTCCATCACGACAGGCTCATCGCGGCGACAGGCCCACCAAATGGGCGAGATCCTTGAAGAAGATCTTCGCGTGAGCGCCTGGGTCCTGGCGCACCAGCTCTTTTTCCATATAGCCCTGCCAGGTCAGACGCTGAACGTCAGGATCGGCGCAGATCTTCACGAAGCGCTCGCGGCGTTTGTCGTTGCGGTACCAGAAATGCTGCATGATCCCGAGCACGAAGAAGGTCTGTCCGTGATCCTTCATGAAGCGCTTGCGCACCGACGCCAGGGCTTTGGCCTGACCGGTGGCGAGAAATTCCAGCGCGCCTTCGCCGGCCATCTTGCCGGACGTCATGGCGTAGAAGATGCCCTCGCCCGAAGACGGCGCCACGGCGCCGGCTGCGTCGCCGGCCAGCACCACGTCGCGGCCATTATCCCAGCGCGGCGCCGGCTTGTAGGGCAGCGGCGCGCCTTCACGGCGCACGACTTCGCAATCGGCCAGCCCTGAGGATTCCCGGAGCGCTTTCACTGCGCCCCGCAGGGAGAAGCCCTTCACCTGACTGCCGGTTCCGATGCTGGCGAGCTCGCCATGGGGGAACACCCAGCCGTAAAAGTCGGGCGAGATGCGCCCGTCGTAAATCACGTCGCATCGGTCGGCGTGGTAGTGGCCGACGGTCTCGCCCTGCGGCGCGCGCACGATCTCATGGTAGGCGAAGACGCTCTTGACCTTTTCGGCGCCCTTCACGGTCTGCTTGGCGAGTTTCGAGCGCGCGCCGTCGGCGCCCACAATCACGCGGGCGCGCACACGGAGGGTTTCGTCGGGCGCGTCATGGGGCGCGAAGACCACGATGGCGGTTCCGTCATCGTCACGCTCGACACACTCGAACGAGCCGTCGCGGCGCTCGGCGCCGGCGTCGGCTGCGCGCTCGCGCAGGAACTCGTCGAAATGCTCGCGGTCGACCATGCCCACATAGCCGTCGCCGATGGGCATATCGACTTCCAGGCCGGAGGGCGCAAGGATGCGCGCGCCGCGGGTCCGCGCCACGATCTGGGACTCCGGGATCTTGAACTCCCGGATCAGCTTGGGCGGCACTGCGCCGCCGCAGGGCTTGATGCGCCCCGGCTTGTCGAGCAGCAGAACAGAAGCTCCACCTTCACACAGGGTCTGCGCGGCGGCGGCCCCGGCTGGGCCGCCCCCGACTACGACAGCGTCATAGGTCTTGAGTGCATGCGTCATGAGGCGCCTCCCGCCAGGGTGGGTATGGACTGGGTTTGAGTTTCGGTCTCCTCCACGCCGAGCGCCAGACGCGCGGCCACGAGGAACAAGACAGCTTCGATTGCAAAGACGAGCCCGAAGGCCAGAGTCGCGTCGGCGAAGAGCGCGCGCGCCGCATCGATCGCAGCAGCGCCGAGAAAGCCCCCGACCCCGAAGGCGATCGCCTGGGCCGCGCCCCAAAGGCCGATCCGCATGCCCTCGCGTCCAGGACCGTCGGCGCCGGCCAGCCCCATCATCGCGCCGATGGCGGCGACGGCGAAGGCGCCGTTGGACAGGCCCAGAAGAAAGACAGACAATCCCAGCGGCCAGCCGGGACCCACAAGGCTGGCAACCGCCAGACCCAGAAGCGCGAGGCAAGAGGCGACGCAGCCGCCGATGACCCAGGCTTGGCGCCGGCCGAACCCGCTTCCGCTAAAGCGGGCGCCCAGCACCGCGACGCCGATCATCCCCAGAAGCACGCCGGCGTTCTGCACCCCGGCCAGCTGGGTGGACTGGCCCGGCGTCAGATTGAACACGAGGCCGCTGAACGGCTCCAGGATCATGTCCTGGCTGCTATAGGCGAGCATGGAAACGAAGACGAAGATGGTGAAGCGGCGCGCTTTCGGCTCGCCCCACACCTCTTTCAGCGCGGCCTTGAAATCGGTCTTCGGCGCGGCGGGGCCGGCCTCGGCGCGGCGCGACCGGCCGGTGCGCTCTACGCCCAAAACCGCAACGACGCACAGGGCGAAGGCGATGGCGCTGACCGCGGCGGTGACGACCACGAAGCGGGTCAGTGTGAACGGGTCAAGCTGGCCGCCCGCCACCCCGGCGGTGACGGCGAAGCCGAAAATCATCATGATCCAGGTGATCGACGCCGCCGGGGCGCGCCGTTCCGGCGCCACATCGGTGGCCAATAGCGCCAGCAGCGAGGTTCCCGCCGCGCCGACGCCGCCGCCGATCATGACGAAGGCGAAGACAGCCAATGCGATCCCCGCGATCGGGGACGTGGCGGTCCAGGCGGTGGCGATCGCGGCGAGCACGCCGCCGATCGCCAGAACCGCCATGCCGGCGATGATCCAGGGCGTGCGCGCCCCGCCCATGTCGGAGCCGTGGCCCCAGCGCGGGCGGCTGAGCTGAACCGCATAGTGCAGACCCACAAGCGCGCCCGGCAACATCGCGGGCAGCGCCAGCTCCACCACCATCACCCGGTTCAGGGTGGAGGTGGTCAGAACCACGATGGACCCCAGCGCCGCCTGCACCAGCCCAAGCCTGACGATCTCGATCCAGCTTAAGAATCCGCGATCGGCGCTGGTGGTGCTCTGGGTGCGGGCGCCCGTCATGGCGGCCTCCTCAGCTCAGATTCGACACGGCGAAGGCGCTCACCAGCATGCCGAGTACGTAAAGGGTGACGCCGGTGGCGTTGAACCAGGGCGCAAGCGCCTTGGGGTCGCGCAACAGGCGGGACATCAGGATGATCTGGGCCACAAGCGCCAGGGCCACGAGACCGGCATGGATCGGACGGCCCCAGATGAGCAGCAGCCAGACCACGTAAAACTGCGGCGCCGCCATCACAGTGCAGGCGATCCGCGCCGCCTTGCGCGGGCCGAGCACCGCCGGCAGCGATCTCAGGCCCATTTTCTGGTCGCCTTCGATCGCCTTGAAATCGTTCAGGACCATGATCCCGTAAGCGCCCAGGCTATAAAGCACCGCCATGGTGATGGTCGCGGCCGACGGCAGCGCCTGCGTCATCACGGCGGCGCCGGTGAACCAGGCCAGGCCCTCATAGGAAATTCCCACCGACAGCGGGCCCCAGATGCCGCTGCGCTTCAGGCGCACCGGCGGCGCGCTATAGGCCCAGGACAGGGCGACACCCAGCGCCGCGGCCGCGAAAACCCAGACGCCGAGAAAAGCCGCCCAGATCAAGCCGGCGATGGACCAGAAGATGGCGATCCACAGACCCCATTTGCCCGGGATACGCCCGGACGGAATCGGACGGTTCGGCTCGTTGATGGCGTCCACATGGCGATCAAACCAGTCATTGACGGTCTGACTGCCGGCGCACAAAAGCGGACCGGCCAGCACCACGCCCGCCAGCAAAAGGCCGAGCGTATCGAGACCGAATTGTCCGCTGGAGACCACCCCGCACCCGAACGCCCACATGGGCGGAAACCAGGTGACGGGCTTGGACAGCTCCACCACCGCCAGAAGCGAGGTGCGCAAAGGCACGCGAGGTGAAGAGAGCGAGTGATCCATGCCCTGTAAGGTATGGTGAACACATAAAAGCGTCAACTAAACTTGACGCTTTTTTAGAGCCGATATCGCGGGACGATTCAGGACCGCCCTGGGCCTCAGTGTTCTGATTTGGGCTGCAGCTCGCCAATCTTGTGGCGGTGCATTTTGGCGTAGAGGCTCTGCCGGCTCAGGCCGAGGATTTCGGCGGCCGAGGCGCGGTTGTCATTGGTCAATTCCAGCGCCGCCTCGATGCAGCTGCGCTCGATCATGTCCGTGCTCTCGCGCACGATATCCTTGAGCGCGACGCGGCCGACAAGATCGGAAAGCTGGTCCACGCTGCCGGGCATGGGGGCGCCCTCGGCGCCGCGGCCGGCCACAAGGCGACGGCCCACGGGCCGAACCGAAAAGCCAAAGACCCCGCCGGTGGGCCCCGGCGCCGCGACGGCGGATACCTCCACCGGCTCGCGCAGATCGTGGCGGCTGCGAAGCAGGGTGGCGAAATTGCGGATCACGCCGTGCTCGCGCAAATTCGCCATGAGCACGTTCAGCTCGGTTTCGGTGCGGCCGAGATAATGCTCGATGGGCGCGCCAATCGCCGAATCCGCCTCGCTGAGCTGGGCCAGATCCACGAAGGCGTCGTTGACCGAGAGAATCTTGCCGTCCTCGCCAGTGAGCACCAGGCCGTCAGGCAGGATGGCGGCCAGCTGGGACAGGGAGGCGTCGGCGGCGGCCGCGGCCTTGGCGTCCTTGGCTGACAGGCGCACCAGGTAGTAGACTTCTCGCCCCTGGCGATAGACCGAGGCGAGCATGAGGCAGGGCTTCTTGGCGCCGTCGGGCGTCAGCTCGATCTGCTCGGTGCGGCCGGTCTTGCGGGCCACGGCCAGGATTTCGCGCACCGATTCCGAGCACGCCGCGCCAAAGGCGCCGTCAAGCGACCGGCCTTCAAGGTGTTGCGAGGAGCGGCCCAGAAGCCGGGCCGCCGCCGGACTGACGTCGGTGATGCGAAACGAATTGCCGTCAATGATGACGACGCCTTCGGAGGCGAGCTGGAATAGAAGCCGGAAGCGGGTCTCCGCCTCACGCACGCGGGAATAATCGCGCTCCATGGAGCGCTGCGCCTCGATCAGGCGCTGCTGCATGCCTGCGGCGGCCCGCAGATCGCGGCCGACCGCCAGGATCCAGCCCTCGCGCCCGGCGGGCAGGGTGAAGTAGGAGATGGGGAGATCCGACCCGTCGGGCCGGCGTTGATTGACATGGCGCCAGCGCCGCGGTCCCGACGTGCTGGGCGCGCCCAGCAAGGCCGTCACCTTCTCGCGCGAATCGGGATTGACCAGATCGACCCATTTCTGGCCGATCCAGGAATCCATCGAATCGACCTCGGAGAACTCTTCACCCGAAAAAGCGGCGTCGCGCACGACGCCGCGCTGATCGACAAGCAAGGCGAGATCGGCTGCGTTGGCGGCCAGATCCGCCGCCGCTTCGTCCACGAACGCCGAGCGAACGACCTCGCGGGATCTAAACCGCGCGTTCGGGCCTACTGGGGCCTTGGTATCCATGGAGTCGCCTTGTGATAAAGATTCAATCGATCATTCAACGCGCGAGAGCCTATGAACCAAACGCTGCGCAGTGACAACTGCACGGACCCCGTCCGTTGCGGTTGCGTCCGCGCCCACGCGCTTGGCCAGGCCAAGGTCTTCATTAAACGCGTTTCCACCCACCAGGACGAAAACGTCGCGATTAAGAGAGCGCGCGCGGACAAGTTTGATCGCAGCGCGCAAGGTCTTGATATTCAATTCAGAACTGACGGAGAGGCCGACCACGTCGTAATGATCCTCGCTCACCGCCAATGCGATGTGCGCGGCCTCGGGGGTGGATTCGCAGCGGACGCGCCACCCGGCCCGCGTGAAGAACTCGCCGACCATCATCACGCCGAACACATGCATCTCGCCCGGCGCCGGAGCCAGGAGCACGCGCGGAGAGACGCCGCCGACGCCCAGGCCGCACGGCGTGTCCTCGTTCACGCGCTCCAGAATTCGGTGCAGCTTCATCAGGCCGATCGTCACGTCGGCGAAATCGCACGCATCTTCTTCCCACAGCTTGCCCAGACGGCGCGCAGCCGGCGCCAGAAGCTTCAGCAGAACATCATCGTGCGAAGCGCCCGCATCAACGAGCCGGTCGACTTCTGCGACCAGATCATCGGGATCGCCCGTGACGGTGCGGCGCGCGAAATCGTCCACCTGGTCGGCGTCGAATTTGAGCGAACGCACCGTGTTTGCGTCATCGGCCTTCATCATGTCGGACGCGCCGCGATTGACCAGCATGAGCCGCGGAATGATCTCCGCCTCGATCAGCTTGTCCAGGACCTGCTTGGGCGGACCGGCATTATCAAGCTCGTACGGCTTGCCGGTCTGACCCCAGTTTTTCCAGTCCAGTGATTGCTGCGTCGCGCGGGCCAAGCCCGCCAGCCCGAACCGATCCAAAGCCGTGTCCGCCATAAGGGGTGTCCTCCCATCCCCGCGTGAATGATCGGACGTACGAGCCGCCCCTCTCCACGCTTTGTTTTCCGCCGCCGGTTGATCGGCGGCGGCGGTGACGGACCGCCCCAAGGCTAGGGGGCCAGGTCGGACCGTCCCTGTATTTGCAAACATGGTGGCAGCTTCTTTTTGCGGTGACCAGAAATTTCGAACCTCCAATGATTTTATGAGGACTTGGCGATCTGTCAATTTTTTCGGACGTCCAAAAATATTGACACTTCGGAAATTCGTGCCGTACGCTGCCCTCATAGACATGCGCAAGGAGGCCGCGCCATGCGGGCCGCAACACAAAGCCACGATCGCCGAATCTCCAACGAGCCGGGTCAGACCTTGCAGGGCTGGATCGACATGATCGCCCCCTGCCCCTGGACCGCCCACGCCGGCTGCGCGACCCGGCACCACCACCGCATCGAGCGCAGGACGCCCGCCCCGCTTTACACGCCCGAACAGCGCGTGCGCCGCGACGCGACTCCCTGGACGCTGGTCTAGGGCCTTCTGGCGCCGCTCCAGTTTCTGGTGTTCGCCATCAGCCTGTTTCTGGTGGTGCGCTATCTCAACACCGGAGAGGGCTACCTTCTGGCCACCCTCTCGGTGATCGCCAAGACGGTCCTGCTCTATACGATCATGGTGACCGGCGCGATCTGGGAGAAAGTGGTCTTCGGCCGCTATCTCTTCGCGCCCTCCTTCTTCTGGGAGGACGTCTTCTCCATGCTCGTCCTGGCCCTGCACACCGCCTATCTGGGCGCGGTGCTCTTCGGGATCGGCACGGCCAACGACCAGATGGTGCTCGCGCTGGCGGCCTACGCCACCTACGTGGTCAACGCGGCTCAATTCATCTGGAAGCTGAGGATGGCGCGCCTGGAGGGAGCCCCCTCGTGACCGCCACGCCTGCTCCTGTAACGTCTGAAGGCGGCTGCGCCCCGGAGATCCTGCGCGAGCGCGGCCAGCGCGAAGTGTTTTGCGGGCTCACCGGAATTGTCTGGCTGCACCGCAAGATCCAGGACGCCTTCTTCCTCATCGTCGGCTCGCGCACCTGCGCGCACCTGATGCAGTCGGCCGCCGGCGTGATGATCTTCGCCGAACCGCGCTTTGCGACAGCGATCATCGAGGAGCGCGATCTGGCCGGCATGGCCGACGCCAATGAAGAGCTGGACCGGGTCGCCGCCCAGGTCCTGGCCCGCCGCCCCGACATCAAGATGCTGTTTCTGGTCGGCTCCTGCCCCAGCGAAGTGATCAAGCTTGATCTGTCGCGCGCCGCCGCCAGGCTCGACGCCGCCACGGACGGCGTGCGCGTGCTCAGCTATAGTGGCAGCGGCATCGAAACAACCTTCACCGAAGGCGAAGACACCTGTCTTGAAGCCCTCGTGGCCGAGCTGCCCCGGGCGCCGGCCGAAGAAGCCTCCCTGCTGGTGGTGGGCGCCCTGGCCGATGTGGTGGAAGACCAGTTCATCCGCCTGTTCGACGCGCTCGGGATCGGCCCCGTGAGCTTCCTGCCGGCGCGCACCTCCGCCGATCTTCCCGCGGTGGGTCCCGGCACGCGCTATCTTCTGGCCCAGCCTTTCCTGGCGCGCACCGGCGCCGCCCTTGAAGGGCGCGGCGCAAAGCGGATCGCGGCGCCGTTTCCCCTGGGCGCCAACGGCACCGAAGCCTGGCTTCGCGCCGCGGCCGATGTCTGGGGCGTCTCCGAAGACCGATTCGAAACCGTCATCGCCGCGCCGCGCGCCCGCGCCCGCAAGGCGCTGACGCGTCACCGCGAAGCCCTGTCGGGCCGCAGCGTCTTCTTCTTCCCCGATTCCCAGCTTGAAATCCCGCTGGCGCGCTTTCTCAACGAAGAGCTCGGCGCCCGGCTGATCGAGGTCGGCACGCCCTATCTGCACCGCACGCATCTCGACTGCGAGCTGCCGCGCCTGCCGGTCGATGTTCAGCTGAGCGAAGGCCAAAACGTGGACCTTCAGCTTGATCGCTGCCGCGCCGCGCGCCCCGACCTCACCGTGTGCGGGCTCGGCCTGGCCAATCCGCTGGAGGCCGAGGGCCTGTCCACCAAGTGGGCCATCGAGCTGGTCTTCACCCCGATCCAGGGCTTCGAGCAGGCCGGCGATCTGGCCGAGCTGTTCACCCGTCCGCTGAAGCGCCGCGATCTGTTGAGGGTGGGATGAAACTTACGGTCTGGACATATGAGGGCCCGCCCCATGTGGGCGCCATGCGCGTCGCCACGGCCATGGAGGATCTGCACTATGTCCTCCATGCGCCTCAGGGCGACACCTATGCGGACCTTTTGTTCACGATGATCGAGCGGCGCGACCACCGCCCGCCGGTGACCTACACCACGTTCCAGGCCCGCGATCTGGGAAGCGACACCGCGGAGCTTTTCAAGACCGCCGCCCAGGACGCCTATAACCGCTACAAGCCGGCCGCCATGCTGGTGGGCGCTTCCTGCACCGCAGAGCTGATCCAGGATGATCCCGGCGGACTCGCCACCACGCTGGGCCTGCCCATTCCCGTCCTGCCGCTGGAGCTTCCGTCCTACCAGAAAAAAGAAAACTGGGGCGCGTCGGAAACCTTCTATCGCCTGGTGCGCGGCCTGTGCGGCGCGAGCGCCCCGGCGCCCGGCGAGGCCAAGGCCGAGCGCGCGCCCGGACGTCCGCGCTGCAATCTGCTGGGCGCCGCGGCGCTGGGCTTTCGCCATCGCGACGACGTCAAGGAAATCACCGGCCTTCTGAACCGCATGGGCGTCGACGTCTCGGTCTGCGCTCCGCTGGGCGCGACCCCGGCCGATGTCTCGCGGCTCGGCGAAGCGGACTTCAACGTGGTCCTCTATCCCGAAATCGCCGGCGAAGCCGCCCGCTGGCTGGAGAAAGCCTTCGGCCAGCCCTACACCAAGACCATTCCCATTGGCGTCGGCGCCACGCGCGACTTCGTCGCCGAAGTGGCCGAGATGGCCGGCGTGGACCCGGCGGCCGGCCTGGACGAGCGCGATCTGCGCCTGCCCTGGTGGTCGCGCTCGGTGGATTCCAACTATCTCACGGGCAAGCGCGTCTTCATCTTCGGCGACGCCACCCACGCCATCGCGGCGGCGCGCGTCGCCGTGGAAGAGATGGGTTTCGAGCTGGTGGGCCTGGGCGCTTACAACCGCGAATACGCCCGCGGCGTGCGCGAAGCCGCAGCCAAGTACGGCGTCGAGCCGCTGATCACCGACGACTATCTCGAGGTCGAGGCCGCCATCGAGGCCGCCCGCCCCGAACTGGTGCTCGGCACCCAGATGGAGCGCCACATCTCCAAGCGCCTCAGCGTCTCCTGCGCGGTGATCTCCGCGCCGGTTCATGTGGAGGACTTCCCCGCCCGCTACGCGCCCCAGATGGGGTACGAAGGCGCCAACGTAATCTTCGACACCTGGGTTCACCCCCTCGTGATGGGACTGGAAGAGCACCTGCTCGGCATGTTCCGCGAGGACTTTGAATTCAGCGACGAAGCCGGGCCATCCCATCTTGGACCCCGCGCTCAGCAGACCACGCCCGAGCCCGTTCAGGCCCCGCAGACCGACGCCGCCGAAGGCGCTCCGGTGTGGGGCGAGGACGCCCTGGCCGAGCTGAAGAAGATCCCCTTTTTCGTGCGCGGCAAGGCTCGCCGGAACACCGAAAAACATGCCGCAGAGCAGGGTGTCGCCGAGATCAGCGTGGACACGCTCTACGACGCAAAGGCCCACTATGCGCGATAGCATCGATATTCCCGAGTACCGGGTCGTCATCGTGACGCTGGACAACCATGCGGCCGGTCCGTGCCTGCGTGTTCTCGACCGGCTCACCGCCGACTTTCCCGGCCTTCAGGTTTCCGTGCACGCCGCCGCCGAATGGTCTGAAAACCCGGCGGCGCTGGACGCGGCGCGCGCGGCCGTGCTCACCGGCGACATCATCATCGCCAATCTCTTGTTCATCGAAGAGCATGTTCAGGCGATCCTGCCGGTCATGCGCGAGCGGCGCGACCATTGCGACGCCATGCTCGGCGTGGTCGCCGATACGCAGCTGGTGAACCTCACCCGAATCGGCGATCTGGACATGTCCAAGCCGAGCTCGGGCGCCATGGCGATCCTGAAAAAGCTCAAGCCGAAGACCAAGCGGTCCTCCTCGGCCGAAGCGTCCATGAAGATCCTGCGCCGGCTGCCGCAAATCCTGAAATTCCTGCCCGGCAAATTCCAGGACCTGCGCGCCTACTTCCTGACCATGCAGTACTGGCTGGCGGGCTCCGACGACAATGTCGAGCAGATGATCCGCTTCCTGGTCGGCCGCTACGCGCCCGATCGCGAGTGGAACAAGGTGCAGGCCAAAGCGCCGGTGGATTATCCCGAAACCGGGCTCTATCACCCCGACCTTCCCGGACGGCGCATCACCACCGATCTGGCCGAGTTGCCGGGGCCGAAAAATCCGGTGGCCACAGTGGGTCTGGTCATGCTGCGCAGCTATGTGCTGGCCTCCGACACCGCCCATTTCGACGGCGTGATCCGGGCGTTTGAAGCGCGCGGCCTGCGGGTGATCCCGACCTTTGCGGGCGGGCTGGATGCGCGCCCCGCCATCGACCGCTATTTCAAGGACCCCAACGGCGCGGTGATCGACGCCATGGTGTCGCTCACCGGCTTCAGCCTCGTGGGCGGTCCGGCCTATACCGACAGCACCGCCGCGGTCGAAGCCCTCACCGGCCTGGACGTGCCCTATATCGCAGCGCACTCGATCGAGTTTCAAACCTTGGGTCAGTGGGGCGACAGCGCCGGCGGACTGGGTCCGGTGGAGACCACCATCCTCATCGCCCTGCCCGAGCTGGACGGCGCCACCAACCCGACCGTGTTCGGCGGCCGCCACGGCGCCGAACCGTGCATGGGCTGCCACCGGGGCTGCACCAGCCAGGCCGGCTCAAAGGCCATGGCGCCGTGCACTGAGCGCATCGACGTGCTCGCCGAGAAGACCGCCCGCCTGGCCAAGCTGCGCCGCATGGAGAACGCCGAGAAGAAAGTCGGCGTGGTCCTGTTCGGCTTTCCGCCCAACGCCGGCGCCATCGGCACCGCGGCGTATCTCAGCGTTTTTGAAAGCCTGTTCAACACCCTCAAGCGCATGGCCGCCGAGGGCTATGACGTCGAGGTTCCCAAGACCGTCGACGCCCTGCGCGACGCGGTGCTGCACGGCAACGCCGCGCAGTACGGCCAGGAAGCCAATGTAGCCGACAAGGTCAGCGCCGACTTCATCGTGCGCAACACGCCCCCGCTCAAAGCCATCGAGGCGGTGTGGGGGCCGGCTCCGGGCAAGCAGCTCTCCGACGGGCGCAACGTCTTCATCCTCGGCGCCCATTTCGGCAATGTCTTCGTCGGCGTTCAGCCCACCTTCGGGTATGAAGGCGATCCCATGCGGCTCCTGTTCGAGCGCGGCTTCGCCCCGACCCACGCCTTCACCCAGTTCTATCTTTGGCTCAAGAACACCTATGAAGCCGACGTGGTGCTGCACTTCGGCATGCACGGCGCCCTGGAGTTCATGCCAGGCAAGCAGGCCGGGCTGGGCGCGCGCGACTGGCCGGACCGGCTGATCGGCGAAATGCCGAATGTCTATCTCTACGCCTCCAACAACCCCTCCGAAGCAAGCCTGGCCAAGCGCCGCGCCAACGCGGTGACCGTCACCCACGTGACCCCGCCGCTGGCCGCCTCCGGGCTCTACAAGGGATTGTCGGAGCTGAAAGACAGCGTCACCCGCTGGCGCGCCATGCGCTCCGACGACACCCTGCGCGCCGAGCTGGCCGAGCTGATCGCCGAGCAGGCTGAAGCTGTCGACATGGGTGGGCTGGCGCCGGACGCCCTGTGGCTGAAGCTACTGGAGACCGAGGACGCCCTGATCCCTGAAGGGCTTCATGTGGTGGGCCGGGCCCCTGACGAGGCGGAAATCGCCGAGCACCTGTCGGTGATGGCCGAGACCGATCCCAAGATCCTGGCGCAAGTGGCCGAGCATCTGCGCGGCGACGCCGAGCTGACCGGCCTGATGCGCGCGCTTTCGGGCCGCTATATCGCCCCGGCGCCGGGCGGAGACCTGATCCGCTCGCCGGAAGTTCTGCCGGCGGGCCGCAATATCCACGCCTTTGATCCGTTCCGCATGCCGACCCCGTTCGCCATGGCCGACGGCGCCAAGCAGGCGCAGCTTCTGCTGGACACCCACCCCACCCTGCCGCGGTCTGTGGCGCTGGTTTTGTGGGGCTCCGACAACATCAAGTCCGACGGCGGCCCGATCGCCCAGGCCCTGGCGCTCATGGGCGCGACCCCGCGCTTTGACGGCTATGGCCGCCTGTCCGGCGCCGATCTCGTTCCGCTGGAAGAGCTGGGCCGTCCGCGCGTCGACGTGGTGATGACCCTGTCGGGCATCTTCCGCGACCTGCTGCCTCTGCAGACCCGGATGCTGGCGGAAGCCGCCTTCAAGGCCGCCACCGCCGACGAGCCGGTGGAGATGAACTTCGTGCGCGCCCACAGCCTGGCCTACGCCGAGAAAATGGGCTGCGATATAGAAGAGGCGAGCCTGCGGGTCTTCTCCAACGCTGAAGGGGCATACGGCGCCAACGTCAACGCCCTGGTGGACAGCGGCGCCTGGGAAAACGAGGACGAGCTGGCGGACGCCTATCAGAACCGCAAATCCTTCGCCTACGGCCAGAACGGCAAAAGCCGGGCCAGCAAGGAGCTCCTCAACGAGACATTGAAGGATGTCGAGGTCGCCTATCAGAACCTTGAATCGGTCGAGCTGGGTGTCACCACGGTGGACCATTACTTCGATACGCTGGGCGGGATCAGCCGGGCGGTTAAACGCGCCCGGGGAACCGACGCGGCCGTCTATATCGGCGACCAGACCCGTGGCTCGGCCAAGGTCCGCACCCTGAAAGAACAAGTCGCCCTGGAAACCCGCTCGCGCAGCCTGAACCCGAAATGGTTTGAAGGCATGCTCAAGCACGGCCATGAAGGCGTGCGCCAGATCGAGGCGCAAGTGACCAACACGCTGGGCTGGTCTGCGACCACCGGCCAGGTCGAGCCTTGGGTCTATCAGCGCCTGTCGGAGACCTACGTCCTCGACGAGGAAATGCGCAACCGCCTCGCCGAGCTGAACCCGCAAGCCTCGGCACGCCTGTCGGAGCGCCTGCTGGAAGCCCATGAGCGCAACTACTGGCAACCCGATCCTGAAACCCTCGAGGCGCTCAAGCGCGCCGGCGAAGCCATTGAAGACCGGCTGGAGGGGGTTCTCCCCGCCGCCGCCGTGACCGCGTGATGCAGCGCAGAAGGATTAACTGATGACCATGCTCGACCTCAAACGCCCGTCCCCGCGGCGGTCCGACGGAGAGGGCAGCGTTCAGGTGCAACTGGACCCGTCGCTTCAGATCAGCTCCGCTCAGGTCTTCGCCGTGTACGGCAAGGGCGGCATCGGCAAATCGACCACCTCGTCCAATCTCTCCGCCGCCTTCTCCCACCTTGGAAAGAAGGTGCTTCAGATCGGCTGCGACCCCAAGCACGACTCCACCTTCACCCTCACCAAGCGCCTGGCGCCCACGGTGATCGACGTTCTGGAAAGCGTCGACTTCCACTCCGAGGAGCTGCGCCCAGAGGACTACATGTTCGAGGGCTATAACGGCGTCATGTGCGTGGAGGCCGGCGGCCCGCCGGCGGGCACCGGCTGCGGCGGCTATGTCGTGGGTCAGACGGTGAAGCTCCTCAAGGAGCATCACCTGCTCGACGACGCCGACGTGGTGATCTTCGACGTTCTGGGCGACGTGGTGTGCGGCGGCTTCGCCTCGCCGCTGCAGCACGCCCATCGCGGCCTGATCGTCGCGGCCAATGATTTTGACTCCATCTTCGCCATGAACCGCATCATTTCTGCGATCTCGGCAAAGTCGAAGAATTACGAAGTGCGCCTGGGCGGGGTGATCGCCAACCGCTCCAAGGCGACCGACGAAATCGACCGGTTTTCGGAGCAGACCGGCCTGCGGCGCCTGGCCCATTTCCCGGACCTTGATGCAATCCGCCGGTCGCGCCTGAAGAAGTGCACCCTGTTCGAGATGGATAGCGAGGACCCCGAGATCGCGGCGGTCCAGGCTGAATACATGCGTCTGGCCGCCTCGCTTCTGGACGGCATTGAGCCTTGCCTGGCCACGGCGATGAAGGATCGTGAAATCTTTGACTTCCTGGGGTTCGATTGATGACCGACATCACCTACCAGCAGCGCCGCGACGCCCTTGAGACCTATTTTGACCGCACCGCAGTGGAGGCCTGGGCCAAGCTCACCTCCGAAGCGCCGGTCAGCGGCGTGCGCGCCAAGGTGCGCGACGGCCGCGACGCCATTCGCGACGCCTTCCTGTCCTGGCTGCCCTCCGACATGACCGGCGAAACGGTGCTGGACGCCGGGTGCGGCGCTGGCCAGCTCGCCTTCGCCATGGCCGAGCGCGGGGCCCATGTGGAGGCGGTGGATCTGTCGCCGACCCTCTTGGAGCTCGCCGCCGAGCGCGCGCCGGCCGATTTACCCGGTTCTGTGTCGTTTCGGGCCGGAGATATGCTTGACGACTCCGCCGGGCAGGTCGACCGTGTGGTGGCGATGGACTCCGTCATTCACTACAACGCCCGCGACATGGTCTCGGTGGTCGCGGGGCTCGCATCGCGCGCCCGCCACTCGGTCATGTTCACTTTCGCGCCCGCCACGCCGGCCACACTCATGATCTGGGGCGGCGGCAAGCTGTTCCCGAAATCGGACCGCTCCCCGGCCATCGTGCCGGTGACCGAAAGCGGCATCCGCAAGCGCATCGCCGCCTGCCCGGAGCTGTCCGGCTGGCGCGTGGGCCGCACCCTGCGGGTCAACAAGTTCTTCTACATCTCCCAGGCCATGGAGCTGGTTCGGGCATGAGCGACAACCGCTCCCTCAACGCACGCCGCTGGGCGCAGCTGGGCATGGCCCTGCTGCCGTTCGCCGACGTGGCGACGAAGGAGCTTCCGCTCAGCAGGCTTCTGCGCCTGTCCCTGTTCCAGGTTTCGGTGGGCATGGCTGCGGTCCTGCTCACCGGCACGCTGAACCGTGTGATGATCGCCGAGCTGGGCCTGCCGGCCGGGCTGGTGGCGCTCATGGTGGCGCTGCCGCTGCTGTTTGCGCCGCTGCGCGCGCTGATCGGGTACAAGTCCGACACCCATGTCTCCGCGCTGGGCTGGCGCCGGGTGCCCTATATCTGGTTCGGCTCGCTGATGCAGTTCGGCGGGCTTGCGATCATGCCCTTCGCGCTGGTCATCATGTCCGGCGACACCAACGGCCCGGCCTTCGTGGGCCCGCTGGCCTCGGCGATCGCCTTCCTTCTGGTGGGCGCGGGCATGCACACCACCCAGACCGCCGGTCTGGCGCTCGCCACCGATCTGGCCAGCGAAGAAAACCGTCCCCGCGTCGTCGCGCTTTTGTATGTGATGCTTCTGGTGGGCATGCTGATCAGCGCCATCGTCATCGGCCTGGCGCTGGCCGACTTCACCTCGATGAAACTGATCCAGCTGGTTCAGGGCGCGGCCGTTCTGACCATCATCCTCAATATCGCGGCGCTGTGGCGCCAGGAGGCGCGCGCACCAGACCTGACCCGCGCCGACGCCGACCGCCCCGACTTTGCAGAAGCCTGGCGCGCCTTCATGGCGGGCGGGCGCCCGGGGCGCCTTCTGGTCGCGACGGGTCTGGGCGGTGCGGCCTTCGCCATGCAGGACGTGCTTCTCGAGCCCTATGGCGGGGAAGTGCTGGGCCTTTCAGTCGCCGGCACCACAGTGCTCACCGCCCTGTGGGCGGCCGGCGCGCTCATCGGTTTCGCCTTTGCGGCTCGCGCCCTGTCTCAGGGGGGCGACCCCCATCGTCTGGCCGCCTACGGCATGGTGATCGGCGTGTTCGCCTTCGCCGCCGTGATCTTTTCCGACCCGCTTGGATCGCCTCTCTTCTTCCGCATCGGCGCCATGCTGATCGGGCTGGGAGGCGGGCTGTTCTCGGTGGGCACGCTCACCGCCGCCATGGAGCTGGGCGAATCCAACGGATCCGGCATCGCGCTGGGCGTCTGGGGCGCCGTACAGGCCACCGCAGCCGGACTCGGCGTCGCAGTGGGCGGCACGCTGCGCGACATCGTCGCCACCCTGTCTGACGCCGGCGCGCTCGGCCCGGCTTTCCAGGGTCCGGCGGTTGGATACTCTGTAGTCTATCATATTGAAATTGCGCTTTTATTCGCTGCAATCGCAGTGATTGGACCGCTCGCCCGCCATGCCGGCGGTCGGTCCGGGCGCACATCGGGAAAGTTCGGCCTCGCCGAATTTCCCGGCTAAAGGCTGAAAAGGAGGCCTTGTCATGGAAGGTGGTCAGATCGTCGGCTCGTTGGACTTCGCAACGCTATTATTCATAGCGTTCGTCGGGTTCTTCATCGCCCTGGTTTTTTATCTGCGCCGTGAGGATCGCCGCGAAGGCTATCCTCTGGAAACCGACACCGGCGGCAAGCTGGAGCAGCCCGGTGCGCTCTGGTTCCCGACCCAGAAACGTATGGATCTGGGCAATGGCGAGGTGGCCCTGAAGCCCGACGGGCGCCGGGATCCCGCCAATGACAAGATGAAGCGGCTGGCCGTGTGGCCGGGCGCCCCGTCAGAGCCGGTGGGCGATCCCATGACGGCCGGCGTCGGCCCGGGCGCCTACACCATGCGCCAGGACAAGCCGGACCTGACCCACGAAGGCGTGCCGAAGATCGTTCCCATGCGCCTTCTGGACGGGTTCGACGTGGCCAAGGGCGATGCGGATCCGCGCGGCATGGAAGTGCTGGGCGATGATGGCAAGCCGGCCGGCGTGATCAGCGAGATCTGGGTCGACCGGGCCGAGGCGCTGGTGCGCTATTACGAGGTCGAGCTGACCGACGGCGCCCGCAAGGTGCTGCTGCCCTACGCCTTCACCAATATCAAGGGCAAGGCGCGCAAGGCGCACGTCAACTCCATCCTCTCCACCCATTTCGCCGGCGTGCCCGCACACGCCTCTCCCGATCAGGTCACCCGCCTCGAGGAAGACCGGATCAGCGCCTATTACGCGGGCGGCATGCTGTACGCCACGCCCGACAGAGCGGAGCCCTGGATCTGATGTGTGATCTTGAAAAAATGAAGCCCGAATCCATCCCCGGCCTGCCCGAGGACCTTCCCCCCGGCGAACGCGTCCTGTGGAGCGGCGGTCCCGCATGGAAGTCGCTGGCCATGCATGTCTTCCACGTGCGCGCCGTGTCGATCTATTTCGTCGGGCTCGCCGTTTGGAAGGGCGCCGCCGCGGCGCCCCAAGGCGCGCTGGAAATCGCCATCAGCGTCGGCATCGTCGCGGGCCTGGGTGTGACCGCGCTGGCTCTGCTCTGCCTCTTCTCCTGGCTGATCGCGCGCTCGACGATCTACACCGTGACCGATGCGCGTGTGGTGATCAGGGCCGGCGTGGCTCTGCCCAAATCGATCAACATTCCCTTCAAGGTGATCGGCTCGGCGTCGCTGCGCACCCGCAAGGGCGGCGACGGCGATATCCCGCTGCAGCTGACCGGCCCGAACCGTGCGGGCTATCTGCCCCTGTGGCCCCATGTGCGCCCCTGGAGCATGATGCGCGCCGAGCCCATGCTGCGCGGCGTGCCCGACTCGGCCCAGGCCGCTGAAATCCTCGCCGGCGCGCTGGCGGAGAAAGCCGGCCAGCCCAAGACCCGCATCGCCGCCCAGGACGTCGACGCCCCGCGCGGCGAGGCCATGCCCGGCCGCGCCGCCATGGCCCACGGCTAGAGAACAGGAACGAAGACCATGAGCGTGAGCACGCAGGAAATCATCCACCAACGCGCTGTGAAGGGCGCCATCGCTCTTCTCGCCGTCACTGTGGTCTTAACGGCTGCCGTGCAGCTCACCGGGGGCCCGGATCGCTATGAGCCCGAAGGCGAGACCGTCGCCAGCGCCCAGCTCTTCTTCACCGACGAGCCCGACGGCTTTGTCGCGGTGTTCGACGCCGAGACCGGCGCGCGCTTGGCCGAGTATGGCGAGAACGAAGGCGTGTTCGTGCGCTCGGTGATGCGCGGCGTCGCACGTCAGCGCCGCATGCGCGGGCTCGGAGCCGAAGAGCCCGTGGAGCTGTCGCGCCTGAGCGACGGACAGCTCTGGCTCGTGGACCAGGCCACCGGCATCGACATTTTCCTGGGCGCGTTCGGCCCGGACAATTCGAGCGCCTTCGGCGAGATCCTTGATCTTGAAGAAGGCCTGATCGGCGCCCAGGCCGAGGCGGTCGCGACATGAGCCACACCGGCCCCAGACGCTTCGACGTGCCCTGCACGATCGAGATCGAACACACCAATGAACACCTGCACGCCCATGTCTCCCTTGAGGGAGAGGTTCCGATCTATCCCGGCGACCGGGTGCGCGTGCACGGCTCCGCCATCCAGGTAGAATTTGGAGAGTCAGCTTCGTACAGCCGCATCGCCACGGTGATGCGCGCGGGCTGGCTCTCGCGCCAGTGGACGAAGTTTCTGGCCAGCCTTGAAATCACAGAACTCTACGAAGTCAGCTTTTCAGCTGGGAGGAAGCTATGAACGCCCACGTCAAGGAAACCGCCGCGGCAAAGGCGATTCGCGAGCCCAATGAATCCACGAAGATGGCTCAAGAAACCACGATGCTGAGCCCGCGCTTCTACACCACGAACTTCGCCGAGATGGACGCCCTGGACGTGGAGCCGGTGCGCGCCGAATGGGACCAGCTGATCGCGGATCTGGAATCCGATCCCAACAAGGGTCACTTCAAGCGCACCGAAGCGTTCGATGACGCTCTGATGAGCCTGCCCGAGGAGCTGCGCAAGGAGTTCGTGGACTTTCTGGTGAGCTCGCTGACGGCGGAGTTTTCCGGCTGCGTCCTCTACGGCGAGATCGTCAAGAACACCAAGAACCCCGACACTCGCAAGCTGTTCAAGTACATGGCGCGTGATGAGTCCCGGCACGCCGGCTTCATCAACACCTGCCTGAAGGATTACGGCATCGGGGTGGATCTGGGCTTCCTGACCAAGACCAAGAAATACACCTTCTTCAAGCCCAAGTTCATCTTCTATGCGACGTATCTGTCGGAGAAGATCGGCTATGCGCGCTACATCTCGATCTACCGCCATCTCGAGCGCCATCCCGACAAGCGTTTCCACCCGATCTTCGCCTGGTTCAAGGAATGGTGTAACGACGAGTTCAAGCACGGCGAGGCGTTCGCGCTGATCATGCGCGCCAACCCCGAGCTTCTGCGCGGCACGAACGTGCTGTGGATCAAGTTCTTCCTTGTGGCGATCTACTCCACCATGTACGTGCGCGACCACGCCCGGCCGCACTTCCACAAGGCCCTGGGCCTGGATCCCACCGAGTACGATTATCAGGTGTTCCAGATCACCAGCGAGATCACCAAGCAGGTGTTCCCGATCCTTCTGGACACCGACAATCCCAAATTCCGCGCCCGGCTGGAATCCATGCGCAAGGTCATGGACCGCATGTGGGCCGCCAAGGAACAGGGCGGGATCATGGGCGCCCTGAAGCGTGGCGTCTGCGGCGTGCAGGCCGCCAGCATCTTCGCGAGCCTGTACTTCATGCCCACCCTGCGTAACGAGGCTCCGGCCGACGTGCGCCTGCAGCCGGCCTGGTAAGCGCCAGGCCATGGACCTGATCGCACCAATCCTCGCCATGCTGGTGCTCTGGTGGAGCTCCACCGGCGCCATCCTGATCCTGGGCGAGCGCAGCGAGCGCGCGCGCTACATGGCCATGGCCGTGGTGAGCGTGTTCGCCCTGGCTGGCCTCGCCGGCGTCTGGCTTCTGCGTGACGTCACGACGCCCATGGGCGCCTATACCGGTGCGATCGCCGCCCTGACCCTTTGGGGCTGGCACGAGATGAGCTTCCTGTTCGGCTTCATCACCGGCCCCAATACCAAGCCCTGCCCGGCTGACCTCAAGGGCTGGCCGCGCTTCCGCGCAGCCGCCGCCACGCTCATGCACCATGAGCTGGCGCTGGGCGCGACGGTGATCGTTCTCGGCGTGATGAGCCTGGGCGCGCAAAACGCCGTGGCCCTGCAGCTCTTCTCGCTCCTCTTCGCCCTGCGCCTGAGCTCGAAGTTCAATCTCTTCGTCGGCGCGCAGCATTTCACCGACCAGTTCCTGCCGGCGCGGCTGTCGCATTTGCGCACCTATTTCAGCCCGCGCCCGGCCGGATACTTCTTCGTGGCGACCACCGCCGCGATCACCGCGCTTGCAACGTTCTTGTTCTGGGGCGCGGCCACGGCCGACACGCCCTTCGCCGCTTCGGCGTTCGCTCTACTGGGGGCGCTGGCCGCTCTGGGCGCGCTCGAACATCTGTTTCTCGCCTTGCCGCTTCCTGACGCGGCGCTGTGGCGTTGGTTATTGCCGGCTCGGGATCCGCGCCGCACACCGGACCTCTAGGGGAGGGTTGTCCCATGAATTTTGAAGGTTTTTTCGAAGACCAGCTGTCCAGCCTCAAGGCGGAAGGCAATTACAGGGTCTTTGCAGAACTGGAACGGCGCAAAGGCGCGTTTCCCGCAGCCAAGCGTTATGACGGTGAGACCGAAACCGACGTCACGGTCTGGTGTTCCAACGATTATCTGGGTATGGGCCAGCACTCCGTGGTGCTGGACGCGATGCACGAGGCGCTCGACCGCTGCGGCGCCGGCGCGGGCGGCACCCGCAACATCTCCGGCACCAATCACTATCATGTGCTGCTGGAGCGCGAGCTCGCCGATCTCCACGGCAAGCAATCCGCGCTGCTGTTCACCTCCGGCTATGTCTCCAACTGGGCGGCGCTGGGCACGCTTGCGGCGCGGATCCCCGGCTGCATCGTCATGTCGGACGCCCTGAACCACGCCTCGATGATCGAGGGCATCCGCCATTCGCGCGCCGAGAAACACCTCTTCGCCCACAATGATCCCGAGGATCTCGACCGGCGCCTGAGCGCGCTGGATCCGGCCGCACCGAAGCTGGTGGCGTTTGAGTCGGTCTATTCCATGGACGGCGACATCGCCCCCATCGCCGAGATCTGCGAAGTGGCCGAGCGCCACAACGCCATGACCTATCTTGATGAAGTTCACGGCGTCGGCCTGTACGGGCCGCGCGGCGGCGGCGTCGCCGAGCGCGAAGGCCTGATGGACCGCATCACGGTGATCGAGGGCACGCTGGGCAAGGCCTATGGCGTGCTGGGCGGCTATATCGCCGCTTCGACGGCGCTGTGCGATTTCATCCGCTCGTTCTCGTCGGGCTTCATCTTCACCACCGCCCTGCCCCCGGCCGTCGCCGCCGGCGCCCTGGCGGCGGTGCGCCATCTCAAGGCGTCCGAGATGGAGCGCCTGCGCCAGCGCCGCAATGTCCGCGTCGTGCGCGCCCGCCTGGCCGAGATGGGCATTCCCACGCTGGACAATCCCAGCCACATCGTCCCGGTGATGGTGGGTGATCCGATGAAGTGCAAGCGCATCAGCGACTGGCTGATGGACACGCACGGCATATATGTTCAACCGATCAACTACCCCACCGTCCCCAAGGGCACCGAGCGCCTGCGCATCACGCCCTCTCCGGTTCATACCGACGGGGATATTGATCGCCTGGTGTTCGCTCTGTCGGAAATCTGGTCGCAATGCGCCCTAAATCGCAAATTCGCCGTCGCTTGAACGACGGACCCGACGACCGCGTCATTCCGGCCATAGGCCCTGACGGCGGGCGCTTTCCCGTGGACAAGCTCGAGGCGCACCGTCGCGGGCTTCTGCACGACGCGGTGTCGGTCTTCATCTTCGACGGCGAGGACATGCTTTTGCAGCGCCGCGCGGCGGCGAAGTATCACTGTCCCGGCCAGTGGGCGAACGCCTGCTGCACTCACCCCGACTGGGGCGAGGACGCCCCGTCCGGCGCGCGCCGGCGCCTCCGCGAAGAGCTGGGCCTTGATCTCGACCTCACCGAATTTGGCGAGACCACCTACCGCGCCGATGTGGGCGGCGGGCTGATCGAGCATGAGCGCGTGCGCATGTTCCGCGCCCGCGTGAACCGCACGGCGCTGAGCTTTCAGCTCAATCCTGACGAAGTGTGCGAGGTGCGCTGGGTGAACCGCGAGGCCCTGGCCGGCGAAGCCGCCGCGGCGCCGGAGCGTTTCGCGCCCTGGCTGCGCATCTATCTGGATCGCTGGGACGCCCTCGCCCTCGCCGGCTGAGCGCTTTACGAGAGACGCAGAGGCCCCTTCGTGCCGCTGTATGCCATGGCGATCCTGGCCAAGGCCAACATCACCCCCGTCACAGCCGCCGCGAGCATGACCAGCACCAGGTCCGGCTGAAAGCGCTGCAGGGTGATGATGGACACGCCGAACAGGCGCGGGATCAGGTCGACAACGACCCAGGCCAGCGCGAGCGTTGCGACAACGGGAAACCAAAGACTGAACGTGCCGGCCAAGCCGGATTTGGCGCGCAATCCTTCGCGATGAAAGCTCGCCCAGATCAGGCTGAGCCCGAAGAAGATCGGCAGAAGCGCAAACATCACAAACAGGCCCTTTCGGCTCCATCCCGGCCCGCTTTCGGCAGGGGCCAGGCCCAGCGCCCTGTCACCGGTCCCGCTCAACAGATCGCTGGTTTCTCCAAAGCCGAAGCCGCCGCCCGCGTTTACAAGGACGACGGCGCCCCTTTGCTCCGCAGGCAGCAGGATCGCAAGTGTGTCCATGCCGGGGCTGACGCCGGTATGAAACACGGCTTGCGTCTCGGCGTCGATGAACCAGCCAAAGCCATAGAACGGCGCGACCGCGGACGCCGGCCGCATCATGGCGGCTTTGCTTTGGGCGCTGACGACGTCATCCTCGCCATTCATCATCACAGCCAGGTATCGCGCCACGTCAGCGGCGCTGGCGATTACGCCGCCGGCCGGCGCGATCACACGGTGGGTCACACCCGCGTCCATGACTCGCTTTGCACCGAACCAGGGGCGATGAGCGAGCGCCATTGATTCGTGGCGCGCGCCGTCGGCGACGAAACTGTCCGCCATTCCTATCGGTGCGAGAATTTCGGCCTCCAGGTAACTGGCGAAGTCGCGTCCGCTCACAGTCTCAATAAGCGCTCCGAGCACCTGATAGTTTGCATTTGAATACTCCCATTTGAGCCCCGGATCGCTGGCCAGGCTCCATTGCGCAATGCGGTCGACGTGGCGTGACAGCTCGTCCTCGCGATCGGTCAAATCGATGTGGGTGTTGTTGCCCTGACGGGTTGAAAAGCCGCTGGTGTGACTGAGCAGTTGCCGGACCGTGATCGCCCCGGACGCGCGGTCTGCAAACACCGGAAGGTAGGTCGCAATCCCGGCGTCCAGAGCGACCTCGCCACCTTCCACCAGCTGCATCACGGCCAAGGCGGTGAAGCTCTTTGAGATGGAGCCCAGTAGAAACGGCGTGTCGGCCGTCCCGGCGGCGCCCGCCACTGTCGGAATGGCGCCGCGTGCCGCCGCCTGGATGTCGCCGTCCTCGACGATCGCATAGACGAGACCAGGCGCGCCGGATCGCGGCAGTTCGATCGCGACGAAATCGTCGATTGATCCGAGCGGTGCGCTCGCAGACGCGGCTCCGGCGACGGCGCACGCCAGCGAAAGTAGGAAAAGCCGCATGGTCTACCCTCTTGCCCGAGACGCCAACGCCAGCATGGCTCAACCTGCGCCGTCAGGGGGCGCGGGCCGGACCGGTTCGTCACCGTTCTCGCCGTTGCGGCGCAAGTGTGGAAGCGGGGTAAGCGACGAACGCCCCCGCTAAAGAAAAAGCCCGGGCGCCGCATTGCGGCTGACCCGGGCTGTCGTCATCGCCGTACACGGCGAAATCGGCCAGGATTAGCGAAGCCCTAGAGCGGCCGCGCGATCCCGTTTTCACTGGCCCAGAGATACCAATTGTCCACCACGGTGCCGGTGATCAGGATCCCGATCCCGCCTGTGAACGTGGTCAGAACGGCGAACCACCAAGCCCAGCGGTGGATGGATTCCATGGTGGCGTTGAAGCCCATGGTCCAGCGCCAGAACAGGCCGGCCCGCTCGGTCGCCGTGCCCCGGTCGGTGATCTGTTCGATCTCCCGGTCGCCGCCGAAACGGCCCACAGACAGGATCGTCGCCCCGTGCATGGCGAACAGAAGCGCCGAGCCGTAGAGGAATGCGATCGAGAGCATGTGGAACGGGTTGTAGAAAAGATTTCCGTACAGCAGCGAGAAATTATTGGTCCAGTCCAGGTGCGGGAAGATACCGAACGGCACCGCCTCGGCCCAGCTGCCCATCATCATCGGACGGATGAAGCCCAGCACCAGATATAGCCAGATGGCCGATGCGAAGGCCCAGGCCACGTGCGTGCCCATGCCGAGCTGGATGGCCCGGCGATAGGTGCGCACCCACCAAAGGATGATGGAGGCGGTCAGGAAGAAGCCCGCCCAGATCCACCATCCGCCCTCATCGAGGGGGACGAACGGACTGAAACCGTATTCCGGCGCCGGCGGATCCAGCGAGAGCCAGAAGAACTCGCGCAGGAACGCGATCGGGTTCCAGTCAACCTGGGCCAGCATGTTGAACCCGATGATCTCGATGGCGATGAAGCCAAAGAAGATCGCGAGCACACCGGTGAAGCCCAGATAGATCGGCCCGATCTGGGCGTTGCCGATCTTGCCCAGCAGGTAGTTGAAGCCGCCCTTGAAGGTGCGCGGCTCGACGCTGGACGGGACGTCTACGCCCATCTCGACGGGTCCGCGGACCTGAACCTGAGTGAAGATGTTCTGATAAGTTGTCATGATCTTTTCTCCGCTCAGCTCCAGATCGGCAGCTCACGCCACCAATTCCACCAGTCCGGCCAGGACCGGATCCAGGGGCCCGAGATGATGATGCAGACCGCACTCCAGAAACCGGCCGAAAGGGCGAGGAAGAGGCCCAGGCGGTGGATGCCGAGCGGGCCGATCGAATAGCCCATGACGTCACGGAAGAAGGTGTCTTCGTGGTCAGGCGTCTTCACCGTATTGCCCTTGCCGGGATTGGTGGCCGACAGGACCAGAGCCCCGTGCAGCGCCAGCGCGAAACAGGTGATGAAGAAGAAGCTCACCGCGATCATGTGGGCCGGGTTGTAGTGGAAGTTCACGTAGGCGTAGCCCACATTCGAAACCCAATCGAGGTGACTCATGATGCCGTAGGGGAAGCCTTCGCCCCAGGCGCCCAGCAGCATCGGCCGGAACACGTTCAGCGTCACAAAGGCGAAGATCGCGACCCCGAAGGCGACGGGGACGTGATAGCCGATGCCCAGCTTGCGGCAGATTTCCACCTCACGCAGAGCCCAGGAAACAAAAGCGCCGACCGCACAGATCGTGATGATCTGCCAGAGGCCGCCTTCGCGCATGGGCGCAAGAGCAAGGCCGTATTCAAGAGCAGGCGGCTGAATATCAATCAGCCACGGGTTCCACGTATCGCCGAGCGAAGCGGCGAAAAAGATGAGCGCGGTCCCCAGGATGGAAAAGAAGAGCGTCGTCACACCGAAGAACCCGACGAAGAACGGACCAATCCAGAAATCAAAAAGATCTCCGCCGATCAGCGTTCCGCCGCGGACCCGATATTTGCGCTCGTAACTCAATAATGCCATTGCACTATCTCCGTTATCGGTCGCCCGGGCGGCGCCGGGCGCAATGCGCCCGGCCCCGCTGTACGGCCGTCAGGATTGACCGAATCGCACTTCGGCGTCCGGTTCGCCGCCCGTAAAAGACGGCGGTTCAAGCCAATCGGTTGGTTAAACCTCGACCGACTGAGACATGATGGAGGCGCTAGCGCCACCGCCTGCCGCACCGTCGATCCAGTTGTACCTGTCAGAAGAGAGCAGGACGAAATGGATCAGGATCGCGAGAGTGAACAGGAACGCAAAGAGCGCGATAAGCACCCGACGCGGATCGAATAGTAGCCAGACTTTCCACATGGTTTTGTCCTCCTATCCGATCCAGGGACGCCACAGCCACACCAGGATGTGGGCGACGACTGCGATGGCCGTGAAGCCGATGAAACTCGAGACGAAGATCTTGTGGAACTCCTTCGCCTCGTTGTCCGTAAGTCCGGACATTGAGTCTCTCATTTCAGTCATGAGACTTTACTCCAAAAAGCGCTGCGACGACGCCGCAGCGGGTGAAGCCGGGGCGGCGAGCCGTCCCGGCGGCTTCCCGGTCCGGCGATGCCGGATCGGAAAGAGGGGCGGAAAAGGCGGCCGCGCTCACGCGTCCTGCCCTTCCAGAAGAGATGCGTTCGCGCCCGAGACATGGGCGGAGTTGACCCGGGCCGCGCCGGCGGCGCGCGCACGCGCCTCGGCGGCGTCGCGCAGATTTTTCGCGGTCGAGATCCGGGTAAGGACGGGCGCCTTGTCCACCATGGCGTCCAGGGTCTCGCGCGCGGCGTCGTCCCAGGCCAGCTCACGCTCGAGCCGGGCCGGCGTCGCCGGCGCGCTGTCCATTTCGGTGCCCAGCGGCAGAATGTGGAAGAGCGCGTCGAACAGGGCGTTGCACGTCTCCTGCACGATATAGGTAGCGCCCGAATAGCCCATGAACGGCGTGCCCGTGTGACGCCGGATCACCGCGCCGGGGAAGGAGGCGGGGATATACATCCCCCGCGCGCCGGCCTCGGCCATATACATGCGCTCATTGAAGCTGCCGAACAGGATGAAGGGCGGCGTGTCCTTGATCGCCTGGCGCACCGCCGCGTTGTCGGTCTTGGCGCCGGGAATACGCGAGAAGGAGAACGTGCAGGGCAAGCCCATCTCCTCGGCGAGGAAATTCTTCAGGCCGCGGGCGTAGGTTTCGTTGGCCACGACGCCGAAGCTGGCGGTGCCGAAGAAATCCTGGGTCACCGACCGCCACAGATCCCAGAGCGGCTTGATCGTGGTGTGGCGTTCACGATCGATGAACGGCTCGGCGTCCAGGCCGGTGAGCTCGCCCAGCTTGCGCAGGAATTTGGTGGTGGAATGCAGCCCGATCGGGGCCTGCAGATAGGGCATGTCCAGCGCTTCACAGAGCAACCGACCATACTCGCGATACATGCAGATATTGACGTCCGCATCCACCATTCGGGGCATGTTGGCCAGATGCGAGCCCAGCGGACAGACCATGTTGACCTCGGCGCCCATGCCCTCGACCAGGCGGCGGATCTCGGCCAGGTCGGAGGGCATGTTGAACATGCCGTAGGCCGGGCCGATGATGTTCACGCGCGGCTTGTCGCCTTCTTTGCGAGGCCGGGCCTTGGGCCGCTTTCCGTGCTTGGCGCCGTACTCGCTCCACAGCCACAGCAGCGCGCGGTCCGCGCTCTGCCACTGATCCTCGTCGATCGTGCGCGGCAGGAAGCGGTGAATGTTCAGACCTTCCGGCGTCACGCCGCCGCCGATCATCTCGGCGATGGAGCCGGTGACCACCACGGCCGGCAGATCGGATTCCAGCGCCGCGTGAGCGCGCTTCATGGCGTTTTCGGTGCCGGAGCCCATTTCGTCTTCGCCGAGCCCGGTGACGACGATGGGAAGCTCATGGGGCGGCAGCGCATCGGTGTAGTGGAGCACCGAGGTCACCGGCAGGTTTTCACACCCGACCGGACCGTCGATGACCACCTGCAGACCCTTGATCGCGGTGAAGACATACACCGCGCCCCAGTATCCACCGGCTCTGTCGTGATCGAGCACTAGCATCCTGTCGGCGCCTCAATTGCTTTTTCGCGCGCCTGCTCGGCAGTCATCTGCTTGCGGCGCTCTTTCATGCGGAAGGTGCGCACATCTTCGGGCAAATTTTCCCAGACCCCGGCCGCGTGGCCGGTTCCGACGCCTTCAAAGAAGTCACGCATGGTGTCGAAGCGGTGCTTGGAGCCCATCGCGGCGTTGACCACGTCGGCGAGCGAGCCGGCGCCGGCGGCGCCCATGAGGGGGCGCGCGGAGATCAGGTTGGTGAAGTAGAGGCCCGGAGTTCCGGCCTCCTTGACCTTCTGGACCACCGGGGTCGTGCCGATGGCGAGATCGGGCTTGTACTCTTCAACCGCGGCGAGATCCTGCTCCAGCGAAGCGCGGAAGCGCACCTGAACGCCCTTGGCCTCCAGCCATTCAAGGTCGGCGGCCGACCAGGGCGTCTTCGGACAGGCGGTGCCCACATAGCGCACGTCGGCGCCGCTCTCGATCAAGAGGCGCGCCACGATCAGTTCGGAGCCTTCATAGCCCGACAGCGTGATGCGGCCCTTGATGGGTTTTGCGGCCAGCGCGGACTCGATGGCGGGCAGAACGGCCTGCTTGGCGGCGTCGATCTTGTCGCGGGACACGTTCGCCGCCGCACCGATCGATTCAAGCCAGGCAGCGGTGCCGTCGCGGCCCACCGGGGCCGAGCCGACGACCGTACGGCCGGCCGCCTGAAACTCACGCACGGAGGCGGTGTAGAACGGGTGGATCGCACCCACGACCTGGCTGTCGAGCGCGGCGTAGAGCTCACGCCATTCGCGGGTCGGGACCACCGGCCCGGCGGCCAGACCCATGGGATCCAGCAGACGGCCGATCACGACCGGATCAACCGGGAACATCTCGCCCAGAAGCGCCACGGCGGGGCGCTCGTCGCGCGCCCGGTCGGGCGCCTGGACCGGGCCGAGTTCGGCTTCGGTGCGGGCGTAATTCAGCATCGCGCCGGCCAGCACGTCCTTGGCCTCGGCGTGGGTCGGCACGCCGAATCCCGGCACGTCGATGCCGATGATACGCACGCCGTTGATTTCTTTCGGCAGCAGCCGAAGCGGCACGCCCGACGCGGTGGGCACGCACAGATTGGTGATCACCACGGCGTCATAATTGTCCGGATCGGCGATGTCGTACACCGCGTCGCGGATATCCTCGAACAGCTTGCCGGTGACCAGGGTCTCGGAATTGAACGGGACATAGCCGACCGTGCGCCGCGCACCATAGAAGTGCGAGGTGAAGGTCAGACCATAGACGCAGCACGCCGAGCCGGAGAGGATCGTTGCGGTGCGCCGCATGCGCAGGCCCACACGCAGCGACCCGAAGGCCGGGCACATGGATTGCGGCTGGTCGTGCGGCCCCTTGGGATAGTCTTTCTCGAATTTCTCGAGCAGCTCGGAATTGCCCGCGGCCTCAGCCTGGGCGCGCATCTTCTCCGCGCCGGAATGGCAGCCCGCACCTTCGTCCGGCGCAGGCTGGGCCTGAACCTCGGACGCCGTCGCCTGAGCGGCGGGTGCTTCGACCGGCGCCGCTTCGGGCGCGGCTTCAGGGCTCGCATCGCCGCCGGGGCGCGTCTTCAGGAGTGTGATCGTACGCTTGGCCATTCGGCGCCCCTCAAACTTCGTCGTAGATGACTTCGAGGGAGGGCTTTTCGACATGGTTCACGCCGGCCATGTCGGCCGCGGTGGCCGGTGTCATGGTGAAGCCTTCGCCCTCCTCGGAATCGAACAGAGCCAGAAGCCCGTCCTGATCCAGCGGGGTCGGCTGAACCGGAAGCGACTCGGCGACATTGATCCCGAGTTCTTCAAACAGGGACGCCCACGGCGAGCCCGGCTTGCCGATGATCTCGTAATTGGCGCTCTTCTTGCGGATATCGTCGTCGGCAGGGATCGCCGCGAGAACCGGAATGCCGACCTGTTCGGCGAAGGCCGCGGCCTCTCCGGTGCCGTCATCCTTGTTGATGACCATGCCGGCGACGCCGACATTGCCGCCGAGCTTGCGGAAATACTCCACCGCAGAGCAGACATTGTTGGCCACGTAGAGCGATTGCAGGTCATTGGACCCGACCACGATCACCTTCTGGCACATGTCGCGCGCGATCGGCAGGCCGAACCCGCCGCACACCACGTCACCCAGGAAGTCCAGCAGGACATAGTCGAAATCCCACTCGTGAAAGCCCAGGCTCTCCAGAAGTTCGAAGCCGTGAATGATCCCGCGCCCGCCGCAGCCGCGGCCGACCTCGGGCCCGCCCAGCTCCATGGCGTAGACGCCGTCACGCTTGAAGCAGACATCGCCAATCGAAACGGATTCGCCAGCGGCCTTCTTCTTCGAGGAGGTGTCGATGATGGTGGGGCAGGCGCGACCACCAAACAGGAGCGAGGTCGTGTCGCTCTTGGGGTCGCAGCCGATCAGCAGGACCTTCTTGCCCAGCTGGGCCATCATGTAGCTAAGATTGGACAGGGTGAAGGATTTGCCAATCCCGCCCTTGCCGTAAATCGCGATGACCTGGGTCTCTTTCTTTACTGGGCCGGTGTGCACAGGATCGGGCTCGATCGAGGCTTCGTGGCGCAACGCGTCCGCGTTGGAGTCCCCCGAAACGTTCTCGCGCTTGAAATCGCCGTCCATCATTGGATGCTCCAGTCCAGAATCATTTTCAGGCAGCCCGCGTCGGAAAACGCGGTGTGGTAAGCCTCGCCCGCATCGGAGGGCGCGCTTTGGTGTGTGATCAATCCGTCCAGCGAAACAGCGCCGCCGCGGATCATGTCGCCGACACCGGCCAGGTCGGCCGGGTTGAATTCCGCCGCGATACGCATGCGGCTTTCCTTCATGAAGGCGGGGACGAAATTGAAGCTCAGGCGCTCGGCGTAGAAGCCGGCGAGCACGATTTCCCCGCCCCGGCTCATGCGGCCCACCAGCGAATCCAGCAGCGAGGAATCACCGCTGACATCGTAAATCGCCTTGTAGTCGCGCCGGGTGTCGTCTTCGGGCCGCACTACTTCATAGCCTTCGGCCCCGTCCATGCGGTCGGGATTGATCTCCCAGACGGTCGGGACGGGTCCCCCCGCGGCGACGGCGATGCGCGCCAGCAAACGGCCGAGTGCGCCGTGACCCACGATGAGGTCCGGCGCCGCGTGGCCGGGGGCCATGGCGTGATAGGCGGTGGCGGCCAGCGCCATCAGAACGCCCTGCGCGCCGAGATTTTCGTCAACGGGAATCACGCGGGCGCCGGCCAGCGTGACCCGAGAAGCCGATCCGCCGAATAGACCGCGCACCGCGCCGTAGCAGCTAGCGCCGGGCACGAAGACCCAGTCGCCTTCGGCGCGTCAGGATTCGGCGCCGGCTTGCACCACGCGGCCGATGGATTCGTAGCCGGGGACCAGCGGGTAACCCATGCCGGGAAAGACCGGCATCGTCCCTGACCACAGCAGGCGCTCGGTGCCTGTGCTGACACCGGACCACGCGATCTCGACGACCACGTCCTGAACCCCCGGGGCGTCAATCGCCAGCCGGTTCAGCGCGATGCGCCTGGGTTCTTCAAGTACGACGGCCAGCGCGTCCAATGTCGTCTCCCCGGTGGTCTGAGCCAATTAACAATCCGTCACATGTCAGTCTACATTGACACATTGCGTAGTCAATTCTGATTTACGGATTCGTTCGGGTAAGCGGTTAATATGTTTGCAATCAATGGCATGCGTGATTTGTGAAGGCGCGCCCGGCCGAAGCCGGCCTCGCCCAGCATGGCTTTCAGACGCGCCGCACCGCGGGGACGGCCCCGACCCATCGCCATCAGATAGAATCCGAAATACGCCTCCCCCATGGGCTCCGCGCCGCGCGCGCCGGCCATGGGTTCGGCCACCAGCAAGGTTCCGCCCGGCGCGATCGAGTCGCGGCAGGCCCGCAGCAGCCGCATGACCTCGTCGTCGCCATGATCGTGAAGGATTCGCACCAGGGTGATGAGGTCGGCCCCACCCGGCAGGGAATCGGTGACGAAGCTGCCGCCATGGACCTTTGAGCGCTCAGACAGGCCGGCCTCTGCGAGGCGCAGCTTCGCGCGCTCGGCCACCGGCGGCAGATCAAACAGGGACAGCTCCAGGCGCGGCGCCCGGCGGGCGATCTCGGTGAGGAAGGCGCCCTCCCCGCCACCCACGTCCAGGACACGGGCGTGGCGGCGAAGATCGCAGGCGGCGAAGATTTCATCGGCCACCATGGGAAGGGTCGCGGCCATGAGGGCGGAATAGGCGTCCGGACGCCCCGAATCGTCGGCCTCGCGGCCGTAGCCCCAGAAACCGGCAAGCGCGCCGTCGGTCTCGCCGCGCAAAAGCGCCAGCGGATCGGCGAGATCTTTATAGAGAAGGCGGTGGTGCTCGGTCATGGCGGCCAGGCCGGCGTCGCCCACCATGGCGGCGCCGAGCCCGCCGAGGGCGTAGCGCTCTCCCGAGCGCGCTTCCAGCAGGTTCAGCGAGGCGGCCGCGCGCGCCAGGCGTTCGGCGCCGGCGCGCGGCAGGCCGGAATGGGCGGCAATTTCATCCAGGCTCTTCGGCCCGGTCTTCAGGAACTCAAACAGGGAGATTTCGACGCACGCCAGCAAGGTCTGGGAATAGACAAAGCCCGCCATGAGATCGAACAGGGCGCGCGCCTCGCCCCGCGCTTTCGCGCGGGTGAGCGGAAATCCCTTGGCGAAACGGCGAAAGCCGGGATCGGTAACGACCCGGTTTCTCAAATCCCCAAGGGCGGCCCCCAAGCCCATAGCGACCGTCTCAGGCTGCGTGTACGGCGAGGTTTTTCGGCACCAGGCGCTTGGCCTGGGCGCTGACCAGTGCGCGCAGCATGTCCGCCCCGTCGCAATCAGGCACAGACGCGGCCGCTTCAGCCACGAGGTCCTTCAGCTTGGCCACAGCGCCCTCGGTCCCCAGCGACAGGGCGCAGCTCGGCCGGCCCAGCGCCGCGTCGCGGCCAACCGGCTTTCCAGCCTCGGCGCCGCCGGCGGCGTCCAGCAGATCGTCCGCGACCTGATAGGCCTCGCCTATCTTCTCGCCCGGCACCGCCCAGGGCCGCGGATCAGATCCCGCGGCCACGGCGCCGGCCATGGTCGCACCCACGAACAGCGCGCCGGTCTTGGCGCGGTGATAGGTTGCGACATCGACGGTGGTTTCACTTTCCCAGGCCTGACCGGCGGCGATTCCGTTCGGCGCGCCCACGGCGCGCGCAATCAGCGTCGTCAGCGCCGGCAGGCGCGACGGCGTCGCCGCGCCGGCCCGCGCAATGGTTTCAAACGCCAGCACGATCAGCGCATCGCCGGCGAGAATCGCCAGCGGCTCGCCGAAAGCGGCGTGAACGGACGGCTTGCCCCGGCGCTGCTCCGCAGCGTCGAAGGCCGGAAGATCGTCATGAACCAGGGAGGCGCAGTGGATCAGCTCGATGGCGGCGGCGGCGGCGCTGGAGAGCGCCGGATCGGGATCCCCGCAGGCGCCCGCGACCGCAAGGCAAAGCTGAGGACGAACCCTCGCCCCGCCGGAAAACACCGCATGCTCGAGCGCGGCGGCGAATTTCGGCGGGCAGCCTTGCCCGGCGGCCCGTGCGACGGCGCCGCGCAGCTCAGCCTCAATGCGTGCTCCAGCCTCCATGGCGCCCTCCTCGACGGTTGCCGGTGTCCAGCTTTCCTGTCACTTTTATTGTCATAAAGATTGGATACTCTTTTCAGGCCTGTCAATGACGCGCGCGTCCGGATCGGCGGATACAGGCGACCGCGTCATCGTCGTGGGCGCGGGCATGGGCGGGCTTTCCGCCGCCATTGATCTGGCCGCCCGCGGCGTCCCCGTCACCCTGATCGAGCGCGCAAGCGCGCCCGGCGGCAAGATGCGCACGCTGGACGTCGGCGGCGCTGCGATCGATGCGGGGCCGACCGTTCTGACCTTGCGCCGGGCGTTTGAACAGCTCTTCGCCGACGCCGGCGCGAGCCTTGACGACCATGTCAGCCTGACGCGCGCCGACCGCCTCGCCCGCCACGCCTGGGACGCGGACAGCCGCTTTGATCTTCACGCCGATCCCGCCCGGTCGGTGGACGAGGTCGGCCGCTTTTCCGGCGCGGCGCAGGCCCGCGCCTTCGAGCGCTTCGTCCGCGACGGCCGGCGTCTCTACGCCGCTCTGGAGGACAGCTTCCTGCTGGACTCCCGGCCTGACATGCCGGGCCTGGTGGCGCGCATCCTGCGCCGCAATCCGGCCGGACTTTTTACGATGCGCCCGTTCTCGACTCTGTGGGATGCGCTGGGCGACTATTTTCCGGACCCGCGCCTGCGCCAGCTGTTCGGGCGCTACGCCACCTATTGCGGGTCGTCGCCGTTTGAAGCGCCCGCCACCTTGATGATGATCGCCGATCTGGAGCAGCAGGGAGTCTGGTTTGTAGATGGCGGCATGACCCGCTTGGCCGACGCCATGGCCGATCTCGCCGCCTCGCTAGGCGTGGAGATCCGCTATGGGGAAACGGTGGAGCAGATTCTCGTGGAAGCCGGCCGCGCCTCGGGCGTGCGCCTTGAGTCCGGGGAGACCCTGCACGCAAGCGCGGTCCTGGCCAACGCCGATCCCGACGCTTTAAGAGCAGGCATGCTGGGAGAGGCTGCGGCCGGCGCCCCGCCGCCCTCCGCCGGGCCGCGCGCGCTTTCGGCTCTGGTCTGGACCGCGACGGGGCGCGCGTCCGGTTTCGATCTTGATCGCCACAATGTCTTCTTTTCAGGCGATTATCGCGCCGAATTCCAGGCGCTCTTCAACAAAGGGCGTATGGCCGACGACCCGACGATCTATATCTGCGCCCAGGATCGAGGCGCCGGGCCGCCGCCTCAGGGACCGGAACGCTTTTTGATTCTTCTCAACGCCCCGCCGGACGGCGACGCCCGCGCCTACCCGCCTCAGGAGACCGAGACATGGCTCGCACGAACGATCGACCGCCTGAAGGCTTGCGGACTGACGCTGTCGCTGGATGCGGTGCGCGCCACCGCCCCGGACGGATTCGCGGCGCGCTTTCCAGGGTCCGGCGGCGCGCTGTACGGGCGCGCCCTGCATGGCTGGCGAGCCGCGTTCCAGCGCCCCGGCGCACGCACAAGGCTGCCGGGGCTGTATCTGGCGGGCGGAGCGGCCCATCCGGGGCCGGGCGTTCCAACCGCGATGCTCTCGGGCCGGACGGCGGCGCGCTCGATCTTGGCCGATTTGGCTTCAACGCCCCGGTTGCGCCCGGCGGGTATCGCTGGCTCTACGCCGACGCCGTCAGCGACGACGGGCGCTTCAGCCTCGTCCTGATCGCGCTGATCGGCAGCGTGTTCTCGCCCTATTACGCGTGGGCGGGGCGCAAGACCTCGCTTGATCACTGCGCGCTCAATGTCTGCCTCTACGGTCCGGGCGTCACCCGCTGGGCCATGACCGAGCGGCGCGCCGGCGCGGTGACGGCTTCGGCAGACACGCTGGAGCTGGGCCCCAGCCGTGTCCGCTTTGAGGACGGCGCGCTGATCTACGATATTGAAGAGCATGGCGCGCCCCTGCCCCGCCCGGTGCGCGGCCAGGTGGTGATCCGCCCCGAGATCGAGCAGAGCAAAACCTTCACCCTGGACAAGGACGGCCGCCATGTCTGGCGCCCGGTCTGGCCGCGCGCCCGGGTGGAGGCGCAGTTCGACGATCCTCAGCTGAGCTTTCAGGGCGACGGCTATGTGGACATGAACGCCGGCGCCGAACCGCTGGAACGCGCCTTCAGCTCCTGGAACTGGTCGCGGGCGCCGCTCGAGGACGGCGCGGCGATTCTCTACGATTCCATCTGGCCGGACGACGGCGAACGCTCGCTCTCCCTGCGCATCGATTCGGCGGGCAAGGCTGAGCCGTTTGAAGCGCCGCCCGTGCGTGACCTTCCGAAGGTGAGATGGGGCGTCGCGCGCGAGACGCGCTCCGACGGCGAGGCGCGCGTTCTGAAGACACTGGAGGACACGCCCTTTTATTCGCGCTCGCTGGTGGAGACCGACCTGCTGGGCGGGCGGCGCGTGTTCATGCACGAAAGCCTCGACCTGAAGCGCTTCTCTTCAAGCTGGGTGAAGTGCCTGCTGCCGTTTCGAATGCCCAGAGCGTTCTAGGCGGATTTTCCGGTGGGATCGGCTAATCATCGGCTTCGCCGTCGCGGCGCTTCTCGCGCTTTTCGTCGCGGTTGAGCTTCACCAGCTCCCAGACTGCGAAGGCGAGAACCCCGCCAAAAATCAACAGCATCTCGATGCCGAACAGGAGATCGCTCATGCCGTCCTCGCGCGTCTTCGGACAATATCGCCATTGAGCGCGCCAGCAAACGTCGCCCACGCCAGATAGGGGGCCAGAAGCCAGGCGGCGAGCGCGTCAACCTGGGCGAAGGTATAGATTGTGGCCGCGACCGCGATCCACAGAAGACTGACCTCGACCAGCGCCAGTCCCGGGCGTTGCATCCCGAAAAACACCGCCGACCAACCGGCGTTGAGCACCAGCTGCACCGCCCAGACCATCACCGCTAGATTGAGCCCGTCAATGTCCCAGACCCGCCAGGCCGAATACGCGATCAAAACGTAAAGCAGCCCCCAGGCGATGGGGAAAACCAGATCTGGCGGCGTCCAGCTGGGCTTTTCCAGATCCTTGTACCACTGGCCCGGGCGAAACATCGCTCCCGTAAGGGAGGCGAGAAACACAAGGGCGACAAACGGCAAAAGCGTCCAGAGCGGCGCGTCGGTCATGGGGGCCGTGTCCTCAGCAGCGTCACCTTGCCTAATGTATATAGGCCGGCTCGGGCGCCGATCCACGCCGCCACACCATAACGCTCACGCATCGGCGTGGCGAGGCCGGGCCATGAGACCAATCCGTGACGGAGGACCGCGCCACAGGGCGACCCGTTCAGCCCCGGTCGCTTCTTTCCTCATCCTGCGTTGTGCGCTCGGGCTCTTCGTCGGCCTTGTCGCGGTTCAACAGGATCAGCTCCCGCACGCCCCAACCGATCACCACCGCGGCGAGCAGCACTTCAAAGACGAGCGGAAGATAGTCCCGCATCAGCCACGCCCGCTCCGCGACAGGCTCGCCCCGGCCGAGCTGCGCTCACGCACTTCAAGATCATGGAGGATGTCGATCATGCGGCCCCAGTGCTCGTCCACCCGCCAGAAGGCCGGCTCGCGCGGCGTTTCGGGAACGGGCGGCGCGGCGTGCACCAGAAAGCGGGTCTCCATGAGGGCCGGCTCCCCGGAGTCGCCGCCCCTCACCACCGCGTCCGCCAGACCCGCTGCGGCGAGCGACAGCTTGCGCGTGGTGGAGGTGGTGGCGCGCGCGTTCACGGTGTCGCATCCGGCGCGCCGGGCCTCCCGGCCGATCTCGCGATAGATGCGCGCGGCGGCGTGGATCGCCGGGCGGCAGGCCAGCGGCAGCAGCGCAACGCCGGCAAGGGAGCGCTCATAAAGCCGGTCGGCCTCGTTGAGCAGGCGGTTCACCACCACCCCCAGCTCCGGCGAGAAAGCCGGCGCGGCGAGAAAGGCTTCAGGGTCGAGGCGCGCCTCGCGCATCCAGGTGCGCGGCAGGTAGAGCCGGCCGTTTCGCGCATCCTCGCCCACATCGCGGGCGATATTGGTCAGCTGCATGGCGACGCCCAGATCGCTCGCGCGCGCCAGCGCCTCGGGCGAACGTGCGCCCATCACCAGCGCCATCATCGCCCCGACCGATCCCGCGACCCGCGCGGCGTAGGCGCGCAGCTGGGAGATCGTGTCATAGCGGAGCCCGTGGGCGTCCCATGCGAAGCCGTCGATCAGCGCGGCGGGCAGCGTTTTGGGAATCGCGCGCGCCTCGATCAGGTCGGCGAAGGCGCGGTCCACCGGATCGGGGCCGGGACGTCCGGCGTAGATCTCGTCAAGACGCCAGGCGAGATCAGCGCAGGCCGCGTCCGGAGCGCCGCCGCGATCCACCGCGTCATCGGCGCGCCGGCAGAAGCCGTAAAGCGCGTAAGCCTCCCGGCGCACGGTCGGCGGCAGCAGAAGCGAGGCCGCGAAAAAGCTCTTGGACCCGGTGCGTATCTCCCGGCGGCAAGCGTCGAGATCGGAGGGGCTGGCGTAGGTTTCAGACATGTTTCCTCGCATCAGGTACGACGCTGTCGAGCACGCGCGCGGAAGACAACACCCCGGGCACGCCGGCGCCGGGATGGGTTCCCGCGCCTACTAGGTAGAGATTCTTGACGTCTTCACTGCGGTTATGGGCGCGGAACCAGGCGCTCTGGGTGAGCACCGGCTCCAGTCCGAAAGCCGCGCCGCGCGTGGAGTTCAGACGGCCTTCGAAATCCAGGGGCGTCATCACGCGCGACACCTCCACCGCGTCCTTCAGGCCGGGCAGAAGCGTGTCTTCCAGGCGTTTTTCAATCGCCTGGCGATAGGGTTCGGCCATGGCCTCCCAGTCGGTTCCGCTGTCCAGATTGGGGACAGGGGAGAGCACGTAAAACGCGTCGCACCCGTCCGGCGCCAGCGAGGTGTCCGTGGCGGTGGGGCGGTGGAGATAGAGGCTGAAATCCTCGGCCAGGACCTTGTGCTTGAATATGTCGTCCAGCAGTCCCTTATAGCGCGGCCCCAGAACGATGGTGTGGTGATCCACGTCTTCGTAGCGTCGGCGCGTGCCGAAATACCACACGAACAGGCTCATGGAATAGCGCGCGCTTTCCACCTTCGCGTCGGTCCAGCGCTTGCGTTTGGCGCCCGATAGCAGGCGCTTGTAGGTGTGGCCGGTCTCGGCGTTGGAGACCACGATATCCGCCTTGATGCGTTCACCATCGGCCAGGCGCACGCCTGTGGCGCAGCCATCCTCCACGGTGATTTCCTCCACCTCGACATTGCAGCGGACCTGGCCGCCCTGGCCTTCGATGAGGCCGGCGAGCCCGGTCACCAGCTCGCCGGTGCCGCCCATGACGAAATGCACCCCCCACTGGCGTTCCAGATAGGAGATCAGGCAGTAGATCGAGCTGGCCGAGAACGGATTGCCGCCGATGAGAAGCGGGTGGAAGCTGAGCGCGATGCGCACCTTCTCGTTCTTCACATATTGCGAGACCAGCGAATGGACCGAGCGGTGGCCGGAGAATCGCAACAGGTCCGGCGCGATGCGCGCCATGTCGGTGAGCTTGTGGAACGGCACATGGCCGAGCTTTTCAAAGCCGATCTCGAAGATCTGCTTGCTCTTTAAGAGGAAGCGCTCATAACCCGCCACGTCCTCGGGTGAGAATTTGGCGACTTCGGCCCGCATGGCTTCGGCGTCGCGCGAGCAATGGAAGACCGTGCCGTCGTCAAAGCGGATGCCGTAGAACGGGTCGATCTCTTCAAGCTTGATATCATCCTCGATCCGTCGACCGGCGAGCGTCCAGAGCTCCTCGAGCAGAAACGGCGCGGTGATGATGGTGGGCCCGGCGTCGAAGACATAACCGCCCTCGCGAAACACATAGGCCCGCCCGCCCGGCGCATCGAGCTTTTCAAGGACCGTGACCCGGTAGCCTCGCGCGCCCAGGCGCACCGCAGCCGCCAGTCCGCCGAACCCGGCGCCGATGACCACGGCGTGGGGACGGTCAACAGCGTCCCGGTCGAAGGATGAATCGTCTTTCGCCACGGGCTAGCCCTCCGATTTTTCGATGGAGCGGCGCACGCGGCTTAAGCCCACCGCAAGGCCGATGGCGACGATGGGGATGGACACCGCCATGATCAGCGCCGGATCCAGAGGCAGGCCCATCACCTCGGTGCCCTTGGCCAGATAGCCGATCAGGCCGACGACATAGTAGGTGATCGCCGCAATGGAGAGCCCTTCCACCGTCTGCTGCAGACGCAGCTGAAGCTTGGCCCGGCTCGCCATGGCCTCCAGCAATTCGCGGCTCTGACGCTCCTGGGTCAGGGCGACGCGGGTGGACAGAAGCTGGGTCGCGCGCGCCAAGTGCTCGGACATGGACTCAAGGCGTTTGGACACCGCCTCGACGGTGTTCATGGCCGGCGCCAGGCGGCGCTCGGTGAACTCGGTGAAGGTCTGCAGGCCTTCCACACGCTCCTCGCGCAGTTCGCGGATGCGCGCCTGGACGATGCCGTAATAGGCGGCTGAGGCGCTGAAGCGGTAATACTGCTCGGAATGACGCCGCTCGATATCGGCCTCCAGCCGGGTCATCCGGTCCAGAAGCGCGCTTTCATCGGCGTGCACCTCGTCGGCCATCTCGCGCGTGACCGCGGCCAGATCCTGCTCTCTCGCGGTGAGCAGGCCGCCCAGCTCGCGCGCCACCGGCAGACCCAGAAGCGCCATCATCCGGTAGGTGTCCATCTCCAGCAGACTGCGCATGGCGCGGCCCGCCTGCAGCGGCGACATGTTCCGGTTACGAATGAGGAAGCGGTTGAAGCCGTCGGCATAGCTGCGGAAATTCGTGAGCGCCACGCCGCCGCCGGCGATCTTCGACCCCACCAGCTCCGCGCCGCCGAACAGGCGCTTGGCGGTTTCGTCCACCGCCGGGCCCTGCTCCGGCGCGGTCACCATCAGCGCATGGGCGGCGAAGATCACCTCGCCCGGCAGGCCTGCGAGCCAGTCGGCGGGCACCTCGGAAATGGGCGGATTGTCGAACGGAGCGCCGTCATCGACGCTCTGGCGAATGAAGGTGTAGCGGGCGAATTCGGTATGGCGCTCCCAGATCACCCGCACCGGACCCAGCGGCGCAGAGTAATGGGTCGCGCCCTCGGACGGCGCCGCGGCGTTGAAGCGCGAGGCGAGGTCCGCCACCGCCGCGAGGTCCGCGCCGCGCTTTTCCGGGCCTGTGTACAGCACCAGGTAGGAGGCGCTGAGCGGCGCGGCCAGCGGCTGCGGCGGCCGCGCGTGAACCTCCTCGCTGAGGCTGGCGCGGTGGGGATGGTCGGCGGGCAGCCGCAGCGCAGGCATCACAAACCTCCAACGAGCCGGGGCTCGGCATGAGTGTCGGCGATCAGCGCGCCGGCGTCGTAGGCGACGCTGCGGATCAGGTCCGAGGCGGCGGCGGGGTCTTCCTCGTGGGCCAGGTGACCAAGGCCGGGCAGGCGGATCAGGCTGTGCGCGCGGATGGACCGCGCAGCCGCCTCGACCCCGGCCGGCGGCGTCGCGCGGTCGTGGGCGCCCGTGACCAGCGTGACCGGCGTGTCCAGCCGGCCAAGATCATCCAGCAAGGGCCGCAGCTTCCAGTTCGCCATGAGACGCAGCGCGCCCGCCACATGGGCGGGGCGCTTGAGCAGGCGGGTGTAGAGATCCACCCCCTCCTCATCGAGATGGGAGCCGGTCTTAGCGATCAGGCGCGCCACGCGCCGCCCATTGGCGCGCATGGAAAACAGGCGCGGCGCCAGCGGATTGAGCAGGGCGAGTTTCACCGCTTTGGAGGCGATCCCGTCCGCCGCGCCGCCATAGGGCTGCAGCGCCGGGCATAGCCCGATCAGAACCTTCGGCTCCATGTGGCCGTCCAGCGCCATGCGCAGGATGACCGCGGCTCCGGCCGAATGGCCCGCAGCGGCGGCCGGTTCGATATCCAGCTGGCGCAGCAATGCGCCGAGCGCCTGGGAGACGGCCGGAAGCGCCGGGGTCTCCATGACGCCGGTGAAGCCGTGGCCTGGAAGGTCGACCATGACGATCTCGAACTCTTCAGCCAGCTGCGAGGCGACGTGCCGGAAGGAGTGCGTCGAGGCGCCGGTGCCATGGATCAAAAGAAGCGCCGGGCCGGCGCCGAAGCGCTGAATGTGCCAGCTCACCCCGCCGGCCGAAACCTGCTGGCTGGCCGCGCGGTGGGGCCAGTCGGCTGGGATTCGAGCGGCCGTCATGCGGCGGCCTTGCGGGCGATATCCAACAGCGCGCCGGTGTTTGCGGCCGGCAGGCGCACATAGCGCGCGGCCATGTCCCTCGCGACGCCCTGGGCCGCTTCAGCGCCGCGCTTGGAGACGTCCACCACGATCGCCGCGTGGCCGGCGCCGCGCAGGCGGCGGGCCGCGTCGCGCGCTTCGGCCATGGCGACTTCACGGCCCCCGACGCCTTCTAGGGTCACATTCGCCGCGCCGTCGGTGAGGAAGATCAGCGACACGCTGCGCCCCTGCCGTCCGGCCGAATGGGCCAGCGCCTCCGCCGCCGCGATGGCGGCCGCCAATGGCGTGCCGCCGCCGCCGGGAAGGCCGGCCAGGCTGCGCTTGGCGCGGGTCAGCGAGCGTGTGGGCGGCAGCAAGGTCTCCGCCCCCCGCCCGCGAAAGGCGATCAGGGCGACCTGGTCGCGGCGCACATAGGATTCCGCCAACATCAGCTCCACCGCGCCCTTGGCTTCGGCGAGCCGGCTCAGCGCCAGAGAGCCGGAGGCGTCCACGACGAAAATCGTCACCGTCTCGGCTTTCTGCTTGAACCGCTTCACGCGGAAATCCTCGCGGCGCACTTCCAGCGCCGGTCCGCCGGTCAGCCGCTTCAGGCCGCGTCGGCGCACCTTGCCCCAGGGCGCCGCGGCGCGAAGGGTCGCCAGCACGTCCAGCCGCTTGCCGCCACCGGGATCGCCGCGCCTGGATCCGGCCGGCCGACCGCGCGTTGCTTCCTTGCGAACCGCACCAGCGCGCCCGGCGCCGCCGGCGTTCGAGGCGTCCTGCCCGGCTTCCAGCTTCGCAAGAAGACCAGCCGGGATCGAGGCCTTGGCGGCCTCGGTGGTGATTTCGGTGAGTTCATCAGGGGTGTCGGCGTCGTCGGCGTCCTGGTCGGTGTCGTCTTCCGGTTCCGGTTCCGGTTCGGCGCTCTCCGGCGTGTCGTCCTGGGCCTCTTCGGGCTCTTCAGGCTCGGGCGGCGTATCCGGCTCGGCCTCTTCTTCCATCGGCACACGTGTGGCGCGCGGCCCGAGCACCAGGCGCGCGGCCAGGGCGGCCTCGGCGTCGCTGATCTCATCGAGCCCTTCAAGGGCGGCCGCGGCGCGCGCAACGCGCAGCGCCAGAAGCGGCGGGCGCAGAGAGTCCACGCCCAGCACGGCGGCGGTCTGTGTGAGAGCGCGCTCGGCGTCGTTGTTCAGAATGTGGGTCAGGCGCACCCGCGCCATGGCCACGTCTTCGCGGGTCACGCCGTCCTCGACCGTCTCAAGATCGCGCAAGGTGACGCCGGACAGATCAATGTGAAAGGCGAGGCGCTCACGAAGCGCGGCCGGAGCGCCTTCATCGGCCTCAGCCGCTTCATCCAAGGCAATCAGGACCGGCGACGGATCGCCATCCAGCGCCGCCGCCAGGCGCGCGGCGAGTCCGGTCTCGGCGCGCTCGGCCATGGCCAGCACACCCACGCCGTTTCTGATCTCGTCCAGCAGGCCGGCGCGCTGAACGGCGCGTCCGGTCTTTAGCGTCGCGGCCAGATCGATGCCGCCCAGAAGCGCCTCGTCATTCACCGCCGCCGGGATGCGCCGCCAGACCGCGTCTTCATCGGCCAGCGATTTGTAATACTCAAGCCAGGCGTCGCGCGCCGGACCTGCGCGCGCGGTGAGCACCACGCCGCGCAATCCGGGATCAACAGCGAGCAGCGCGGCCGCCAGGCGCGCCTGCGCCCAGCTTTCGCCCGTATCGGCGACAGAGTCGGTGTCCGCGCTCACCCGGCGAACGCTTCTTCAAGGCCGCGCTCGATACGGGCCGAGGAGCCGGCTTCATCCAGCGGATCGCGCCGCAGCCTGTGACGCAGCACGGACGGGGCGACGGCTCGCAAATGCTTGATCTCGATCTCGTCGGTCGTGTCCAGCGCAGCCATGGCGCGCGCGGCGCGGATCAGGGTCAGCTCCCCGCGAAGGCCGTCGGCGCCCAGCGCCAGGCAGATCTCGGAGGCTTTGCGCAAAACCGGCTCAGGCGCGTCCAGCCCGGCGACGCGTTTCTTGGCGGCGGCGATCTGACCGCGGATCTCTTCGCCCGCTTCCGCCCATTTTTCACAAAACGCCTGCGGATCCCGCTCAAAGGAATCGCGGCGGCGCACCACCTCGATTCGCTGCTCGATCTCGCGGGGGGTGGCGACCTCCACCGACAGGCCAAAGCGATCCAGCAATTGCGGACGCAGCTCGCCCTCCTCGGGATTGCCGCTGCCCACCAGTACGAAGCGCGCCGGATGGCGCACGCTCAGCCCGTCACGCTCCACGACGTTCTCGCCGGTGGCCGCCACGTCCAGAAGCAGGTCCACGATATGGTCTTCGAGTAGATTGACCTCGTCGATATAGAGAAAGCCGCGATTGGCCCGCGCCAGAAGGCCGGGCTCGAAGGCCTTCTCGCCGCGGCGCAGCGCCTTTTCAATGTCCAGCGCGCCGACCACCCGGTCCTCGGTCACGCCCAGCGGCAGATCGACCACGGGGGTGGGCTTGGTGACCCGCGCGCCGCGCGCTTTCTCGTCGCCATTGATGGCGGGCTCGCCCGGCGCGGTGTTGTAGGGGCAGGTCTCAAACGTCTCGATCGGGGGCAGAAGCCCGGCCAGCGCGCGAACCGCTGTGGATTTCGCCGTGCCGCGATCACCAAAGATCAGGACTCCACCCACGCGCGGCTCTACGCACGCGATCAGAAGCGCTTGTTTCATCTCCTCCTGCCCGACGATTGCGGGGAAGGGAAAAGCTAGGGTCATGAATGCGCCTCGATATGATCAACGAAGAGAGTGTCTAACAAATTGGACAGTTGCACAAATTTTTTTTGACACTTTCAGGCCCAAACAGGCCCCGCAAGCCGATCATCAAGGCTTGAAATGCTAGGCAGAGCTGGCCGATCCGGAGGTTTCCGCCTGATCCTCGCCAGCCTCGCTCGCCCCCGCCTCACCCGTCTCACCGGCGTCGGGCTTCAGCCCGTAAGGCGCGACCAGCGCCCACACATGATCTGGAATCATGGATTTCATCCGGCGCGGTTCCTGGCGGCGCAGGTGAAGCACGGTTTCGGCCGCCTTCATCTCCACCCTTGCGCGGGCGAACTCCAGACCGCGCGGGCCGATCTTCGGCATCAGCCAGGCCACCAGCGGACGCACCCAGTTCGGCATGCCGCGCAGCGGCAGGCCACCGGCGGCGCGCTCGGTGTTGGTGATGAAGCCGGTCACCGCAGTCTTGCGCTTTCCGGCCGATCCCGGCGCATCAAGGGTCAGCTCGTCTTCAATGAGGGAGATCAGCTCCTCGCCGGTCTCGTTGCGCACCAGGAGCCATTGCTCACCCTCGCCGGCCATATAGCCCACGGTGATGTCGGCCAGCACATTGGTGTAGTCCACGCAGGTGCGGCAGGTGAGCGGGAAGAAGTCCGGCGGCAGCTTGGAGATGGGAAGCTTGAGAAACGGAATCGTCTTCGTGGCGCCGCTCTCGAAGCGCAGCTCCACATGATAGTCGGCGCGAAATTCCAGATAGGTGATCGTCTCGGGCTGATCGGACAGCAAGGCGAGGAAATCGTGGAAGCGCTCGGTGGTGGTGTTGTCCGAGCACGGCGTGCCGATGACGTAGAGCTTGTCGAGCCCGAGCTCGTCCTCCAGCGCGCGCAGCGCATAGACCTGGCAGGGAATGCCGATCACCGCGACGCGCTTGTAGCCGCGCTCGCGGACCGGCTCGAGCAGGGCCAGGAGCGGCGCATAGCCCATGCGCATGCCACGCACGAATTTCATGCCCTCCGCGCGCGTCACCAGGACCGGGACCGGCTTCCAGCGATCTTCAGGATCCGGCGCCACGGTCAGCACCACGTCCACCGCGCCGCGCTCCAGCAGCACTTCGGCCAGGCGCGTGGCGATTCCGGTCCATTGGGCGCCCTCGCGCGGCGCGGCGAGCGCGGCTTTGACCATGCGCCGGAACGGGCCGAAATGAAGTTCGTCGACCCGATTCGGATCGCGCGTGCGCCCATGCACCTTCTCTTCCAGCCGCTCGTAATCGGGCTTGATGAACTGGCAAGCCCGCCCGCAGGCCTTGGGATCCTCCATCCGTGAGACGCCGCAATCGGTGCACAGATGGCGCGCGACCGCCTCGCGCACCGGCGGCGCGTCCACGGCGTCGCTTCCGGCGGCGATTCTGGTTTCGCCAGTTTGAGATGGGCTGTCAGTCATGGTCGGCCTCCCCGCAATCGGCGGCGAGCCTCGCGTAAACTCGCGGCGCCGTCCAGCCTTCCAGCGCCGCTGGATCAAAGGCCGCACCCCGGCCGCCGGGCAAGAAGAAAGCCGGACCCGAAGGGCCCGGCTTTTCAAAGCGGGAGCTGATTAAAATCTACGCGCTTTCCTTGTCCGCGGCGGCGCGGTCCTTGTTCCAGTAGGACACCGATTTCACTTTGGAGCGGTCGCACCGGTCGGCGTACTTCCTGGCGATCTCGGTGACCTCCTCCATCAGGCCTTCAGCCAGCGTGATCGGTTGGAGGCCCATGGAGAGGAAGGTGTCGTTCTCCACGTGGAGGTCGTTCTCGTCGGCTTCGTTGCGCGGATTGGGCAGGAAGGCGGTCTCCACCCCGGTCATGTCGGCGATCATCTTGGCCAGTTCGCGGACCCGGTGGGTCTCGGTCATCTGGTTCATGATGCGCACGCGCTCTCCGGTCTGGGGCGGGTTCTCCACCGCCAGCTGGATGCAGCGCACCGTGTCCTGGATGTGGATGAAGGCGCGGGTCTGACCGCCCGTGCCGTGCACGGTGAGCGGGAAGTTCACGGCGCCCTGCATCAGGAAGCGGTTCAGCACCGTGCCGTAATCACCGTCATAGTCGAACCGGTTGATCAGGCGCTCGTCCTTCTTGGTTTCTTCAGTCTGGGTGCCCCAGACGATGCCCTGGTGAAGGTCGGTGATCTTCACCTGGTCGTTCTTGTTGTAGAAGTGGAAGAAGAGCTGATCCTGGGTCTTGGTCATGTGATAGATCGAGCCGGGATTGGCCGGGTAGAGGATCTCCTGATCCTTCAGGCCTTCGGACGTCTCGATCTTCACTTTCAGATAGCCCTCGGGGATCTTCATCCCCGCCGTGCCGTAGCCGTACACGCCCATCGTGCCCAGGTGCACCAGATGGATGTCCAGCCCGGTGTCCACGATGGCGGCGAGCACGTCGTTGGTGGCGTTCAGATTGTTGTCCACCGTGTAGCGCTTGTGGCGCGCACTCTTCATGGAATAGGGCGCGGCGCGCTGCTCGGCGAAGTGGACGATGGAGTCCGGTTTTTCCGACAGGATCAGATCCACCAGCTCCTGGTAGTCCTTGCCGACATTGAGATCGACGAACTTGATCTCCTTGCCGGACACGTCCTTCCAGGCGCGCAGGCGCTCGCCGATGGGGCGGATCGGCGTCAGGCTGTCGACTTCCAGCTCGATATCGATCTTGCGCCGGGACAAATTGTCGACGACCACGACGTCATGGCCGCGGGCTGACAGATGAAGGGCCGACGGCCAACCGCAGAAACCGTCTCCGCCGAGCACGAGTACTTTCATCTGGGACTCCGGTGATTTTATGGACGTGCTGTCACGTAATTGTGAGAGGTTCTGGCAGGCTGCGCGCGGGGATGCAAGGCCCGCGCGCCGCGGGAGCGCCCCTGTATGGACGTTTGCGCCGGGCTCGTCTAAACCCCGCGCGAGTTTCCAAGAGCGCCGCCCGCCCCATGCGGGCATGGCGCGCAAACCGAAAACATCAGGAGCGCATCATGGCCCTTCGTGTGGCGATCAACGGGTTTGGCCGGATCGGCCGTCTGGCTTTGCGCGCAGTGCTTGAGCACAAGCGCTGGGACGAAGTCGAGATCGTGGCGATCAATAATAGCGGCTCGGCCGAGGCGATCGCGCACCTGTTCGCCTATGACAGCGTCCATGGACGCTTTTCCGGCGAAGTGAAGACCGGCGACGACTGGATCGACCCGGGCTTCGGCAAGATCGTGAAGGTCAATGAGCGCGACCCCGCCAAGCTGCCCTGGGCGGACATGGGGATCGATCTGGTGATGGAATGCACCGGCGCCTTCAACGACAAGACGAAAGCGTCCGCGCACCTGGACGCCGGCGCCAAGCGGGTCCTGTGCTCGGCTCCGGCCAAGAACGCCGACAAGACCATCGTCTACGGCGTGAACCATGACGCGCTCACCGCCGAGGACCTGGTGGTCTCCAACGCCAGCTGCACCACCAACGGCCTGGCGCCGGTGGCCAAGGTGCTCAACGACGCCGTGGGAATCGAGCGCGGCCACATGACCACGATCCATTCCTATACCGGCGACCAGCCGACGCTGGACCGGAACCACAAGGATCTTCACCGCGCACGCGCCGCGGCGCTCTCCATGGTGCCCACCACCACCGGTGCCGCCAAAGCGGTCGGCGAGGTTCTGCCCGAGCTGAAGGGCAAGCTCGACGGCGCGGCGGTGCGCGTGCCCACGCCGAACGTTTCGGTGATCGACCTGGTGTTCACGCCGGGCCGGGCCACCAGCATCGAAGAGATCAACGCCGCGATCCGCGCCGCCGCCGATGGGCCCATGAAGGGGATCCTGGGCTATGACACCCTGCCGCTGGTGAGCGTGGACTATAATCACGACCCGCGCTCCTCCATCGTGGCGCTGGACAAGACCAACGTCATTGATGAGCGCCTGGTGCGGGTGATGACGTGGTATGACAATGAATGGGGCTTCGCCTGCCGCATGGTGGACACCGCCAAGGCGATGGGGCGTTTCCTTTAGGGACACGGCCCGCCCCGGCGCTTCAGGCATAATGGCGCTTCAGGCCTAATATCGAGGGACATTCCATGATCCGACGCCTTCAGGACGCTGACATCGCCGGCAAGCGCGTGCTGGTGCGGGTGGACTTCAACGTCCCCATGGCCAACGGCCAGATCACCGACGACACGCGGCTGAAGGCCGCGCTGCCCACGATCGCGCTTTTGCGCCGCGAGGGCGCGAAGGTGATCCTGGCCGGTCATTTCGGCCGGCCCCGCGGCCGGCGCGACATGACCCTGAGCCTGGCGCCGGTGGCCACGCCACTGTCCGAGCTGATCGATCATGAGGTGAAATTCGTCTCCGACTGCGTCGGTCCCGACGCCGAAGCGGCCAGCGCCAGGCTTGGCGAGGGCGACGTCCTCTTGCTGGAGAACACCCGCTTCCACGCCGGCGAGGAACAGAACGACCCCGACTTCGCCGCCGGGCTCGCCAAGCTCGCCGACATCTATGTCAACGACGCCTTCTCCGCCGCGCACCGCGCCCACGCCTCCACTGAAGGGGTGGCGCGGATCCTGCCGGCCTATGCCGGGCTGTCGCTCCAGCGCGAGCTGGACTATGTCACCGCGGCTCTGGAAAACCCCACCCGCCCGCTTCTGGCGGTGGTGGGCGGCGCCAAGGTCTCCACCAAGATCGATCTGTTGAAGAATCTGGTGGCCAAGGTGGACCGGCTCTTTGTGGGCGGCGCCATGGCCAACACCTTCCTGGCCGCCAAGGGCCATAACATGGGCGCCAGCCTCTATGAGCGCGACCTGCTGGACACTGCGCGCGAGATCATAGAGGCCGCAAACGCCGCCGGCTCCGCGATCCTGCTGCCGGTGGACGGGGTGGTGACCACCGAGTTCAAGGCCCACGCCGAGCGGCGGGTGGCCGAAGTCGACGACATCAAGGCGAACGAGATGATGCTCGATTGCGGGCCGGAGACGGTGGACGCGCTGGCCGACGCCATCGCTGGAGCGCGCACGCTGGTGTGGAACGGTCCGCTGGGCGCGTTTGAAACGCCGCCCTTCGACACCGCGACGGTGGAGGCGGCCCGTTTCGCCGCCCAGCGCTGCGTGGATCACGGGCTTATCGCCGTGGCCGGCGGCGGCGACACGGTGGCCGCGCTCAACCAGGCCGGGGTCGCCGACGATTTCACCTTCGTCTCCACCGCCGGCGGGGCGTTCCTGGAATGGCTGGAGGGCAAGTCCCTGCCCGGCATCGACGCGTTGAAAGACTGAACCGCTTGACCCGCGTAACGCGCGGGGCGAGTAACGCGCCCGCGGGCGCCCGCACCACACCACTCTTCTTGGGGGAAGCACATGGATCTCGATCAGCTTAACGACGTCGCGCTGCGCATGGTCGCGCCGGGCAAGGGCGTTTTGGCCGCAGACGAGAGCACCGGCACGATCGGCAAGCGCTTTGACTCGATCGGGCTTGAGAACACCGAGGACAATCGCCGCAACTGGCGCGAGATGCTGTTTCGCACCGAGCCGGCCATGCGCGAACACGTCTCCGGCGTCATCCTGTTCGACGAAACCATCCGCCAGAACGCCGCCGACGGCACGTCGCTGGTCAAGCTGATCGAAGACGCCGGCGCAATCCCCGGCATCAAGGTGGACGCTGGCGCGAAAGATCTCGCCGGTTCGCCCGGCGAAATGATCACCGAGGGCCTCGATGGTCTGCGCGACCGGTTGAACGCCTATTACAAGCTCGGCGCCCGGTTCGCGAAATGGCGCGGCGTGATCGATATCGGCCGCGACGGCGATGAGAGCATCCCCTCCCAGTATTGCGTGAACACCAATGTCCACGCCCTCGCCCGCTACGCGGCTCTGTGCCAGGAAGCCAATATCGTGCCGATCGTGGAGCCCGAAGTCCTGATGGACGGCGACCACTCCATCGAGCGCTGCTACGAGGTCACCGAATACACGCTGCGCCGCCTCTATGAGGAGCTGTTCGCGCAAGGCGTGATTCTGGAAGGCACGGTTCTCAAACCGAACATGGTCGTCGCCGGCGCCGGATCGAAAGACCAGCCCAGCCGCGACGAGGTCGCCGAAATGACCGTGCAATGCCTTATGAACACGGTCCCGGCCGCGGTTCCCGGCATCGCCTTCCTGTCCGGCGGCCAGTCGGATGTGGACGCCACCGCGCACCTGAACATCATGAATGAGGGCTTCGACCTGCCCTGGCCGATGACCTTCTCCTACGGCCGCGCCCTGCAGGCCGCGCCGCTGGCCGCGTGGACCGGTTCCAACACCGAAGCCGGCCAGAAAGCCTTCAACCACCGCGCCAGAATGAACGGCCTCGCCTCGCTGGGCGAATGGGACGAAGCCATGGAGAAAGAGGGCTAGGCCCCTTCTTCGCTTCGCTGAAACGTAAAAACCCGGCTCATTTGAGCCGGGGTTTTTTCTTACCTGCGCTCCAGCGTCTTGAGCCGCTCCACCGCGGCCATCTTGTCGATGGCGGCGCGCACATAGGTGTCCAGCGGTGAGCCTTCGCTGTAGTCGGCGTCTGCGGTGAACTGGACCCGGCGATCGGCTTTCAGCTTGGCGGTCTTCTCGCTCAGCGCAGCGTCGCCGGCCGGGTGGACGGCGATGGACACCCCGCCCTGCTCCTTCACGGTGCGCATGCACGGCACGTCGGTGTCGCCGTCGCCTATATAGATCATGTTGCGGAACGGCACGGGGCGGTCGTCCTCGGGGATGTATTTGTTGACCTCGGAATGATCGGAGAGGTCCAGCGCGCCCTTGTTTATGCGGAACAGAAACTGGGTCTTGTTGGTGTAGTTCACCGCCGCCGCGGCCCATTCGGGCACGTCGTTCGCGTCGTACTTGAACTCGCTGGCGAAGATCGCGGCGAATTGCTCACCGATGGCGCTGGCGGCGATCATCTCCTTCAGCCCCGAGGAAATGATGTAATGCTGCACCTGGACGCCCTGAGCGGCGCCGTGATCTTTCAGGCGCTGGAACCAGCCTTCGGCGACGCCGGGGAAAAATCCGATCCTGGCGCCGTGGCGCCGGATATCGTCGACCCGGAAGCGTTTGCCCTCGCGCCGGGCCGCCTTCACCATCTCGTGCATATAGATGAGGATGTTATCCGCGCCCAAGCGCGCCGACTCCCCATTCACCCGCGCCCAGAACGCGTCCTTCTCCTCGCCCACCTCGGGGATGAAGGAATGCTCCTGCATGGAGCCGGGGCTCAGCGTGCCGTCGAAATCATAGGCGATGGCGAGGGTGGGCGTGCGCGTTTGGATCATGGAAGAAGCCATACCTGAATTCCCGGGTGAGCCGAAGGCCAAGATTCCGGCGTTCACACGGTTCAAGCCCGAAGACCCCTCACGCCTCCAGCGTGACGTCCCAGTAGAGATAGTCCAGCCAGCTTTCGTGGAGGTATTTCGGCGGGAAGCGGCGGCCCTGGGACTGGAGCTGGTGCATGCCGGGCCGGTCGGCCTCGCGCAGCAGCGGCATCTTGGCCTCGCGCGGCGTGCGCCCGCCCTTTTTCAGGTTACAGGGCGCGCAGGCGGCGACGATATTGTCCCAGGTGGTGCGCCCGCCCTTCGAGCGCGGGATCACGTGATCGAAGGTGAGCTGGTCCAGCTTGTTGGTGCCGCAATACTGGCAGCGAAAGCCGTCGCGCAGAAATACGTTGAAGCGCGTGAAGGCCGGCGAGCGGTCCTGATTGATGTAGTCGCGCAGCGCCACAACGCTGGGCGCGGCCATCTCAAAGCTGGGGCTGCGGATCGGCGTCTCGTATTCGGAGATGATGTCCACCCGCTCCAGGAAGACCGCCTTCACCGCCTCCTGCCAGGGCCAGGTGGAGAGCGGATAATAGGACAGGGGCTGGTAGTCCGCGTTCAGGACCAGGCAACGAAGATCTTCAGGCGCGGTTTTAAACACGCGCATGACGCTCTCCCCCGACCAGGGCCGCGCCGGAGAGCAGGCGACAAGGGGTGAAGCCCCGATATGTCATGGCCGTCCTGAAGACGCGCCTCCCTCAAAGTCCAGGCTCCTGAATTCGCAAAACGAATCATCAGGTGCGGTTTCGAGACCCCCTCAGTTTAACCGAACTGGCATGACAGTGACATGACACCGCGCACACCGCTCTTTGACAATGTGGGGACTGGACCTGGTCTAGACCAGCTTTCCGGCCAGAGCATTGGCGATGAAGCGCTGTCCCAGCTCCAGCCCGTCCGGGCCGATGGAGTGCTGAACGCCCTGGGAAATATGAAACTCCGCCCCGTGCCCGGCGGCGCACAGGCCTTGGGCGGCCATCAGCGTCATGCCCAAAGGCAGCACCTCGTCCTGATCGCCATGGATCAGCATCACCGGCGGCCTGCAGGTCATTTCAGTCTTCAGGCGCTCCGGCCCGGCCAGCGCGCCGGAAAAACCGAGAATGCCCGCCGGCGCGGCCTCGCGGCGCAGCCCGGTGTGCAGCGCCATCATGGTGCCTTGCGAGAAGCCCACCAGCACCACGTCCTGCGGCCCCAGCCCCCAGCGCTTGAGCTCGGACTTCACGAACTGCTCGGCGCTGGCATGGGCCGAACGCACGCCCTGCTCCATGAGATCGGGATCCAGACGCGAGATGGGAAACCACTGAAACCCGCCGGGAAAGCCGGGTACTGGCTCGGGCGCATCGGGCGAGGCCCAGGCCACGTCTGGAAAGTGGGGCGCCCAGGCCTGCGCCAGCCCGGCCAGATCCTGCCCGTTGGAGCCATAGCCGTGGAACAGGATGACCAGCTTTTTCGCCGTGCCCGATTTGGGCGCGATGCGCGGCCCGTCGATGAGGATCATGTGCGCCTCTCCCATTACCGTGTTGCGGCGCGATCATAACCGGCGCTGCGCGCGGGAAAAGGCGCAGCGGTGACCGGCGCGCAGCCGCCTGCTAGTCCTTTCGCTATGAGCGACTTCATCACCCGCTTCGCGCCCTCGCCCACCGGCCTTCTGCATCTGGGTCACGCCTTCTCCGCGCTCACCGCCCACGCGGCGGCGCAGGCGGCCGGCGGCGTGTTCCTTTTGCGCATCGAGGATATCGACACGGCGCGCTGCAAAACCGAGTTTGAACAGGCGATCTTTGACGATCTCGCCTTTCTGGGGCTGGACTGGCCGACGCCGGTGCGCCGCCAGAGCGCGCATTTTCCAGACTATGCGCGGGCGCTGGAAACCCTGGCGGCAAGCAGGCTCGTCTATCGCTGCTTCAAGACCCGCAAGGAGATCGCCGAGGATATCGAGCGCGCGCCCCACCATCCCGGCGAAGGCCCAGAGGGCGTGATCTATCCTGGCCCCGACACGCCGTTGAGCGTGGCCGAGGAGGCCGCCCTGATCGCAGACGGCAAGCCCTACGCCTGGCGGCTCTCCATCAAGGCGTGCCGCGAGCGGCTGGGTTTAGTCTGGGACGCCCTGCATTTCATTGAGGAGGGCGAAGGCCCGGACGGCGAGCACGGCCTTGTGAAGGCCCGTCCGGAAACGCTCGGCGACGTCATTCTGGGCCGCAAGGATGTAGGCGCCAGCTATCACCTTGCCGCCGTCCATGACGACGCACTGCAGGGCGTCACCCACGTGATCCGCGGCCAGGATTTGTTCTTCGCCACCCATCTGCACGCGCTTCTGCAGCGCCTGCTGGACCTGCCCCGCCCGGTCTATCGCCATCACCGCCTGCTGCTGGACGACCACGGCAAGCGCTTCGCCAAGCGCGATGAGAGCGTGACACTGCGCGCGATGCGCGAGGCGGGGATAAGCGCGCAGGAGATAACGCGGCGGGCTGGGGTTTAGGTGAAGTACGGGCCGTAGAGATCCGTCCTACGATCGCGGAAAAAACCCCAGGCCGCCCTGTGGCGATCGAGAAAGGCCCGGTCGAAGCTGGCGTTCAGAACGCCGGTTTCCTGGCGGCCCAGCTCGGCGACGACTTCCCCGGCGTGATCGCAGATGAAGCTGGTGCCGTAAAATTTCTGGCCGTCCTCGTCGCCGGTGCGGTTGGCCGCGCCGATGGGCATCACGTTGGAGACCGCATGGCCCTGCATGGCCCGGCGCCAGCGCGCAGCCGTGTCCAGGCTGTCATCATGGGGCTCGGCCCCGATGGCGGTGGGGTAGAGCAGGACTTCAGCGCCCAGAAGCGCCATGGCGCGCGCGGTTTCGGGAAACCACTGGTCCCAGCAAATCCCCACGCCGATCTTGCCGTGCTTGGTGTCCCAGACCTTGAAGCCGGTGTCGCCGGGGCGGAAATAATACTTCTCCATATAGCCCGGACCATCGGGGATATGGCTCTTGCGGTAGACGCCCAGCGGCTTGCCGCCGTCCAGCATCACGATGGAGTTGTAATAGCGCGGCCCCTCGCGCTCATAGATCGAGACCGGGATCGCCACGTCCAGCTCTTCAGACAGGGGCGCCAACGCCGTGACGCAGGGATGCGCCAGCGCCGGATAGGCCTCGGCGAACCAGTCTTCGGCTTGCGTCTTGCAGAAATAATGGTTCTGGAACAGCTCGGGCGGAAGGATCACCTTGGCGCCGTTGCCGGCGGCCTCGCGGATCAGCGCTTTCACCGTGTCGAGGTTTTCGGCGCGGTCGCGGGTGAACGCCGCCTGCAGGACGGCGATGGACAGCGTATCGCTCATGGCGTGATTTATTCCCTAGTCGATCTGATCAAGCCAGTCGCCGGGTCCGTCCCCGGTGCGTAAGTCCATCACGGTCGGCCAGAGCCGCCAGGGCGCGCGGCCGTCCGCATTCCACAGGGCGACGAAGGCGAAGCCGGTCTCCGGCTCCATCACCACCTGCGCGCCGTAGCCGGAGAGATAGCCGGCGTGCGCGATCAGGGTGCGGTCGCCCCACTGATACACCCGCCAGCCGAGCCCGTAATAAGTCTCGTCGACGCGCGCACGCAAGGGGCCCAGGCCGCGGGTTTCACGCGGGCTCAGAGTGTAGGGGGTGAAGACCCGCTCGCGCACGTCCACGGGCAGGCCGTCGATCCACGCCAGATTGGCCTGCGCCCAGGCGATCATGTCGTTGAGCGAAACCGTGATCGAGGCCGCGCTCGGCACCTGGTCATAGCGGCTGGCGCCGCTGCCGGGCCGGTCGCTGGCGCGCGCCCAGCCGCGATGGGGCCGCGCCCAGTTGGAATCAGCGACAAGATCATCCGCGCCCACGCCCGCCGTCGTCAGCCCGTAGGGCGCGAAAATGTACTGGCGCACCGCGTCGGCGTAGGAGAGGCCTGTCGCCTGCTCGATCAACAGCTCGGCGGCGGAGAAGGCGACGTTCTGATAGGTGTAGCATTCGCCCGGACGGCATACGAGATCGACCGTCGAAAGACGCGCCCGCGCCTCCACGGCGCTCACCCCGCCCTCGATGAGATTGTCGTAGGCGTTGGGCGGCAGGCCCGAACTCTGGCTCATCAGCTCAAGCCAGGTCGGCTGGTCCGGCCCCATAAGATCGAGGATGGAGGTGGGCACCTCGTCATCGAGATCGACCAGGCCCTCAGACTCAAGGATGGCGAGCAGGACGCCGGTGAAGCTCTTCGTCACCGAGGCCGCGCGGAAGCGCGTATCCGCGGTGACGTCCACGTCGGAGCCGGCGGCGGTTTCTCCGGCCGTGAAAGTCATCGCCACCTGGCCGTTCTCGATGATCGCGGCGGCGAGGCCCACCGTCCTGTCAAAGGTCGCGGCCTGATCGAGGCGTTCCGTGAGGGCGGCCAGATAGGCCGGCGGCTCCAGGCGGATCTGCGGCGAGGCTTTCACCGTGCGGGTCACGACTGTCGCCATGACGGGTTCGTCTGCGGGCGAAAACGGGCCGATGGCCGCCCCGGACTCATCGCTGGCCGCGCCCGGTCCGGTGCGCACGGTTTCGATCGCGCCCATGCGGGACAGCGACTGGCCCTCCGGCGGATAAACCTGCGCCAGCGCAGGGCCGGCGAGCGCGAACGCTCCGCCCATGGCGAGAAGACCTGTCGTGATGCGCTTCAGCCCGTCCATGGACGCGCCTCCTTGAAGCTGGCGCCGTGGGATCATCCCGCCGGCTGGTTGCAGGTCACGCAATGGAAGGATCCACCCCCGGTCAGGATTGCGCTGGATCCTGACGCGACGACTTTGCGCCCCGGAAACGCGCGCTGCAAGCTGCGCGCCGCAAGGGCCGCCCGGTTGTTATAGGCCGGCATGACCACATGGTGCGGCCCCACCACCCAGTTCATATGGGACGCGGCCGCCGGTTCTCCAGCCTCGACCTCAACCCGGCCCGGAGAGACGATGCGCAGGACCTCCAGGCGGCGCCCGCGCGCATCAACCGCGCGGTCAAGATCGCGGGCGATGCGATCCAGGATTTTCGCATTGGGATCATCGGGCCCCGCCGGCGCCTGGCACACTGCGCGGCCCGGCCGGGCGAACCGGGCCAGATTGTCCACATGGCCGTCAGTATGATCGCCGAGAAGCCCTTCCTCCAGCCAGATCACCTTGGTGACGCCGAACAGCGCCTCCATGCGCGCCTCGAAGTCGCTCTGACTGAGGCGCGGGTTGCGGTTGGTGTTCAGGACGCACTGGCGCGTGGTGATCAGCGTGCCCTCGCCGTCAAACTCCAGCGCGCCACCCTCACAGATGAAATCGGCCTCAAGGGTTTTCGCACCGGCTTCGCGGGCGATGCGCGCCCCGATGGTCTGATCGCCGGGCAAGTCATACTTGCCCCCCCAGCCGTTGAACTTGAACCGCACCGCTGTCAGCCCCTCCGGGCCCTGGGTGAAAACCGGTCCGGTGTCGCGCGCCCACACATCGCCATAGGGCTCGCGGATCACGCGGGCGAGATGTCCGGCGCGCCGCCGCGCATCGGCCTCGGCCTCGGCGCTGGCCGCATAGATCGTGATCGGCAGCGGCTTTCCGTCGCGCCCCGGCGCGGAGACCAGCTCTAGAAACCGCGCGAACTCGTGTCGCGCCGGATCGATATCGCCCTCCCACAGCTCATGGGCCGCCGGCCAGGGCGTATGGATCGCGGCCTGGGCGGCGGTTTCGTGCGGGACGGTGAGGTCGGTGTGATGCGGTGTCATCATAGCCGGGCGAATAGCATGGGGTGCAGGGCGGTTATAGTGTTCAATCCCTAAGCAAGGTTTTGGGCCCGCAGCTCCGCCACAGTTCTTCGATGATTTGAAATCAGACGCTTAAGGGCGATTTGCGCCCGCCCGTCCGGTCCTACTCGCCCGGCGCTGTGGCTTTGATCACAAGGGCGTGGACGGGTCCGGCGAGGTCGTCTTTCAGCGCGGCGTTGACCAGGCGATGGCGTGCAACGCGCGACTGACCAGCAAACGCCTGGGCCGTAATCGCCACCGTAAAGTGACTTTCTCCGCCTTCGCGGGCGCCCGCATGACCGGCGTGAAGGGCGCTGTCATCGCTGATCGCAAGGCTTTCCGGCGCGAAGGCCGCGTTAAGCTTATCCTCAAGGCGCTGCTTTACCGATTGCATCCTACGTCTTCCCCTCGTTGCCGCGGCGGGCCGCGCACCCCATACTTCGGTTTCATGGACGGAAATTACAAATACAATCCGCGCTTCGTGGACATTCGCATCAAGAAGCCGAAGGATCAGCCTTCGGCCAAGGAACGCGTGTGCGAGCATCCCAAGTGCCGCTCAAAGGCCACCGCGCGCTCGCCCAAGACCGCGGCGAAGCGTAATGAGTTCTACTGGTTCTGCCAGAGTCACGCAGCTGAATACAACAAGCAGTGGAATTTCTTCGAGGGCATGAGCGAGGAAGCCGCGCGCGAACATCTGAACGCGGATTTCTACGGCCACCGGCCCACCTGGAGCTTCGCGGCCGGGTCCACCGCCCGCAAGAAGGCCCAGCGCGCCACCAAGGATTTCCACGAAGGCTTCGAGGATCCGTTCACGATCTTCGGCGATCGCCCGCCGCCCGGTCAGGAACGCCGCCAGCGCGAAGCAGAAGACCCGCACGCGGCCATGGGCCGCCTGCAACGGCGCGCCTATGAAACGCTGAGCCTGGAGCCCGGCGCCACCAAGGCTGAGGTGCGCAAGCGCTACGCCGAGTTGGTGCGCGCCTATCACCCGGACTCCAATGGCGGCGACCGCTCCATGGAGGAGCTGCTCACCAAGGTCGTGCAGAGCTATCAGATCCTTAAAGGCGTCGGCATGGCCTGAACCGGGCCTTGAGGGGGGCTGCAGAGGCGATGGTGGCGCCGGGCGCCCTCGCGCGCTAGGTATGCACGGGTAGCGGGCCGCAAAGCGCGGCCCTTTTGATGACCAGACCATTTCGAGGCGATATGACTGACGACGCGCTGACCGCCCTGACCCCCGACACCGAGGCCGATTGCCAGGCCCTGTTCGGCTTTGATCCCGGCTTCAAGGTCCCGGCCTTCTCCACGCGCGACAGCCATGCGCCCGAGATCGACGAGACCTACGTCTTCGATCCGGCGACCACGCGCGCCATTCTCGCCGGTTTCGCTTTCAATCGCCGCGTGATGATTCAGGGCTATCACGGCACGGGTAAATCCACCCACGTGGAGCAGGTCGCCGCACGCCTGAACTGGCCCATGATCCGGGTCAATCTGGACAGCCATGTCAGCCGCATCGACATGGTGGGCAAGGACCAGATCGTTCTGAAGGACGGCAAGCAGGTCACCGAATTCCAGGAAGGCATCCTGCCCTGGTCGGTGCAGCGCCCGGTGGCGCTTCTGTTTGACGAATACGACGCAGGCCGGCCCGACGTGATGTTCGTGATCCAGCGCGTACTGGAAGCGCAGGGCTCCCTGACCCTTCTGGACCAGAACCGGGTGATCAGGCCGAACCCGAATTTCCGCCTCTTCGCCACCACCAACACGGTGGGCCTCGGCGATACGACGGGCCTCTATCACGGCACCCAGCAGATCAACCAGGGTCAGATGGACCGCTGGTCCATCGTCTCCACGCTGAACTATCTGCCCGCCGAGACCGAGCGCGAGATCGTCGCGGCCAAGCTGGGCGAGTTCGGCAAATCGGACGCCGGCGCGAAGACCATTTCCGACATGGTCAATGTCGCCGACATGACGCGCGAAGCCTTCATCAACGGCGATCTTTCCACCGTTATGAGCCCGCGCACCGTGCTCACCTGGGCCGAAAACGCCCAGATCTTCGGTGATGTGGGGATCTCCTTCCGCCTCACCTTCCTGAACAAGTGCGACGAGCTGGAACGCCCGGTCGTGGCCGAAATGTATCAGCGCGTTTTCGGCGAGAACCTGCCTGAAAGCCCCGTAAAACCCGGCCAGGCGGCCTAAGTCCAGGCTTCCATGACCGATCAGAGCCCCGCCGAGCAATTCCGCCGCGCCCTCGCCACCACGACCCGCGCCCTGTCCAAGGAGCGCGATCTGGAGGTGAAGTATGGAGGCGACAAGGCCGCCATTGCGCGCGGCGGCGTCGTCCTGCCCAACCCGCCGGAAAAGCTCACCCTGGATGAAGCCTCCAAGGCGCGCGGCCGGGCCGATGCGCTGGCGCTGCGCTATGCGCTCCATGACACCAAGGCTCACCAGCAGACCCTGCCGCCGGGCGACACCGCCCGCAAGATCTTCGACGCCGCCGAGCAGGCGCGCTGCGAGGGGCTGGGCGCAAGAGCCATGCGCGGCGTCGCCGACAATCTGGATGCCGCCCTGATCGACAAATGCCGCCGTCAGGGCTGGAACCACGCCGAGGACCGCCAGGCCGCGCCGCTGGCCGATGCGGTCTCCATGCTGGTGCGCGAGCGCATTTCCGGCCGCCCCGCCCCGGCGGACGCGAAAGGCCTGATGAAGGTCTGGCGCGAGGATCTGGAGGCGGCCGCCGGCGGCGCGCTGGACGCCCTCGCCGACGCGGCCGGCGATCAGAAGCAATTCGCCCAGGCGCTGCGTCAGGTGATCCGCGATCTCGACCTCTCCGACGAGCTCGGCGAGGTGGAGGAGAACGAAGACGAGGACGAGAGCGAGGACGATAGCGGCGTCGAGCAGGAGCCCGAGGCCGGCGAAGATCCCGGCGATCAAGATCCTGATTCCGGCGATGACGACGAGCCCGCCGACGCCAAGGGCACCGCCGCCGACACCGAGGACATCCACTACGCCGAGGACAGCGGCACGCGCATCGAGGCCGACGACGATCCGGGCGAATCCATGGAGGCCGCGCGCCCCAACTGGGTCGCCCCGCAGGGCGAGGACGCCGCCGCCTACAAGGTCTTCACCAGCAAGTTTGACGAGGTGATCCAGGCCAGCGACCTGTGCGACGAGGAAGAGCTGACGCGCCTGCGCCGCAATCTGGATCAGCACCTCAAAGGCCTTGAAAGCGCGGTGGGCCGCCTGGCCAACCGGCTTCAGAGAAAGCTCATGGCCAAGCAGCAGCGAAGCTGGGCCTTCGATCTTGAAGAAGGCGTGCTGGACCCGGCCCGCCTGCCCCGCGTGGTCCTCGACCCCATGCAGCCGCTCTCCTTCAAACAAGAGCAGGACATGGAGTTTCGCGACACCGTGGTGACGCTGCTGCTCGATAATTCAGGCTCCATGCGCGGCCGGCCGATCCTGGTGGCGGCGGCCTGCGCGGACATTCTGGCGCGCACACTGGAGCGCTCTGGCGTGAAAACCGAGATCCTGGGCTTCACCACCAAGGCCTGGAAGGGCGGGCGCTCCAAGGAGGCCTGGCTTGAACAGGGCAAGCCGCCCAATCCCGGCCGTCTCAATGATCTGCGCCACATCGTCTACAAGAACGCCGACGCGCCGTGGCGGCGCTCGCGGCCCAATCTGGGTCTGATGCTGCGCGACGGCCTGCTGAAGGAAAACATCGACGGCGAAGCCCTGCTCTGGGCCCACAAGCGCCTGCTCGCCCGCCCCGAACAGCGCCGGATCCTGATGGTGATCAGCGACGGTGCGCCGGTGGATGACGGCACCCAGTCCGCCAACTCGCCCTCCTATCTGGAAAAGCATCTGCGCGAGACCATCGCCATGATCGAGGGCAAGTCCGACGTGGAGCTTCTCGCCATCGGCATCGGCCACGACGTGACGCGCTATTACAAGAAGGCCGTCACCATCGTGGACGTGGAGCAGCTCGCCGGCGCCATGACTGATCAGCTCGCCGATCTGTTCGACGCCAAGCCCAAGACTCGCCGCCGGGGCCGCGGCGGGGATCAGGATCGCGGCCGCGGCGGACCCGGCCTCTCGGCGCTGAAGCGGGCCACGACTACGCTGAAACGCTAGACCGGCTCGCGCGACAGAATCTGCTGCACCAGCGGATTGGGAAAGCGGCGCTCCAGCGTGATCGCGTAGAACGTCTCCGCCATGCCCGGCAGCTTGGCCGCCTCCACCAGCCGCCCGCTCGCCAGCTCGTCGCGCACGACGATGGGCGGCGCCACGGCGAGCCCGGCGTCATTGCGCGCCAGAAGACGCAGCATCGCCATATCATCCACCTCCGCCGCGATTTCAGGCGTCAGGCCCAGGCGCATCGCCAGCGCGTCGAAGCTGGAGCGCACCCCGCTGCGCCGCGAGGGCAGGATCAGCGGATGGGTTTTGAGCAAGGTCTCCACATCGCGCTCTTCGCCCACACGCGCCGGCGCGCCGATGAGGCTCACCGGCTGTTCCGCCAGCCGGTGCACGGTGAAGGCGCTGCCGGAATCGCGCAGCGGCGCCTGGTTCGCAAGCACCAGATCGAGATTGTGGGCGGCCAGCTCCTCCATCAGCTCGGAGAGCGAGCCGGAGCGCAGATGCACCTCCACCGCGCCCTCGGCCAGGAGCGGCGTCAGCAAATCAGTCTGGAAGTTGCGCGACAGGGTCGCCAGCGCGCCCACTCGCAGCGAACGCCGCGCCGCGCCCGCCCCGCCTTTCAGCGTCGCCTCCAGCTCTTCGCCGGTGGTGAAGATCGCGTCGGCGTAGTCCAGCGCGACACGCCCCGCCTCGGTCAGCACCAGCGTGCGGCCGCGCCGCTCAAACAGGGCGTGGCCCAGCTGGGCTTCCAGTTGGCGGATCTGGGTCGACAGCGCGGACTGGGAGAGGTTCAGCCTCTCGGCGGCCCTGGTCAGGCGGCCCTCGTGGGCGACGGCGCGAAAATAGCGCAAGTGCTTGTAATTCATCATGGCGCGACCTTCGTTCTCTTTAACCGAAGACTATCGCTCACGAGCGGCGATTTATCTAATGAATTTCGGGGCGCCCGGCCGTGGTCCGCGGACCGCTGAAAAGCCTCCCCCCAACACCCTTGCCGGGGCGTCGCCTTGTGGGTCCGGCCTCGCCGGAGCGCTGGCCAGCCTTTGTCACAAACGGTATTCGGCTATGGTGTACGGGGACGATGTGGATGTCCTGCGGCCTGAGCAAGTCCAGGCGACCAACCGAATGGAGCCCGACATGCACGCACGCATCGCCCTGACCGCCCTCGCCGCTCTAATCGCCGCAGCCTGCGGCGGCGCTTCCGGCCCTCAGGACGCCGCAGTCGAGGCCTCGCCGGTCGCGCTCTTTTCCGACGATCCGGGCCGCACGAGGCTTGGCGAGCTGCGCTATGCCGGTGGGCTGGAGCTGACCAGCGACCACGAGGCCTTCGGCGGCTGGTCGGCGATGGAGCTGAGCGCGGACGGCGCGCGCCTTCTCGCCCTGTCCGACAGCGCCACATGGATGACGGCGCGGTTAAGCTATGAGAACGGCGCCCTGTCCGGCCTCGATCAGGTAAGGCTGGCGCCTCTACTGGGGCCCGACGGCGGGCCGCTTGGGGGTCAGAGCGCCGACGCCGAAGGCCTCGCTTCGTTGGGGGACGGGCGCTATGCGGTGAGCTTTGAACGTGAGCACCGCATCGCCCTGTTCCAGATCGGCGAGGACTGGAGCGGACTTGAAACCGCGACCGAGACCGCCTTCCCCGCCCCGCCCGGCGCCGACCGGCTGCGCGACAATGCGGGCATGGAGGCGCTCGCCATTAACGGGACAAGGCTCTACGCCGGGGTCGAGGATCCCATCGTGTCCGGTCAGCCGCACACGCTCTGGGTCTATGATCTGGCCGCCCCAGCCGCCCCGCCCCGCGCCCTGTTTCTGGAGATCGAGCCGGGCTTCGGCCTCACCGCGATGACGTTCGGGCCGGACGGCGCGCTTTATCTGGTCGAGCGCTTCTGGTCGCGCGACACCGGCAACACGATCCATGTGTCCCGGCTCTCACCTGCGCAGATCGAGGCGGCCGCAAGCGCACCCCTGCAGCCGGAGCGCCTGGCCGAGATCGGCCCGCAGATGACGGTGGACAATATCGAGGCCGCCGCCTTCGCCGAGGTGGACGGCGCGCCGCTCCTCCTGCTCATGTCAGACGATAATTTCAACGCCGCGCAACGCACGCTTCTTCTGGCGTTCCGGCTTGATCTTTAAGCGTGGCGGCTGGGCGCAAAGTTCAAGCGCCGGGCCTGCACGAAGGAATAAAGCCCGTACCCGCCAAGCGCCAACGCGCCCAGGCTATAGAAGACCACGCCATAGGGCTGCTGCCTGACCCAGCCGAGCGCACCGGCCAGGCCTTTTGCTTCGGTGGGATCGGTCTGCCAGCCGGCGATCAGAAGAAACAGGCCCACCAGCACAAACAGCACGCCGCGCAGCGCAATCGCCGCGGTGATGACGCCCGTGGTGCTTCCGGCCCAGCCGGACAGGTCCAGATCATCTTTCCACCGGCCTTTCACAGCCCGCCAGATCTGCGCGCCGCCAATGCCCAGAAGCACAAGGCCAAGCGCAATCACGACCGGCGCTCCAAAGGGCTGGTCCAGCAGCCAATGGGAGACGGATTTCGTCGTCCCGCCGCCGCCACCGCCCCCATCGGCGCCAAACAGCACCGTGATCGCACCCAGGCCCAAAAGCGCATAGCCAGCGCCGGAGGCGACCATTCCGGCGCGCGCCAGAACGCCTTCGGCGTCCGTGCCTTGATCGCCGGTGTCAAAACCGGCCTCGATAAAGCGCCAGATGGCGTAAAGCCCGAGGCCGACGCCAATGGCAACGAGGATCACCTGGCCGTAGATTTCTGTCTCGAGCCACTGGAAGGCCTCTTTGGGGCGCACGCCGCCCTGTCCGCCTTCCGACCCGCCGCCGGAGCCGGACAGGAACACGGCGCGCAGCATCAGGCCGGAGACCAGCGCGTACACGACGGAGCGAGCACAAAGCCCGGTCCGGCCAGCGATCTCATAGCTTCGAGAGGTTTCGGCATGTCTTTCCATGGTGGCCGAACGCGGCGCGCGGACAGTTGGCTCCCGCGATCATGCATATCGGGCGCCCTCTTGCGCAGCCTCGCCAAGGCGCAGCCCCAATGTTATGCGGGCCTGACACGCAGTTCCGGCCTCGGGGACCAACATGGACGCCATCGACTATTCATTGCTCACCGCCTCGCTCGTCACGTTTTTCGTGGTGATCGATCCGATCGGCGTGGCGCCCATCTTCGCCAGCCTAACCGAAGGCTCAAACAGCGCGCACAAGCGCAGGATGGCGATCAAATCGGTGCTGATCGCCACAGGGGTGCTGTTCGGCTTTGCGTTCGGCGGCGAATGGTTGCTGGGCGCGCTCCATGTAAGCCTGGACGCCTTCCGCGCCGCGGGCGGGGTCCTGCTGTTCCTGCTGGCGCTGGACATGATCTTCGAGACACGGTCCAAGCGCCGCGAGGAACGCGCGGACGCCCTGAACGAGGCCGACGAAACGACACCGGGGACCCATGAGGACATCTCCGTCTTTCCCATGGCGATCCCGATGCTGGCCGGCCCGGGCGCCATCGCCTCCATCATGCTGTTCATGAGCGAAGCCGCCGGCAGCCCGATCGGCCAGGTTCTGGTGTTCGCCGGCATGGGCGCCAATCTACTGGTCTGTCTCATCCTGTTTCTGACCGTAGGCACGCTGATGCGCATCATTGGCGACACGCTGGCGGCGATGATCACCCGCATTCTCGGCGTCATCCTGGCGGCGCTGGCCGCCCAGTTTATCTTCGACGGGATTGCAGGCGCACTGCTTTAGGCGTCGGAACAAAGCCGCGCGCGGCGGCTTATCTCCTTGCAGCAACCACAAGGAGACGCCAATGAACGCCGATCAGATCAAAGGTAAGTGGAAAGAGCTTCAGGGCGAGGCCAAGCGCCACTGGGGCAAACTCACCGACGACGATATTCAGACCGCTGAAGGCGACGCTGACAAGCTGGCGGGCAAGATCCAACAGCGTTACGGCAAGTCCAAAGACGAGGCCGAGCGCGAAGTTAACGAGTGGATCAACAACCAATAGCCGCGCATCAGCCCCCCGGGCCCGGCCCGGGGGGACTATTCGGCCGCCGCCGCCCGTTGCGGGGCTTCAGCCTCGCCCGTTTCGGCTTGGCGGCCCTCCATCCAGCGCTGTTTCAGAATTTTGGAGCTGTCGCGGGACCCGTCCGGCGACCAGCCCGGCGGGCCGAACCAGTAGCCGAGCGCCTCGCCGGGCGATCTGGCCGAGGCGACGTCCTTGAAGATGCCCGCCCATTCATGCAGGCAGATCTTGATCGGGTTGAACGTCGCCAGATTGCGCACGATACCGTAGCGACACGGCTCGTCTTCGCGTTCCGGCTCGAACGTGCCGAACATGCGGTCCCAGATGATGAAGACGCCGGCGAAATTGCGATCGAGATAGCGCGGATTGGTGGCGTGATGGACCCGGTGATGGCTGGGCGTGTTCATCACCGCCTCGATGGGCGCCCACATTTTGGGCACCGCCTCGGTGTGAATCCAGAACTGATAAATCAGGTTCAGCGCCCCCACGAACGCCACCATGGCCGGCGGAAAGCCGGCCAGGACCAGCCAAGATCCAAAGATGATGAATTTCAGCGACAGCGGGCTCAGCCAGGGCTGACGCAGCGCCGTGGACAGATTGTAGTGCTGGCTTGAATGGTGGATCACATGATCGGCCCACCACCAGCGCACCGTATGGGCGAAACGGTGGCTCCAGTAATACACAAAGTCATCCAGCACGAAGGCGAGCGCGAACGCCCACCACGCCCAGCCGATGTCCAGCAGAGCGAACTGCTCGATATAGGCAAACCAGGCCAGCGCGATCCCGCCAAGCAGAATGCCCGACACCGTATTGCCCAGTCCCATGACGAGGCTCGCGGCGGTGTCGCGCGGCTCATACTGGGTCTTGCCGGTCAGCCGCGCATGGATCATTTCGGCCACGATCAGCAGCACGAAGGCGGGAATGGCGAAATAGATCGGATTGGGCAAATCAGGCATGGCTCGCGGTCTCCGTTCGCGCCGGGGCCGGCGCGGTCTTGACGAAGGCCCGGGCGTGCTCGGCCCAGACGTGCGCGGTGTCGGCGTCCTCAAGGATCAGCCAGACGCGCGGGAATGTATAGTCGGTCAGATCGAGCGTCAGTGTGGCGCCGTCATGGCGGACCGCGCGCACATCGCCCGGCCTCAGGGCGCGAACCGTGGCCCGGTCGCCCGATGTGGCGGCCACCCCCAGCCGGGCGCCGCCCTGTTCCAGCGCCAGAACCACCCGGCCGCCGCGCCCCATCACCGCCTCATGGGAGGCCGAAAAGCCCAGCACCCCTTCCTCGATTCGCTGAACCCCTTCGCCGGCATAGGCGAAGCGCGCCGGGGTCCAGCCGCCCAGAAACACGTTCAGGACAACGATCAGGCCGACCGATATCGCCGAGGCGCCGAGCACGAGGATGAGGGTTAGGATCTCGTTCATGACTCCAGTGAACGCCGTTCAAATGGCCGATGCAAGGCGCCGGCGCCGCGGCCGGCGCGAAGACGCCCGGCAATGTTGGTGCTCTGCGACGCGCTGGCCGGATACGAAAACGGCGCCGGGATCACCCCCGGCGCCGCTCCGTTGGTCATGGGTCCGCCTGGCTCTAGTAGCGCAGGCGCAGGGTCACGCCGTAGGTGCGCGGATCACCCGGGTAGACATTGAAGCTGGAGCCCAGATAACCCACCGACGGGAAGCCGCCCTTGACGTACTCTTCCTCAGTGATGTTACGGCCCCAGACCTGCACGGCCCAGCGCTCATCAACCGCCGACAGCGTCGCCGATGCGTTGTAAAGCGTGAACGCGTCCTGGTTCGCCACCGGGCGCGGGTCGAGGCCCGTGACCAGAGCGAAGTCGGAGGTGTGCGACGCCTCACCGCGCAGCAGCAACTCCATGCGCTCGCCAATCGGGTGGGTGTAGTTACCCGTCAGCGTGGCGAGGAATTCGGAGTTGCCGCGATCAACGCCCGTCAGATTGTTGAAGGTGCCGGTCGCGCCGGTGCCCGGATTGGTCCGGGGTGCGGCGCAGGCGGCGAACAGCGGGTCGGCCACGTCATAGACCGGGCCGAGCAGCGGCGAGCTGTCCGGGCACGGCGCGAACTCGTAATCGCCGTAGATGCTTTCGAACAGATAGCTGCCGCCGAAGGTGAACAGCAGGCGTTCGGTGGCGGCCCAGGTGAAGTCGAACTCAAGGCCGCTGACTTCGATGGAGCCGGCGTTGTCCAGCGCGAAGCCGGAGCCGACGAAGTTCTCAGCCTGGAAGTCTTCGATTTCCTGGTTGAAGTAGGTCAGCGCGAACAGCAGCGAGCCTTCGAGCAGGCTGCCCTTGGCGCCGATTTCCCAGGAGGAGGCGTTTTCTTCGTTAAACTCGAACACGCCGGTTTCCGCCGCTTCATAGGACAGGTTGAACCCGCCCGGCTTGAAGCCCGTGGAATAGCTCGCATAGATGTTCAGCGTGTCCGACACGTCGTAGGACCCGATGATGTTGTAAGAGAAGTTGTCGTCGCTGCGCGAGGTCGGGAACTGGTTGGAGTTGACCGGCGAGAAGTTCTGGAACGCGGAGAAGCCGTTCAGCAGGTTGAACGGCGTCGCCGCGAGGAAGGCCGCCACGTTCGGGTCATAGACCACGAACGGATTGGCCAGGGTGGCGCCGGGAATGCCGGAGGCCTGCAGCGCGCCTTCAAGCTGAGCCGCCAGGGCCGGATCGCCGGCCGCTGACTGGGCCAGCAGGGCCGGCAGCAGGAACGGGCAGGTGTTGCCGTTCGGGAAGCCGGGGCACAGCGCCGGATTGATGAAGCGCAGATTGCTGGCCAGGTTGGTGAACGAGAACGCCGAGATCGGATCATTGATGGTGACGTCGCTCACCATGTCCTTCTCTTCTTCGGTGTAGCGTCCGCCGATTGTCAGCGTGAAGCGGTCGGTCAGATTGAAGTCGAGCTGACCGAAGGCCGACCAGGACGTGGTGTCGTACTGGAAGTTCTCCTGCACCGTCAGGCCCGGCGCGATATAGCCCTGGGCCGGCAGGAGCGGGACGCCAGTGACGCCGGTGAGGTTGTTGGTGCCGACAAAAAACTCAAGAACCGTGATGCCGCCGGCGTTGGCGGGCAGAGTGCCCGGCGACGCGGCGTTGATGCCGGCGACGATGTCGGCGACGGCGGCCTGTGAGGCCAGATCGAAGAACGGCTTGGCGTCGACCCCGTAGCCGAGGTCCTGATTGAACTCCAGCTCGTTGTTGTAGAAGAAGACGCCGCCCATCCAGTCCATGAAATTGTCGCCGGTGGACGTGATGCGGAATTCCTGCGTGAAGCTGTTGTACTCGTTATCGATATTGCGCGGCTCCACCAGACTCAGGTCGGAGAAGTCGGCGTCGATATTCTGGGACTCGTCATAGGTGCGGAAGGCGGTGATCGAGGTGAAGGTGAAGCCGTCGAAATCGCGATTGACTTCAGCCGAGATGCCCGAGGTGTCGAGCGCCGTGTTCACCAGCCCGTCAACGGCCATCCGTCCCGAGAACGGATCCGCCGGCAGCGCCGTGCCGCCCAGAGCGACAAGCGCGCCCTGGTCGATCGGATCATAGAAGCCGAAGGGCGCGGCGCAGCAATTCTCGTCGATAATCCCGTAATCGCCGATGATGCGCACTTCGGTGCGGTCGTCAGGCAGCCAGAGCAGCTGGCCGCGGAAGTTCTGGCGGTCGCGATTGTTGATCTCGCTGACCTGGCCGTTCGGGGCCACGTTGTCGAGATAGCCGGTATTGGAGTGGCTGGTGGCGTCGAGACGGAAGGCCAGGGTCTCGGCCTCGTTCAGCGGGCCGGTCACCGTGGCGCCAAGCACCACCTGGCCGTAATTGCCGATGGTGAGTTCGCCCGTGGCGCCGAATTCAAACTCCGGCTGCTGGGTGATGAAGCTCACAACGCCGGCCGGGGTGTTGCGTCCAAACAGGGTGGATTGCGGTCCACGGATCACCTCGACGCGCTCCATGGAGAGCAGATCGTTGATCGCGGAGCCCGAGCGCGGGCGATAGACGCCGTCGACGAAAATGCCGACCGACGGCTCGAGGCCCGGGTTGAACGAGGAGGTGCCCACGCCGCGCAGGGTGAACTGGGTGTTGGTCGAAGCGGCGAACTCGGCCACGCGCAAAGACGGGATGAGGACCTGCAGATCGGCCGCGTCGCGGACCTGGGATTGCTGGATGGTGACGCCGGTGACGGCGGACACCGAGACCGGGGTCTCCTGCAACGTCTGCTCGCGTTTTTGGGCGGTGACGGTGATGATGTCCGGCGTCTGCGCGTAGGCGCCGGCGGTCACGATGCCGGCTGCGAGCGCCGTCGCGCCAAGCGCGGCTGCTTTAAAAGAGCGATTCATTCGGGCTTCCTCCCCCTGAATTATGTAATGGCGGCTCAGCTCTGTATCGGCTGGGATTGTCCGCGCCATGCAGACCTTATGCCGCATTCGCCCTACTTGTCATGTAGGCTTTGTATCCAGACGGTTAACCGTTGCGTTTTGAACACAGGGTTCGCAAAGTCCCGAAAATCTCGCCGCTCCGGTCGGTTAATCCTTAACAAATCATGAAATTTGCCGGATGCTCGAATTCAGGCGTGTCGAGGGGCCGCCGTTCGTGTTCGAGTCGATGACGCTGCGCCAGGGTATGGACGCGCCTCCGTCAGGCTCACCTTTGGGGGGAATTCAATATGTTTCGATCCGCGCTGGCGGTCTCCGCCTGCCTGTCATTCATCGTTGGCGGCGTTGCAGCCGCCCAGACTTCGCATCCCATCCAGGCGCCGGTGAACCTGCCGAACGCCGAGATTGGCCAGTGCTACCAGTTCGTGCGCATCGACGCGCAATACGACACGGTGATGCAGACCATCATCGTCGCCGACGAGTACGAGGTTTTCGACGTCACGGATCCGCGCCTGGAAAGCCAGTCGCGCCGCTATGTGTCGCGCGAGGCGGGCCTGCGCTACCGCGTCACCGAGCCGGTCTACGAGACCGTGAGCGAGCAGGTTCAGGTGCGCCCAGGCTATGTGCGCTATGAAGTCACCGAGGCCCAGACCCGCACTGTGCCCGAGCGCGTGCTGGTGCGCGAAGCGCGCATGGTGTGGCGTCGCGGCTACACCGAAGGCGCGCGCCAGGTGCGTCACGACCCGGAAACCGGCGAGATCTGGTGCCTGGTCGAGGAGCCCGCCGTCTACGAGACCATCCACCGCACCGTGCTGACGGCGCCCGCCCATGTGCGCGAAGTCGCTGTGGATCCGCAGTTCGAGACGCTCTCGCGTGAAGTCCTGGTGCAGGCGGCCACGGTGGAGGAAATCCCGATTCCGGCCCAGCACGCCGACTACACCATCCACGTGCTCGCCCAGGAAGGCCGCGTGAACCGCCGCGTCTCCGAGCGCCGCACCCAGAACGTGGCCCGCCACGAGCTGGTCTCCAGCGAGCGTTTTGAATGGCGCCTGGTCGATTGCGCCGCCATCGACATTCCGGGCCATCCGGGCGCTCGCCCGCCCGCGCCCAGCCATCACGGCGCCGCGCCGTCGGCGACGCCCTCCGCCTCAGCGATGCGCGTGCGCCATGCGCCCCAGGGCGATGATCCCCACCGCGATGTGGATTATGACCGCCGCGAAGCCCGCCCCATGGCGGCCGTGAGCGGCACGCTGCACCCCGGCGCGCCCGCGCGCCGCACCGCCGGGCGCTAGACCCGCGCTGATACGGGCCTTGAACGCAGGAACGGGCGCCGGCCTTGGCCGGCGCCCGTTTTCTTTTGTGGTCTTCAAGGCGCCGGCGGCTGGCGAGCGTCTTGGGTTCAGGACCGCTTCGGCCCAGGGGTCAGCATGGCGTAGATCAGGCCCGCCGCCGCGCCGGCGCCCACCTGGGCCAGAAAGCCGGCGGTGGTGCGCGCGCCGGCGACCATCTGCACGCCGAAGAAGACCTGCTCCATCAAGGTAAGCATCACGCCCATGGCCACAGCCCCGGCGACAACGAACACAATGGGGCGCAGCGGGCGCAGGACCCGCGTGACCAGCGCTGCGGCGATGAAGGCCACCGCCAGCGCCAGCGCGATCAGCGCCGAATAGAGCGGGCCGAACCCGGCGAGATCATCGCCGATCTGGCTCATCGCCTGACCCGTGCCGATATCGGCTCCGACGGCCTCCAGCATGGCCAGAACCATGACGCTGGACAGCACCGTGGCGGCGAAGCCCAACGCCAGGACCGCCACGACATAGCCTCCGACAACCCTGACAAATCCCATGGCGTACGATCTCCCCGTTCCCAGCGGCGCGCGTGTGCCGAAAGGGGTTTAGCGGGTGATGCGCGGATTTTCTCCGCGCCCGCTTGGCCGCGCGCGCCTCGTGCCCCTAGAATGCCTCAGCGACGCGCCGGCGCAAGGGCGCGCGAACGATCAGCCAAGGGGTGGGATGATGACGCGCATGACAGCAATGATGCGGCTTGCCGCGGCGGCCGGGGTCACGGCCCTTTCCGCCTGCACCGCGCAGGAGATGCAGGAGCCCGCCCCGGCCTTGTCGGAAGAGCTCTATCACGTGGAGGAAATCGCCGGCGGGCTGGTCCATCCCTGGGACATCGAATTTCTGCCCGGCGGCGATGTTCTGGTGACCGAGCGCACCGGCGCCCTGCGCCGCATCTCCGGCGGCGTTCTGGAAGAGGCGCCCATCGCCGGGGTTCCGCAAGTTTACGCCGAGGGTCAGGGCGGGCTCCTTGACGTGCTCGCCGCGCCGGATTTCGACACCAGCGGCATGCTCTATCTCAGCTACGCCATGGGCGAGACGGACGCCAACACCACCGAGGTCTGGCGCGCGCGCCTTGACGACGGCGCGCTGGTGGACGGGGCGCGGGTCTTCACCGCCGATCCTTTGCGCGACACCTCCAACCATTTCGGCGGCCGCATGACCTTTTTGCCCGACGGAACGATCGTGCTGACCCTGGGCGACGCCTTTGCGTACAGAGAGCAGGCCCAGATCCGGCAGAACCATCTGGGGACGATCGTGCGCTTCAACCCCGACGGGTCGATCCCGGCCGACAATCCCTTTGCTCAGGACGAGGGCCCGGGCGCCTTTGTGCTGTCCTACGGCCATCGCAATGTGCAGGGCATCGCCTGGGATCCGCAGCGCGAGCTCTTGTGGGAACATGAGCACGGCCCCCAGGGCGGCGACGAGCTGAACGTGATCGTTCCGGGCGCCAATTATGGTTGGCCCATCGCAACCGAAGGCATCGACTATAATGGCGCGCGCATCTCACCGATCACCAGCCATGACGGGTTCGAGGCGCCGCGCCGCGTCTGGGTCCCCTCCATCGCGCCGGGCGGCATGGCCTGGTATTCCGGCGCCCTGTTCGAAGGCTGGACCGGCGATCTCTTTATCACCGCCCTGGCCGGTCAGGCGCTGCACCATATCCAGCTGGACGCGGACGGGGCGGTGATCGGCGAAGAGCGCCTGCTCACAGAGCTCGAGGCGCGCATCCGCCAGGTCGCCGAAGGTCCGGACGGCGCGCTTTACGTGCTCACCGACGACGCCGAGGACGGAAAGGTGCTGCGCATCTCGCCCGCCGGCGAGTAGCCGCGCCCTCGCCGCCGCATTGGCCGGCTTCGACGACACCGCGCTCGCCCAAGCACCTTTCGTTCGCTGCGTGAAAGGTGTTCACTACTCTCCAATGATCCGCTGCGACTCGATGGCGGACGCTTGAAGGGGAGGCGCGTTTGTTCAAGCGCATTGCAGCCGGGACGCTGGTCCTGGCGCTGATCGTCGTTCTGGCCGCAGCCAGCTGGTATTATCGGCCCTGGTCAGACTATTCGCCCGCGCGAATCACCGCGCTGGACGATCCGGCGGAGTATCCGCAGACCTTCCAGCGCATGGCGGAGATCCTGCCCTCGGCCCCGATCACGGCCACCGCGCCCGCCCCCTTCCCCCTGGGCGAGGCGAACCTGCCGCAAAGCTATCTCTATGACGGCCAGGTGCGCTCGCTGGATGAATATTTCGCCCGCGGCGACGTCACAGGATTCGCCGTCCTGAAAGACGGCGTGCTGGTGAACGAGGCGTATTTCCAAGGCGCGGGACCGGACACAACCCACACAAGCTGGTCGGTGGTGAAAAGCTTCGTGGCGACCCTGATCGCCGAGGCCATGCAGGAAGGCCTGATCGACAGCCTGGATGATCCGGCGTCGAAATACGCGCCCCAGTATGAGGGCTCCGATTACGGCGACACCAGCCTGCGCCATCTTCTGATGATGAGCGCCGGCATGGATTTCCAGGAAGAGTATTCGCCCGACCGCGAAAGCGATGTGCGCCCGCTCTTCTTCAACGCCTTCATCCTGCGCCGCGATGTGGACGAGATGGTCAGCGAGATCGAACGGGACCGCGAGCCCGGCCAGGACCTGCACTACACGAGCCCCAACTCCCATGTGCTGTCGGCGGTGGTGCGCGGCGTTTATGACGACGATCTCGCCGCCATCGTGGAGGACAAGCTCTGGGGTCCGCTGGGCATGACCCATGACGCCAGCTGGCTGCAGAACCGGCCCGGTGAAGACGGCCAGGCCATCGGCTATTGCTGCCTGCAGGCCACAACGCCCGACTTCGCCCGGCTGGGCGAGCTGTACCGCCTCGACGGCGTCTGGAACGGCGAACGGCTATTGCCCGAAGGCTGGGTTCAAAGCGCCACCATCCCCAACGCCCCCTTCCAGGAACCGGGCGCGACTCCCTATCCCGGGCGCGGCTACGCGCTGCATTTCTGGGTGCCTGAAGGGTATAACGGCGAGTTCTTCGCCGCCGGGGTGTACGGCCAGTATGTCTGGGTGGACACGCTTCGCGGCGTGGTGATCGCGCAGAACGCCGGCGATGAAAACTGGGGCGAAATCTCGGGCGAAGCCTATGCGGTGTTCCGCGCGGTTGCCGAACATGTCTCTCCCATCGAGGCCCGCTTTGAGGCGGTGGCGCTGGAGATCCGCGACGCGATCCTGGCGCGCGAGGCCGGAATGTCGCCCGTCGATGACGGCGACACCGCCTCGCCCTCTCCCGAGCCCGCAACGCCCGAGGACGACGGCCAATGAGTGACGAATTTGATTACGTCATCGTCGGCGCCGGTTCGGCGGGCTGCGTGCTCGCAGACCGGCTCAGCGAAAGCGGCGAGCATCAGGTCTGCGTGCTGGAAGCGGGGGGCAAGGACGACAAGACCAATATCAAGACCCCGATGCTGCTCCAGTTCACGATCACGGATAAGAAGATCAACTGGAACTACTGGACCCAGCCCCAGAAAAACCTGAACGATCGCAAGCTGTTCTGGCCGCGCGGCAAGACGCTGGGCGGCTCCTCCTCCATCAACGCCATGCATTACATGCGCGGCGCGCTGGAAAACTACGATGAGTGGGGCGACGCCTACGGGGCTGAAGGCTGGTCGGGCGAGACCGCGCTGGACGCGTTCAAGCAGGTGGAGAATAACGAGAACCATGGCGAGCCCTGGCACGGCCAGGACGGTCCGCTGAACGTCAAGGACATCGCCCCGGTCAATCCGCTCACCGAGATGTACTGGGAGGCCTGCCGGCGCCGTCAGATCCCGGAGAACCCCGACCATAACGGCGCGAGCCAGGAAGGCTTCGGCGTTTATCAGGTGACCCAGAAGGGCGGCAAGCGCTGCTCGGCCGCCGACGCCTTCCTGAAACCCGCCATGCAGCGCCCCAACCTCACCGTGGCCACTGGCGCGCTGGTCCTCAAAGTCATGATCGAGAACGGCCGCGCCACCGGCGTGGAGATCGAGATCGACGGCGAGGTGCAGCAGGTGATCGCCAGGAAAGAAGTGATCCTGTCGGGCGGCGCATTGAACTCGCCCCATGTGCTCATGCTGTCCGGGATCGGCCCCGCGGATCACTTGCGCGAGCACGGCATCGCCGTCGAGGTCGATCTGCCGGGCGTGGGGGAGAACCTGCAGGACCATCTCGATATTCTGGCGCGGGCCGGCACAAAGAAGCCGACCTCCATCGGCTATTCGCTGCGCAAATTCCCCGCCACCGCCCGCGACGTGCTGCAATGGGCGGCCACCGGAACGGGCGGCTTCACCGTCAATCCGGTGCAGGGCTGCGGCTTTGTGAAATCGAGCCGGGCGAAGGACCTGCCGGACATCCAGCTCGTCTTCATCCCGGCGCTCGCCAGCCCCCACGGCATGGAGACGCTGTCCGGGCACGGGATCAGCCTGCACGCCTGCCATCTCTATCCCAAGAGCCGGGGCCGGTTGACGCTCGCCAGCGCCGATCCGCGCGATCTGATCCAGATCAATCCGAATTATCTTGATCACGAGGAAGACGTGACGGTGATGACCGATTGTCTGGAGATCAGCCGCGACATTTTGATGTCGGACGCCTTCGACGGGGAGTTCAAGGAGCTGCAGCTGCCCGCCGATCCGGGCGCCACGCGGGCCCAGCTTGAAGACGAAGTGCGCAAGCGGGCCGAGACGCTGTACCATCCCACCTCCACCTGCGCGATGGGGACCGGCGAGCTCGCCGTCACCGACGCCCAGTGCCGGGTGCACGGCGTCAAAGCCTTACGCGTGGTGGACGCCTCGGTGATGCCGCGCATCGTCGGCGGCAACACCAACGCGCCAACCATCATGGTCGCCACACGGGCGGCCGACATGATCCTGTCGGCCTGACCGCCGGCGCTTAGCCAGGGAGGTCGATTATGACCGCCGAAACGACCGCTCACCAAGTCTCCGGCGACCAGGCGCGCATGGCCAAGGTCTTTCGCGCCCAGAAAGAGGCGTTTGAAGATGAGCGCCATCGCTCCATCGAGGACCGCAAGACCGATCTGAAGAAGATCGAGGCCATGGTCAAAGCGCGCGGCGATGATTTCGCGCGCGCCATCGACGCCGATTTCGGCCGCCGGTCCAGCGCCGAGACCGCGGTAGGCGAGTCCGGCTTCGTCATCGCCACCGCCAAGCACGCCCGCCAGCACCTGGTCCGCTGGGCTTCGGCGAAGAAGAAGCCCGTGCCCATGACCCTGGCGCCGGGCACCGCCTATGTGCGCCGCGAGCCCAAGGGCGTCGTCGGGATCGTCGCGCCCTGGAACTATCCCATGCAGCTGGCGCTGGCGCCGCTGGTGGCCGCGCTCGCGGCCGGGTGCCGGGTGATGGTCAAGCCCAGCGAGTTCACGCCCGCCACTTCCAGACTGCTCAAGGAGACCCTCGCCGAGCTGTTCGCCGAGGACCACGTGGCGGTGATCGAGGGCGGACCCGACGTCGCCAAGGCGTTCTGCGATCTGCCCTTCGATCACCTTCTTTATACAGGATCCACCCAGGTCGGCCGCATGGTGGCCCAGGCCGCGGCGAAAAATCTCACGCCGGTGACGCTCGAGCTGGGCGGCAAGTCGCCCACGGTCATCGCGCCTGATTTCGATCTCGCCCAGGCCGCCAAATCCATCGCCTGGGGCAAATTCTTCAACGCCGGCCAGACCTGCATCGCGCCTGACTACGCCATCGCGCCGCGAGGCTCTGAGAAGGCCTTCGGCGACGCGGTGATGGCCGAGGCCAATACGATGTGGCCCAACGTGGCCGAGAACGCCGACTACACCGCCATCGTCTCGGAACGCCACCATGAACGCCTCACCGCCATGGTCGAGGAGGTGCGCAAGCGAGGCGCCACGGTGCTGCAGGCCGATTTCGACAAGGCCAAGGCCGGCAACACCCGCATCTTTCCGCCCACCGTGGTGATCGATCCGCCGCGGGACTCAAAGATGATGACCGAGGAGATTTTCGGCCCCATCCTGCCGGTGATCGGCCATGACGGGCTGTCGGATGCGGCCAAATACATCAACAAGGGCGACCGTCCGCTGGCGCTGTATATCTACTCCAAGTCCAAGACCACCGCCCGGCGGTTCCTGTCGCGCACCATCTCCGGCGGCGCCGGGGTGAACATCCCCATGCTGCACATCTCGGTGGAGGACATGCCCTTCGGCGGGGTCGGCGCGTCGGGACAGGGCGCCTATCACGGCGAGTACGGCTTTCTCACCTTCACCCATGAGCGCGGCGTGTTCGAGGCGCCCGTCTGGCACCCCTCGCGCCTGGTCGCGCCGCCCTATGGCAAGGTGTTCGAGTTCTTCAAGAAGCTTCAGACCGGATAGACGCCGGGTTCCACCGCAAACAGGGAGTGTTCCACGATGAAATGGGTCGCCGCCATCCTCGCCACGCTGGCGCTCGTCGTGGCGCTCGCCGCCTACGGGCCGGGCTCCCTGAACGCCATGAAGTTCGAGCCTAGCTCCCCCGATCCCGATCTGGAAGCCCTGTTCGATCAGACGCTTGAGCCCGAAGCGCGCCTGGCAGACGCGCTCCACGGCGCCGAGGATCTCGAACCCGGACCGGACGGTCGTCTCTACGCCAGCCTTGCCGACGGGCGGATCATGGCGATGAACGCCGACACGACCTGGAGCGAGGTTTCCACGACCGGCGGGCGGCCGCTGGGCCTCGCTTTCGCTCCGGACGGTGCGCTGTTCGTCGCAGACGCCGAACTTGGCCTTTTGCGCATGAACGAAAGCGGAGAATTCGACATCTGGCTGGCCGATGAATCGGCTGGCGGCCCGCTGGTTTTCACCGACGATCTCACAATTCTTTCAGATGGTTCGGTCATTCTTACCGACGCCTCGAAACGCCATGGCTATGGCGCGCATATGGAGAGTTTCTTTGAAGGCGAGCAAACCGGCGTGATCTACCGTGTCACCGGTCCAGACCAGTACGAAACGCTCGCCGACGGTCTCGCCTTCATCAATGGCGTCGATCATAACCCCCTGACAGGACAAGTCTTTATCAATGAGACCTGGGCCGGGCGCACCTGGATTCTGGACCCGGAAACCGGCGATATGAGCGTCCTGATCGACGGCCTTCCCGGCTATCCTGACAATCTGGAGTTCGACCCGGACACCGGGCTGATCTGGATCGCCCTGCCCTCACCGCGCTCCGTGGAACTGGACGGTTTACACCCGAACCCGTTCATCAAACGGCTCGCCTGGCGCTGGATCCAGATCGCCGGCCTGCCGCCCTTGCCGCCGACGCCGGCCATGGCGCTGGCCGTCGCAACGAACGGCGAACCGGTCTATGCCCTTCTGGGGCCTGATGATCGGGGTTCGGGGATCACCACGGCGACGCCCTGGAACGGCCGCCTCTACGTGTCCGGATTGGAGCGCGACGGGGTGGATGTCTATGCGGTCCCTGAAGGAATCGTGGGAAATCGCCCCGCCGCGGCTGAAACCGATCCATCGGACGCGCAGACCGAACTTGACGGTATGCCCGCGCTAACGACCGAACCGACCGAGCAGCCATGACCCGCACCGCCCTCGTCACCGGCGGCTCCAGCGGCATCGGGTTGGCCCTTTCAAGGCGTCTGGCCGCGCGCGGCTACCGGCTCTTATGGGTGAGCCTGGACGAGGCCGAGCTGGCCGCGGCGGGCGAGGCGGTGCGCGCCCACACCCCGGACGCCGAGATCGAAACCCTCGCGCTGGACCTGTCGGACACAAGTGCGCCCGCGCGTGTCATGCAATGGGCGCAGGGGCTTGGCGGGGTGGATTTGCTGGTGAACAACGCCGGCTTTGGAGTCTATGGACCCAGCCGGGATCTCGCCCCAGAAGCGGAAGCGAAGATGATCGCCGTGAACGCCGGCGCACTCCATGCGCTCACCCGCATCTTCCTGAAACCCATGGAGGATCGCGGCGGCGGCGTGATCGTCAACATCTCATCGAACTCCGCCTACACACCAGCGCCAAATTTGGCGGTCTATGCGGCCACCAAGGCTTTCGTGAAGCACTATTCCGAGGCTCTGACCCAGGAACTGGAAACGGCGAAAAGCCCGGTGCGGGTGATGACGGTGTGCCCCAGCGCCATCGCCGACACCCCGTTCAAGACGCGCGCCGGCATGGACGGGGTGAGGACGTTTGAGAGCTTCACCGCGACCACCGCCGAGGAGGTCGCCGGCGACATCATCAAGGGGCTGGATAAGGGCAAGCGCTTCGTGCTCACCGGAGCGGCCATGCGCCGGGCGCTGCTCTTGATGAAGATCCTGCCCGGCCCGGCGCTGCGCTGGATGACCGCGCGCGAGACCGCGCGCACCTGAAACAGCCAGTTAACCTTCTTGGCGACGCAGTGAACCCGTTCATTTTCGAAGGGGCCGTCCATATTTGCTCGCATCCGCCGATCCGATCCGCGCATGGTGGCGCTCGAGAAATCCTACGCCGTCATCGAATTCAAACCCGACGGCACGATCCTGAGGGCAAACGATAATTTCCTGAAAACGCTCGGCTATGACGCGGACGAGGTGGTGGGCAAGCATCACCGCATGTTCGTGGAGCCCGAAGGCGCCGCCTCGCCCGACTACGTAATCTTCTGGGCCGATCTCAGAGGTGGCTCGGCAAATCTGGACAGTTTGGATAAGTGGATTTTCGGTCTGTCATCGGCATGATTGCCGACCACAGGAGAGCCATAATGACCAGACGACCCCGACGTAA
>Ga0307978_1000058_pt1 | contig 99902 bp, 112 predicted proteins | sample OrgLakmetage1056_FD_203151 | JGI IMG/M metagenome (GOLD analysis project Ga0307978, IMG submission 203151) | Saline water microbial communities from Organic Lake, Antarctica - #1056 | ecosystem: Environmental > Aquatic > Non-marine Saline and Alkaline > Saline | place: Antarctica: Organic Lake... | reverse complement strand
GCAGTATTAGATAGTGACTCAAGACTATCTGATATTAGAATAGACCCTAGTAAATTACCATTAACAGGTGGCACTTTAACTGGAGCTTTAAGATTAAAGTCTTCTTGGAGTACTTCATTTTTACAAAATAATTCAATCTATGCAGAAAGTGGTATAAATGGATTTGCATTTGGACTAAGCATTGAGGTTAGTTCTTGGTTTTCTAAAGGTGGTTCAACAGTAAATAGAGCCATAGATGTTTGGAATGATAATAGCAAAATAGTTTTAGGGTCTTCTGGTGCAAACGTAGGAATAAAAAATACAAACCCGACAGAAACATTAGACGTCACTGGTAATGTAAAAGCAACTTCTTTTATAGCTACTAATAAAATAGAGAGCAACGTTATTACCTCACAAGCATCAGCACAATTACAAGTAGATAGCACTACAAGGGGATCACTTGTTTTTCCTAGAATGACAAATGCACAACGGACAGCAATAACATCTCCAGCAATAGGATTACACGTATATTGTACAGATGCAACTGATGGTGTATATGTCTATAAAACATCAGGTTGGACTTTTGCATATTAATAATTTTAGTAATACCAAATTTAGTGAATTATATAATACAGACGTATTCAAATTAAAAAAATAAAATGTCAAAATTAAATAAACAAATAATAATTACAACTTCTAATAAGTTAATTAACGAAAGTAAAATAAAAGGATATTTAAATTTAGATAATGTAAAACTTTTATATACTTTAGATTATTATTTAGATTTTAGTAAATTATATTCTAAATATAATAATTATCATATTTTAATTAGAGACTTTATATATTCTTTTAAAAATAGAAATAAAGAACTTTGTGTATATAAACCATTATTAACTACAACATCTAATATAATTACAAATAATATTAAACCAGAAGCTACTTCACTTATAGTAGTAACAATTCCTGATAATCAACTATATCAATTTGATATTGTAGATTTTAATAATGTGTATTTTGACCAAAATAGTGATAGTTTAAGTATGATAAAATTATATATTTCAGATATAAATAATGGTGTATTTTACTATAATAATGTATTAATTACAAGTGATATAGAATTAGAACCAAATCAGTTATTAAATTTACAGTATGAACCTTCTGACACATTATCTAATTATTTTATAGAATTAAAATATAGATTTAAAGATGATAATATAAACCCATTATACAGTATATTAAATATTATTGAAATAAACGTTATTGATTCATTAGTAATAGGTAATCAACCAGCAAGTGTAGGAGATATAAGTTTATATCCTGATAACAGAGTAGATACAGTTATTACATTAACAATGTTAACATCTCAATTAGCACCACCATATAATGACCCAGAAGGTGATGCTTTAGATGCAATTAGAATAGATGAAATATCTACAGCTAATTTAGGTTCTTATTTTTATAATGGATCACTTATATTTGAAGGTTTAATAATTCCATCTGCTGATATTTTAGCTGATTTATTAGAACACCGAGCTGCTGATCAAGATGCTATATCTTCAGATGTATTTAATTTTTCAGTTAGAGATAGTGGTAGTTTAATCTGGGTAGAATAATAATATAATGGCAATATTTAATATAACAAATGATTCAGGTTTTGTACCTAGAACAGCATTTTTAGTAGATCTTTTATTAGAAGCATGTAATATTTTTGATGAAGCAAATTATACAGAAACTTATTATCATAATGGTAATAATAGTCTTCCTGAATTTGGAGATATTATTTATTTAAATGCAACAGGACCAGAATTAGTAGTTAATATTGATAATAGAATGACTACTTTTCCAGCAAATTCTCTTGTTACTAATGGAATAAAAACAAACTCAGAAGGTGAATCTATAGAATATTTTTGTGGAAAATAAATAAAATAATAAAATGGCAATATTTACAATAACAAATAAAAAAGAAATAATAATACCCTTATTAGCTAGTGATATACAGCTTACAGCTGATAATATAGATTTACCAATAAGTTTATTAGAAATAACTGAACAAGAATATAATGATAATATACAATAATAATGGCTAGACAAAATATAAATATAGGAACTGCAGGTCAAAGAGATGGACTACCTATAAGAAGTTCTTTTGATTTTACTAATCAGAATTTTATAGAACTTTATGGTTTATTTGATAATTATGTACCATTAACAGGTACTGAAACAGATAATAGTATAACTGGACCTATTGAATTAACAAATGGTGATTTTGAAAATAGAGAATATTCTTTATTTAATAATATATCAAATGTAATTTCCAGTATTACTTTTAATGATACTAATTCTTATGATTCTAAATCTATAATAATATCTGGTGAAGATATATTAAATAATGATTTATCATTTATTAATGTAGATTTTTCTAGTATACATATGGAATCAAATAATTATATTTCAAATGTACTTAGTAGTATTTCATCGTTTACAGTTTCTGGGGATAGTATTAATGTTGATGTTTTTACAGCTGGTAATACTTTACCTAATACTAATTCTAGAGGATTAACCTCATCTTATGATTATACACCTAATATTACAAATTTTGATTTTACACAGAAAAAATATGTAGATGACGCAATAGCAGCTATTGGATCTAATGGAGGTCAGCTTGAAAAAATAGATGAAGGTAATGGTTATGGTTATGTAATAAAAAGTAATTCAAGAAATTTTACTGGATCAATAGGATATAGTTCAGTTGATTTATCAGAATCACCATTTAGTGGTGGTAATTATGGTGCAACTGGTGCATGGAGTTTATCAACAAATTATGGTAGTAAATCAAGTGGCGTGGCATCAAGTTCAAGTGGTTCATTTACAATATCTAGTGGTTCAGGAAGTCATTCCGAAGGTGTTAGAACATTTGCTAGATCTGAAGGAGAACATTCAGGTGGTGCTTTTGGTACAGATTATACACCTACTAATACTATTACAGATAGATTAGTTAATTATGGTAATGGTTCAAATCTTGCTCCTGCTGATGCATTTACTATATATAAAAATGGAATAATGAAATTATATCCGGCTAATTTAACAAATGTAACTAATGAAACTGCAGGTTGTATAATAGTGGACTCCAATGATGATAATATATTAAAATATTATGATGGTAGTGAATGGATATCAATTAAAGAATTTATACCACCGCCAGCACCAATTTTAGAATATACTGTTCAATTATATCAAACAGGAACTAGTAATCCATCTCCACAATTTCCAGCAACTGATACACTATTAATAAATAATTCACAATTTAATCCAACAGAATATAGAGAAGTAGTTTTTACTAGATTAGATGTTGGATCATATAGAGCTGAACTTAGATATACTACAGCTACTGTTCCTACTGATCCTAATAAAACAGCATTATTTTTTAATGATGGTAATATTAAAATTGAAAGCATATCACAAGGAACAAACGGGTATGGTTTTAGAAGATGGGATTTTAAAACATATACTGAAGCGGGTGTATTAGCAGATGATCAGTTACTAGGGGGTAATGGTGGTTACATAAATATAAAATTATATAATTAAAATAAATAAAAAATGAATCATTTTAAAAAAAGATTTTTACCAACAAATTCTCAAATTAGAATTTTTAATGAAACTACTAATAGATTAATAGAAAGTGATGATACTAAAATATTAATACCGGGAGTATATTCATCATCAGCAGGTGCATTAGCTGGTCAACCAATAACAAGTATAAATATTGAAAAAAACGACTTAGTCACACCAGGTATTAAAATCATTGTTATTAATACTAATAATAATGATACATTAAATGTTATTGTTCCAGGATTTGGTGATGGTGGTAATGTAATTGGAGTTGATTTAGGTAGTAATATTGAAGTAAAACCTAATGGTACAATGTTTATTACATTTATAGGTAATAATAATTTTTACATTACTGGAGATTTAGTAACTGAAGTATTATCAGGACTTTAAAATAAATGTTAAACATATTAATATAATATTACATGAATTAGACAATAATGAACTATAAACAACAAATAAATAAGTTAATAACATATCAAGACTTAGAAAATTTACCTTTAAATTTAGAAATAGATTTTTCTCCAAAAAAAGATAAAAGTATATTGTGTACTAGGTTATCTAATACAAGTAGTGGAATGACATTTAGAGTATATATGTCAGAAGGTACTGTTTGGGAAGATCATTATCATGATTGTGAAGAATCTTTAATAGTTTTTAAAGGAAGATTAAGAGGTATTTTAACCAATACTATTATAGGAAGAGGTTCTATGATAGATATACCAGCAGAGGTTACTCATAGAATTTATGCAGAAGAAGAAAGTCAATTTTATGTAGAATTTAAAAAAGCAACAAGAAAAAATGATTGAGTGGATAGAAAATAATATTTCAACCTTATTATCACTAATTTTAATACCATTAATTACGTGGTTATTTACAAAAAGACATTTTCAAAAAAAAGATTTAAAAGATAGAGATGTTAATACAGAGTCTAATCAATCTGAAATAGTTTCTAAAAATTTAGAACTTTATCAAAGAATGCTTGATGATATTGAAAAAAGATATGAAGAAAGAATATTTAAATCAGATAAAGAAAAAGAAGAATTAGAAATGATTATATTAGAACTTCAAACCATAATAAAAGATCTTGAAAAAACTGTAAAAGAACTTCAAGAATTAAATTATGAATTTGATAATAAATCTAAAAAATTTGCTAACGAAATAATAAACTTAAAAGGTATATTAGAAGAATACGAAAAAAATAATTAATTATGAAAAAGACAGTTATATTAGATAATGGACACGGTGGTATGATAGGTGGTATTTATCAAACACCTGGTAAACGTAGCCCACAATGGAGTAGAGGAGTTCTTTATGAAGGTATGTTTAACAGATGGGTTGTAAATAGAATTATAGAAAAACTAGATAGACAAAATATACCTTATTATACTGTTTCATCAGAATATAACGATGTTTCTTTACAAACAAGAGTTTCTAGAACAAATGCTATTTACAATAAAGATAGAAATACATACTTACTGTCTATACATGCTAACGCAGGTGGAGGACAAGGTATAGAAGGTTTTACAAGTATTGGTAAAACAGCATCGGATAACATAGCAGACTTGTTCTTAAAAAACCTTGAAGTAGATATGAATTGTCAAAAAATGAGATTTGATTATAGTGATGGTGATAGGGATAAGGAATCTAATTTCTATATACTTAAGAATACAAAAGGACCAGCATTTTTACTTGAATGTGGTTTTATGGACCAAAAAAGTGATTATAATAATTTATGGGATGAAATTTATTTAGAAAAATTAGTAGTTTCATTAGTTAACACAATAAAACAATTACGTAATGATTAATAAAATAAAAAATATAGCACTTGTAGTAATAAGTATATTAGCTATAGTATTTGGTATATTATATTTTAGTGTAAATACTGAAAAAATAATAGTTAAAGTACCTGTTAAAATAGATGTACCAGTTCCTGTAAAAGAATTTGTATATGATACTATTATAAAACCTGTACCATACATAGTTGAGATAAACAATCCTTTAAATGAAGATTTAGAAAGACAACTTGTTAATTCTAAAACAATAATTGATTCTTTAAAAATATATAAAGATTTTGCTGTTAAAAGAAAATACAGTGAGGTATTTGATGATAGCATACAAATTATAATTGTTAATGCTGAAACTACCGGAACTTTAGATAAGTTACAAGCTACTTATAAAACTAAACCTAGATCTATACCGATAGATATAGAAGTACCAGTAGAAATTAATGTACCTTTTAAATCAAAACTTTTTCTAGGTACTGAATTAGCAATGCCTTTACAGAAATATGATCAAATAAATCAAACAGTCATAAGAAATAATTTAAGAGTGGGTGTAAAAGCAGGATTAGATACTAGAAATTTTATATATTCAATAGGTATAGATACTGACACATATGCTAATTTAGGTATTTACTACAAGTTCTAAGTAAAAAAAATATAAAATAATTTAATTATTGTTAGGAATTGTTAAATATTGTTTGTACCTTTGTAGTGAACTTAAATAAAAAATATGAATTTACAAGAAATTAAACAATTTTTAAAAGATAAACCTGGATATCTTAAAAAATCAGGAGTAGTACTAGCAGAAAGATTATTTACTGGTTATATTAAAGATGTAAATATAGCAACTTGTTATCAAGCCTTGAGTGAAGTTAAAATAGAATTAAAAGAAGCATCTTATAAACCACAAAAACAAGGTGGTAAAGTTTTAATTTATGATATAGAAACTAGTCCTAACATTGGATGGTTTTGGAGAGCTGGATATAAATTAAATATATCACCAGAAAATATAATTAAAGAAAGAGCAATTATTTGCGTAAGTTATAAGTGGTTAGGTGAAAATGAAGTTTATACTTTAGTATGGGATAAAGAACAATGTGATAAGTTTTTAATTGAACAGTTTATTGAAGTTATGAATGAAGCTGATTTATTAGTTGCTCATAACGGTGATAGGTTTGATTTAAAATGGATTAAAACACGATCTCTTAAACATGGTATAACTAATATGCTTATTGATTATAAGTCATTAGACACACTTAAATTAGCTAAAAAGAAATTTAATTTTAATAGTAATAGGTTAGATTACATAGCTAAATACCTTGGATTTGAAGGTAAAATTAAAACTACTATTAGTTTATGGACTGATATAGTATTTAAAAAAGACCAAAAAGCATTAAATCAAATGGTTGAATACTGTGAAGAAGATGTTAGACAACTTGAAAAAGTGTATGAAAAATTAGTAGGTTGGGAAAAACCTAAGTTTCATGCAGGAGTATTAGAAGGAAAAGAAAGATTTAGTTCGCCTATTAATGGTGGTTATAATCTTAAAAAGATTAAAGAAACTGTAACTACAGCAGGTACAATAAAACACATAATGAAAGATTTAGATACTGATAGAATGTTTGAAATGAATGATAGCAACTACAGAAAATATTTAAACAGATAAATATATATTTAAGTTGAGTTGAAACTCCTCTCTAGTACAGAGGGGAGTTTTTTATTTAAAAAAAAGCTATGGCACTAATAGAAGAAATTATTTACGATGTACGAGAAGGCATTAAAGAATACTCAGATGATTCAGAATTTTCAAATGAGTATATATTATATTTATACAACATTAAAAGAGCTAAGTATCTTAAACAAAGACTTGATAGACTTGGTCGTAAGTTTGATAATAGAGTATTACAAACACTTTGTTTAGAATTACATGAAGTAGATTCAAATATTTGTGGTATAGAAACTTGTGATAAAATACTTTCTACTAAAAAAGTTGTTCCAGATTTTTTACAATTAAGTGATAAAGATGCAATAGAAAGAATATCACCTTCTGATCAGTTAAGTAAAAAGTTTAATACTATACCTAGAGAAAAAGCTGCTTATTATTTAGATAGTAATTTTTCAAGTAAAATAAAATGTTATTTACATGATGATGGTCATATATATTTATTATCATCAGAACCTATATTTACAAATTGTATTAGTATAACAGGTGTTTTTGAAAATCCTTTAGATTTAAAAAATTATAAAAACTGTTGTGGGTGTGAAGACTCATTATCATGTTATGACGAAATGACAACTAATTATCCATTAAGTCCTGATTTAATAGATATAATTAGACTCGAAATAATAAATGAATTAACATCAAGAAAAGACCCTAGATTACAAGATAAAAATAACGATTCAGATGATCAATAAAATAGTATCACATTATGGTATAAATGATTATTATAAATATTTTATATCTAAATATCCTAATTCTAATATGGATAAAAAAGAATTTAAAAAAATATATAGTCTTTTTAATAAAGAAATGGTTAATGAAATCATAGAAAAAGGTTCATTTAAATTACCTAAAAGATTTGGTCAAATAGAAATTATAAAAAAGAAAAGAGAAGTGTATATCAATAAAGAAGGTTGTGTTATAAACAATAAACCTATTGATTGGAAAGCTACTAAAGATTTATGGAATAATAATAAAGAAGCTAAAGAAAAAAAAGTATTAATAAGACATAATAATAAACATACTGGTGGCTTTGTATTTAGAATATTTTATAATAAAAATGTTGGTAAATATAAAAACAAAACTGTTTATTTTTTTAAACCAGTAAGAGATTTCTCAAGAAGTATAACTAAAAGAATCAATGATTACTCTATGAGTAAATATGATGCTTATATAAAACAATAAACAATGTACAACGGTAAAAATAAATCATTTCAATCTGTTTTGTGGAGAGTAATGAAGCATTCTTTCATGTCTGATATATCAGAAGAACAAGCAGCTGATTATGCTTATGAGCTTATCAGAAGAATTAAAATGGGTTTCATACTAAATCAAACTACCGAAACTATTAAAATAAATAATTACAAAGCTAAAATACCGGAAGATCTTCTTACTATGAGAGGTATGAGATATAAACAAAAAGTAGATGATACTTCATATCTTCCAGTAAGATATAATGGTGATATATTTTCTAGCGGGTATCATTGTGAAGAATATAATCAAGACATAAGTTCTGATGTTTTGTATACAATGAATAATAATTATATAGATATTAATCAACAAAATGGTTATCTTGAAATTTCTTATTATGGAATATTATTAGATGATGATGGGTATCCTAAAATTCCAGATGATCAATCATTTGAAGATGCATTATATTACTATATATTAAAAGAACATTTATTTGGTTTAATGGCTATAGGTAAAATTTCTGATCTTTTTTACAGTAAAGTAGAACAAGAATATGCTTGGGCTATTGGACAAGCTACAAACAGTCTTAAATTAGCTGGTATGGATCATTGGGATACTGCGATGAAAGGTATTAATAGGATGATACATGATCAAGGAATGAATAGTCAAGGATTTAAAGGATTACATCAACAAGAAAAAATAAGAAAAAGGTTTGACAATAATACACGTTTAAATTAAACTAAAACAATTAATTAAAATGATAAAAGCAGCAAAATATACATATGGTGGTATAAATCAAGATATAAGTAAATCAAAACATCAACCTTCTTATTATTTTGAAGCCCAACATATTAGAATAGTAGCTGAAGATTCTCAAACATCAGGATCTGTTACTAACGAAAAAGGTACTCAGTTTATATTAAATATACCTACAAATATACAAATAGATACTATTAATAAAAAAATATTTTATACTAATAATATAGGATTAAATACTATAAATTATACTAACAGTGAAATAAATAATTTAACTGTAACTAATGATCATAAAATAATTGGTCATTGTAGTACTAAAAATAGTATAATATTAATAACTAATTCTAGTAGTTTAGATTGTGTGTGGGAAATTAAAGATATTTATAATTCACAATATGAAATAAAACTTCTTTATATTAGGAATTTAAATTTATCAATAAATAATCCCATTCAATTAATATATAACTATGAAAATGAAATTAATGAAAAAATATATTGGGTAGATGGTAACAATCAACTTAAGTTTTTAAACTTAAGACATTCAGTTGAAAATGGAGATAAAGAAAATTTAATAGATCTAGATTCTAATTTAATAGGAGCAGTAAGTGATATACAAATATCACAACCTATTGTTACTGATTTATCTCAAGGTGGTATACATACTGCCGGTATGATACAATATGCTTATAATTTATATAAAACAAACCTTAGTCAAACAACATTAAGTCCATTTACAAATTTAGTACCTCTTTCAAAAAGTATTTACGCTAACGGTGGTAATGTAAATGAAACAGTAGGAACTATACCTATTATTCAAATAAATAATTTAGATTCTTCTTATACAAACATTAGAGTGTATGCTATTAAATATACTTCACTTAATGAAATACCTTCTGTATCTATAATATCAGACAGAGCTATACCTGAAAATAATAGTATTACTATATATGATGATGGTAATGTAATATCAAATCTTTCTATTGAAAAACTTGCTTTTCTTGGATCAGACCCTATTGTACCTAAACATATAGAAAGTAAAGACAATCAATTGTTTTTATTTAATACAAAAGAGCAATCATATTCTATAAAAAATCTAGATACAAGAGCTTATTCTTTTAATAGTCTTGGTGCATCTGTACTTGCTACTAGTCAAAATCCTATTATTAATGGTAGACCTAGTGGTGCTTTTACTCAAGTACCTACAAATTATTCAATAGAAGAAGTTCATGATTGTATAAATCCAAACTATGATATATATAAATATCAAAGAGATGGGGTTAAATTAGGTGGTGAAGGAAAATATTTAAAATATGAACTTACTACTACTACAATTAATAATGGAATAGATCAGTTTTTAAAAGCTGGTGAAATATACAGAACATCTATTGAGTTTTATAACAATAAAGGTCAAAAAACATTACCTGAATGGATAGCTGATTTTATTGCACCTGACAATAACCTTAATGATAAATACAACACATTATTAGTTACTTTAAAACCAGAGTTTTATACATTTATAAATACTTTAGAAGAAGATCAAAAACCTACTGGATATAAAATACTTAGAGCAGATAGAACTATTACTGATCGTACAATACTTTGTCAAGGTATTATTAATCCAATGATTGGTAATAAAATAAGTGCAAATAAAAAAACTTATGGTGAAGTAATAAATACAGATTATCAATACGATCAACAAGTAGTTAAATATCCTAGTCTTATAAGAACTTTTGAAGATTTATATCCCATGTTAAGGAATGCGAATAATGCACCTTTAGCTAACAAATCACTAGCAACAGGTTTTAGTGAATTAGCAGGTAATTTTCTAAGTGAAGGTTTTAAAGCAGCTTCTGAGGATGATTGGAGAGGTCAGCTTTTTCAATTCAATAATATGATGCAAATGTTTACACCAGATGTAATATTTGGTTCTGTAAATCCGGATAAATCACATAAATTAAAAATAAAGGGTATAGTAGGTGAATCTAGTACACAATCAATTGTTACAGAAATAGGATATATAGATCAAATTATTAATCATCAGGGTAGAATAAATAATGGTATTTCTCCGTTTGATCCTAATGCTATTGTTATTGATATAATAGGTAATGGAAATGTACCAATGTTAGATGGTATATTTGCACCACCTGTAAAAGATAATACTGCAAATTTGTTTCAATTTTACAGAGAATTTAAAGGTACTTATCAAAAAGGAATTAATAAAGAGTATGATATATATGGTACACCAGAAATACAGGAATTAGGACAAGGTATTAATTCTTATAACAATGATAGTGATTTTAGATATAGTAATAATTATAGTACTATATTACAAGATCAAGGAAAAGATTCTCAAAATAGAGACAATCCAACAGGTAGAGGTTTTAACTCAAATTCAATAAGTTCAATTACTTTTGTTGAAGGTGATTATAATCCATCAATTTCTAATAAAAACAGAGATAGAAAAACTATTGAACAGTTATATACAGAAAGTGGTTTTACAAATACTAATGGTGTAATTATATCAGAACTAGTTAAACCCGTATCTTATATTTACGAAGGTAATATATATGGTGGTAACAACTATGAATCTAAACGTCGTACAAAATATATAAGTATAGGTAATTACAGAAATATCAATGTTAATATAAACGTTATAGATTCACCAGGTGATACTTTTGTTCAAGACTTTACTTTTACAAAAGCTTCTAAAACAAATATTACAATAAGTTCTTCTGGTATTAATCAATTAACAGAAATAGTTTCTTTTAAAGTTGAAACAATAATAGATCTTAAAAATAGAAATGATAATTCACAACTTGAATGGAATTTAACGTTTCAACCTACATATGAATCTTTTCAAAAATATAATAAAGTATATTCACAAAAAGATAATTTATTTAAAAGAAGAAATGTTGATGCTAATTTTAAAGAAGTTAATAATTTTGGAACAAGTATACTTGCTAGTAAAAAGAAAATAGCTGGTGAAATTATAGATAGTTGGACTGATGTTCTTATAAATGAAACACTAGATCTTGATGGTAAATATGGTTCAATAAATGGAACTATAAACTTTAAAGATCAAATATATACTTTTCAAGATAAAGCTATAGCTGCAATATCTATTAATCCCAGAGTTCAAACACAAGGATCAGATGGTATAAGTTTAGAATTGGGTACAGGTAAAGTTTTACAAGATTATCAATATATTACAACTGATTCGGGTTCCATTAATAAATGGGGTATAATAGCAGGTGGTAAAGGTTTTTATTATTATGATGCTCTTAATAAATCTTTATTTAGAGCTCCTGATCTTATTAATACTAGCTTATCAGATGTTAAAGGTCTTAGAACATGGTTTGATAAAAACTATGATTATCAAGCTTTTAAAATAGATAATCCATTAATTAAACAAGGTGTTTTATTAGGTTATGATAAATATAATAAAGATGTATATCTTACATTTCATGGGAAAAATTCTAAAACTAGAACATTTAATGAAAAAAGAGATGAATTTGTAGATACTAAACTTTATTATCCTTCAATATATATAGAAACGTCTCATAAATTTATAGGTAGTGAAAATAATACAGCTCTTTATTTACATAATGAGGGTGTTTATAATAATTATTATGGTAGAGTAGCAGATTCTCATATAACATTAATGATTAATCCAGAACCAGATGTTGATTGTATATTTAATAATATAATTTATAAATCAGAAGTTTATATTGATGAAGTTGATGTTTCAGATAATACACTTTCATGGATAAGAGCATATAATGAATATCAAGATAGTGGAGTAACAAATTTAGTTACTCGTGTAAATTTAGATAGAACATTTAGAGATTGGAAAGCTTTTGTACCAAGAGATGGTAGAGATAGAATAAGAAATCCATGGATGTTTTTAGAGTTAGGTTTTAATAATACAGAAAATCAAAAATTAGTATTACATGATCTTAACGTTCTCTATACTATTTAATAGTATAAAATATGTATAATAAAATTAGTTTAAATAAAATAAAAGTAATATATTTGTAGTTATGCCAGATACAGTTAAAAAAAGCACAGATAATTTATATGATATTGTTATAGATAATATTGTTAAAGAAAAAGGTGGTTCAAGAGATGTTTATGAAAACCTTCTTTACCAAATAAGTAATTTAGAGTCAGGTGGTGATCCAACTATTAAACAAATTAGTGGTGGTCCTGGTCGTGGTAAATATCAAATGGAAACTGGTGTTGGTTATGAAAAAGCGTATGGCGAAGATGGTAAACACCAAAAAGGTCATTTTAAAAAAACTAGTAATAGAATATTTTATTCTGCTGTTCGTACTAAAAACTACCTTAAAACATTAGGTCAAGAAACACCTGATTTTATCAAAAATATTATAGAAAATGAAACCGGTGATGCAAGTACTCTTAGTGAAAAACAACAAGACGTATTAGCATTAGGTGATCTTAGAATGGGTCCTGTTAATCTTGGTGACTATATAAGTGGTGATCTAAAAGGTAAAGATATATATTTAGATAATTGGTGGGCTGGTAAAGATGAAGAACATAGAAAAAAATTAAGTAATAGATGGGATAATGCTTATCCAGATGATTTTGTACCTAGAACAGATTTAGGAATTGAACAAGGTGAAGATATTAATCCTTTTATGCAACAACCTATAGAAACTAAAATTGATAATACAAGAGTTGGTTATGATCAAAAAAATAATAAAGGATTCTCACAAAAAGATTTTCATTCTTTTTTAAATGATAGGATGCAAAATTCAGAAAATCAACCTCAACCAGAAAAATTTCAAGATAGTAATCCAAATGTAGATAATCAAATAAGTTTATTAGCTGAAGGTGTTAACCAAAAAGCTAATGGTGGAATGTTAAATCATTTTAAAGGTGGTGGTACGCACGATGAAAATCCTATGGGTGGAATACCACAAGGTATAGGGGATAATGGAAAGCCTAATACAGTAGAGGAAGATGAAACATCTTATGATTTTCCAGAAGGTAAGTTTATATTTAGTAATAGAATAAATACATATGGAGAGTCTTTTAATAATACTACCGATAAAAACAAATATGCTGATGGTGGTAAAATGGAGAAAGAATGTGGTGGTCCAGGTCAACCACCTTGTAATAAAGAAATAAAAAAAGATAATAGTCTTTTTGGTTATATAGCAGAATCAGTTGAAAATGTAACTAATACAGCTAATAATGTTAAAGATTTTATATCAGGTAACGTTGATGAATTTATTAAAACTCCAATTTATAATAAAATTTCAGATGTTACAAATGGGGTATTAGGTAATTCGGATAATACTCAGTCTGTAGCAATGAATAAATATGATAATACAAAAGGTAAATTAAAAAACTTAAGTAATGTTGAAAATAGCGATATTAAAAATGAATCTAACATTTCACAAAGACAAGTTTACCCAAATAGTTTTTCAAATATAACATCTAACGCAAGAAAAGCAAATGCAGCATCATTACATCCAATGGGATATAACGCTAAACAAACTAAAAAAACATATGTTAATAACTTTAAAAAATCATTAAAATCTTCAGGTTATAATAATCTCAGTGACATAGGTAAACAAGCAGAGAAAGGTAATGTTCAAATGCAAAATAGAATAGATGCTTTTAATTTTTATTCAGGCGTACCTCAGAAATATGATACATTTACTATATCAGATTATAAAGCAGGTGAAGATAAAGCTTTTACATTTAAAGATAAGTCTAAAGTTAACAGTTACTTAATAAAAGCTGCAATATCAACAGATTTATTTGATAACTTAGACAATGGTACTATTACACCAGAAAGTATTAATTCAGATGAAAATAAAAAATTAGAAGGTGGTAATAAAGTAAATAAACATTCATTTAGAGATAATACTAATAACGTAATGTGGAATGCTACATTTGGAATAGGGTATGATGATGATAAAAAGCCTTATTTAAGTTTTTATGATAAATGGGATTTAGCACCAGATGTTGTAGAAGCATCAGGTAAAGCTTTTGATATATATGACAGATTACCTATTGATAAAAAACAAATTTCTGATTTAAAAAAGCTAAGATATACACCTGATAACTCAGGAATAAGTATGCCAGATGATTCAGAGAAAGGTTTAGAAAGTGGAATTGATGAGTTAAGATCAAAATATGGAATTAAAGATTTAAAAAATTTACTAAATAAAGCAAAAAATCAAGACATTGTAGGGTATCGTAAAGCTTTAGGTGTTAGTAAAAGTCATTACAGCTCATTAGTTAAAAACTTCGGAAAAAAAGAAGCTGATAGATTAATAAGTGTAATAGATAGTATATATACTAAAAAATAAATAATGAAAAAGAAAAGTAAAGAATTATACGAAAAGTTTAAATTACCTAAATATATTAAAGGTAAATCTTTTGCTGAAGCATCTAAAGCTATTGAAGCAAAATTTGATGGACTTAATGATAAGGCTGCGATAGATACAAAACAAGCATTAATGAAGCGTCTTGCTGATATGCAAGAGTATGTTAAAGCTCAACAAGCTCCACCAGAACAATATGTAAATCCAATGCAACAAATGCAGCAAAATCCAATGCAACAAAATCAAGCTTTTCTTGGTGGTATGTTTGGAGGAAAAGAAGGAGCTTCTTTTATGGATGCTTCTGGTCAAGCTAATAAAGATGCTGGTGGTAATGCATATTTACAAGGAGCTGGTACTTTATTTAAAGCTGGTAATGACATGTTTGGTAAAACAGGTGTTGATACAAGTGGTAGACAAGGTAACATGGAAAAGTTTGATACTGCTGGTAATACAGTTGGATCTACTCTTCAAGGAGCTGCTGCAGGTGCTCAAATTGCTGGACCATTAGGTGCAGCAATAGGAGGTGGTGTAGGTCTTGTAGGTGGTCTTGTAGGTGGTAATAGAAAGAATGATGATATAAAAAAAGCTAATCAAAAGTTTGATATAGCAGGTGTGAATTCTAAAATTAATTCTTTTGCATTAGGTGGAATGACAGGTCCGGGTGGTAAAAAAAAGAAAAAAGGTGAAGATGAAGATGAGGTACGTAATAAAGTAGATCAAAAAGCTTTAAATACATTAAATAATTCTTCTGATGTAAAATTTGATATGGAAACAGCAAATAGATTATTTTATTTACCAGGTCAAAAAAATGCTAAAAATATTCCCGATCTTAATTTAGGTAAATATTCAGATGTAAATTATTTTGATGTGCAAAAGCAAGGTGAAAATTATTTAATTAATCCTACTAATGTAAATCCTCAAAATGCCCAAGGTTATAAAAGTCAATTAAATGAACTACAACAACTTAATCCTAATGCTAAATTTGCAGATCAGGGTTATGTAGATTTTTCTAATAGAAAAGCAATGGGTGGTTATCAAAATAAATATGTTGGTGGAGGTTTTGTATCAAATCCTATGAATAATGATGAAATGCGTAAAGCTATAAGAAGTGTTGGGGTAAATAATGGAGCAAATGGATTTACAGTTGGTAATGCTCAAATGGGTATTCCAGGAGAAGTTCCAGGATATAAATTATTAACTGAACCTAATCAACAAGCTGTAAATGCTTTTGCACCAAAATTAAATAATCAAGAAGCTGCTAATCAATCAAAACAAAATGTAGTTGGTGTTATAGGTAATAATAATGCAAATAATAAATCTACATCAATTAGTAACAATAATGATAAAAAAACTAATTCAAACTACTTAGAAAACGCAATGAGATATGCTCCTTCTATAATGAATGCTTTTCAACTTGCTAATATGGAAAAACCAGAAGTAGAGTCTCGTCAAATGAATAACCGTAAGTTTGATCCCGCATTAATAGATGAAAGTAGAATTCAACGTGATATTATGGCTAATCAAGGTAATACAGCTAGATCTCTTCAGAACATTGCTAATGGATCTAAAGGTTTTGTTGCTAGTAATATGTTAGGATCTGATTTAAATACATCAAAAGCAATAGGAAATGCTGCAGTAAATGCACAAGCACAAAATAATTCACAAACTCAATTTGGTCAACAATTTGACAATCAAAATGAAATGTTTAACATACAACAAGATAATCTTCAACAAGATTTAACTGATAGAAATAAAGGTGTGTATGATACTAATAAATCTACATTACTTAGTCAAATAGGTACTGATATAGGTAATATAGGAAAAGAACAATTGTTTAAAAAGTATCCTGAAATGATGGGTATGAGTTATGATGCAAATGGTAATTATGTTATAAAAATGAAAGATGGTAAAACTTTTAAATTAGATAAAGATGGAAAACCATTAGAAGAAAATACTGAATCTAAAGATACTAACGAAAGTTCAATGGGAGGTTATCAATCTTCTTATAATTCACATATGAACTCGTTAATGAAAGCAAATAAAAATAAATAAAATGAATAGATATAGTCGTGTAACACCTAGTCAGTTCAATCCATTAAGTTTATCAGAAATAATGGCTCCAGCACTATCTAAACAAAAAACTCATGATACTACAATACAAAGACTTGATGAATTAGGTCTTTTTGATATTAATAGACTTGAACAAGATGAAGATTTTTCAAGTAAATATATTAATGATTATACTGATAAAGTAAATAAACAAGCAGAAGCTATAATGGCTAATGGTGTTGATGCTCAAAGTATGCGTGATATGATGAAATTAAAGCAAGATAGAGATAATTTCTTAAAAAATGATGGTAGAGATATTATACAAAATTATCAAAAGTTTCAGGCTAATAAAGCTATATTAGATAAAAAATTAGCTTCAGATCAAATAAGTGGTAAAAGATATGAAGAAATATTAGAACTTGCAAAAAAAGGATATGATGGTTTTCAAAAAGGTTCTTATCAAGATTATTATGGTGCGGCTGAACAAGATGTAGGTGAATATATGAAAAAATCACTAGTTGGATTACAACCTTCACAAATAGCACAACATTATGGATTAAAACAAAGTGGAGTAAATGGTGTATTAACATATGCTAATTCTAAACATAAATCGTTGAATCCATTAAAATTAAAAGATGGTAAAATAACTCAGGAAAACATGATTGAAAAATATGTAACTGATAGAGTTATGGGAAGTCCTGAAATAATGGCTGATTTTGATCATAGAAAAAAATATGATCCTAATTTTAATGCAGAAGAATATATATCAAATTTAGCTAAATCTACTGATTATGCTGGTGGTAATATTCAAGAAACTTATGATCGAAAATATATGAATTCTCCAACAAATGGTTCTAGTAAAGCTGAAAAAAAACCATTTGAGTATGATAATATATATGCATCTGATACAAATACTAGAAATATATTTGCAGGAAAAGGAAATTCTAGTGAAATAAAATCTAGTATTAATGATTTAATGACATCTAAAAAACCTAAAGAAGTAAATCAAGGTAATATATTAAATAATCAATATAATAGAGCTCAAGAATCTTTTAAAAAAAATAATCCTACATCTGTAGCAGCAATAACTAAACATGAAGGTCATTCAACATATAATGATTTAATGAATGGTAATCTTACAGGAGGTAAAACTTATACTCATTCTGAAATAACTGATTTATTTAATAATGTAGGTGTATTAGAAAGAAATGCTAATAGTAAAAATACTGGAGGACGTGATAGAAGTGCAAACTTTGCTCAAGCAAATCCATATAATGCAAATTCAGGAGATAGAATTGAAATTGATGGGCGATATGTTAATATAAAAGATAATAACAATAAAGTTATAGGTTCAATGTCTAAAAAAGAATATGAAAAAATGTCAAATGAAAAAAATGGATATTTAAAAGCTAGAGATAATTATGAAGATGAATTTGAAAATTATTTACAAGACTATACAGATCATACTAGAAATTATATGTTAACTGATTTAAAATCTTCTGAAGATAATAATATAGATCAAACATTAACAACATGGTTAAGAGATGGTTCTACAGGTAATCTAAAAGATAATGTTATGAATATTAAAATGTATACTAAAGATGGTGAAGATTTAGATGATACAGAAGAAGAAATGAAAGAATTAAGTGATGAAAATAAAAGAGGTGTAATAAATTCTATTAAAAGTGGAGATGGAGATGTTGAATTTTTATCTTTTACATCAGAAAATGAAAATGGAGTACCTTCTGTAAATATAAGAGTTAAATTAGAAAATGGTAAATATGCAAATGCAGATTTACAATTAAATAAGCTTAGAGCTGATAATTCATTAGCTAAAAATGTAGAAACTTATATATTAGATTCATATGGTAAATATGGTGGTACATCAGGTAAAATATTAAAACAACGTTCTTTAGATAGAATGAAATGGAAAGATGTTACACCTAGCTCAGTTGTAGAATTTAACCAATCTGATACTATAAAAAGTAAAATGTCTAGTACTACTAATAGAATATTAGAAAATAAAATAGGTAAAGGTTATAAAATTGATATAGAAAAAGGGGATAATGGAATGTTTATGATAGCAGTTGGTGGTAACGATGGTAAAGGTAACACTATAGGTGAAGCTTTAAAATGGAATGATTTATTTGAATCTAAAGAAGATATTAATAATTTACAAGAACCTCAAAAAATTAGATATTTAGAAAATGAACTTTTAAAGTATACTAATAAATTTGATGTAAGATCTGTTACAGGATCAGAATACAATCAATTTATAGATCATATAATTAATAATGACGTTTTAATTATGGATGATAATTATATAGATCTTTTAAATCTAATAAGCAAATAATGGGAAATTTATTAAATTTAATGAAAATGAATGCTGAAAGTTCAGCAATGGATACTGATCCTGAATTTGAAAATTTTAAAAATAAAGCAAATAGTTCAAGAGAATTAAGTTATTTAGAATCTCAATATGGAGATTTTTTAGATCCTGACAGAGCAGATACTGAAAGTTTTGTAATGGGTTCTTCTAATAAAGATTATATATTTGGTGATGAATATTTAGATGGCATAAAAGATCTTAATGAATATAGAGCGCAACAACAATCTGGTTTTAATAAAACTATGAGTGGTTTAGGTCGTGTTGGTGTTAAAGTTGCTGCAGAAGTTGCTAAAATGCCAGGTATGATTGGTGGTTTAGTTGGTGGTTTAATTACTGCACCTTTTTCTGAAGAACCTCTTATTGAAACTATATTTAACAATGCTTGGATAAGAACCATAGAAGATGCTAATCAATATATAAATAATGAAGCATTGCCTGTTTATGTTAAAAATTCTGTAAAAAATGGTAATTTAATAGATAATTTAACATCTATAGATTTTTGGGCTACAGAAGGTGCTGATGGAGTTGGTTATATTGCAAGTATGTTTGTTCCAGGAGCAGTCCTTAAATCATTAGGTCTTGGTAAAATTATGATGAAAGGTGCTAGTAAAGGAGCTAAAGGAATGTATAAATCAGCAGAAGCTGCTCAGGATGCTTTAGAATCTATTAAAGCAACTGATAAAGGTATGGATGTCTTTAACGCAACAGTAGCTAATACTTTTTTTGAAGCAGGTGCTGAATCAGGAGGTGCAATGAGAGCTTTTGAAAGTAAAAAAGAAAACTTTATAAATAAACAATTAGAAAAAGGATTAACTGAAGAAGAAGCTGAACAATTTTTTATTGAAAGTAAAGCTGATCTTGGTAGAAATATATTTTGGTCTAATGTAGCTATATTAGTAGGACCTAATGCAATTAGTAATAAAATTTTATTTGGAGCTAAACGTGGTTCTAAAGTAGCTTCTGATTATATAGATGATGCAGGTAAAATATTAACAGATCCTAAATCAATTTTTACTGCTAAAAATATTGCTGGTTATGGTAAAGAATTAGTTAAAGGTGGTGCAAGAGAAGGTTTCTGGGAAGAAGCTATGCAAAGTTCTGTTGAGCATATGTACATGAATGAAGCCGAAGATAATGAAAATGCTAGTATTACAGGTGTTGTAAATTCTTATATACATACTTTAACAACAGTAGATGGACAGAAAGCAATTGCATTAGGTGCATTACTTGGAGGTCCTATGAATGCATATAGTAAATATAGTAATGATAAAGTTAGTGAAAAAAGAAGACAAAAACTTGCTCCAGCAATGGAAAAAGCTTTGGGATTATTTAATTTAGACCCTAGTAAATTATTTACTATAAATGAAGAAACAGGTAAAAGAGAAATTAATCAAGAATTTGCTGTTAAATATGGAGAAGAAGTAAAAAAACTTGAAGCTATGAGTCAGCTTTATGATAAAATAGAAGCGGTTAAAGAAGAAAATAATGGTGTATTACCACAAAAAGATAAAGCTGTAGCTAAAGCTAATATAAATAACTTTATATCTGCTTTTTTATTACCATTTATTACTAATGGTGAAATGGGTGTTGAAATTCTTGAAAAATCACTTAAACAAAACGAAGATTTAATTGATAAAGTAAATGCTCAAAATAAAGCTTTTGGTGAAAATGAAAATAGAGAAAGTTATACTGCAAAAATAGTAGAACAAGCTAAAAATATGCAGAAAGATTATGAAAAATCTACTGAATATTTAAAATACTTTACACCTATAGAAACATCTTCTGAAAATAAAGAAGATTTAAATGAGTTTTATAAAGAAATGAATATGCTTGAAACTTTTGCAAAACAAAATAAAAGGTTTCTTGAAAAAAATAAAAGTAAAGCAGAAACTGAATTTGCAGAATTAGAAATAGAAGCTTTAAAAAATTATCAACTTAAAACAGAAACTTCTAAAACTCAATATAAAAATATTTCTAAGTTTTCTAATGTAAAAACAAAAGAAGGTGGTGCTTTAAATATTTCAAATATACCATCTATATCATTTGAAGAATTTCAAAATAAAAAAGATGGATTTAATTCAAAAGATTCTTTTTTAGAATGGTATCAAAATCAACCTAAAAGTAAATTATATAATTCTAAAAAAAATGAAATATTATCAGCAGCAACTGCTATATTAAATGAAGAATCAACTATTGAAACATTATATGATGAAAAACTTTTAAAACAATATTTTGAACAAACTTTAAAAGAAAAAAAAGATAAAGCTGAAAAAATTAAAGAATTAGAAAAAACAATAGCTGAAGAAGAAAAGAAAAAAAATGAAGAAGCTGAAGAAGAAATTATTAAAAAAGATAATAAAGCTAAAAAAACAAGAGAACAAAAAAATGCTAATAAAAAAAGAACTAAATTAGTAAATAAAGTAAATAATAATAATTTATTACTTGATACATTATTAACTGAACTTGATAAACAAGGTAAAGATGTTATAATAGAACCTTTAACTCAAGATTTAATAGATATAATAAGCCAAACTAATCTTGATATAGAAGGTTTAAAAATTGGAAATCAAATTAAATATAATAAAGCTGTTAATAATACTATAAATTTTGAAGTATTAGATGTAGAAATAATTGATGAAAATGATAGAACTGTTAGTAGAATAGAATTAAGCAGACAAGAAGTTCCTAAAGAAAAAAAACCTCCTGTTGAAGACGATACTACACATACAACTAATGATGAACAAGAAGAAGTTGATAATGTAGAAGAAGAAGAAGAAAAATCTGATCTTGAAAAGATTAATAAAGCTGAACAAAAAGAATTAGAAATTAATTTAATAGGGGAAGAAGTTTTGGTAGGTAATTTAATAAATAGACCACCTACAAAAGGCACTATAAAAGAAATAAAAATTATTAATAAACCAGGATTTAAACCTCAATTAGGATTCTTTTCTTCTGAAATAGGTAATGTATTTTTTAATGATATAAATAAAACAAGTAAATTATATTCTGTAGTAAAAGAAATAAAAGCTAAATATCAAGCTCAAAGAGACGCTTTAAATAATACAACTCTTGAACTTGATAAAATAAATGAAGCTGAAAAAGAAGAATTAAATTATGCAAATAATTCTAACAGACAAGAAGAATTAAAAAAAGGAAGAGAAAATACAAAAGAAATATTTAAGGTATTAAAAGAAAAATTTAAAAATAATAGTTTAACTGGTAAAGTATTAAGATTACTAGAAAAATTACTAGATTTATCTAAGTACTCTATATCAAGGGTTGAAAATTTACAAAGTGATAGAGGAGGAGGAAAAGTTAATGGAAAAGCTTATGAAGGAGGTATAGATTTAGATAGTGATATATATGATAGAATTTTAGAAGGAGACGCTGTAGCTGTAAAAACTTTAATACATGAATTATTTCATCAGGTATTAAATACTAAAGAATACAAAGCTTATAAAAGAGGAGATAAATCAAATTTATCAAAAATTCAAAAAACAGCATGGGAAAACTTAGATAGACTTTTTAATAAAGCTTTATCATTAACTACAGATAAAAATCAATATGGATTTACAAATTTATCTGAATTTTTAGCAGAAGCTTTTTCTGATATTGGTCTACAACAAGATTTATCTAAAATGCAAGGAGAAGGTAAAAAAACTTCTTTGTTTAAAAATATATTAGATAATCTAATAACATTATTTCAAGAGAGTATAAATATATGGTCTACTAAATTTAATAAACCTACCGTAAAATTAGAAAATGGTTTATTAGAAGATGTCATGTATTGGTCAGAACAGTTAATTGATATAGATACAAAAATATCAGATGATGTTACTATTAAAGAAATAAAAGCCAAATACCAAGCTCAAAGAGATGCTTTAAATAGTTTTTCACAACAACCTACTAATAAAGAAAATAAAAATGAATTTTTTGAAAAAGAAAAAAATAATGTAACTAAAACTGGTTTATTTATGGTTTCAATAGCTAGTAGCAGAGGAAAATATGAAAAAATTGAAAAAACAGTTTCTGATCCAAATGAAGTTGATGTTTTAAATACTAAAAATGAAAATGGAATAACAAATTATCCAGATAGTAATGCAAAAAATTCTATTAATGCAAAAAACGAAATTTTAAATGTAAAAGTATCTTTAAAGAAAGATAAATCTACAAATGAATTAGTATTATCTGGACATATTAAAGCTCAATTTCCAAAAACAACTGAAAGTAGTAGAGATCAAGCAGTTGGAATAGCATTACCTATAGGTAATAGTACGTTAAATGAAAAACAATTATTAACTTTTTATGAAAAAGCATTAATTAAAATATTAAAATCTTATTTAAATAGTTCTACAACTAATGAAATGTATAATGGAGAAAAAATTTATACAGATAGAGCTGAAATAGCTAGGCAATTAAAAAAAGAATGGGATATTGCTATGGAACTTTCTAAATCTAAAGAAAAGTTAAACTCTAATTCTAGTAATGAATTTACTAATAGTGATAATATTTCAACAGGTACTTTTATTAATGAAGAAATTTCTAATGAAGTAAATAACTTACCTGAAAATAAACAAAAAGAAGAAGATCGTACAGATGCTAAAGTTGTTGACTTAAAAGGTTCTCTTTCATCAAATAGTGAATTTTTTGAATATACTGAAAAACAAAAAAATAAGTTAGGTGAGAAAGTTAGTTTTGAATTAGGTAATCCTCAATCTAACAAATTAGCTAGTGATGCTTTATTAAAATTTAAAAAAATTTTAAAAAATGAAGAAAGAACTGAATTAACAGAAGAAGAAATTGAAGAATTTGCTAATTATTTACCTATTAAAGTATTAACAAAAAATGGTGGATATAGTCATTTATCATTTCTTAATAAAAAAAATGATGAAAGAGGAAATATTAATGTTTATAAAACTACTTATGAATTAAAAAAAGGTATTATACTTGAAATTCTTAAAGGTAATAAACCTACAAGTACTATTAAGTTTCAAATGCCAGGTAAAATACAAATGGATAGGGTTAATGGTAAACCTGCTGTAAATAAAATATATGATGAAAACGGTAAAGCTAATGTATTTGGTATAGAAAGTCTTAATAATGTGCAAGTATTGTTTTCTGATTCACAAGGGACATTAAGAAATAGTAACCATGATCAAGTAGATAGTTTTAATAGCGTTAAACACGCTGGTCAAGTATATATATCAATAAAAATGGCTAATGGTCGTACAATACCTCTAAAACTCAATCAAAGACGTATTAATAATTTAGAAGCTGAAATAATATATAAGATTGTAGAAGCAATGACAGGTTCTTCTATTAAATTATCATATAAAGATAATTTGGATATGTTAATGGAAAGTGTTATCTTTACAAAAGAAGAAAGAGATTATGTTTTTAATGAATTAAAAGCACTAAATAAAAAAAGTAAAAATACTAACATAATATCATTTTTTAGTAATTTTGTATATAAAGGTAATACTGATAAAAATGCATTTTCTATAGAAGGTTCTAGTTTAAGAATGAAAGACCAACTTATACCTTTTTCTGAATTAGCTGGTGCAAAAAAAGAAATAATTGAATGGCTTACTACAGAAAAAAATAGACAAATAAATAAGCAAGCATCTAATACTACTGCTTATAAAAAACATCTTTTTAATAGTATAATTAGTACAGATGTTAAATTAGGACAACCTGTATTTCAAGGTTCTACAGCTATTTATTTAGATCCTAGCATGGGTAATAATCCAATAGATATTAAACCTAATAAAAAGAAAACAGAACCAGTAGTAAAAAAAGAACCTACTAAAAAAACAACTATTAAAGCTATAAAAGACAAGAAAAAACAAAATCCAGAAAATAGTCAATATTCTAAAGAAGAACAAGAATATTTAAATAATGTTGAAGATTATAGAAATAGAAAAATAAAAGATAGTAATAAACAAGTTTTAGAAGAAACTAATACAATAACTTATGAAAAAGCTGAGTTTTTAGATAACTTATATGATGTTATTCCAGTTAATAATAAAACTGAAGCTAAAAAAGCTAAGAAAGCTAATAAAAATTCCCCTACACTTGAACATATTATAAAACCAGTTGTGGTTAATAAAAGTACTAGAAGTAAAAGTAAGTATGCTAATATGATGAAAAAAGCAAACGCAAAGAAAAACGAAGATAACGACTTAAACGAAGGTTGTAATAAATAATATATGAGCTGTATAACTAAAATAACACGTGATAGATTAACAGAAGTTTTTAAAAATGAGGAAATGGCAAGTAACCATTATCAAAACCTTTCATCAAATAAATTTCTAAACATATTTGGTGATTGGAGAGTAGATGAAAAAGATGTAAATAAAATAGATCCTAATGAAATTGATCCAACAGGTGAAAGATTAAATGAACAAAACGAACCTAGATTATATACTAAAAAAGTTGGTGGTAAAGATATACATTATTATTTAGATAAATTTCATAATCGTATTGATGTCACACCTCGTACTTTTGAATATCTTAATATAGAGAATAGAAGTACTAAAATAAAAGAAGTTGTTAATATCATTGCTGGTAATATATTTAAACAAAATATTAAAGCAAACTTTAATGATTTAGAGTCTATTAATAATATAAACATTAATAAAGCTATTGATGAATTTATAGATTCTGAATATGAAGAAGCTCTATCTTTAAAAGAATTTTTACCTCAAATACTTAATCAAAGTGATAAACAAATATTACAAGATTATAATGGTGATGAACCTAATCCAGCAAAACATCTTTCTATAGAAGAAATAAAAGAAGATATTGATAATGAAATGATCTTAAATGATGAAAGATTAAAGATATCTGAAAAGCTTAAATTTGGAAAAGCAGATTTAAAAAATCAAATATTATCTTATTTTAAATCAAAAAGTCTTATTATTAATGATTCTACTAATGAAATAGAAGAAGAAGAAGAAAAAGATAATAATGAAGATCGTGGTGAATCAGTTGCTTCTGTAGAAAAAAATACTAAAGATAAAGCAGGTGCTAATATAAAACTTCTTTTAGCTTTTTTACCTGCTTATAGAATAAATAAACTTTATAAACTAGCAGATGGTAATGACATGTTTGAACAAGTTCAGACTAGTTTATTTCAAAGCAGTAAATTTATAGATGGTAATACTGTACATGATGATCTTTTAAAACTTTTATCTGATGTAGTACCAACTATAAAAGGTGGTAAAATAGAAGATGTTTTTAATAAAATGTTAATTTTAATAAAAAGTGAATTTGGTGAAAAACCACATTATAGAGATTTAGTTGAGATTTTAGAAAGTAAAGATTTTAATCAAAGTAAAAAGAGTGAATTTGTTGCAGCAATGAACCATTCTAAAAACGAGCATTATGTAACTGAAAATGATTTAAAAAATGGTGTATTTAAAAGATTTGATGCAGCAAAACAATCTAGTGTTGAATCTAAAATATTAAAAAACTGGGAACAAAAAATAGTTAAAAAATTTACTAAAGATGGTAAAATAAATTCTGATTTATTATATTCTATTATAGATAAATATAAAAATTCATTTGATAGGCAAAATGCTATATTTTCAGGTATAGATCTTGATACTGTTAACTTAGATAGATTTTCTTCAGAATACAAAAGAGCTGTATTAAATGAAAAAAAAGGTTTAATATCTATATTTAAACAATTAGGTATTGATAATATAGATGAATTTGTAATGCATTCAGTATTGGTTGAAAATAATCAAAGTGAAACATTTGCAAAAGACGTTAGAAAAAACATTACTGATCTTTATTCAGCATTAAATCAAGCATTGTTAGATTTTAAAAAAAATAAAGATGTAGAAAATTATTCATTTATAGATAATAATAAATCTAGATTGTTTAATGATCTTGCTGTTTATACAGCTAAAACACAAAATGATATAAAAGATTCTACTGTTTATAGTATGAATAAAATGTTTTGGGTTTATGGAAATCCATCTTTTTTATCTAATACTATTAATTTATTTAAAGAAGATAAACAATTATTAAAAGATATTAGAAAAAAAAGTATAAGTAAACACAGTTTATTTGTAGATTATTTACTTGCTGAAGAATTAGATTCAGAAGGTAAATTTGTTTATGTAGGTAAAGATAGAGAAGATATGTCTAATAAAAGATTAGATGAATTTAGTTCTACTAGATTTTTACAATATCAAGAAAAAAATAAAGCTGATAAAGCTGTTGATAATAAATCAATATCGTCTGTAGATCAGATTATAGATAGATTTGGTAAAGTAATGGGTGCTAGTATCACTAATGATAATGGTGAGCTTACAGGTTCTATTACACCTATATATTCTACTATATTACCAGCAGATAAATCTACTGCATATGAAATTAAAATAGGTCAATTTTTTAATGAAACTTTAGAGAATATAAGAACGTCAAAAGACATGTCATTTACTAAAGAAACAACTGATAAATTCTATAATTATTTTACAGATGAATATAATAGAATGGTTGATGCATTTAACGATTTAAAAACTCAAAAATATGAAGATTTAAAATTACATTATCATACAGATAAAAATGGTAATGTAGGTTCGTATGACAATATTAATGGTGATTCAGTTTCCATAAAAACATTTGAAGATTATCAAAATAATAATCAACCTAATAAAAAATTAGTTGGTCAGGCATTTAAATCTCAAATATCACCTGAAATTAACTATAATACTTTAAAAAGTAAATTAGCAGCTTCTAATATTTTTAATTCTGATAACTCACCTAATCTTGGTAAAAATGAATTAAACGAAGATGTTCATAAAGCAAATATTGTTAATATTTTAAATGGAATGTTAACTACTAGACTTGTAGAAAATGTATCATCTTTAATTAAAAAAGGTATAATCAAAAGATTATCAGATAATAGTTATACGTTTGCTGCTATTGATAATAAAATAAGAAATACGTATAATGCTGAAGATGGAGTTTTTACTAGATCTTCTTTGTACCATATGGTATCAGATTATACTATTAATACTATTATAGCAAATGTTGAATATACTAAATTATTTACAGGAGATCCAGCTTATTATAAAACAATGGTTGATTTCTTTAAACGTGTTCCAGCTACTTATACAGATGGTACATATTTAAGATTAGGTTTAACAGAAGGTGATTCTAAATTTAATATGGCTGTAGTAGAAGACCAAGTAGCTGGTTCTAAATATTATGAAAATTTAGATAATTCATTAAAATTAGCTGGTATAACTAATAAAAAAGAAAGAGAAAATATAATAGGTGGTTATAAAGAAAGTGTAGATCAAACTGATGCACAAGCGTGGATAACACCAGCAAGGTGGAAGTTTATATTAGATAGAGCAGGTAAATGGACAGATGCTCATAATGCTGTATATGATAAAATGCTTAATGAAAATAAAGAACCTTTTACAGCTAAGGAATTAAAATTATCATCACAACCACTTAAAGGTGTTTATTATGGTGTAGTTAATGGAGTTCCTACATATATGAAATATTCACAAGCTGTACTTAGTCCAATATTAGTTAATGAGTCTAAATTAGAGACTCTTTATAATGAAATGATTAATCAAGGTGTTGATGAAGCAGTTACTGTACAAGGTGTTAAAGTAGGTGCTAATATACCTGTTAATATATCTGGTGATAAAATAAATTTTAATATACAAAAATTAAATAACTTTGAGTGGAAATTACAACAAGATCTTCCAGTTAAGTTAATGAAACAAACTTTATTAGGTTCTCAAATACAAAAAAATATATATTCATCAGTTAAAAAAGATGAAATATACAATGTAGATGGTATTGAATATAGAGGTTTTGGAATTATAGATCATATCAATAGTATACTTTCTGATATTTCAAATAAAGGAATAGAAAAGCTTGCAAAAATTTTAGGTAAAGAAGAAGATAATACAATAAATAAAGAAAAGCTTTATGAAATTATCCAACAAGAAATAGATGATAACCCTGATGATTTTAGTGATAATATAAAAGATGCAGTAAATAAAAGAATGCTTATTGAAGCAATGCCTTCAATGAGAGATAAAATGTATTCTATATTATTTTCTAAAATAAGAAGAGCAGCTAGTAATACTAAAACTAATGGTGGTTCATTTATTCAAATGTCTAACTATGGTATTGATATAGCTGAAGGTAATAAAATAGGTGTAACTTGGTTAGTTGAACCAAGTGAATTAAAACCACCTACGTTATATGAAGATAAAGATGGCAATATAAAACAAAAACCGGGTCAAGTATTTATATCTCATTCTGATATAGCAAAAGCTATACCTAATTATAGAAAGATGACTATAAAAGAACTTAATGAAAAATTAGATCCTGAAATACTAAAAATAATAGGATATCGTATACCAAACCAAGGAATGAGTTCTAACGACTCATTAGACATAGTTGGTATATTACCTCCAAACATGAATGATACTATTATAGCATATACTGAAATCACTACTAAAACAGGTAGTGACTTTGATATTGATAAAATGTATGTAATGTTACCTGAATTAAAGTATACATATAATAAAAAAACTTATAAAGCTGCTAAAAAGTATTTAAATAACGTTATAAAAAATAATGTAAGTAATGTAAATGATGTAAATGAAATAACAGAATTTTATGATGATTTAGTAGAACAAACTGGTATACAATTAACCAAAGAAGAAATGGTTACATTATTTTCAGCTACAGATGAATATTTATTAGAAGATCAGTATTTTAACATTATAGTTGATCATATAGTAAAAGGTGAATCAAAAGCATCAAAAGCCTTAGCTGAATCAATAGGAGAAGGTAATATTTCTAAAATAGAAAAAGCACCTTCAAATAAAGAAACTACTAAAGGTTTAAATAACATGTTATTTGATGCTTATTGGTCTATATTAACTAATAAATCTACATATCCAGATTTAATTAGACCTATTGATTTTGATTATGTTAAAAATCATATTAAATCTTTAAATACAAAAGGTGATGTAAATGAAAACTTTAAGTTTTACGATGGTATATATCAAGTAGATCTTAAAAACACTTATATGTTAGGTAAAGCAGGTGTTGGTATATCGGCTAATATGGCAGTTGACCATAATATATCTAAAAATATGGTTAATCTTAGATTTAATCAATATAATATAGGTGATGGTTTAGGTTTTGTAAATGCTAAAAATGAAACTGTTTTTGATACTAATCCTCTTACTGGTACATCTTCTTCTATAAAACTTACTGTAGAAGAATCTAAAATAGCAGCTGCAAGAATTAAAGAAAATACTGGAGAAAAAGTTAGTTATAAAACATTAAGATCTTTTAAAATAGGTGATACAATATCTGCATTTATGAATGCTTTTGTTGATAATGCTAAAGATCCTTATATAGAACAAGGTAACTACGATACATATACTAGTAATGTAGCTTTTATGCTTACAAGAGCTGGTGTTCATCCTTATTGGACTGATGCTTTTATAGGTCAACCTATTTTAAAAAAATTAACTGAGTTTACAAAAAACTTTGAATCAATATCTGTACAAAAAGAAGATAAGCATATGAATAAGTCTTCTTATGAAGCTTTATTATATGATACAGTTTCTAAACATATAAATAATACTGATCCTTTTTTAATAAATAAAGAAATTGAAAAACTTAAAAAAACAAATAGACAAGTTTATTCTTATTCAGAACTTGTAGATTCATATAATTCAGATATTGAAAATCCTACAATAAAAGATATTGAAATTTTAATGACGTTTAAAGATTACCAAGATAAATCTAAAAAATTAGAATCATCTGTTAATTTGTCTAGATTTGATACATTAGGTTCAGGTAAGAATTTTTCAGATATGTTAGTTTATCAAAATAATTTACTTGATTTATTTAATAAACAAGAAAAAGATGGTGAATTAAACGGACATATGGAAAAATATGTTAGAAATAATAAATTAACTTCTTTAGGTACACAGTTATTAAATTCTGTATTTTTTGCATCTGATATATTAAATGCTAATCCTAGTATATTTTTAAGTGCTAACAGAGAATTTTTAAATGTTATAGATAATATATCAATGACAACAGCAAGTTCTTATGGTGGTTCTATGGGTAGATCTACTGATAAAAAAATGATATCTAAATTAAGTAAAGAATTATATTCTTCATTAATGTCTAAATATCCAGTTTTACAAATTGAAGGTAATCCTGTTGATTTTGTTAATGATGTTAAAGAAAGAATTATTAAATATCAAAATAAACAAGCAGAAAAAAATGGTAATGCATTTATTAATGTTTTAACATTTTATGAAAATTCATTTGGTATAGATATATCTAAATTAGATGTAAATCAAAAAAATGATATTTCAAATGCTTTTTATGATATTTATAAAAATGATTTTATATTAGGTAAAGATATTATTAGATCTTCTTTTGTAATGAATGGATTTAACCAATCATTAATAGATTTTAATGATATGATACCTCATGAGTTTTTTTTAAATTATCATAAAGTTAATACTGGAAATACAACAGATTCTAAAGGTAATGTAGTTAATCAAAATTTATATCAATCAGTTCAAGCTTTTATTAGAGAACAAATGATTAAAATGAGTAATTCTAGTTATGCACAGAGCTTTCATAAAGAATACGCACAAAACAATTATGAAGATAATAAAATTGTTAGAAAAATAAATGCAGATTTAATTATTGGTATACAAAAAACTAATAACTTAGTATATATAAACAATCAAAAATCTTTAAAATCATATAAAGTAGATAGTAGAAAAAACTCAGATAATTCTACTGATTTATCTACTGAATCTTATACACCATATATTAAAACTGAATCACTATCTTTTGATAGTGAAGATAATCAAGTTGCTTTATATGAATATGTAGGTAATATAAAAAGACCTATATTAAATCCAGCAGGTCAAACAACTGATTTTTATTATGCTCCTGTTTATGAAAGAATTGAAAAGAAAGGTTATAGAAATAAATCTTCTAAAGTAACTTATAAAGAATATGGTAAGAAACAAAGTTCTTTTCTTGAAAATAATGATGGTGTAAATCCAAAAAAAGATGATATTGCTAATCAATTAAAAGTTTTAGATTTTGTAGAAGCTGCTAAAACAGCTCATTATTTAGAATCACAAAGATATAAAAATGTAGATGCTTTAAAAGATCTTATATTTAATAGTGATATAAAACAATTAGAAAAAACTTTGCAGTCTGAAGAAAATGTTTTATCTTTACAAAATGTAAATGAAACTGGTGAAAACGTTAATAGTAAAAAAGAAAATGAACAATTAGATTTATTTGGTGAAAATGATGTACCAACTGAACCACAGTGTTAAAATAATAAATTATGGCGTGTAAATTAGACGTAGATATTACAGTACAAAATCTTGTACAAAGAGAAGTAAAAAATATAGGTAAAATTACTAATGGCGTAGCAACAGTTACTCAAAAGTTTAATACTGATAACTTAAATGCTATTAAAGCAATTAATGATAAGGTAAAAGAAAAGATGGTTAGTTACGTAAAAAACGACGTAACTGACCTTCCTGGTACTGTTAATATAACAATATCAGATAAACTTTATGATAAATACATGATTGCTATTGACAATTTTAGAAACAGTAATAATGCTAATTATAAATTGTCAGCTGTAGAAATTCTTAATACTGATAAAGCTACACAAGTATTTGCTAAAGCTAATAAGAATGGTTGGGATCTTAATAAAATTTTAACAGAGCTTCAAATACCTAAAGAACAAAAGCAAATTATATTAGATAAGTATAAAGGTAAAGTTTCTGAACAAGAGTTTATTAAATCTATATTTCCTGATACAAAAGTAAAGCAAATAGTATATCATGGAAGTTCTCGTCCAGAGAGAATATATAAAAATAAATCTTATTCTTCTTATGAAGAGTTAATTTTAGATTATCCTGAATTTAATCAAGATTATTCAAATTTACCTATAAAAAATAAAGAAAAATTTAATGCTGTAAACCATATTTTTGCTGGTTTAAATTCTGCTCATTTGGGTACTGGAATATACTTTGATAAAAATATCAAAGAAGCTTCCGTTTACGATAAAGGAGAGTTAATAAAAGCTGTTGTAAATGTATCAAATCCTTATAGTGAAAATGTTAATTCAAGAAGTAATAACAGGAGTGGTAAAAGCAATCAAGAACTAATTGATAAGGGATTTGATGCAAATATTGAAAAAACTAATATTGCAATATTTGACTCAAAACAAATTTACATTATTACAGAAGAAGAACAAGCTAAAATATATAATCAAGACAACCTAAGAGAAGAAATTATTACATCTTTATTAGCTGAAAATAGTTTTACTGTTGAAATTAATACTGCTAAAGAAAAAAGAAGTAATAGTTTTTTAGGAAATACAGAAGATGGTGCATTAGATGATAGTTATTATTTTGAACAAGAAGAAGATTTAGAAGAAAAAAATACTCAATATTATTCTAATCTTACAGTCCCAGGAGGTACTAATTACACAGAAAATGAAATAGCTACACCTGATATTGTACCTAATATTAAAGGTCATGGTCAGTTTAGTACAGATAATGGTATAGGTTGGTTTAGGAGTGACAATAAAACAACTAATAATATAAAAGATACTCATTTTACTAATAATTTTACATTTAAAGATGATACATACGTAAGAAAACAAGTTAAAATTGGAGGAGTAATTGTATTTGAAAGTTTTAAAAACAATAATTTAATAAGTAATGAACAATTTGAAGAAGATTTGTTTAATTCTAAAAATTCTAAAACCAGAAGAATTTTAGAGTTGCAGAGTGATTTATTTCAAAAAGGTAGGGATAAAAAGGATTTAGTGAATACTGATAATATACAAGAGTTAGAAACTAAAAAGAAAGAATTAGAAGATAAATTAGAAAAAGAAACTTTAAATATATTAAAAGGTACTATTAAAATAGATCTAGATAGAGTTAATACTAAAATAAGTTTATTACAAAATAAAGAAAACAAATTTCTACAACTTCTAAACAAAAAAGGTAATTGGGTTAATTTCTTTATACAAGCTATAGTTCAAGATAGTGTTAAAAAAGGTTATAAAAAAGTATTATTTCCTACAGGTGAAACTGCTGCTAAAGTAGAAGGTCATCAAACTATTGCTGATGACATTAAAAAACTTAATGCTAAAATAGAAGAAGAAAAGAAAAAGTTTACATATGATATGTATAGACCTGATGGGGAATTATCTGCAAGTGGGTTGACAGAGCAAGAATTAAATTCTGATTATGACGGTATAGGTAAAACAAAAAAACAACAATTAGAAGAAAAAGGAGCTATATTTAAAAAAGTAAATAGAACTAAAACTCTTGAAAACCTTGAAAAACAAAAACAAGAAATGAAATCTCAAGGAATTGAGAAACTTAAACCTATTGAAGCTTTTTATACTAATAGAGTTACTAATATTCTTAATAAATTATATAAAGGACGTATTCAAGAAGTTACTGATGAGTTTAATAATACTTGGAATGAAATAACTACTAAGTTAGAAGATAGTAATGAATCGTTTACTTTAAATTTAGAGCGTCAACAAGCTAAAAAGAAAGAATATAAATCTTTTATGTTTGATAAAACAAAAGTTTCAATAGCACCTGCTAATATATCAGAAGAAGAAATAAATAAAAACAAATCTGATATTTTAAATGAGTTATTTGATGGTACATTTAAACCTACTACCTTAAATGCTTTTCTTAGAAATTTATATTCTAATTCTAATATAAAAATAAATGAAGAAGGGTTAGCTTTAATGAAAGCTTTACTACCTAGTAGATCTAAAATTAAATTTGTAACATCAGCTGTTTTAACAGACGAAGTTATTGGTAGATATGATAGTTTAACTCGTACTATATTATTAAATAAAGACATTATAGGAAACTCTAATCTTTATTATGTTATAGAATCTATATTACATGAAGGAACACATGACATAACAGCTGTAGCTCTTAATCAACCTAAAACTGATAAACAAATTGCTTTTAGAAATAATATACAAAAAGCTTTTGATTATTATACTAAAGCTGCTGAGTATGCAAATTTAAAAGGTGACAATTATGGTTTCACTAATATAAATGAATTTACATCAGAGATAATGACTAATAGTAGCTTTAGAAATAAATTAAAAGCTGTTGAAAGTAATGAATCTGTATGGAAGCAATTTATAAATGCAATTAAAGAATTTTTAGGTTTAAATAATAAAAATTATGATTCTATTAAAGTTCAAGAAATTGTAAATTCCATTATAGATATTGCATCAGAAGAATATAGTAATAATAATCAGTCATCTCTTAATATGACTTTTGAAAAAAGAACTAGAGATAGTATAAAAAGTAAAAAAGAGATTGAAGACAATCTTGAAAAAGAACTTACTAACGTAAAAAATCTTATAACACGTATATATGCAACTATTGAAGATGTTAAAGTTAAGTCAAATGATGCAAAAGGTGGTAAATATAAAGATAAATATAAAAAAATACAAGATAATTTAAAAGATCTTCAAAGTAAATCTGAAGAAAAAGCAATATTAGAATATCTAAATTTTTCAGTAGATGAGTTATATATATTAAAAAATTCAATACAAAATAAAGAGAACCCTTCTTTAGATTATTTATCTAGATTTAAATCTTATATGGTAATATTTTCTAATAATGATAGCATTAGAGATATTGCTTTTAGTTTAAAAAAATATAATAAAATAACTGAAGAAGAATATAAAAAACTTACAAAAAATTTAGATTATGTAGAATCTCAATATAATACAGTTTATAAATCTTTAATTGATAAAATGAAAGATGCTTTAATAGAACCTTTAGCAGCTAAAAATGATAGGGTTACTACAGAGTATTATGAAATCTTTGAAAGAGAATATAATAAAAACAAACCTACAGGTTATACTAAAGATGAATATATAACTGAGCAAATGAATGAAAATATAGATTCTATTCAAGCTGAAAAAAGAGCAAAAATAAGAAAAAGTTTAGATCTTATTAATATAGACATTTCAGGTTTTGATACTTATGCATCTAGTGAAAAATTAACAGATAGTACTTTTATAAGTATATTGAGTGAAAAAATTGATGAAGCTGATTTTAAAGTTAGACAAGTATCAATGACTCAACGTAATAAAATAGCAGTAAAAGAAAGAAAAGCTAATTTCCAAGGTAATTCTAATGAAAAGCGTTATGCTTTTATGCTTGATAAAACCAAAGATAATCAATATTTTGTAACTCAATATAAATCAGAGTTTAATGATATAGTTGAAGATTTTGAAAGAAAGTTAAATAATTTAGAATATGGTAGTAAAGAACATATTCAAATTAAAAATGAAAGAAATAAATGGATTAAAGAAAATTATAAAAATAATAAACCTATTAATAAATGGATAAATCCAAAATACACTGCTTTAAGTGGTTTTAAAAAAGATTATTATGATTTTTATATTCAGCAATTAAAAGAAAACAATGAAAAAACTAATGGTATAAATAGTCTTTTTAGACAACCTTTTGAAGATGGACCTGTTTTTATTAGATTAAATGGTATTACACAGTCAACTAGTGATAAAATACTCAGTGGTAAAGCTGTAAATGCTGTTAAAACAGGAATAAAAGATATTTTTAAAGATAGAAAAGATGAAGATAGTTACGGTAATTTAATAAATGAAGAAACTGATGATCAAATGTATGAAAGAACTCGTACAGATTTAAATAATCAAGCTGTTAATTCATTACCTGTTTACTATAGAAATAAAATAAATGTTAAAGATCAATCTTATGATTTAAGTACTATGTTAGCTATGGATACTATGATGGCTGAAAATTACAAACAAAAGAAAGAAATAGAAGCAGAAGCAGATGTTTTATTAACTGTAATAGGTGAATCAAGTGTTCTTAGAAGAAATATTGACGCAAAAGCTCTTGTTGCTTTTTTTAAAAAAACAGGTGAAATAAGTAAAAGTGATTTAGTAAGAGAGCAAGGTAAAAATAGTAATATATATAAAAAACTAAAGTCTATGATGGATAATAGAATATATGGAATTACTGATGTTTATCAAGGTAAAATATTAGGAATTAGTATAAACCAACTTTCAAATTCAACAGCATCAGCAACAGCTGATTTACAATTAGGTTTAAATGCACTTACTGCATTACCTAACGTATTACAAGCTAAATTTCAAAATTTTATTGAAGGAATAGGTGGTGATATATTTACAGTAAGAGATATAGCAAAAGCTGAAAAAATATATGCTGCTGACATGGCTAATATATTAAATGATATAGGTAGTACTACTAATAGTAGTAAAATTAATGTACTTATTGAAACTTTTGATTTAATGGGTAATTTTAGTATTATTAAAAATGCATTTGAAAGTAGATCTAAATTAAGATCTGTTGCTAATAAAAATTCTATACATGCAATGAATGGTATGGGTGAACATTATGCACAAGCTACACTAATGATTGCTGTAATGAATTCTATTAAAGTTAAAAACAAAAAAGGACAATTTATAGATTTTAATGGTAATGTCACTACTAAAAAGAAAGCAATGACATTATATGAAGCTTATGAAAAAAAAGTAGATAAAGATGGTATTGTTACTCTTGAATTAAATAAAAATGCAGAATCAACTTCTCATAGTGCTGAATCAATAAAAGGTACAGGTCAAATACATCATCAGCAATTAATTAGAAAGCTTACAATAAAGCTACATGGTCAGTATGATAGCAAATGGCAGTCACACATAGAAAGATATTGGTGGGGTAAATTAATTTTAATGTTTAGAAAATGGATGGTTAGTGCTTATAAAAGAAGATATGCAGGTGCTTTACATTCATTAAAAAAACAAGAAGATCTTACTGATGAACAAAGAATCTATGATTATGAAATGAAAAGGTTTGATGAAGGTATTTATACTAGTTTTGTTAGATATATAAGACATGGTGTTATGCCAGCTATTGCTAATTTTAAATTAGAACTTGCTACTCAAAATTGGAAAGAAATGACCGATATGGAAAAGTCTAATATAAGAAAAACAATAACTGAACTTATGATAACTGGAATGATGGCAACAGCAGCAATGCTTACATATGCAGCTGCAGATGACGATGATGATGAAATATTATTTACATTAGCTTATATATTTAGAAGACAACAATCTGAATTTATGCAATTTTATCATCCATCAGAAAATATGAGAGTATTTAGATCTCCAGCAGTAGCACTTAATACTTTAGAAAAAACGTATTCATTTTTTACTCAAATAATGCCATGGTCAATAGGTGAAGATTATGAAGGTGGAAGAAATAGAGGTGAAAATAGAGCTTGGATTAAATTTAAAAAATTAATACCAGTAATAGCTCAATTTGAACGTTCACCACAAGAACTTTTTAACTTTTTAGAGAATTCAGCAAAATAAAAAGTCTAAAAAAAACGTGTAGTAAAATAAAAAGTCTAAAAAAACCTTAATGCTTAATTGCACTAAGGTTTTTTTTATTCTTTAACAAATTTTATTATTACCATTGCACTACCGTTAGTACTAGTATAATTCATTTTTTTAACATCAGTTAAATTAAATCTTTTTTTAAAAACTTTAAATTTAAATAATGCATATTCATTAATATCTACAATATACATACGTTTATTATATAAACATTTTACATTATCAAAAAAAGAATTTATATAATTTTCATGTTCATTTTTTTCTGTTGTACCTAATGCCAATAAATTTATAAAATTTGATATAGATACACTTTGACAATTATCAAAAGGATTGGATATTAATTTAAATACATAAGCTCTTTTTTTGTATCTAATAACATCAGTTCTATCAGTTATAAAATTTCTATGAAAAGCATCAACATATTTTAAATTATATTTTTCAATATTTCTTTCAATTTGTTTTTTACGATAATTTAAATACCACATTGGTATAATATTATATTGCATTAATTTTCTATATTGTTTTTTATCTACTATATAATATAGAAATACGCTAAATAGTAAAAATATTATAAGAAAAATTGAAATATCCATTAAAATAATCATTGATAATAAATAAAATAATACAAAAAAAACTAATTGTATTATAATATGATTATCATCATTTTTTAAAATTTTATTTATCATTACTTATATTTTTTAATTAAATAGTTTTCTTTTTTTTCTAATTCTTTTTGTATATTTTTTTTACCATATACTTTAACTAAAACATTAATTCTTAATAAAGCGTGTGACAACTCTTCATGTATTTTATTATTAGATACACCCGCCCCTTTGTTAACACGTTGTAAAACAACTGTAGCTGCTTCAGATAGTTCTTCAGCAGCTTTAGTGTGGTTAAATTTAGCTTTATTTTTTTTAATAAGTAAATCTCTTACAACTTTGTTATATTTAATTGCCATAAATTTTTGATTTTATTATTTTAATTGTTTTATATTTATTTATAAGTTTTTGCATAATTCTTCAATTGTTTTTGGTTTATAGTCTATCACTTCTGCAGATACATTAATGTATCTTTTATCATCAATATTGTTTTTATGTACATGACCGTGTATATTTAAATTAACTCTAAAATCAAGTTCTCTAGGGTGTACTGGACAGTGTGTAAGCCATATGTTTCCATATTTTTTGTTACGTAGCTTAACCATTCCATGAATTGAATTTACATAGTTTACAAGCGTTGATTTTGCGTGGTTACCCATATCATGGTTACCTAATATCACACGTTTTATTCCATTTAACCTATTTAATATTTCATAATTAGCTTTTTCCATTGTTACATCACCAAGTATCCATGTTGTATCATGCTTGTTTACTGTTTTGTTCCATTCTTCTACTATGTGTTCATCATGATAAAATTCATCATGAAAACCCCTCATTGTAGCCATACTTTTATGACCAAAATGAAGATCTGATATATATCTTATTACAGCTCCCATATTTTGTTTATTAAAAACCCACCTATTTCTAGATGGGTTATATTGTTATTTTTCATATTCACAAAGATAAGCTAACTTAGCATAATTGATCATATCTTCATATGAGTCAAGCAAACTTTCGTTAGTTGGATCTTTATTGTCTTTTTTAAGATTGTTAATTCTACTTAATTTAAGTATAATCATAAGCATTGCATATCCTTCTGGTGTACCAGTGTCAATGTTTAATGTTTTTACAACTGTTGATACTTCTTTAAAGTTAGATAATACATCAGTATTAGCATAGTCAGCCCCTTTGCTTTGCATTATATCTAATGTTTTTGCATCAAGCTTTTTAATTAATTCAATTTCTGTTTCTGTAGTCATTAATATAATATATAACCTATGATAACACCAATAACACTGCCACATGCAGCACCACTAGCGTACCAAACTCTGTTTAGCAAACTTCCGAATGCCACTTTTTTTACATTGAAAGACCATAACAAAGATATTAAAAACCCAACAATAAATATACCTAATAAAATTATAAAATTTTGCTTTTTTACAAATGCTGCAATTTGATATGTATTTAAACATACTAATATTACTTGTAAAAAACCAGTCAAAAATAATTCTGTATTAGGATTATCTTTTATTAGCTTGTTTATCATCTTCTGTTTTTTTTACTGGTTTTGGTCTTTTAATAAAACCTGAAGCATCTAAATGCTTATAATTCTGTCTTGCTTTCATTTTTTATTTTTAATAGTTTGTAAGTACTGTTTTCAGTTTTAAATACGATTTCTTTATTATATTTAATTATTTTAGTAACTACAGAAGTCCATAAATGATGTTTAGGATGATCTTGATGTGTACCAAAATGAAATCGTTCACCTATTTTTGGTTTACTTGTTATATGACCATTATATACAAAACCTTGTAAAATTCCATTTGGATGCTTACCTTTGAATTTATCATCAGTAAGTTTTGTTAATCTATATCTCATTTTTTATATGTTTAATACAATCATAAATGTCTTTGTGACTAATTACATTGTAAGCGTTAATATTTCCAAACATCCTGTCATACCATTTTTCTTCTTGAGTTCCTTGTGTTACGAATATAAATACAGCACCTTTTTCTTTCCCATCCCTACGAATTCGCCCAGCTCTTTGGATAAGGTCTTTCTCAGAGCTATAATAAGACATTATAACAAGGTTATCAAGTCCTTTGATATTAGCACCTTGCTTAAGTAATTTAAAGCTTCCTATAGTATTTACAATCTCTTTCTCAAAATCATTTCTTATTTTATCATTTATATCAGAGCTATTTCTCGATGATATAACGTTCTTTGTTACTTTTTCTAAAGCATCTAATGAATTACCAAAAACTAAAGTTCTTTTAAGATGAGGTAATAATAAGTTAGTAGATTTTATCTTTGAATCAAGATTGTATAATAATGTAGCTCTTTTAGCTACTGATATTCTAGCAAATAGATTTTGTTTTTCTGTAGTTTCCATAAATCTACTTTGAGCAAGTCTTTTACTCCAATAACTATATGCTTCTTTTTCTGTTTGGTAAAAAGGTTTTTTTATACTACCAGCTTTTACTGTTTTTTCTATTTCTTCAAGCTGGTTGTAAATTATATGAATATTAAGATTACGATTTAAATCATCTTCTCTTGCATCATCTATGGAATATTTATAACATATAGGACAATACTCGTTAAGATATTTTCCTTTGTTAATAATATTACCATACCTATCTTCATACTCTGTTTTTGTATCTACTTTTGCAGATAATCCAATAATACCATCATAAGTATTATTTTTATAAAAATTAGAATATGAAGGGGTTAAGCTATCATGAATTTCATCAGCAATAACTAAACCAAATTCTTTATTTCTTCATTTATAAGCAGACTGATAACAATAGAATTTAAGATTATATGATTTTAAAGTGTTAACCTTAAAAATGTCATCGTATAACTTAATAGATTTTAATAAATCCTTTTTTCGTTCTGTTGTTTCAGCTAAATATAAATGAAGTTTTTCGTTACTTTTCATTGAATGTAATGCATGTAATGCTATAAAAGTTTTTCCGACACCAGTACTAACCTCCACAGTCCCACGTTTACCTGCACCAATTCATTTTTTTAATGCTTCTTTTTGGACTTCATCTCTTTTATCCATATTATAAAATTTTTCTTATTTCGTTTATAATATTAAATTTACTTTTTATCTTATATAAATTATAATTATAATATTCATACTCTTTTTTTATAATAAAACATTGTAAAAATTTACTATTTAAATCAATATAAGTAGTTTTAGTTAAAATACCATTATTTATAAAATTATAAACATCAGTTTCTATTTTTAAAATTATACCAATAGATTTAATTTCATCACCAGGTTTTATTTTTTCTTCTGATTGTACATTTAAATAAATATTAGTTAATCCACCTGAGGTATTAGGTCTACCTAATAATATAGTTTTTTTATCCATGTTTATGTTTGTTAATTTTTTCATGAAATCTTACTATTGATTTCAATAAATGTTTAATCCTTCTTTTTTTAAAGATATAAATTGATCTATGTCTTGATAGCAATAAAAATCCTTCTCCATAGACTGGTCCTTTGTTCATTTTTGGAAATTCTCCCATAATAAATTGTTTTTTTGTAGTTTTTTAACTATTTCTTTTTTATTCATTAGATTTTAATAAAGTTATAATACTATTAATTTCATGTATTTCATCACTACCTAATCTATCACTCCAATCTAACATTTGTTGAAGTTTTTGTATTGCTTTTTTCATAATTTTATTACCACCATCCCACCCAGCCTTTACGCTAATTATATATGTTAGATCCACCCACCTACCCAGCATTACCTGATTTTAACTATGACACGAATCACACTCGTTAATTTCTCTTGCAAAACTTTGAGCTGCACTTTGACTAAATTGATAATACAAGGTCTTTACTCCTGATTCCCAAGCATAGATATAAAGTTTATTTATTTCTTTTGCTGGTACTGAAGGGTGTATCATTAAATTTAATGATTGTGACTGATCAATATATTTTTGTCTTTGTGCTGCTTGTAATACAAGTTCTCTTGGTAATATTTCAATAAATGATTTAAATACTTCCTTTGTAGGAAAATCTAAATGTTGAACACTACCATCATTATCAAGAATACTATTCCATATTTCTGGTGTATCAAGATTGTACTGTTGGAGTTGCGCTCTCAACATTTCGTTCTTATATACTGACTTGGTTTTAGCCAAATCTTTTATGAAATAATTAGATTTTATTGGTTCAATACCCATACTAACCTGTCCTAATATATATGATGAACTTTTAGTTGGTGCAATTGCCATTACCGTTGTATTAGCATATCCTTCTCGTATAGATTTTTTTCCTAAAAAATCATGACACCATTTACTTGCTTCTTGTGATCTTTTGTTTATTTCTTTAAATATTACATTATTCCAATATTTAGCCTTTATACTATCAACTTCTAATAATTCACTTTGTAGAAATGAATGCCAACCTAGTACGCCAAGCCCGATGGCTCTATGGTTTTTAGCAAATCTCCAAGCTCTCTTCATACCAGGAAGGTGCTCAGATTTTATGATAAAATCATCTATTACTGCATTAAGGAATTGAATATAAGTCTCTACAGCATCAGTCTTTTCAATATCTTTCCAATGAAGTATATTGATACTACCTAAACAACAGACAAAACTGTTGTAACTGTCCTGTGGTAGCTGTATTTCCGAACAAAGATTACTAGCTTTAATATCTAGTCCTAATTCTTTGTATGGACTATTGTTATTGGAATTGTCTTTAAACATAATATATGGAAAACCAAAATCTTTACGTTTTTGTATGATTTTAGCCCATATTTTTCTTTTTTCAGAATCACCTTCTTTCATGGACATCATCCATGCATCTGTAACTGTAACTCCAAATTGAAGATTCTGAATTGGATTTCCTTCGTCACCAATTTTAAGGAACTCCATTATGTCTTCATGCTCTACTGGTAAGTATAAAGCACAAGCTCCTCTTCTTGATTCACCTTGTTTACATCTATCTATAATTGTATCATAGATTTTTGCATAGTGAACAGGTCCGTCCGCATTTCCACCACCTGATATTGACGAACCACGTTTTCTAATGTTACCTAAATACATAGATGTTCCACCTCCATATTTAGACATCATACCTATTTCTCTTGCTCCATTTAGAATACTATCCATTGTATCATCAATGTCAGATCCGTAACAACTTATAGGTAAAGTTTTTTCATATCCAAAATTACACCATACAGGAGTTGATAAACTATAATAACCTAAAGCCATATAGTTTTCAAATTTCTCAGCTCATTCTTTTATTCCTAGTATTTTTTCTGCGTGATTTGCAATATCTTTAATCCTTTGTTCCGCAGTTACTCCCTCTCTTAAGTAACCACGGGAAAGAAATTTTCTTGATTCTTCATTGAGCCAATAATATCTATCTCTTTTTTCTTTTTCCATGTTATTCTAGTATTTCTAAAGGATTAGGTACAAATACAACATTAGTATTTATTTTCTCTCTATCTCCTTGATAATCCCATACCATGTTATAAATATAATTCCATCCACCTGAAACTCTCATTACTTCCACATATTCATCTATATGTATAGTTGAATGTAATTCCATTTCATGTAGTTTATTTATATCTACTTTTTCAAAATCTCTCATTTAATTTAATTTAATATTTTTGTTTAGAAAAGGTCATCTTCTGTAATACTTTCTGATTTTTTATTATAGTCAATACTCTTTTTGTAAAAGAAATCTCCTTCTTTGGTTGATTTAATTTCAACGTCAAACCACATTGTACTTTCTAACTTTTGAGTTTGGACCTCAAAAGCTTTACTCATTCCAATGCTTTCTAAGCTGTTGTTAAATCTGTTTTTAATAAATTCAGTAATTGTTTCCTTTGATAAGAAATCTAGTTCACCTTTTTCAAAAATCCAATCTAAAACTTTACACTCGGCTTCTAAAGCCTTGACGCACGCAGATTTAATTATCTCTTCAAATTCTTCATCAAACCATCCAGGGTTTTCTTTTTTAATTATATTGATTAATTCAATACCAAAATTACCATGTACATCTTCTTCCTTGCTTGTTGCTTCTACTATATTTGATACACCCTTGAACAAATTAAGTTCTTTATTGAATGACATCATTATCAGAAACTGGCTAAATAAAGAAACATGTTCTATAAATAAGCTGAATAAAAGAATAGATTTTGTATACATCTTATTACTTTTACTCCTTGTTCCATCAAGGTATTTGCTAAGGTAGTTAATTCTACCTTTAATAGCTGGTACTTCAGTAATTGTTTGAAATTCATCTTCTAATCCAAGAACCTCAAGTAAATGTTTATAAGCATCAAAGTGCCTAGCTTCACTTTCACTAAATGTAGCTCCTATTGATTGAATTTCATATTTTGGTAGACGTTTATACAGATCACCCCAAAACGCTTTCACGTTAACTTCTATCTGAGCTATTGCAAGCATGGAACGCTTGATTGCCTCACGTTGACTGTCTGTAACTTTAGTCATAAAATCAGAGATGTCTTCTGTTATATTAAACTCACTATGTATTCAGTAAGAATGTCTTATAGCATTTTTATACTTTAAAAGTTCAGGATACTCATAAGGTAACACTGATTTTCTTTTTTCAAATATATTCATTATGCTATTAGTGTTTCTAATTTTGTCATTCTTGCATTAACAGCATCTTTTAGTTTAACAAAAGTTCCAACATGAATTTTATTTATTGTTTTACCAGTACTAATCCAAGCTTCATATTTATTACTTCTATCAGCTCTTTTTGTTACTCCTTTAAATCCTGTGTTTGTTTTAATTTTACTCATTTTTCTATCTTTTTATATTTAATCGTTTTTTACAAATACTCCGTCTACCATTTTGCCATTGCGTTTACTTATAATATTATAAGCACTTTCTAGGCAATCTACTAGATCCATTTGTTGTAATTCTGCTTGTAATATAATAGTTACAAGAATATCGCCAAGTGCGTCCTTTATTTCCACTTGATCACCATTATTTATGGCAGCTAATAATTCATTGACTTCTTCAAGTGTTTTAATTGCTTGTCCCATCGGTGTTCCTTTTGCAAGGATTCCTTTTTCTTCTCCTCATTTTACTATAAGCTGTTGTAATTCACTATAATTCATATTTCTCTATTTAGAATTAAGTTTTGTTAAAATATATTATGTATATTTTCTAATTTAATCTTTTTTTCATTTTTAAATTCATAAGTTTCATTTGATATATCTAATGTCTGACCAAGTTCACAGCCTTTTTTTAGCTTAACGCATAAGTCTATTTCCATTTTTTCTCTTAGCTTGTCTGACTTATTAAATATATCATCAAATCTTTTTATTGTTGAATTTACAAATCCTGGTATTTTACCATATAATTCAATCCAATACTTTTTTACTTGCATTTTGTAATCATTTGAAATTTCTGAATATTTACCTTTCATTAAATTTAATATATCCTTATAATATTCTTTTGGTATATCATACTCATAAAGTACATTTGAACCAACAGAATAAGATGTATTATATAATTCATTATCAGTAAGTATATTTTCTTTTTCTGTAAATGTTACATCCCTGTAATTAAAAGTGCATTCAATATAAAATTTACCAATATTTAAATTTCTATTTGTAAATAAATAAGTATTAATAATATGAGATTGTATATTGACGTTTAAATCAACTCATTGTGATAATATAGGTAAAACATAACCATGACTAATATTTTTTTTTTTCATAGTTATTTGTTATTTTTTTTATATTTATATTTATCTTTATTTAAATTTAAAATTTCTAATAAATTTTCATCAGTTATTAAACTTTTTCTTTCATTAGAAAAATTTGATTGAACTTTAGAATTAAAACTTAAACCTATTTCTTTTTTTTGTTCATTTAAGTCATTTATATTAAATTCGTTTTTTTTTTTACGAAAATTAGTGTTATCATAAGTATTATTTGAAAAACTATTATGTTGTGGTAAAGGTACTTCCTCAAGTATTAACTCATCATTATTTTCTAAATGATTTCTAAATGTTTTTACAAATCCAAACGTATTACCATTATTATTAATATTTTCTAATTTTTGATAACCATTTATATAATATTCATAATCATATATAAATTTTTTGTTTTCTATATGATATTTTATTTTATTAACTATTTCATGTATTCCTAATATTGGATTATTATACATTGTAATACTACCTGTATATGCAGAATAAATAGTTTCAGAAGTTATTTTAAATAAAAGAGGTTCTTCAAATGTATTTACAGCAACAATACAGGGTTCTAAAATACGATAATCTTTAAGTGATAAATTATTTTCTACATAATGATGTAAAGCAAGTGTGTAAATACATGCTTGTATATCATACCTATAATTATAATAACTTTTCTTAAAGTCCTTCATTAAAAACGAAGTATATTTTAAATCAATTTCTTGTATTGTTTTATTTTTATGATCAATATGAATATTGTCTAAATAAGATTTATATTTAATATTTTCATATTCAAATTTAATTAATATTTGATTTAAATTTTGAAAATCACCAGATGATTTATAATTAAAATACTTTTTAACATAAATATTTTCTTTTAACTTATTAGACATATTTGTAATATCAATATAATTTTGTGAAGTAATTTTTATTTTACCTTCAGCTTTTATATTATCTAACATTATGTCTTTCACTTTACTAACCCTTTCTTGTATTTTATTTTTGTTTGATATATCACTTACAAATAATTTATTTTCTTTGCAAATATCAAAACAAACGTTAAAGAATTCGTCATTGTTAATAAGCTTTTTTGATATACTACCATCTAATTCTTTATAAATTAAATTTAAAAGATCACTCTCCATTGATGTTAATTTGGTACTATTATCACTTATATAATATATTTCTTCAAAATTATTATAAACATAATCATCTAACATTTTACCTTTTGACAAGCCTTTTGTTTTTTTTTCTTTTTCAGTAATAAGGGAAGAAGGACCTTCTTGTATAAAGCGTAATATAGAACTATATGAATGATAATCTTTATCTTTGTTTAACATTTAATATACTTTTAAATAAAAACCAGGTTTTTCTTTATTATACCCAGTGTAATTTCCTTTAATTTTAAAAGGAAAAGGAACCATTTCTGTAATGTTGTCATCATCTATTCATCCAGCATGAGTCATCTCATCCTGAATTGTTTGAATAGGATTTACCCAATCATATTTATGATGAGTACCTCTTATAAAATGTATTCCTATTTTGTAAGGTTTTTTTTTACCTTTTATCATTTGGTGAAAAGCGTTTTTATTATCTTTCCACCATTGTGCAGTGTCTGTTTTTCATTTTTTAGTAGCTTTAGAAGCTATAAAATATTTACCAGTTCATCTGCGTCCATTTTTGCTTGATGGCACTGAGCCATCACAAAATAACATCATACTATTTTTTAATTTTATCGTTTTTGTTTAGAAAAATTTTAAGAGTTCTAGAATCATCTTGAAATGATAATTCAATATCTTTAACTTTCATATTTACATAAGACCTTCCATTATTATCAATAACTTCTAGTCTTGTTATTTTATTTATATCACCTGCCATTTTATAAATTATTTATTTTTGTTATACCATTCTATAAATTCAATTACTGCTTGATAAACAGCTTTGATTTTAGATTTATCCCATTGAGAATTATCATAATCAATATTATAACCTAAAAATTCAACAATATATTGTTGTTTCATTTTACCAGCACTATAATAGTGAATATTAGAACTGCAAAATTGATTTTCTATTTTTTCAACTACAGGCATTAACCAATCCCAAGATTTATGATATTTACTATCTGTAATATAAAAAGTAATCATTGATGAATTAGGTTCTTCTACATAACAATCTTCTATATCTTTACTATTCTTATATCTATTTTTATATAAAAACTCAGCTATTAATTTATTACCATTTAATACAAAATTCTTTTCCATTGTTTTCTTTTATTAATTCATTAATTTGCTTAAAATGATTACAATTCCATTCTTCATTTCTTTTTGCAGCAAGTTCAGGATGTATACATTTTAAAGCATAGCAAAATTTTAATTTGTTTTCTGGAACAACTTCGTGAAAAGTTTTCATAACATCCTTTCCCCATAAACAAAATATTACACCTGGATTATTATCTATAATAGTATTAATAGTAACTTTAATAAAATTATCCCATATTTTTTGATGTGAGTTTACAATTCCAGCTTGAATTGTTAATGATGTGTTTAGAAGCATTACATTTTGTAAAGCCCAGTGTTTTAAAGTAACATCAAAATTAATATCTAAACTATTATATGTTTGCTCAACCCGTTCTCTTATTTTAAATAAAGAAGGTGATATCCTAATAGTTTCATCACTATTAGCAAATGAAAAACCATTTGCTGAAATATTAGGATTAGGAGTATTTCCTATTATCACCACTTTTACTTTATTATAAGGAACATATCTAAAAGCTCTAAATATATTTCTTTTTAAAGGAAATATAGTTTTTTTTTCATAACTTTTGTTTAAATAAATGATAAGCTCTTTAAAATAATCTGATTTAATCATATATAAAAAGCTTTCATCGTTAACCCATTCACCAAAAGTTTTTTGAAAATTTATAATATTATTTTTCAATTACTGAATCTGTAAAACTACTATAATAAGAATGTTCACTAAGACCTTTGGGATCTTTTTTGTTCATTTCTTTCATTACTTCAACTCTTTCATCAAAATATTTTTGATTACTATCACAAAGTAAATTACTAAATTCAGGAGCTTTTTTATTAAGAAGCTTTAAAAGTGAACTATATTTATTATTAAGTTTGCTAAAGGATTTTAAAAATTTAGGGTCATTAAATTTATTTTCTAACTTATTAGCAGAAACTACAATTACAGATGACATTAACATAAAATGAAATATTTTAAAAAAATCAAAAGTATTGTTATGTTGTCTAAATTCAACAGTTTTCATATTAGTAAATATAATAGGTATCATATTAAACCACACATACCTAGCTTTAATATTCCATTTAGAAGTACCATTAGGATCTTTAGGATGTTTATTTACATTGGCTAAATCTTCACCAAATTCGGAAAAAGTATAACCTCCTGATAAACCACTAAATAAATTATCAAAAGCAATTTGTTTAAGTTTTTTAATATCAGTATTTTTATAATCCATCATTATTTCTAATGAAGTAGTATTCATAGGACCACTATAATTTTTATTTTTATCATAATTTGTAGAAATTTCTTTATACAAAGGTTGTAAAGAATAAATATCACGTTCTAATAAAGTTGATATATTATTAATAGCAAGAATATTATTAGGAGTTCTTTTAAGACCACCTAAATGAAGGTGTAATGAACAATTATAATCGTATTGTGTTCTTTCTTTTAACAGATTACAAATTTCCATAACATTGTATAAACCTTTTGTACCAGATAAAGGTACTGTTACATATTCTAAACCTGAAATACTACCATCTCTCAATGCTATTATTCCATGTTTATAACATAATCTATCTGGTAAATAACCTCTAGATGTTTCAAATTCAAGACCAAAAGTGATACCATTTTTTTCTAATAATAATCCAAATTCTTCTACCATTTTATTTTTAGTGGAAGGTTTATAATAATCAGAATATGATTTTTCAATCATTTTACTAACAAATCTACTATCATAATTTAAAGTATTTTTATCTACAGGTGCTTTTCCAATTTTTTTAAAAGATGATTTTGACATCATATCTTTTTTGTAAAAAACACCAGTGTTATAATGCTCTAAGTAATTATTATTTAATACATTTTTATTAATACATGTTTGAAAAGAAAATTTATCTAATGAAACTTTTATATTTTCAGTAACATTTGGACTAAAAAAACCTAATTCAAAAGTATCATCATCATTTATATTAATAATACCTTTTGTTAAAAGTTGTTTATTTACTAATACATAAGATTTATTTTCGTGATCATATTCAATAAGACCATTATTAAATCTGTGATACTTATTATTTACTTTATAACATCCTCCACTATTTTTAACTTCAATATTACCTATTTCATAATATTCATTTTTAATTTTTCGACATTTTAATTTATCGATATTTTTACCATTATAGGTTTTAACTATCATTTTATTATTTTTATTAGTTACCAGTAGTATTAAATCGTTTTTGTTCTATAAACATTACTTCTTCATCATCATAATATTCATCATATTCATCAATTTCAAGATTATTATCCAAACTTAAATAATTATCTAACCATTTTTTCATAGGATTATAAATATCTTCTAAATTTTGACAAAAATGAAATAAAGTCATTGCAACTTCATTATCATCATAATTATCATTAGATATTTCTACACCTAACTCTAATGCACTTTCTATAGTTTCTTTAAAATCCGATAATGAATATTTTAATTTATCTTTTTTATTATCATTTTCTAAAAATTCAATTTCTTCATCATCAATATTTTCATCTTTTATTTTTTCACTAATTAAAGAATTTACATTAATTTCAAAAGTACCACTATTAGGATTTTTAATTACTACTGGTAATATAGGTTTATAAGCGTTTGTAACATTTACTTTACCATTTTTTAAAACTTTATATTGTTTGGTACTATTCCATACTTGATTATAAAAAGAATTACTTATTATACCATCTTTTATTATATAAATGTAAGTAGAAGATATAGGTTGAATACTTTCAGATTTAACATACTTACCATTTCTTAAAATTTGATTTTTAGTAAGATTATGTTCTTTGTATAAAAGAGTATCTTTTTTATTTTTCAAATAAGATGGTTCATAATAACTAGTAATAGGATACATACTCATATGTGAAAGATCAATAACAGTATATTTATCAACACCTCTTTCTGTAATAATTTTATAATCAAGTTCTTTATTAAGTAAAATACCATCAACAATATAAAATAAATCTAAATCTGCATTATGTATAGTAACTAAAGAACTAGTTTCACTATCTTTTATTGATAATTTCTTAAGTTTTTCTTTAGCTTCAGTAATACTTTTACTTAAGAAAACAAAACCATTATTATCAGAGTGAATATAAGCACCGTCAGCTGGAAATTTACCATTTTGTTTATATCTAAAATTTTCAAAATAAATTCTGTTATTTTTAACATTTTTTTCATTTCTAATAACTTTTTCATAAAAAATACTTTTACATATATTAGCTTCTTCATTAGACATGTTAGAAATAACATTTTCTCTCATCTTTTCGCTTTCTGATTTATACATGATATTTTTAGATCTATTAGGTTGCTTATTAACATAAGTATCAGTTTTTCTAACAAAAATGTTTTTCTTTTTGTTATTATTTCTAGATTGAGATTTAAACTCATGCATACTAATATACTTTTTGTTTTTAGATCTATCTATTTCATTCATACTTATTATAACACCTTTTTTAATAGTATATAAAACGTTTGATTTAAATGTAAATATGTTAGAATCTTTTTCATTGTGTTTTTTATTAGCAATAAGCTCAAGAGGTTCATAATCTGAAGAAAAATACATACTTGATTTAGAATTATTCCAGTAATGTAAAGGTCTTTCATCTTGTATTTGAGAAGTACTATAATCAAACTTTTTAGATCTACCTCTATAAACATACATTATATCAGGATCTTTAGTAGAATGCATAACTAAAGCAGCTGCTCCTTTATATTCTTGTAAAACTTTAATATAATGAGGATTATCAGAAGTAGTTTTAGATATTATTTCTAATAATATTTCACTATCTACTTTAACTCTTCCATTATTATCTGTAAGTTTAATATCATATTTTTCAGCAAGAAAAACATGATTGTCAAGAGTACCATTATGAGCACCTATAAAATTATGATTATTTTCTATTTCAAACATAAAAGGATGTGTATTATCTACACTTTTAATACCAGCTCTTGATGAATTTCTAGTATGACCAATTACAATTTTAGATTCTTTTTCAATTTTTAGTTTCTGATGAATCATCATATCTGTAAATAAAGCCTCGTTATTAGTTCCTATATTGTCACCCTTGTAAAGTTCTTCATTCATATATACACCACATGAATCTTTACCTCTAGATTGGTTTAATATACCTAATATTTTAAATTTATCTATGTCAAATAATGAAGATTCAGAACCTGTCCATCCAAATATTCCACAAGAAAGTGTTTCTTTTTGTTTATTAATACTAAAAATATTTAATAACATTTGAAGTATTAAACATGTAAGTACTATATTAAATATTAACATATTCTTTTATTTTGTATTTTTGAATTAATTTTTTTATTTCGTATTTCTCAACAAGTATATTAATTTTATCTAAATCCAATTCTTCTTTTTCTGGATTTAAATATTTTAATATATCTTTTCTGAGATCTTCATTAGATATATCCCATTCTTCAGCCATTTTAACAGCCATTAAAGATCTATCCCATATGTTACTGATACTTTCTTCATCTTTTAAAAAATAACCTCCTAAAGATCTGCATTCAACACCATAATCTTTATCTCTAGAATCTCCAAATTTACCATATAAAGATCTTCTATTATAATAATCATTATCTTCTAAAATTAAAGGTAATGAAACTCCTAATTCAAACATCATACAAAGTCTGTCTCTCTGTTCTTCAGTTGGATTTTCCCAACCAAAATGAATATGAAAACCAGAAGATCTCATTTTTAATTTAGATGTATCTAAATCTTCCATATTAGAAGGTTTTTCAGTAATACAATTATATGATGAAGCACATCCAAATACATGAGCAGCTTTATCTTTTAAAATATCATTATTTACTTTTTCACTACTTGCATAATGAAGCTCTAAACCACGAGGTGCTATTATCAATTCAATATGCGATTTTGCATAATTCATTGCACTAACAAACGCTTCTTTAGTTTTACAAGCTGGGATATTAAACTCAGCGAGTATATTATCTTCTTGAATAAAACAACCTTCACCAATTGATAAAGGTTCTTCTTTTGTAGCATTGATGATACCTATTATAGATGCTAATTTTTTAGTTTTAACATCTCTAACAAAAATTTCAGGATCAGATCCAATTGTTAAATTTTTGTATTCATATTTTTTTTCTAAATTCATATTATAATAATTTGTCGATTAGGTTATAGCAATATTTTTTAAATTCATCAGTAGCATAATTAAATTCAGGATGACCTTGAATAGCAAGACTTTTTGTTTTATTATAATAAACAATTTCGCATTCTTTAAAATCCTTACTTAAATTAATTTCTTGATCATTACCATCAAGATATTTTTCAGAAATATTAATTTTAGAAGTTGCTATTATTTCATATTCAGATTTATCTAAATCAAAAGGATACATCATTTGATGATGAGTAGATGTAACTTCAAAAATATTTTCTTCTTTATCTATAACATCATGACTTTGTCCGTGACCACTAACGTGTTGAATTAATCTACCATTATTCATCACAGTTAAAAATTGAGATCCTCTACAAATACCAACTTTTAAAATATGTGGTGATAAACTATTAAAAGCTTCTTGTTCTAAAGTATCTCTTTTAATATTAATAAAAGTACTTGATCCAATACTTTCACCATAATAATCAGGATTAACATCTTCACCACCTGTAAATAAAGCAATGGTTATATCTTCTTCATTAGGATCTTCAGTTATTACAACGTCATATTTATCACTAAAAAAATCTAAATACTGTACAGTAAGATACGCATATAACGTAAATATTTTAATTTTCTCTTTTTTCATTTTTTTGTATTCTATTTAATAATGTGTTAATAATACCAATTGCCACAAAAGGATTTTCTCTTTCTTCCGGATGAGATTGTTCAGCAGCTATAGGTAATTCTTTATGAATCATAAATTCAATATTACCATGTTTACAATCATAAGCTAATGGTAAAAAATGATCAGAAAGATTATGACTAAAAATTGCTTGATGATGAATTGAGTTAGTTTTAAATAAACCAGGTATATTATATGTATAACTCAATTTTTCTTTTTTATTAAAAGGACTTTTTATGCCAATATAATCTTTTGGAAAATTTTCTACTACTGATTCTAAATCATCAACAAGTTCTCCTCTAAATGTAGTTGATCTATCATTATTAACATGTTGAACTATTGTACCACCAAAGTGAACATTTAAATTCTGAAAACCTGCACATATACCATATATAGCAGTTAATCCTTTTTCAGCACGTTCAATATAACCATTTATAGCACCTAAATTTTTATCATAAAATGCTTCATATTCCATATCTGGAGAATCAGTCATATAATGTGGTCGTTCACCATATCTAAGTGGATTTACATCTCTACCTCCTGGTAAAATAAGAAGATCAACTGGAATAATAGATTCATTTTGAGCATCTATCATTATTACATCAGCATCAAAGCTTCTTGCAAAATGAATATAAGCTGCATTTTGACCATATCCTGGTTGATATTTACCAAAATGATTATGAGCTAAAATTCCTACTACTGTTTTCTTTTTTGACATTGTTTTTTCTTTATTTATTTTTAATATTAAATTTTCTTTTGTAATTATCTATAGCTTTAACTATATAATTATCATTACTTAATTCTTTTCCATTTTCTTCTAAGTAAACTCTATCTTCACCAAAACTATAAATATTAGTTGTTGGTTTTATTCTAACAACTTCTTGTTTATAACCAAATAATCTTTCTATAAAATTAGGTCTTAAAGTAACTAAATAAATACCAGTTTCATAAAAAGATGTACTTTCTAAATTATCACCAATTTCTTTTATAATTTTAAATACTTTCATTATATTTATTTTTTAACATTACTGGTATATGCTCTATATATTTTTGTTCAGTAACTTCACCAAAACTTGGTGCTGAATTTATCTCTACTATAATAAATTCTGGTTCTTGTCTTTTATTACCATCTCTATCTGTAGAATTTTGTATTCTAAGATCAATAGCACCAAAATCAAGACCAACAGCTTTTAAAGCTTTTACTGATTCATTAACAACATTATCCCAATTAGTAGGTTTATCAAATGCTTCATTATTTTCTAATATCCACACACAATTATCATCGTTTCTATACCATTTGTTTTCATTAGGAGTATCTTTTTTCATCATTTTACGACAAGTATAAAAACAACCATTAGCATCAACATGTAGTCTGTATTCTCTTGAATAGTTATAATAACGTTCAAAAATACGATTACTTAAATCAACACCAGATCTTAGATAACTTGTAATTTCTTCTGTTGTGTTAAGTAAAGTATTACCTTGACCTCTACTACCATATAATGATTTAGCAACTAATGGTAGTGGCATATCTTCTAAACGCACTCTTATTATTTCAGCTTTTGTTTGCAATAAAAACATATTATTGTCATTACTAGATCTATACCAGTCTGCTGATTTAACACTTGGTTCTGCGTTTTGAAAACAATTTTTCATACGAAGTTTACTACTACTATTACGAACAGCTTCAATTGTATTAAGTTCTATTCTATTACCACCATTGGTAACAGTGTCTTCTTTATCAGTAGTAGAACCTAATCTTACTACTGATTTAAAGGGAACTAATTCAATTTTAGCATTTTTTCTTCTTAAATTTGTATGAGAAGGATGCCTACTAAATATTACTGGTCTAAATTTAGTATATTTTTTTTTATTTTTCATTAATATATTTTTTATAAGCTTTGTTAATATTTTCTAAATTTGCAAATTCATGTTTAAAACCTTTTTCTTTCATTCTACTTTCAGTATTCCAAGGTTTATAATCTAATTTCATTAAAAAAGGATATTTTTTATCTTTTTCATATCTTGGTATTGTAAAAACCAAAGCTTTAATATCAGGACAGTAAAATAATCTTGTTTTATCTTCAAAAATTATTGTTTTAAAAACTATTTTTAAGTATTTATTCCATGTAATTGATTTATATTCAGTTTTTAATATATTATATATATCGTATATAGATCTATTTCTATTTCTACAACACTGAAGATTAGTAAAATTTTTATTAATATAACTAGTAGGTCTAACATTAATTAAATCAAGTAACATTAATTTAATTGAATTTCTTCTTCTTAAAGCTGTATATAATTTTTTATCTTTTATAATCTGCATAATCACCTGATTTAATTAAGGTTTGAGCACTTTTATTGCAGAAATACAAAGAAGCTTTAACTTTTTCATTATTATCCAAAGTGATGTCAATAGGTGATCTTTTATACCATGATCCATCATGGTCATTTGGGTTATAACCTTCAAGTCTATCAACAGAAGGTATTTGTTCTGGTGTTACAGAATAAACTTCTACTCTGACGTTACTTGTTGGTTTTTCTTTGTTTACAAATGGAATACCATTTGCTGTAAGTTCGTACTTTTCTTTGGTCCAACCAGAACCAATTAGTTTGGAATTACCTAAAACACCGTGGTTGTGAAAACCAGTTCTAAGAGTTCCATATACTGCTACATTCATATTTTTTTTATTCATCTTTTTTGTTTATTTTTGAATTTAATAATTCTTTTGCAAAATTCTTTCCATGGTTTGCAACTAAATCAGAGAAATCTTTAGATTTATATTCTTTTTCTATTAGTAAATTCTTGATCATGTAATCTCGGGATATTTCTTTCCCATTAATCTGTCCCCAGTTTTCTGATTTATCATAATCATTATCAAATAATATAAAAACTCTATCAAACCTAACTTTTAATTCTTCTATTACTACATCTTTAGGATTAGCTTTTTCATTTTGTAAAGCTATTGCATTAAATCCAGTTGTAGCTTTTATTGACATAACATCCTTTAAAGATTTTGTTATAATTAAAACATCACCTCTGTTTGGAAGTTGTTGCCAACCTTGCCATACTGAATTATCATTATCAGTTATCCATTTAAATTTACTAAATGGCTGATAAATTTTATGCGTAATCTTTCTATCCTTTGTTTCTATATATACATATGCATGTTTGTCAGCTGCAATAGGTCTTTTATTTAAGAATATATATCTTAAAGGAAAAACTCTGTATTTTATTAACATAGGTTTAGATATATTAAAAGAATTCCAATATTCTAAATCATGTGTCTGCCATTCCCTTTTAGTAACACCAATGTCACACTTAGCTTTTTTTTGTATTTGAATATTTTTGTCATATTTAATATTAGATTTAGTTTTATCACTTGTAATATTTCTACTACAAATATATTTACTATCTAAATTAAAATCAACAGCAATTTGACTATATACGTCAAACCATTGTGAATAACCAAAAAGTTCTTTTACAAATTTATAGCAATCCCCACCACCAGTTACAAAATCATTATAAATGATTTTACTTTTTTTATTCAAAAAGAAACCAAAAGAAGGTGTTGGATCATCTCTAAGAGGTGAACTCATTGCCGTGTTTAGTTTAAGATCAGATGTATTCATATAAAATGAATATATTTGACTATCAGTCAATTCTTGATCTAATACTTTACTATTTATTAAAGGTTTAGGAACATGATTATTTAAATCTATATTCATATTTTGTTTTATTATAAAAAAAGAGGGGTTTCCCCCTCTTTAATTTTGACCTTCTAGAAAAAATCATCAGTTGCTTCATCATTAGCAGGAGAATTGTCCTTGCTTTGAAATACATCTTCATTATTATCTGGTTCAGGTCTTGACATAATGTCATTATAACCAACCTTGGTTACATCTGTACTTTTAACTGCTTTTAATCTACTTAGTGACTCATCTTTTGAAGATGATTCAACAAAGTTGATTTTTCTAACAGTTAAATAATTTTTCGGATACTGTTTTACACCATAATTAACAAATACATTTACTTTATGTCCTTGTTTACCAGCTTCATTAATTTTCTTCATTAGAAAATCTACTGCTGCTGTATAACTTGGAAAAGTTGGTAAAGCTACATCTTTACTTTCAGGATTTACTGCATGTAAAACTGTAACTAATCTTTTCAAGACAAAGCCTGGGTTGCCATCTGAATCTTGAGGGTAATAAATACCATCATTAACATCAGCACCATTTGCTTGTGTATAATGTATTTTATAATCAGGTGCATTTTGATTATCTTCTGCGGTCTTCTTTTTAACAGATACAGACAAGTCTGTTACTCGTCCTGCGTCTCCGTTGTTAAAGATTAACACATCGTTATTTGTTTCCGAAAATTCGTTTAAATCAATCATTTATTTTTATATATAAGTTTAAAGTTGACATTGCTGACTTATATACAAACTAATGATTAGTCATAGTATGCTCTAATTGTATCATTTACTTCCACCAAATCATTTTCAATATAGTCTTCTTCAAACATATCCATTGGTGTTTTGCAAGTATCTGTAGAATCATTATGTGTTCTAAAAAGGTATCTAGCTGGTTTTCCCGGCTCTTTTTTTACCTCTGTATATAACACTATACTACTAAAACTTTCAGGGCTTAATTTTGCTAATTGTTTACCTTGAACTGCTATTCGTTGATTCATAGTACCCATATCATCATATATTTTTTCTGGATGACAAAAGAAATAAACAATAATGTCGTTACGCATAATATCGTTAACATAGTTAATCAATTTATATTGATTTCTAGCCATGTTAGCCCATGCTTGCATACCGTTTTTTGCATTGTTAAATTCATTACTCATTACAGAATCAGTCATAATACGTGACCATGTATCTACTATAACAGTTTTGATATTTTCATTAGCATTAGCTTCTGAAAGTTTTCCAACTACATCTTTTATATTACTAGATTGTATATAATTACCTTTTTCTTCATTATATATTTGCTTGTATTTTCTAAAAGGTAGTGCTTTTTGATCCGTATTTACGATTACGGTTTCGTCAGGATTTAATTTCCTAAGACTTGTAGATTTACCAGTACCTGATTCACCTACAATGTATACTAAATGTGCCATATTGTTTTTATTCAATAAATTAAGTTGACATTGTTGACTTATTTAGTAGTATTAATTATTTAGAAATCATAAATTTTTTACATGATAACCATTTTTTATTAATTAATTTATTTTTGTGTTTAGGTATTATATTAGGATAAATATTAGAATGATCTCCGTACATAGAATTTCTATTATTTAATTTAATAACACTATTTTTCAAACATTCCATTAAAAAATATAAACTCTCTTGTCTTTTTAAATTTTTCATTATAGATTTATAAAATTTCTTGTTATTAAAACCTGAAGGTTTATGCCACAATGTTCTTATAAAATTTAACAAAACTAAATTTGTTTTATAACAACAGTTTTGAGAAAGATTCTGATTAAATATCTTATATTTAATTAAATTTTTATTATTAATATTTACTAATTTACATTCAGTTATATTATTAATTAAATTAACTAATCTTTTTAAATATTTAGTTTTAATTATACTTTTATGATCAATATAAATATAATCTTTATAAATATAATTTTTTATATCTGACCAACAAGCAGAAGAACATTTATATAACCCACTGTTATTTATAATATAATAATGACATGAAAAATCATTAAATTCTTTATCTTTTTTAATTATCATAAGCTAACATTTTTGCTTTAATTGCTGGATAAGATTTATAATTATCTAATTGAAAATTATCAATATTTAAATTATCTAAACAAGTATTAATTTTATTATGCTCTAAATTATTTAATCCTAATGAACTAATATTTAATTCACATTTACCATGTTTATTAAGATCTCTAGACAACTGTTCTTTAACAGCATCCAAGTGATTTTCATAGATATGTACATTGCTAAGATCACCTATAATAGCTTTCGGAACCATATTGGTCATCTTACCTATTATGTGTGCTAAAGTGGCGTAAGAAGCTATGTTAAATGGTAAACCTAAAAATGTGTCCACTGAACGTTGATGCCATTTTAAAGTAAATTTATATCTAGGTACATTTTTATTAGGATTTGGATTTTGAAAATTCATATCGCTAAAGGATACACCTTCATACAATTTCATTAATATTTCAGTTTTAGATAAAGGCTCAACTAATATTTCAAAACTCCAATGACAAGGAGGTAAAGCCATATCATCTAACTCTGCAGGATTCCAAGCAGTAACTATGTGTTTTGTACCCATAGGTGTTTCTTTTAATCCTTTTATAAGATTAGATATTTGATCTTTAAACCAAGTTACTCCAAAATTATCTTTACATTGCCAATCTCTCCATTGAGCACCATATACTCTACCTAAATCACCTAACACATAATTATCAAAATTATATCCAGTTTCATTGTTTTTTATAGCTTCAATAAAATCTTTTAAAGTTAGATTTTTTAACTCATACCATTCACCACTTAATTGTGATTTAAAATAATTATAAGCATCTTTATTCCAAATGTTTATACCATTATCTACAAGATATTTAATATTAGTATCCATTTATATTCTATAAACAACGCAACTTGTTTATACGTTTAATTAACAATCATCACAATCATCATCATCATCATCATTAATAGCACAATCTCCCATAAGTATAAACATTAATGATATTGCTATAATTCCTATACTTCCAATTGTTAATACTATTATTTTATAAGTTGTCATGTTTTTTATTTTTAATTAATTAAACTGCTATACATTACTGTATAGATTAGACTATATCTTAACCTGTTCTAGGTTTCTGCCGTTTCCACAATCATAAGCTTATTGTGTACGCTCTTTTATGAGCTAGTCGTTGCACATTTATTTATAATTTTGTAATGATTTAAATTATAAAATTTAGTACAGGATTGTCCTATTAATAGGAGATTCCCTGTTTAGACAGATTACGGTTAAGTATCCCTACTTAACTAGGCAATAATTCACCACGTAAAAACCATAATAATTCCCCAACAATTCCTTTCCAAAATAGTTTTTTAGTAGTCATTGCGGGAAAACCATCTGTAAAATTGTGTACCAGCGTGTAAGTTGGTATCTGATACCTAAATACACCTTTGCGATTAGGATCTTCATATTTAAATCTTTCATTTTTAATTTTTTGTAATAGTTTATGATATTCAACATCTATTTTTGCCATTTTTTTTTATTTTAATAGTTCTTCTAGTTTTTCAAGTTCAACTTTCATTCCTTGACATATTTCATAACTTTCTTTTTCAGAATAATGTCGAATTTGTCTTTTTAAATAATTTACTCTTGATAATATATTCATATCACCAACAATCATTTTTTTTCTTTCATTGAAAACACTTGAAGCAACAGTTACTTGTTCTTTATAGTTTAAACTACCATCAAATGCACTGTATTCCCTTGTTATTATAGTAACTGGAATATCTTCTTCGTCATTTTCTGTTATAGTATGCCTTATACTACCTTTTTCGAGTATATTATCATTTTTAGAAAAAAAACTGTCCGTAGTTCTATTATTTTCAATAGATGACGTATCAAATGCTTTACCTATTATTTCTTTTGTAAACATATCAAAATCTTGTTGTTATTTTTGAAATTATTTTTAATAATATTCATAATTCCATATTTTTAATTATTCTCTAATTTTGTTTAGCATATTATATGCTTTTCTCATTCCAACATCATCGTCGGTTGTTGATAATTCCTTGAAAAAATCCACTGCACCATCAAAATATAATGGACATACAGTATTACCACCACCATCTCTGGAAGCTAATATTTCAAGAAATCTTATGTTATCCTTAAATTTAATTATATTATAACCATCTTTTTCAGGGTATTGTTTAATACCATGCCTATAAGGACTAAATAATCCTAATGCTAAATCTACATCTCTACTAGTTAACTTGTTATCTGCTATATCTACAAGGCTAGGTTTTAACCTATTAGCTTTCATATTATCAAGAGATTCAGAAGCTGCACTTTGCTGTTGAACAATAACAGGACTGTGGTTGTATCTATTTCTAAGTTGTATGAAATACTTAGAAGATAAATCTGAAATTTCTTGATGTAAACTATTACCTTTTTTTGGATATAATAAAGATATATGATCAACTATTATAATTACGTATTCATCTGGTTTATCAGGTTCATAATAATCAAAAACTTTATGTTCTTTACCTTCACCAGTGTTATTATCATTAAAAGTAACTGTTTTGTAATGAATAGTACCATTTGCTTTAGCATAATCGTCCATATAACGAAATATACCATAAGCATGTTTTACATTGTCTATAAATGTTACAGTTTTATTAAAGAATTCAAAATATTCATCTTGATTATTTATTTCATTTAATATATCCTCACTTATAGGGTCACGTGTAGATTGTAATTTAATAGGATCAATTCTTATATTACCTTTAGATGTTGTATATAATCTATTACAAGCTGCTTGTGTCATTTTCTGACGTTCAGACATCTCTAATGTAAAATATACTATTTTTAATGTTATAGGACTATCTGGGTTATTTAACTTTCATTTAATTGGATTATACATATATAAATTATCTGTAATCTTAGTTTTACCTACTTTAGTAGATGCTGTAACTAATGTCATTTTACCTTGTTGTATACCAGGAACTACTTCTTCAAATCGAGGTAGTCCAAATGGTATACAATTAGCTTTACCAGATAATATATTATCTCTTCTCTTTCACAAATGTTTTTTTAGTCTGCCATAATTATCTAATTTTTCATCTTCTTTCATTTTTAATATTAAAATTTGGTTTAGTTAAAAAATGATTTATTCATCATCTTCATCATCTTCGACGATATCATCATCTTCATCAACTTGTAGATCTTTTAATAGATTAATTACATAAACAATAATTTCATTACCTGAATTTGGGTTATTAAGTCTAGTTGATGTAGTTTCAAATGTACTCATTACATCATCAATATCTTCAAAAAATTCATTTCCAGTTATAGATGTAGAAAAAATAACACCACCATATCCTAAATCTCTCATATATGATGTTAAAATCATTTGAAACATTCTATTAGTAATTTGTGTTATTTCAGCTTGAGTTAATTGATTCTCATCATTTAAATTATATCTAGAAAGAGAATTAATTATATTTGAATATACACGATTTATACCATGAACACCAATAAGACCACAACTAATACCAATATTTGTTTCTGTAAGATTTAAATGTGTTAATGTTTTTCTAACACCTCTTATTACTTCATAAGTAAATACATTATCATTTTTTGAAATACCATTTAATATATCAGCAATATTATTTCTAACTACTTGTGGTAAAATAGGTTGTGATTCAGGTACAGCTTTTATAACATTTTTAAATAAGTTTATACCATATTTAGTTCTTATATTACGATCATTTTTTAAAATGTATCTTTTTTTGTTTTTAGGATCAATTTCAACTTCGTATTGATTACCTCTTGTAATACTGTAATTCATTGAATTTACGCATTCTACTAATTTTGTCATTTTTTGTTTTTTTAATATGTTATATTATATTATATTCTTTTAATAATTTCTCAAATTTTATTACATTTTTATTAAATGCTTTAAAATCATGTTTTTTAACACTTTTCATTTTTTTAAATATATTGAAATACTTTTCTTGAAATAATAAATATTCTTTTATAAAAAGAACAGTTCCAATATTACGTTTTGATGATACTGTTATTCTTGTATAATAAGTTAAAGTGTGACTTTCTCTTATATCATGTAAATGATAACATGCATTGCTATTTATAGCATCTATCCATTGTTTTTTAGTTTTATTATTCATATAATATAAATTAATAGAGTTAGATGAATAATATCTTAAAAAATGCTTTGATGTTTCTTTATAAGATAAATTTAATTTCGATTTTTGTAAAAAAAAGAGATATGTATTACATACAACCGATGGTAATACTATCTTATAATTATTACTAATATATTTATATTTAAATAAACAACCTTCAATAATTTCATAATATGATGATACAATAAAAATACATTGATAAATATTTTTCCTTGATTGACTATTATATTCTAAACATTTATTTAAAAACTTTTCACCATCTTTAGCCATGTATGCTCTTATTATTCTCATAAAAAACATTCTTGCCATTAATGATTTAAATTTAAAGTTATAATAAAATAATGTTGTTTTTTCTTTTTTTTTTTTAATACATGTATAGCTTACTATATCTTTTAATTTAAAAATTATATTAGATAAGATAATACATTCTTCAAATTTAATAGAATCATCATTTTCATTATAAAAAATTAAATCTAATGATTTTGAAGAAGGAAGATTTAATTTTGTTCTTTCAAAATATTTATCCCAACAAGATACTGCAAACCCTCTATTATTATTTTTAGTTATAAATTTATGTTTAAAACCAGGTATAATAAAATCTATTCTTTTTATTGTATTTTTCATTATTTATGTTTTGTTATTATACTCTATTTATAATATAAATTTCAGGTTTAACTATTGTTTTTTTGTTAACACCTATTTTTTTATAAACTTTTTTTTTAATATCTTTAAATTGATCTTGTACATCAAATTTATCAGAAGTTATATTATTTATTGTACCGTTAACTAATACTTTCCATTCTGTAATCATTTTTTTTAATTAAATTAATTCTGTTCTCCAATCTGAATTTTCAGGTTCTTTCATGGATTGTTCTAACCATATTTCTAGGTCAGATGTTTCTTCACCTTTATAATTTTGTTTATATATAAAGTAATCAGCTCTTTTTATATATTTAAAACTATCATTAAAACTATCTATATACATTTCAGATGCATTAATGATTTCTTCAAAAGTTATTTCAGGATTATTATCCATAAACCTTTGTAATTTTTTTTTAGTAGAAATAGATGATCCCATTGATCCGACTTTAATATCTTTAAATAATGTTCTATACTTTTTAACTTGATTTTCAAGTTCTTCTTCTTTTCTACTGTCTTCTTTTATTTTAACAAATACTTTAACAACTTTTTTTCCTTTATCTCTAAGGTATATACCTTTAGAATCAGATATTAAATAGTTTTTGTTAATTAAATCATTTATATAAGGTTTACTTATATCATAATCAAAATAAATTTTGTTTGAGCTTAAATATATTTTTATAATACATAATATTTGGTTAATATTTATATCTAGTAACTTTATGTCTTTAAAGTTAAATGATAAATTTTCTATATCTCATAATTTCATTTTAATATTTTAATTAATTTTGTTTAGATTTAATAATCCATATCTGTAACATCTATAAATAAATCTGAGTCTACTAAACCATTATTATCACAAGTATTACAATCTACGTAAATTAAACCATTTTTTTCAACTGTAGATTTCTGTGTCATGTACTTTTTACTACCACAACAAAGTGGGCATATTTGAGTGCTCATTTAATTTTTTATTACGTTAATAATTTTGTTTATTTCTCTTAAATAATAGTCATAATTAATATTATAATTATCACTATCATAATATTTATTGAAAACTGTGCTATCATAACCAGCTTCTATACTTGATTCTCTATCACCCATATCAACTTCATTAAAGATATTAATTTGCATAGTAGGTGTTTTATCAGGTAATGGTGGTAATTTTTTAACAAGCATATTACCATCATTAGAAATATAATATCTTGTTACCTTACCTAACTTGTGATCTTCTGGTTGATAGTCTTTTACAATTCTTCTTACAAGCTTGTTTTGACCTGTCATTTTAACGGCTAAACAAAAGTCGTGTATTCCATAGTTTTTACAAAACTCATAATCAGATTTTACTATATCACTTTTAAACTTAGTTAAATGATTATATAATGTAAATTCAGGATCTACATTGTTTATAAAGTAGTTAGCTAAAGCAATAGGTACAATCCTTTTACTGTGATTCTTATTATAGTCCCTATCCATTTCAAAACAACCTTTATACTTAATATAACCAGTGTCTGTAACACTCATATAATTATTAACATCACGTATAATCATTTTATCATAAATAGCATACTCCATAACAAGTTCAGTTTTCTTTTCCCATGCAGTTACTATCTTCTTCATATATTCTACTTTATCTCTATCAATAAGAAAAGTAAAACCATCTGTATTAGATTGAAGAAATTCAATATCACTAACGTTACTGTTTATCTTTTCCATTAACATTGCTAGTAATAACTGACCGTTAAGAGTTATGCTTAATAAACACTTAGGATCATATAAAAAACTATAAACATCATTCATCTTACCAAATGCACCATTGAGCATTAACTTACATGCAGCATTACGAGGATCTGATTTTGGAAATGTTTTCCTGAGCTCGTAAATACTTTTATAAATTTTACTAAATGCATCTCCTAAATGTTGTGGTCTAAAACCATTGTTAATAGCTAAATTAGGATAATAACTTGCAACGTCAATATCTATAATAACTTTTTTGCTATCACTTTCATAAATACCAGATTTAGTACAACCGTGAATACCACCTTGACCAAAGTCATTATATATATTACCAATTTTACCAGTAAACTTAAAGTCTCCCTTTGTATCTATTGCTCTATAGCTTTTAAATCCATCAAGAACGCTATTCATTTCAGGTGTTTCAAACTTAATATAATCAAGTATTATTTCACTAAAATCAATTCTTTTTCTGTAAGTACGCTTTTCTTTAAGTTCCTTTTTATCAATATTCATTTCCTTAGATAATAAATCTAAAAAGATCTCACTACCAATCTTAGGATCATTAGCATTAGTAAGATTTAATCCATATTGTTTTGATAACTGCAACCTAAGCTCTATATCCTTTTCACAAAGCTTATAAAATAGATGTGTAGCATTAACATCATGATCACAATAAGATATTATCTCATCCATCATTTCTCTTGTTAAAGAGTCTCCTGGTGGATAAGGTAAATCACGAATATCATTCATTCTCATAGCATATTCAAGCCATTTAAGAGATGTTCTACGTGCCTTGTTATCATAGTGCTTAATCCTAAATAAATCTATCTGAGGTATCTTTGTTTCACTATCCCATATAGCTGAATACTCTGCTTCAATGATATTTTGAGCTTCATAATATATATCTTCTGATGTTCATCTACGTTTACGTCTAAGTATTGTATTGTGTAATACAGGATAATCAAAGTTAACATTGTTATAACCTATTAAAGTTATATTTCTTTGTTCAAGAAATTCATACAGTTTTTTAATTTCTGTTTTATATTTACTTATTTCAAATCTTCAAAATTCATTTGTATCAATACATTTAAAAGTAGCAAGAAATAAATCTTTATATGTTTCTAAATCATATATGTAAGTTTTATTATTTCATTTTTTTTCCATTTTTTATTAATTTTAATGCTTCTTGTAATCCTATTTCTAAAGCTTCTTCATAAGTATATATAGATGTTTTACTTCTAAATTTACTAATCCATAAAGTTTTACCAAATTTAAAAACATTACAATAAGCTGTATTTTTACCATTTATATACCCCCCTATTTGTACTTGAATATGTAAATTATGTTTTTCTCTTAAGTATTTTTGTAGTAGAGATTGTGTTGGTGCTTGTATTCCTATATTTTGTAAACCTTTATTATTTGCAAGACAATGATTATTATGTTGATCTAACAAATATCTTTTTAATTGTGGTATATCAAACCCTTTTTCTTTAGCTAATTTAGCTGTTTTAAAACTAATTATTTTGTCTTTCATATTTTTGTTTTTAAAAAGTCTAATAAAAAATTAACAACCTTAGTTTAAAGTCCTTTATCATAGTATATTGATGCTTCCAATAGTTTACCATCTTTAGTATATTTTGAAGTATAAACATTTTCAAAATTTTTATCCAAAATAGAACTAGATTTATCAATAAATGATGATAATAATCTTTTATTATTATTATTGTTTTCAGCTTCAAATGAAACTAAAGCATATGTATAATCTTTACTTGTATCAGAATCCATATTTATATTAAACCCTGTTAATAAATTAAATATAGGTTTAATATTATTTATAAATGTTGATACGTTTACATCTAAAGTTTTTTTATTTTTATTATTATTTATTTTTTTTGTCATAATTAATTTATTTTTGATTTTTCAAAATCAAGACAACTGTAATTTTCATTTACATCATCACTAGTTAAATAACACCAAAGATTGGGTGATGATTTTAATTCTACTACATTAACACAATTAATACATGTATTTGATGTTGAAGAATTACTAGGTTGTTTTTTGTTTACTTTGTTAATTTCTTCTTTAGGTCCATCAAATGTAACCTTTAATAATGCTTTTAAAATATCCATATTATACGCTTATTATTATTTGAATATAGGGTTTTTTTTCATCTGAGTCTAATGTAACATATATATTTTGAATATTTTTTTTAATAATATATTCTTTTATTGATTGTTTGTCGTATATTAAATCTGAATGTTGTACATATTGATAATAACTTATAACTAAAACAAACATTGCTACTTGATTATCTTTAAATACTCTTACGTTTTCAAATATTATATTTTTTACATCAGTAGAAAGAATATTTAAAATTGGTTTTATTCTATCTATATTATTTACTATTTTTGTATCATTCTTCATTTGCTTTTATGTCTATTAGTTTTTTCATTACTTTATTTTACTTGCAATTTCTTTAATTTCTAATCTCGTTCGTTGTAAACAATTTACCTGCTACTTATTGCCTGTTCTGCTGTTCCTTGTGCAATATCAAATACACAGCTTCCACAAAGTTCAGCGTGGTTTTTACCGCAGGACAAACAGTTCACAACACCAGATAAAGACAAATTTTCAACCTCGCTTATTGCTTCACTTAAAGTGTTTAGAGGTTCTACTAAGGCATTACTTAATTCTGGCTTATCAAAAGACATTGCTATTAAATAGCCTAATACATTGTTTAATTTTTCTTGTGTTGTCATAATATTTATTTGTTTAATCGGTTAAAAATCAATCCTTATACCTTAAGTGTCTTTTTTAACTTGGTCTATAAGGTTCATGATTGCGTAGTCCTTTGTAAGGTGTCCCCAACATTCATCCATTCCCGAAGTCTTAATATAAGGTTTCCAAACTTGGCAAAAATGTAATCCTAAAAAATTGTATTTAAATTCAAGTATTTCAACTATCCATCCTTTATCTACTTTGGTTATTCTAAACATAAAAAAACGATTTGATAACACTGTATAACATCAATAACTATCGTCGTTCCAAATATTTCAATTAGCAATCCTAACACCGCCAAAAATCCACCATAATACTGTGTTTGTCTTTTAGTCCAATTCATTGGCTCACTTTCTTTCATAATATTTAATTTTAGTTTATTAATCCTTTACTATTGTTATACTTTACATTATAAAGAATACTCTTTTTGTGTATATGGTTCAGAGTAAAAGCATTTATCAGTACTATCAAATTTAATATTTCTATACCAAGTTATTTCTGTATTTGTTATTGTTCCTCTTTTACTACTGCAATTACAATCTTTATAACATTGGCAACTACCGTTATCAATAGAAGTATATTTTTTAGTAAATATTCTATAAGAAACACCATCTATAATTGTGATTTGCAATGCTTCCAGTTCTATGTTCAATGTTTTAGGGTTTAGCAATCTTTCTCGCATAATTTCCGTAAAATTTATAACACAGGCTATAAATAAAAGCCCTGTCAAGGTTATTGTTGTGAATCGAACTTTGTGTTTAGGGCTTCAATTCATAGCCCAAGCGTTAGCAACAATACTAATACTCATTTGGCAACTTATCACGCCATCCAATTATCTCTTGGCATTTACCAGTGCAAAAGCATTGTTGGTTTGGGCATCCTTTTCTTATAGCTACTTTCCTTTTAGTCTGTTCTTTTATTGCATTGTAAATGAGAGTACTGTTGCTAAAACTATCTATATGTAATGCCTTGTTATTACTTAATTCGTTGTTTTGTGTCTCTTTACTCATTTTAGTTTTTATTTAAAAGTTAGTGTATTTTTTTAAGGCACTACACATAGCCCAACCGTTATAAACAATACTCTTTTTGTGTATATGGTTCAGAGTAAAAGCATTTATGAGTACCATCAAATTGTTTTAAAATATCCATCTGAAACTTATTAACAATACTTAACCATAATACCTTTCAGGTATGTACCTGTTTAGAGAAGTGGGATAGATAGATAAATCCCGATATTATGGTTTTGCATTGTCACTTTACCAATTGTTTTAAAGACCAAAGGTTAGAGTCTACTTTAAGCTATGATAAGTTGTAGTTACAGCTACCGTGTCTCTATCATAGTGAAACGATATTAAAGATTTTGTTTATTTAATTTTATTTATTTGTTTTTCATATTTAATATTTTTGCTTTATCAAATGCTTCATAATAATTTACATAAGTTGTGTTTACCGTAAGCATATTTGATTTACATTTAAACCATTCATAATTATCAAGTCCTAATACAACAGTATGATCTTGATATTTAGAAAAATTTTTAACTATACAATATTTATTTTCTGATACTTTTACTACTGAATATATACCACCAGCTAATATTTCTTCTAATTTAGGTTGTATAATATACTTTTTATAATAATAAATATTATATATCATTATTATTATTATACAACTTCCAATAATATACATTTCTAACATGATTTTAAATTTATTTAAATATAGCAAAATCAGAAACTAATTCAGCTCTCATTCGGTTATTTAATCTATTAAATCTACATGTGCTAGCAATAACTCTTACTGATTTACAAGTAGGTCTATCACCTATGTATTTCATTTTAAATACTCGAATTACTCTTTCTTTTCTTTGATACGCCTGAATGGCTACATTTGATTGATTCATGGTTATAAAATTTAAGTTAATAATTAATTTTTAATATAAAAATGCTTATACTGGATTTGAACCAGTGACATCCTGAATTTTAGAAATTATCTATACAAATATAAAGATTAACAACTTTAGTAAAAAAGTTCTTTACTATATATTTTGTAGCGTTATCTTTTCCAAGTGCTCTACCTAACTGAGCTAATAAGCATTTATATTATGTTTTAAAATAAGAGCCTACAAAACAGTTGTAGACTCTATTTAATTGCAATATAGTACACTTTTATACATAACCTTACCCAAATCTAGAAAAGTGTTAAAAATTCTGGATGATGTTATATTTGCCAGATATCCTGCTGGCACAGCTTTTTAGACGGCGAAGTCTGTGGAGCTGAGGGGAGTCGAACCCCTGTCCCAACAATTTGATTATTAATAAATTATACAGTTTTTCAATTTATAGTTTTCTTCTACATTAGGTACTCATACTAAATTAAATTAACTTATCATACAGCTTCACTATACTAATGTACTTCGGGTCTATCTGGACATACCAGAATATCAAGCATTCTGTGATAAGTTACTACATAATGGCTACTACAATGCTTTTTTCACCGTTGGCATTATGCTGCCATTGCTAACTTAACTTTTGCAACTGGTGCAACTAGATCGTCAGATCCGTTAAGAATGTTGTGAACAACACTCATGTTAGCCATTTCCTGTGCAGTTTCCTGCGTACTCATTTTATTTCCGTTTAGAAATTTCATCTACAATATTTAAAGTGATCACTCACTACTGTTTATTAATATTTACATTGCGGTCAAAACCAGTCAGCCCCGTTAATGTTAACATTTTGTTAATCTATCTTTCCTTGTTTACTCATAATATAAAATTGTTTAATTAATAAAAAACTAACTGCCCATTAGTTAATGTTTATAAGCGAGGTTTCATCCCCTTGCAGCTCTTCCTTTAGTATGTTTCTTTTTAGTACATATTATTCTAAATTTAGTCACTACTACACCTCTTTAGGGATTATATTAAACCTATGAGTCAATTTTTACTGATTTCACGCTTTGCGTTTAGCACCATCTATAATAGCTGCTAGAGGTAAATCTCATAAAAGACATCCGTCTTCACTATTATAAATGGTCGCGAGGTATTAAGAGGCTTTATAAATTCTAATCTAATTTATTACGTTAATATCTCTTGCTGTAAACTCCTAAGTGTAGTGTAAAGTGATGTGACGCACTAGTGTCTCTTTATACACAACCAACATATTACAATACAGTTGGTACACTTGATAAGATTTAATATGTAATTTCAAGGAAGCCCACTAATGAGCCACAACAATTAATGATTTTACAATTTATATTCTATCTTCTAATATTTATAGAACTAGTCGGTTTCAGTTCTCTTGTTATAATTACTTAAACTGGGGTCATGTCCTAACATTTGACAATCATGACAATAATCATGTGTACATCCCGTACTACATCTTTTACATTCGTTATCCCATTTTATTTCCATTTATCAATAATTTAAGTTAATAAAAAACTACACTCATTTTTCAACCTGTTGAATGTAGGTAATTGACAGATGTAATATGTAAAATTTAAATATAAGTCACTTCCCTTTTTGAATCACTTAATTTATTAATTAAGGAGAAACCATTGACTCACCCTTCCTGAGTAATATTTAATTTTACAATTTATATTCTATCTTTATTTAGTGATTAATGGTAGCTAATTCATACGGCAATCTACCATACATTGTTAAAGCCTTAATTTTTAATCACAACGTCATAGGTTTAACGTTTTATTTTAGTATTTGTTTCTTTTGTTTTTTGCAGATTTAGATATATAATTATATTTATCTGCAAAAGATTCATTTTTCTTATTAAAAGAATCAATTCTTGTTTTTACATCAAAATTTAAATTTACTATTTCTGGAAAACATCTAAATATACCATTGTATATAAAATAAGAAACTATTATTAATTTCATAATTAATGTATATTTAATAAATCTTTTTGAACTATGTTACAATATGTATCATGTCTAACTTTTATATCTATGATATAATCCTTACCTATAACTATCTTAGATGCTACATTTTTATTTACATTGTATAATGTATCATTAGAAAATGTTATTGCTTTACACTCGTCTATAGAGACAAATCTATCTATTTTACTATAGTTATAGTTAGGACAATATGCTTTTTTAGATGAACATGATGTAACGGTACCTATAAAAAGCACTAAAGTAAAAATAATTAATACCATTATTACTATTGGATTTTCTTTTTTATCTATCATTCTATTATTATTTAATTGATTCTATTTTTTTAAGATATACTACTATATTTTTTTATCATAGAGTATATTATATAATAATATATTAATCTCTATCTGATAGTACAAATATTATTATACCTAATATTATTAGTGTCCACATTATTTTCATGTTGTTGATTATTAATTGTTTATGATTAAATAATAGACACTCTATTATTTTATGATAGATTATTTAGCATAGTCAGGAAAATCACCTTCAAACATTAAATGATCACGTAAATCTTCAAGATTATTAGTGTGTGACATCATGTTTTCTACCATTGTTTCTATCTCTTTTATTGTATATGATTTCATTCTATTGTTTTTTAATACACTCTATATTATTATATCATATATTTTATGGTTAAATAATATAAAATAGTTTGTTAATTACTAGGAATTGTCAAATATTAATTGTAGCTTTGTGCAATATAAAAACGAAAAGCTACAACAGTGTTGACATCCTCTACATTCGTCTTTGTTAATAAGATAATATTTGAAGGGTAAGGGGTATTTATAAAAGGGCTAGGGAAACTTTAATCGGTTTCTTACTAGCCCTTTCTGATTAACCACCAACCAAAATGAATATAATCTATTATTATTTTTCTTTTTTTTCTATCATATAGTTTATTATCAGTATAATTATTATTATCATTACTAATATTATGAATAAACTATTTAATGAACTACCAACTTGATCTAATCCTTTTGATAGTTCGTTATCGCTAATTTCTATTAATACCATTTTCTAGGGATTTTAAATATACCTATTATAATTCTGTATATTAATGATAAAGGTGCTATTATTATTAATGTTAATATTATTACTACATCACTAAAAGCTAAAGTATTTATACCGTCATTATCATCTATACTTTCTAATACTCTTTGATAGCATGTAAATATACCATAACTAATCCATAGTATGATACTTATTGTTATTATTATTGTGTTCATGGTTATTTGTATTTAATGATTAATATTATTATTATTGAAATGAATATCCATAATATGTTATTTATTGGTACTGTACCAACGTCACTACAATTTGGATTATTAGGTCTTTGTTCACACCAACATTCTGTGAATGGTTTGCAAGGTTGTGGTGGTTTTCTTTGCATAATTGTTATTATTTGTTAAACACTCTGCATTTATACAGGCTTGTGACTGTTAATAGCTGCATTAAAATCGTTTTCCATATTAAATAGAAGACGATTTTTTATTTAATATTTTACTATCTATTACTACGTATGATTACTAAATTGTTAATACTAGGATAGTAATCTTGTATAAATCCACTATTTGTATTTGTATTTGTAATAAGTGGACTCATGTGTTGTAAATTACTATTATATATATTACCAAATTCAACACATGACCTTTGATATAGATCATTAAATGTTGGTTGTAACATATTACCAACATCATTAGCTACTACTAAGCTAACTTGTTGTATGTTATTTGTAATAAATGTATTAGTATCATCTACAGATGATAATTGATCAATAATAATATCAGCCACTGATACTAGTGGTGTATTATTTACCACATCTTTTGTGGTATCCGATGTTGTAGATTTGTTATAATCGTAAACAGGTTGTGCATTCATACCTACAGTAAATGTAAACATTAATAAGCACATAAAAAATAACTTTTTCATTTGTTAAAATTTAAATTAATAATTAATAATAATATAACGTAGTATTTCACTACTTTGCACTGCAATTTTTTTTAGCTCGTGTAACCATTTAAAAACTAGACATCAACTTTGATGTTTTGTTATCTTGTGTTTAATTAAATTGGATTAATGCTATGTAATTTAAATCAATAGGTTTTGCTTGAGTGAGTGTAAATTGACTTTATATAGGTCTGTTTTATAAGTCAACAATGTCATGACTGTCCATGATTACTGAAACATCAGTAAATACAGCACACTCAAGCTACTTCCTAAAGATTTACTGTTTGTTATCATAATATATCAGCACAACTCTTTTCACAGTGTGTCATCTATCTTACGGATGATTTCATATATTACTACCCTTTCTTTTATTTTCTAGGATTTCTGGGATTCCTTTAATTTATGTATTAGTAAAATCAACATGTATTGGATTAATCAGGCTACAGGTTGTTCACATACTACATTAGATAGTTTGTTCATTCAGAGAGTGTTACATAATAAAAAAGCTACCCGTTAGGGTAGCCTTGATAGTACTAGTGTGGACTAGTTAACACCGCCAATTGATGGTGCTGCTTCAGCTGCTGCTGCTACAGGTTCTTCAGCTTGATCTGCATCAAAGTTTTCACCAAGTGCAGCAAGTTCATCATCGCTAACGTCGTTATCAGAACCAGAACCAGTTAAATGAGAGATGTTACCTAGTAACGTCATACCTGTACCGTCTGTCTTTTTTACAAGACGTACCGTTGTAAGGTAGTTTTCTCCTGATTCAAATCCCTCAACACCGTCTTCCATTTTTTCAATGTTAGATTGGTGTACTTGCAACAATAGTGCACGTTCTCCCAAGCCTTTGATGTTGACCTTAGCTGTTGCAAGACGATAGCTTTTCTCAACACCTTTTGAATTGGTGTAAACCATATCTTTAGTTCCGATAGAACCTACAAGACGACCTTCTCCTACAAACTGCTTTGTTTTCTCACCATTAACAGGGTTAATGTTGATACTCGCTTTCATTTCAATTAATTTACTCATGATACTGTGATTTAGTGTTGTGACTATCTAGTATCGTCACTTATATGTGTTTTATAACTACATTGGCTAGAACAATGAAGTAAAGGGAAAATCCCTGATATTAAAAAGAATGGTTTGATTTGTTTGTTCTTTACGTAAAGCTACTACCCCTTGCGTGAGCAAGCAGGTAGTATGATTAGGAATACACATGCACATGCGTACAGTGCTGTTAGGTCAAAGATGTAAGCACTTACAACAAAGAATGTAATAAGTGCTAGGTTGAGGTTGAATGCTGTCTTAATCATTACACATCTTTTCATAGATGTCCTCAGTACGCTCATAGAGTGAGTTCTCATAGTCTTCGTTACACATAATTGCTTGTTTTAATAATTAAAATAAGGAGGATTTTCCCCCTTATATTATAATGCCATGTTTTTAATCAAAGCATAAGACGTAATCTGAAGCTTCATAAAAGAATCTAATCTTAATCTCATACTAATATGAGTATCAGTTATATACTCAATAGAGCCATCATTTCCAATACATGAGAAATTAAACTTAGCAACATAAGTTACACCATTCATTTCAACAGTTATGATACCTGATATACCATGAGAGTAAGATGACAACTTACGTTGAACACCACTATCATTGTTAAAAGTTACACAACTATTACCTTTCATTTTGAGGTTATCGTAAGACACCTCAGTTATATTTACAATCATAATTTTGTTGTTTAGTGGTTCAGAGATGCCTTATAGCACCTCTGTTGAATATATTGCACCAAGCCACTTAAGTAGCAATGGTGATGTCACCCTGTAGGTAGTAACTTCATCTATGCTGTCTGGTTTTAGCCAGTATGCACATGAGATGTCAATACCCACAAGGTTATTGTTAATAGTTCCAGCAAACGGTTTGTTTGTGGTTATCTCTGACTTCACGATCGTTAGATCTTCAGTCGTTGGATATAGTACTGCTATTGCTAGCAGTAATAATACGAATAAAGTTTTCATATGTTTACAATGTTATAAAGTTACTAGGGGGTATATCCCTTTTGTTAAAAAGAATGGGGGTGGTTTGTTTGTTAGTCCTATATCTCTATTCCATAAATAATTTTCTAAATATAAAAAATAAAAAAATTTATCACCTATTTAACTATTAGTGCTATGTATATATAACAAATTATGTTAAAGTTTTAAAATATACTTAGATTTACTTGCTATTGTCAAATATTATGACTAACTTTGTAAAAATAACAAAACTTAAATAATATAAAATGAAAGAAAGTGAATATTACACACCAAGTATAGAGGAGTTTTATGTAGGATTTGAATATGAACATTTAAATAAAGAATGTGATAGTTGGTTACCATGTTTTTATGAAACAATGTTAGATCAAAGAGGAAATAGTAAATTAGATGAACTTAATATGTCATTAGAAAAAGTTAAATACCTAGATAAAGAAGATATAGAAAGTTTAGGTTGGAAAGATAACTCATATTCAACTTTTCCAAATGGAGTAATAGAAGTATTTAAATTAAAACATTATGTATTTAGTTATTACAGAGATGAATATAGTACTGTTTTTGAATATACCATATTAGATGAATTAAGAAATAAGAGGTTATATCTTGGAGAAATTAAAAATAAATCAGAGTTAATCAAACTATTAAAACAACTAAATATAAAATAAATACGATTTTACTTGCATATTAAAAATATCCATCGTACCTTTGTACTATAATTAAAAACAACATAATTTAAAATTAAAAAAAATGAAAGAATTTTTAAAACAACCTAAAGCAATTTTTATTGGTATAGCAACACTATTAAGTTTAGGAAGTTTAGCATTAGTATTCACAGATTCAATTGGGTTTGAAGTATTTCTAGCTTCACTTGTACCTATTAGTTCATCAGTATTTGGACTTTATCAGTTTTTTGTTAAACAAGCAGTAATTACAGAAGCAAATCAAATTGTAAAAACTGCAAACATTATTGAATCAGAAAATAAACAACTTAGAGAATTGTTTAAATCGTTTCAAGAAAAGAATGATAAGTTTGAAAAAGAACAAAAATCTAAAGAAACAGAAGTTGTAGATGTTGAAATTGTGAAAGCACCTAAAAACAAAAAACGTAATTACACTAAACGTAAAAAAACAGAATAATGAATTATACAGTTACATATTATAAAAGTGATGGTTGGGATACCGTTGAAGACTTTAAAAATGTAACTTCCCGTGAAAAAGCTGAGGAAGTTTTTGAAGACTTTCTTGGCAGGGAAATGGGAAGTGAATTAAAAGAAGGTCTTATATCAGATCAAGAGTTTAGAAATATTGTTTGCAATGGGATTTATACGTATAGTAATAATGATTTAGAAGTAACAATATCTATAGAACTAACAGAAGACATATTTGGAAAAGAAGATGAGTAAAATATTAAGCAACGTAGAAGCTAGAGAAAAATTACTAATAGGTACAAAAAAAATAGCAGACGCTGTTCTTAGTACATACGGTCCAAATGGTCATAATGTAATTATTAGTCAACCGGATGGTAGTAGATTTATTACTAAAGATGGTGTATCAGTAGCAAAAGAAATTAGTTCAAAAGATAGGTTTGAAAATGAAGCTATACAAATGTTAAAAGAAGCGTGTCTTCTTACTAACACACAAGCTGGTGATGGTACAACTACTTCAATGTTGTTTGCAAGAACTATTATAGAAGAAGGATTTAAATCTAATACTAATGGTATTATACTTAAAAGAGAACTAGAAGATTGTTTACCTCAAATAATAGATCATATAAATAAATATAAAAGAGAATGTACAATAGATGACATTTATGATATTGCAATGGTATCAACAAATGGTGATAAAAATGTATCAGAACTAATACTAAAAGTTTTTAGTAGTAATATTGACGCTGATGTATTGTTTGACCAATCAAAAGATAAAGTAACTACAACAGAATTTATTGAAGGTTATTCAACAGATGGTAATGTATTTAATTCTCAGTATGATTATACAGAAGATACTTTATCATATTCTAGAGTTTATACAATAGATGGTAAAATTGACAACGTAAGATCCATGAGTGTTTTCTTACAAGAAATAAAAAATGTAAATGAAAATATAATTATTATAGCAGAAGAATTTTCTAATGACATTCAAAAGATAATATATAGTAATAGACAACATTGGAACATTAAACTTATTAAATCTCCAGGTTATTCATCTGGTAGATTAGAAACACTTGAAAATATTAGAGCTTATACAGGAGCTACTAAAGTATTAAATACAACACAGTTTTACAAAGGTTTAGATTATGGATTTGTAAAAACATTTAGTGGTAAAAATAATAGGTTAATATTCCATAACGATAATATAGAAAATAAAGAATTAAACCAAAGAATTAAATTTTTAAAATTTAAATTAGATAAATCTACTGATGGTTATGAAATAGAACAACTATTATCATTACTTAGTAAATTTAAATGCGGTATTAGTATAATTAACATAGGAGCAGGTTCAGAAATAGAATATAGAGAATTACATGACAAGTTAGAAGATGCAGTAAACGCATGTAAGTCAGCTTTACTAGATGGTATAATATTAGGTGGTGGTATTACAGCAATGGAAATAGCTGATAAAATTGATAACAAAATATTAATCAAAGCACTTAATGATCCATGGTCTATATTAAATTGTTATGATAAAGAAGAAATAATTAAAAATAAAATATACGATCCATCACTAGTACTTAAGTGTGCAATTACAAATGCCATAGCAGTAGCTGGAACAATATTAACAACTAATACAATTATTATAAATGGGGATAGCTAGACAACAACGTAGAGGTAAAATAGATGAAAACGGTAATAAAATACCTAAAAGACTTTTTAATAATAGTAAAAGAACTAAAGGTAGACAAACTCAAGTTGATATGCAATTTCATACAAGTGAACTTACAAAGCGTATTAAATACGTAGTAAAACTTGCTAATGAAATCAAAAAAGAAGGTTTAAAATTAACTCTTGACAACTTTGGTAAAACAGTTAGACAATTTGATAAAGAAAATATGTTTGACGAATATGAACAAGCTATAATGTTAAAAATTACAAACGATGAATAAAGAAATAACATTTAAAAACGTAAGAGCTTTTATTAAAGGTAATATTTTATATTATATAAATGAATTATTTGGAAGACCTAAGTATATTAAAGAACAAGTACTGTATAGATTAAATCTTTGTAAAGATGATTGTCTTATTACTAATGAATGTATATATTGCGGATGTCCACCAAGAAAGAAAAGTCATTTAAAAGAAAGTTGTAATGATGGTAATAGATTTCCTGATTTAATGGAAAAACAAGAATGGAAAAATTATAAAAATGAAAATGCAATACATATACAAATATAAAACATTTAAAGAATTAGATAAAATACTTACTTTAACATTAGCTGAAAACCATAAAATGAATACAAAAAACACAAAAAGAACTTCTGATATTACTATATATAGAAACAAAAATTTATGGAACCTAAAACTAGTAATAAACACAAAATAATGAATTACGACGATGAACAAGTAGAGTTTTGCAATGCATGTAAAAGTTTATATATAATAGAAGATAACAAAAGTAATGTATGGTGCGGTGATTGTGATAGCTTAAACCATACATCAACTTTACCTACTATATATGTATATTTTGAAAAACATGGTTTTAAAGCCATAGATGGATAGTACAGTTATTAAAATAGTAAATATACCTTTATATAATAATGATACGGATGAAGAACCAATAGGATATAGAACAGTATATTTACCAACTAAAATACATTCACACACTATAGAAGAATTACATGCTAAAGTTGGATTAAATGGAAAACTTTTTAAAAATGTATCAACGTTAACAACTGATAAAGATAAAATGTATGATATAGTAGGTAATTTCATAAACGAAAATAAAAGACTGTTTACAGTTATAAAAAAAATAGGATACTAATGTCAAAAGAAATAAATTTTAATATTAAGCTCACACAAGAACAAAAAGAAATTAAAAATACTGTATTAAAAATGCCTTTAAATTTTATTATAGGTAAAGAAGGTACTGGTAAAACAATGCTTGCTGTAAACATTGCACTTGATTTATTTTTTAGAAAAGATACACATTACAAACAAATAATTATAACAAGACCAACCGTAACCACAGAAGATTTTGGTTATTTACCAGGTGGTATTTCAGAAAAATTAGATCCTTTTTTACAACCAATATATGAAAATATAAGAAACGTATATGGAACAACAGATGTAAAAAAGAATAAAATAAGTAAGCATATTGAAAAAGAAGAAATTAGAATATTACCAATTGCGTTTACTAGGGGTGTAAGTTATGATAATGCTATTGTTATAGTAGATGAGTTTCAAAACTGTACAAAAAGTCAAATGGAAATGATTATAGGTAGATTAGGTAAAACATCTAAATTAATATTTTCAGGTAGTAGACAACAAGTAGACTTAAAACAAAAACTTTCTAGCTGTATAACATTACTTAATAAACTAAAACAAGTACCTGAATATTGTTATGTTGCAGAACTTACTAAAAATCACAGACATCCTGCTGTAGAAAAAGTATTAAATATAATAAGAGATGAATAATGGAAAATTTAAAATACCATGTAATAAAAGAAATTTTTTTAAAAGATGGTTATTAATAACTCAACCATTTCATAAAATAAAGAAAAGACAAGTTTCTATTTTAACAGAGTTATTATATCATCATGATATGCTAAAAAATGACTATAATAATGAAGACGATTTATGGAAAGCAGTATTTGATTATGAAACAAAACTAAAAATAAGAAATGATTTAAACATAGAAGATCACATTATACAAAATAGTCTTACTATATTAAGAAAAGCCGGTATAATAGAAAAAAGAAAAATAAAAGATAAATTTATACCAGATGTTAAAAATGGTAAATACGAATTAAAATTTGAATTTATTATAGATGGATAAAATTATACACAAAATAGGATTACTAGTTAGTAGAAGAGATATAGAAATAAAACAAGTAGTAGATAGTGTGTATGAATTTATGGTATCTAAAATAGAAAAAAAAGATTTAGAAAACGATGAGAAAACTAACTTTTTTCATCAACACTTAGGTAAGTTTTATTTTAATAAAAAAATTTACAAACGAATAAATAAATTAAATAAGAAAAATGATTAAAGCAAAAGACATTACAGATTTGGAAATAAACTTTGAACCACATAGATCAACATATTTAGTAACAACTAATAAATACTTTGCAACAAATGATTTAGACTTTTCAGATAGTCAAGAACCTATATTTGATGAAAATCAATTTATTGTAGCAGCAGGAGAAGGTTGTCATTTTAAAGTAGGTGATCAAATTAGATTAGACCTTGAAGAATTTGTTGTACATAAAAAAAATCCAACTAATACAAATGAGGTATTGTCAACACTTGAATTTAAAAGCATGGAAATTGATGATAATATGTATATATTAGTTGATGATTCACGTAGGTTTGTTAAAGGTAAATTTACAGTATAATGACAACAATAGTTAGAACATTTGATACTAATGAAAACTTTTGGTTGGTAAACCCTTCATTTCTTACAATTAAGAAGTTTAGAGAGTTCAATAAATCAGATAAGTCTAAAAACAAAAACACTAGCTCACAAATCATGTGGGCTATTGCTTTTTTGGTAGATCCACACACTGATAATCCATGGAAGAACTTAGCTGACCAAGATAAACGTAATTTAATTGTAACAGACTACTGTAAAGTAGAATGGGATAATCATGAAGACTTAATTGAAGAATATTACAATAGATGTCTTACACCAGGAGAACGTAACTTGTTTGACATAATAGAAAAAATGAATGAGCGTTCTAAATTTATAAAAAATACAGAATATAGTCTTGATGAATACGAAGAAGTAGGTGGTAGATCAAAACTGACAAAAGGTACAGCTGCACAACTTGATAAGATGGTAGTTGAAACTAAAAAAATATATGAATACTTAGATAGTGTTCAACAAATGGTAGATAAAGAAAAAACAGATGGAGGAAAAACAAAAGGAGGAATGCAAGAATCAGCAGCAGAACAAGGACTACTCTAAATTTACATTAGAAAATTTAAAAAATATATTAAAAGATTTAGATTTTAAATATAGTAAATATAATATTATTTATCAAGATTCTTCTTCAGGAGGACCTAATGCTAGAAAAGCTTTTGATAAAGCTATAAAAAATATAATAAAAAAATCTAATGAACATAATTAAAAGCCCATCTATTCCTTTTATAAATAATAGATCAAACTTTTTGATTTCTAGAGTGCCCAAGCTACATCCCAGTAGCATTGGGTATCTTAGGTATTGGAAGTTACATAAAAAAAGATGTATTGAAGGTTTTTGGGGATTAGATGAAAAAGGTATTAAGGTAAATATAGATAATGATATAGATTACACAATAGAGTCTAACAACTGGCGCTATATGCCAGGTAACCTATACTTTTATGTAAACTTTGGTACAATATTACACCAAGACGAAAAGGGTCCTAAATCAGCACCTAAAATGAAAATGCGTCCATACCTTAGAGATATTGAATGGGGGTTTTTTTATAACTGGTTAGAGGCTCGTGGTTTTTCTGGATTTGCAGATGATAAAGAATTTAGTTGTGACAGAAGACTTGTAACATATAAACATGAAGACTTACCTGAGCATCTTAAAGATCTTAAGTATATAGAAACAGCAACATATATAAGAATGTTAAGAGATAAACCTCAAGGTAAACCTCTTTATGATAATGAAGCTAGAAATCTATTTATGCTTGGTGCTAGGGGTTTTGGTAAATCTTTTATGGTTGGTGTAGGTGTTATTTTATATGAGTTGTTATTTGATGGAGCTAAAGAATACAATAGCTATACAATAGAAAACCCATATAAGGTAGAAATATTTGCAGGAGCAGCAATATCTTCTAAATCAGCTGATATACTTAGTAAAACAAGAGAAGCAATGGATCACTTACCGGGTAATTATATTGATTCCAACGGTAAATATTATCCTTCTCCGTTAACTAAATCAATGGCAGGTTCATTAGGTCCAAACAACATGAAAAACCCATGGAGACACGAGTATGAAAAAAATATAGGTGGTACTTGGATTAAGCTAGGTACTGGTAGTAATATAAAACATGGTATATACACTACAGAAAATCCAGAAGCAGCTGCAGGTACAAGACCTGGTGTAATGGTTATAGAAGAAGTAGGTCTTATGTCTAATGTACTTACAGCACATGGATCCAACATAGCATGTCAAATGGAAGGTAACTGGAAATTTGGTTCTTCTGTATATTTAGGTACTGGTGGTAACATGGAAAAAATTATTGAATCTGAAATTATATTTAGAGATCCAAAAGCATTTCAATTCCTTGAATTTGAAGATGTATGGGAAGGAACAGGTAAAATAGGTTGGTTTGTACCAGCAATATATGGTATTAATAGTTTTAAAGATAAAAACGGTAACACCAACTTTGCACAAGCGTATGATTATAAGTTAGAAGAAAGATCTAAAGCTAAAAAAGCTAAATCTAACTCTGCATTAGATTTAGAAATGATGAATTATCCTTTAGTTCCATCAGAAATGTTTCTTAATAAAACAGGTAATAGATTTCCAATTGCTGATTTAAAAAATCAAATGAAAAATTTACAACAAAATCCTAAAGAATATGCAGATAAACATTGGTACGGAGATCTTACTTTTAACTCTAAGGGTGAATTAAGGTTTACACCTAAAGATAAAAAAGATGTTGTACATAATTATCCTATACTTGATAACTCAATACATCCCGGTATAATAGAATTTTTTGAAATGCCAAAACGTAATAATGATGATGAAGTATTTCCAAATAGATATTTTATAGGTACTGATACATATGATGATGATGAAAGTACAACTAACTCACTTGGTTCATCTATAGTAATGGATGGTTGGACTAAACGTATTGTTGCAGAATATACAGGTAGACGTAACGCAAAAGATTTCTATGAAATAACAAGAAAACTTACTATGTTTTATAATGGTTTAAATAATTATGAAAATAATAAAAAAGGTTTATTCTGGCATTATGAAAAGAAAAAATCATTAAATAGATTAGCAGATACACCAGAATCATTAAAAGATGAAGCAAACACAACTATACGTAAAACAGGTAATACAAGAAAAGGTACACCTGGAACAGTTGGTGTAAACAACTATGGTTTACAATTAATAGAAATGTGGTTAGATGATGATGAATTAGATGATAGAGAAGGTGTTACACCAGTACAATTATTACGTAGTCCTGGTATAATAAGAGAACTTATTGCTTTTAGTCCAACTGGTAACTTTGATAGGATTTCGGCATTAGGTATGTTACTTATATTAGTAGAAGATAGATATAAAACTATTAAATATTCATTAGAAGATTCTACTAAACCAAAAGTATCTAATTTATCAGAAGATTCATTCTTTAATAAAAACTATGATTTTAAAAAATTTACAGCATATAACAAAAAACTAACAAAAAACAAAATTCACTTTAATCTTTAAGTGCTATTAATTATATAGTGAATATTATAAAATAAAGATATATAATCATTGTATATTAAAATAAATATTATAAATTTGTACAGATATGGGAAAATTTACATTTAAATCAATACCAAGACAACGACTTTCTTATAAATCCAAAAGTAAAAATTGGAGAAAGGAAAATGTAGACTATGGTGACAACTATTCATTTTATCATAATGATATAGTTAGATCTACTTTACAAAACAAAGTAAGTAACTTACACTTGTTTAATGGTATAGTAGACAGAAGAGATATTCAAAAAGTTATAAATCCTTTTGGTTTAGATGCATCATATGTGCCTGATAACATACCTCATCACCCAATAGTAGTTCCTAAAATAGAATTACTTATAGGTGAAGAAATAAATAGACGTACAGAATTCAGTGCAATAATTACTAATCCCAATGCTATTTCTCAAAAAGAAGATAAGAAAAAACAATTTTTAATAAAAAATTTAGCTTCATTAATTGAGCAATCAAAAGATCAAAAAGAATTAGAACAACAAATGAAACAGTTAAGTAGAGATGTCAGATCATGGCAAGACTCTAGAGAACTGTTAATAAATAGATTACTTAATCATTATTCAGTAGAACTATCTTTTGATAAAAAGTTTAATGAAGGTTTTAAAGATGCGTTGTTGTTTGCAGAAGAAATATATCAATGTGATATAGAAAATAATGAGCCAACAATGGAAAAATTAAATCCATTAAAAGTTCATGCTGTACGTAACGGTAATTCATCCAGAATAGAAGATTCAGATTTAGTTATACTTGAAGATCATTGGTCACCAGGTAGAATTGTTGATGCTTATCATGAAGAATTAAAACCTAAGCAAATTGATGAGCTAATGCATTATAGCTCAGGGCAAAGTAATACAAATGGTGATTATACTGATGATCATAATAACCATTTATTTATTAGAGATACAGATGTTAATGGAGACATTATAGATGACTACATTGGGCTTGCTGAAATAAATGGTCATAGTTTTAATCCTAATTATACAGATAGTCAAGGTAATGTAAGAGTATTACGTGTATACTGGGCATCACTTAAAAAGTTATTAAAAGTAAAATTTTATGACGAAAATGGTGACGTTCAATATAAGATGATGAATGAAAACTATATTATTGATGAAAATGCAGGTGAAGAAATTAAGGTATTATGGGTTAAAGAATTCTGGGAAGGTACTAAGTTAGGTAAAGATATTTATATTAATATGAAACCCAGAACGGTTCAGTATAATAAAATAAATAATCCTTCTTATTCACACGCTGGTATAATTGGTGAAGTATATAATACTAATCAAGGTCGCGCTGTATCTATGATGGATAGAGCTAAAAATTACCAATACATGTATGATATCCTTTGGGATAGACTTAATAAATCAGTACAAAAAAATTATGGTAAAATATTAGAATTAGACTTAGCATCTGTTCCGGATAACTGGGAAATTGAAAAATGGTTACATTTTGCTGTAGTAAACGGTATTGCAGTTAAAGATAGTTTTAAAGAAAGCAGTAAAGGAAGTTCTACAGGAAAAGTTGCTGGTAGTATGCAACAATCAAAAGGTTATTTTGATTTGGAAACTGGTGGATATATACAACAACACATTAGTTTACTTGAATATATTAAAATGGAAATGGGTGAGATAATGGGTATATCTCAACAAAGACAAGGTCAAATATCAAACAGAGAAACTGTAGGTGGTGTAGAACGTTCTGTAAATCAATCAAGTCATATTACTGAATGGTGGTTTATGAAACATGAAGATGTTAAACGTAGAGTAATGCAATGTTTTATTGATACTGCTAAAATAGCACTTAAAGGATCTAATAAAAAAGCACAATATATATTAGATGATCAATCTATAGAAACATTAAATTTAGATTTTAATGATATTGCTGAAGTAGATTTTGGTATTGCTATAACAAGCTCATTTAAAACTAAAGAACTTAAAGAAACACTTAAAGGCTTATCTCAATCATTTATGCAAAATGGTGGTAGTTTTGCTACTGTAATGGATGTATACTTATCTCCATCACTTGCTGATATGAGAAGAAGAATTGAATCAGCAGAAGAAGATGCTCAAGAAAGAAGTCAACAACAAGCTCAAGAACAAAACAAAGTGCAACAAGCTCAAATGGAGCAAGAAAGTGCAAATAAACAAGCTGACCGTGATCTTAAAAAATACGAAATAGATACAAAAGCTGATGTTGATATGAAAAAAGCATTGTTACAATCTACTCATCAAATGTTAGATAGAGATTCTGATAATGATGGTATAGAAGATATAACTGATCCTCTTGAAATACAAAAACATAAAGATGAAATCATGATAAAACTTACAGAAATAGGTAATAACATGGTAATGCATAAAGATAAAATGGAAATTGAAAAACAAAAAATTACAGCATCTAAACAAAAAAGCGTAGGTAAATAAACGCTATTAAACAAACGTCAGTATAATGAAGATATACTATTAGAAGTTTGGAACTTATAACAATTTATTAATATATTTACACAATGGAAGAAGACAACGATTTAAGTATGGATATGTTTATTGACGTAGAAGGAGATATAAATCCTTTTATAGAAGATGAAGATATAGACAATGACAACCCACCAGTTGATGGTGATAATAATAACCAAGATGAGGATCAAGATATTGATCCAGAGAAAGTAGTCGAGGATCAAGATCTTCAAGATGAGATTGATGATAATGATGAAGAAAGTGAAGATGATAATACGTCTTCTTCAAAATCAAATTTATTTAAATCTCTCGCTGCTCTTCTTAAAGAAAAAGCATTAATCTCATCTGAAGACTTTGAAGTTGAAGACGAAGATTCATTTGTAGAACTTTTTAAGAAAGAGATTGAAAAAAGTGAGTATTCAGATCTTGATGATAATCAAAAAAATTATTTAAAACAAATCAGAGAGGGAATACCTCATGAAAAAGTAACTAAAGATTTACGACAATTAGATCAATTAAATACAGTTACTAATGATGCTTTAGAATCTGATCCAGAACTTAGAAAAAGAGTTATATATCAGGATTTTGTAAACAGAGGTTACTCTGATGAAAAAGCAACAAAACTTGTTCAAAGATCTTTAGAGTTAGATGTAGATTTTGAAGATGCTGAAGAAGCTATTGCATCTATTAGAGAGTTTACTCAACAAAGAATGGAAAAAGAAAATTTTGAAATTCAAGAAGGTTTAAAAAATCAAGAAAAAATTAAAGAAGATAATATTAATAAAATTCAAAAAGAAATTGATTCAATTAAAGAAATCATTCCTGGTTATGAAGTTTCTGAAAACATAAAGAATAAAATTAAAAAAAACATGTTTGATGTTGTTGGAGATAATCCTACAAACAATCAACCAGAAAATTCTTTAATGAAATTTCAAAGAGAGAATCCAGTTGATTTTGATAAAAAACTATATTATCTATTTACTATTACTAATGGTTTTAAAAGCTTTGATAGTATTAAACAAGATACACAAAGTAAAGCAATTCAAGATTTAGAAGCTGCTTTTAATTCCACTACTAAAATAAATGACCCAGGTTCACCAGCATATTTACAAGATCCAGATAGCTATTTTATAGACTTGAAAGGTGATGAAATTGTTGTTGATTAATATAAATAAATAATAATTAAAGAAAAAAAGATTAAATTATGAGCGTAGGAAAATTCGTAATGACTCACGCAAAATCGTTTACTGGTCTTACAACAAGGAATCACCTTGGTGCTATTTGGCATCAGGCTCCTCAAATGGCAACTAAGATCACTACACAACTTTTGCAACAGTCAGGGATGAAAAACATTGACTCCATGTTGAGCATGTTCCCAGTAAAGTATTTTGACACAGATGATGACTTCATTTGGAAATTAGCAGGTAGTTCTGAAAGAAATATTCCTCTTGTAGAGGCTATTTTTGAAGGAATTATTGTAGATGCAAGCACCATTGGTGTTGGTGCAGGTAGACTGCCTTTCCAATTAGTATTCTCTGAGCCTTACTTTACAGATGTAATGCAAATTGCTGGTGAAAATCCAGATACTTATCGTGTAATATTAACAAGTGATGCTCGTCCTGATGGAACGAATCGTTTTGTGTATGATGCAGAAGTATTTGGTGATGAAAGCTCTTTATCTGGTATTCCAGGTACTGAACTTGTACCGCAAACTAGATGGAGCATTGAAGGAGCTCCGATTGAAGATGAGTTATCTATTAAAGGTGCTGGTATTCAATTCAATACTCCTTATACAATGAGAAACTCTTTTTCATACATTCGTATGGAACACAAGGTTTCTGGTAAAATGATTGATACAAAGTTGACAGGTACAATGGGTGTATCAGCTACTATTCCAACACGGGATAGTAAAACTGGTAAAATTCATGAATCTAAAACTTGGATGCAAGAAGTGTATTGGCAATTTGAGCAAGCAATTGCTAAAATTAAATCACGTACACAATTCTTCGGAAAAACAAACCGTGATGAAAACGGACGTTATCTAAACACTGGTAAATCTAGTATTACTATTAAAGCTGGTTCAGGTATTCGTGAGCAAATGGAAGTATCTAACACAAGTTTTTATAATTTGTTTAGTCTTCGTTTACTTACTGATATGTTATCTGAATTATCTGAAGGTAAACTTGATTTTGGTGAACGTAAATTTGTAATTAAAACAGGTGAACGTGGAGCTATTCAGTTCCATGAAGCAGTAACTAAAGAAGCAATGGGATGGACTTCCATTGGATTTGACAATACTAACGTTAATGTTCTTAAGTCTACAACTTCTAAACTTCATGACAATTCACTATCTGGTGGATTTCAGTTTACTGAATGGAAAGCTCCAAACGGTGTTACAGTAACTATTGACGTAGATCCTTTTTATGACGATAAAATCCGTAACAAAATTCTTCACCCTAATGGTGGTGTAGCTGAATCTTATAGATATGACATTTTCTATATAGGATCTACACAAGAACCTAACATTCAGAAATGTATGGTTAAAGGAGAAGATGAGCTTCGTGGTTATCAAGCAGGTATACGTGATCCGTTTACGGGTCGTAGAGGTGGTACTATGAGTAGAATGGAAGATTCTGCTACTATTACTGCAATGTGTACAATAGGTTCTTTGGTTTTAGACCCATCAAGAACAGCAAGTTTATTACCTAATATTTTAGGATAATATATATTTTGATCAGACTACAGGGTGATAAATCCTGTAGTTTTCTGATTAATTACAAAAACAAAATAAAGAAGAAGAAGACATGAGTGAAGAATTAAATTTTAAATTGCCAGAAAAAAAAGTAATTGTTCGTTATATACGAAGAAAAACAGGAATGGCAAGTAACGTTGATGATAAACACGTTATATCAGGTGGAATGTTAAATGGATCAACACGTAAGTATTGTACACCGTTAACAAGACAAAAAACAATTAAAAATGTACTTACAAGCGATGAAAAAGAATACCTTGAAAAAACAATGGGTATTGAATTATCTGTATACAAAAATATTGACTTTTGGGCAACCAGAACTGTATCTTTAAGAAAAGGAGATAACTACTTAGATTTAACTAATCCAGTTGATTATATTGATTATAAAATTCTTTTAAGTAATACTAAACATATAGTAGTAGGATTAGAAAATGCTAATAACGATCTTAATTATAATTTTGTAATTATAGAACAAGGAGAAGAAGGTAAAGTTAAAAGAAATCAGTTTTCAACTAAAAAAGAAGCATTTAAATTATATTCAAAAATTGAAGATTCACAAGAAACATTACGTAGTATTGTTAAACTTGTAGAAAATAAAGCAATATCTAAAACAGCAGATATTCTTTGGTTACAAGGACAAGTAGAATCTATCATAGAAAATAAACCTGAACAATTTGTATCACTTCTCAGAGATGTAAATTATGAAATTAAATTACTAATATCTAATGCAGAAGATGCTGAAGTAATAGTTAGAAAAAATCGTAGATATTCTACAGCAGATGGTTTAGATCTTTGCGTAGAAGGAGAAATTGCAACATTTGAAAATGCAGTTAGATATCTTTCTAATCCTTTAAATCAAGAAATAGTAGATATTATTGAAGCAAAAACAAAAAAAGTAAAAAAAAGTAAATAATAATAATGACTACATTAGAATTTAAAGAATCTTTTAATTTACTATATAATAATATTAATTCAATGGCTAGTCCAGGTTTTGATGATTATGAATTATCTTTATTATTAACATTAGCTCAAGAAGAGTTAATTAAAAATTATAATGATCCAAAAAGTAATATTAAATTAGAAGGTTTTGAAGGTTCTGATAAAAGAAGAGTTGATTTAAAAGAGTTAATAACTAATTTTAGAACAACTAATTCTTTATCTAATCAAAATTATAAACTTTCTGATAATTCTGTAATATTTCAAATACCAAACAATGTATTTTTAATAAAACAAGAATCAGCTAAAATAATAGATCCATGTTCTATTGGTAAAATTCAAAAAAATATAGTTTATAAGACTGTAGGAGTAATACCAAAAACACATGATGAGTATAATACTCAAATAAAGAATCCATTTAAAAGACCAAATGATAAAAAAGTTTGGAGATTAGATTACAATTCAAGTGAACCTGGTACGAACATTGTTGAATTAATATCTAAATTTTCAATCTTTGAGTATCAAATGAGGTATTTAAGGTATCCAAAACCAATTATAATTTCTAATTTACCATCAGGTTTAAGTATTGATGGTCAATCATTAGAACAGACGTCAGAATTAAATAAAGAAATTCATTCTGAAATTGTCAGACTGGCTGTAGAATTATCTAAATTATCTTATAAATACGATTCACTTGGAAATTTTGTAGATTTATATAAAAGAAAAGAATAATAATTTAAAATTAAATTAAAATGAGTGTAATAGGAGTAAATCAAGTAGGTCACCTTCTTATTGGTGAAACATACAATGGCGATCCTGATTTCAGCAACTTTAGTGATGCTGGAGATAAATCTCTACAATTAGTATCAAAAGATTCAACTACATTAGTTGCTGGACCTTTTAAAGTTTTTCAAAAAGCTAACAATATCCCTGGTGGATTTAAGTTTAGTGAAATGATTGACCCAGATACTATTGAGCATATCACAGCGGTTGCATATGAAGCGCCTGTAAATAGAATCCTTACAGCTTCTGGTTTTACAGGAACAGTTAGAGGAAATGTTACTTATGAAGTAATGATTCGTCTTATGAATGATGGTGGTACATTATCACCTGAAAATTTTAGATTTATCAATGGTTTTTATGTAACACCTGAAGATGCATCAGCATTGACATTCGCAGATGTATTAGCAGGTTTAAAAAGTAGCCTAGATAAATCTTTATCTAGAGAAGCTAATTCAAGCTTTACTATAACAACTGGAGCAGGTATTTTATCTGTTGAAGCAGGTACTAGAGATTTTGTATTAGGTAAAAAAGATGGTAGACCAGTAGAGTTTGACTTACAATTAGCAGTTCGTGATAACGGTGGTGATAACACTGTATCAGCAACTCGTTATGACGATCTAAGCATTGTTGTAACACAAGCTGGTAATGTAGGAACTGGATCAGGTAACCAAGTTGCTAACCTTGAATGGTGTAGATCTGGTGAAGAAGGAGATAGATATCGCATGATGGGATATCCTAATAACTTTGATACACCTTATTTTGCACAACCAGGTAAAACTTATCATATGATTAATATTGCTTATTATCAAGCACGTAAATATACAAATGTTGAAAGACAGTATAGAGTGCTTCAAATAGCAGTAGCTAATGAAGATCAAGATGGTGCAGGAGCAGGAACTGTTTTTACAGCAGTTAATGCGTTGATTAATGACCTTGAGGTTGTAACAGGTAAGACCATAGCGGACTTAGCATAATATCAATAATTTTTTAACTTATAGAGGGGAGTAATCCCCTCTTTAATTAAGTACATATGCAGATTACACAATTTAATATAGATAATGGTAACTTATTACTAACAATAGAAAATGCAGCAGCAGCTACACTTCTTAGATTATGGAATGATAATACCTATAAAGATTTTAGTAAAGCTATTGATTTAACAGCAAAGCTAACTGGAGTAGCCACAGAAAACATTACTATATCATTAACAGATATAGGAGAATCTGTTTTTGATGGTATTTATTTTATTGAAGTAGAAGATCCAACACAAATTGTTTCTGCATATACCTTTAATTTAACAAGGTACAAGGAGTGCATCCTTGAAAAAATAATTGAAAACATACAGTGTAATGACTGTTTAGAAAAAACTAAAGTTGCAATAACTAATTCACATTCGTTATTAATAGCAACAGAATATTCACTTGAATTAGGATTTTTAGAAGATGCTATAAATAATCTTAAAGCACTTGATAAATATTGTAGTAATTCATGTAAAGCTTGTGGTAACTATAGTAATATTAGTGCAATAGATTTATTTTCATTAAATGATCCTAATATAATAGACTTAGGAGATGCTTAATAACAAATATGATTATAGTAAAGAATATAAAATACAAATAAGAAGAGATGATATTACTACATGGAATGCTAGAAACCCTGTTTTATTAGATGGTGAAATAGCATATGATATAACTAATAAAAAAATAAAAATAGGTAATGGTATTAACTCTTGGAGTAATTTATCTTATTTATTTGAAGGACAACTAACAGCAGATTTAGAATTACTTCTTAATCAACACATAAACAACTTTAATAATCCACACAATGTTAATTCTGAACAAATACAAGACGGTTTAGACTTAACATTATTTTTTGAAAGTAATTTGACATAATGAGTTTAGCAACAAATATACAAAGTGTAATAGCAAGAATAGCTACAGAATTTAAAACACTGAGAACATTTATTTCAGGATCACCAATAGGTAATGTTTCTGGTTTAAACACTGTTGCTACAAATTTAGTATCTGCAATAAATGAAAATTCAGCATTATCTAATAGTGCTTTACAACCATTAGATGTAATAAATACATTAACATCATCTATAGTAGATAAACCATTATCAGCATTACAAGGACAAGTATTAAATAGTAAAATATTAGCAATACAAAATCTATTAAATAGTGATGATTTGACATTAGATGAACTTCAAGAGATTGTAGATTTTATAAAACAAAATAAGACAGAATTAGAATCATTAGGAATTGCAAATATTGCAGGATTACAATCAGCATTAGATAATAAAGTAGTTAAAATAGGTGCACTATCTCAAACAATTTCAGGTGATTTAACTGTAAATAATATCATAGGAGATGGTTCTAATTTAACAGGAGTAGCTTCAAGTACTCAAGGCGTATTGGCTGATAATTCAGTGCAAAAAACTGGACAGACAACTCAAACAGTTAATGGAACATTGATTGCATCCACTATGCGTGGCGGTATTGACAATGATTACACTTCAGTTAGTTTTTTAGGCATTGAAATGAGTAGAGTGGAATCATATATAAGACCTGTTACTGACTTGGGTGGACGATTATTTATAGGTAAGGAGCTTAGAAGATTTACCAACATAGATATTTATAGCAACGGTGTTTTCAGTATTAATGAAAATGTAATATGGCATGCAGGTAATGATGGGGTTGGTTCTGATTTGGATGCTGGATTATTAGGTGGTCAATTGCCAGCTTTTTATGCAGCGGATAGTAATGTAGTTAAGAAAACCGGGGAGACAAGTCAGAGTATCGACGGTAACTTAAGAACTGGTAGTATATATATTAATGAAGGTAACGTAGCTCTTGGTGACGGTTTATTGTTAGAAAATGTAGCAGGTAAACTAAACTGGGATGGCGGTCAATTAGTAAATAGCAAGTATATAGCTTCTAGAGGTGAAAATCTTATAACTAATTACTCAGGTCTATTAGGTACGAATTACAATTTTAGCTCTTTCACTTTTGATGGAGTTGAAGCTAATTCTTCGCCTGGATCATTTAGACATACGTCAGCTTCTACTGAAGTTATATCTACTGATGAATTTATGGCTATTAATGCTTCTAATAGATATAGAATGTCTGTTGATGCTAAATCATTAAATGGTGTAGGTAGGTATTACATGATGACCATGGCTTACGACGTAGATGGTATAATAATCAGCGCTATTCATCACATGTATAAAGCTAATACGGCTACTACTTTGGCAGTCGCATTAAATCCAGGTGATACTACAGTTACTTTAGCTTCTAATGGTGCTAATTATAATAATACAGGAACCGCTAACGTAAGTCCTCATTTAAGGTCATTAATCTTTTGGGAGTACACTAATAGTCTAGGTTATACTTATCCAGTAGAAACGTATTCTAGATTATATTATCCCAATCAATGGGATCCTGGATCAATTTCAGGAAATGTAATTACTCTTAGAACTCCCTGGGCAGGTCCAGCGTATCCAGTAGGTTCAAAATTAAGTAATGGTAATTCAGGTAATAGTTATAAGTACAATGTATTAAGTAATAATACGCTCACAACAAATTGGGTTACTTATACAGGTTACATGGATGGGGTAGATTATTCAGGTACAAACGTAACTAATAAATTTTCTCCAGGCACTGCTTCTATAAGGATGGGATGGTTAATGAATTTTCAAGGGAATGCAAGTGAAACTATTTGGTTTACTAACTTATTTGTAGGTAAAGATACTAGAGCGACTGATATTAGTTCAGGCGTATTTAATATTGATAGAATACCGACAGGAACAGGTGGAGCAGTATTAGATAGTGACTCAAGACTATCTGATATTAGAATAGACCCTAGTAAATTACCATTAACAGGTGGCACTTTAACTGGAGCTTTAAGATTAAAGTCTTCTTGGAGTACTTCATTTTTACAAAGTAATTCAGTCTATGCAGAAAGTGGTATAAATGGATTTGCATTTGGACTAGGCACTGGGGTTAGTTCTTGGTTTTCTAAAGGTGGTTCAACAGTAAATAGAGCCATAGATGTTTGGAATGATAATAGCAAAATAGTTTTAGGGTCTTCTGGTGCAAACGTAGGAATAAAAAATACAAACCCGACAGAAGCATTAGACGTCACTGGTAATGTAAAAGCAATAAACTTTATCGGTACATTAACTGGGACAGCTAGTAATGCAAACACATTAGGTGACCAATTACCTGATTTTTACGATTTTAGAAATTTTGGTTTAGGAGAACAAAAGGTAAGTACAGAAACAAATTTAGATAATTATACAGCATCAGGTTTTTACTTAACACCTTCTAGTGGGCTTACTAATTTACCAGTAGGCGCAATTAATGGTAGGTGTTTAATTACTGTAAATGGTGGTGTAACGTATCAATCGCAATTTTTAGTTGATAGTTCTGGTCAAACGTTCACGAGAAAAGGACAAGGTGTAAATTTCACCCCTTGGCTACAACACAAGGATTCGGGAGAATTTGCAACAGAAGCGCAAGGTGTTTTAGCAGATAATTCAGTACAAAAATCAGGTGCGGGACAAACAGTATCTGCAAACACTTCTTTTACAGGTATTTTGGATATTGCCAGTAATTCATCAGGAAATAATGGGTTTAGAAAAATTATATCTTTTCCGTCTGGTGGTTATGCTAGAAATGTTGTTCAAGGAATTAACAACATTTCTTTAGATGACCCTTTTAATATTGGAATATTTGGAAACGGAACAGTTTACAGTTACGCTTATATAGGATTTAATTTATCACACGCAAGCACTAATAACATGACTATATCCCCAAGTGGGAATATTGGGTTAGGAATTACAGTGGCAACGGAAAAAATTGAAGTGGTTGGAAACGTAAAAGCAACAAGCTTTATTGGTAACGTGACTGGTAACTTAACTGGTAATGCAAATACAACATCAAAATTATTAACTACTCATCAAAACATTGCAGTCGATTTAGACGATGTACCAAATGGGGTTATTTATAATTATGATGACGTTGGGCATTGGGCAAATGGTCCATCTGGAATGAGTCATGGCTCTGTTTTTAGTTTAGGTTCTAACTCAAATGGTAGTAAAGGTCTATCAACACAACTAGCTGTTGATGTTAATAATAATAGTAGCAGTGCAGCAACTAAAGATTTCTGGTTTAGAACAGCTAATAATTTAGGTTTTAGTAATGATTGGAAAAAGTTATGGCATTCAGGTAATCTAGACACAAACGATTTTTTACAAAATGTAGTAGAAGACACTAGCCCACAATTAGGTGGTAACTTGTTGATGAACAGCAATGACATAACAGGCACAGGTAATGTAAACATATCAGGTTCTGCTTTTTTTACTAAATCAGAAGGTATGATTGGGCTTATTGGTGACGAGTCATTTAATACTAAGTATTTGCAGCTTCGTAACGGCATCGGTTACGGTCTTAGAATGGGCATTCAAGCAACCGACAACATAGCAACTGGTGGTGCTGGTTTAATAACGTCGTCTAAGGTTATTGCTTTTAAATCAAATACGACAACCGATTTTAATAGCATTG